>Ga0299913_10003986_pt1 | contig 12282 bp, 11 predicted proteins | sample RVTome_9_FD_201360 | JGI IMG/M metagenome (GOLD analysis project Ga0299913, IMG submission 201360) | Soil microbial communities from uranium-contaminated site in the Upper Colorado River Basin, Wyoming, United States - RVT155D38 (version 2) ... | reverse complement strand
TTTGTTTCCATTAATTTTAGAAGTGTATTTTGCAGTCTTTCCATCTATATTCATATTACATAATGAATTTTTTGCCATAATAAGTATATAGATAAGTACTAGTCTGTAGCTTAATTCACCATTGTTTACTTTTATGCCCCAGTTTGATCTGGTTTTTGTTTGTGTTTACAATGCCATGTATTTATTGTAAAGCATAATCTTTAGACCAGCCTCAATTTTCTGTGCACTAAACTTCTTTGATAAGAGATCCTCTCCAAATACTCTTTTGATTGCAGAAAATACTATTTCAGCTATCCATCTTCTACCTGCATCTTTCAAATCCTTCCATCCATCATATCCCAATTTCCTGATAAGTAGGACCTCATCTCTTCTTAATGGACAACTTTTTGACCTGACTGACGCATTTTTTCTAATCTTTATTGCTGGTTCAGCATTAATCTTGTCAAGTGTGTTAAAGTTATTTCTGTTATCATATGCTTTGTCTCCGTACACTTTGTCTATGTCATGTTTACTTGCTGCTTCCTTTACCAGAGGTCCAAACTTTTTTGTGTCATGTACATTTCCTTTAGTTATCCTAAATGATACTACTTTCTTTGACTTTTCGTCTACAGATATATGTAGTTTTACAAACTCTTTCTTTTCACGTTTCCATTTGTCTTCTATGTAATCACCTTTCTTTGAAATTGTCAAACCTGATGCATCAACAATAAGTGTTATAGGATCATCATCTTGAAAATCTAGATTCCCAACAGATGGTTTTATTTTTAAAAATCGTCTCCTGATATGTGTAAAGTGTATCTCTTCAATTCTTCTTACGTAGTCCGATAATCCACGTACTATTCCCTGCACAGTACGATATGGAATCTTGAAACCAATCTTTAGGAATGCTAAAAACTGTATGTAATTATCAGAATACTGGAATGGTGCTCCAACTTTGTCTTTATTCATATTCTTGATTTCCTCGTTGGCTGATTTGATGAAATCTAAATCTATTAGAACACGTCCACGTTCTATCAAAGATTCATTATAATCACGCCATGATTTGTTTGCTGGCATGTATTACGGTAATTCGAAGAAAATGATAAAAATTATGCTACAAACTAAGATATATCTTGAAATGAGTTAGATTCTTTCTTATTACTAGATAGATTTTAAAAATAATGATAGGTCTATATCATTATTGGAAAATCACTAAATAGGTTATTAATAAAATTCTAATTAAAAATTGGATAGAATTATTTATAACCTATCACTAATGATTACTCATAATTTTTCAATAACCTAAAATAATCCTGATTGGATTCTTAAATATTAGTTGCTATACGTATAATATTGTAATATAACATTATCTAAATTAAGATAATTATAACTAATTTGTATTGTAAGATCTAGCAACATAAGGTATGAAAAGTAGCTAGTTTAATTGAGAGAGAATGTATGAGATTAAAACCTGATTAGTTTTACTATATTAAAATTCTCTGTTCTGGTATTATTTTAGGGATTATAAGTCAGTATTTAAATTGAACCTCTGTCTGAAAACAGTCTTTGATGTTCTTCTAACATACATCTATTATATACGAAATCGATTCCATTTTTTTTTGCCACTTCTTCTGCATGTTGATTAAAAATACCTTTTTGTAACCAGATTAACTTTATTCCCTTTTTCTTTAATAAATCATCTACTACTGGGATAATATCCTCTGATTTTCGAAAAACATCTACAATGTCAACATCTTCTTTAATCTCCGAAACAAGTTTATAGGATTTTCTTTCCAAAATTTCTTCAGTTGTCGGATTTACAGGTATTATATTATAACCATTCTTCAGTAGATATTTAGGTACAAAATGAGATGGTTTGTCTTCATTTTTAGACATACCAACTACGGCAATATTTTTTAAATTATAGAATTTTTTTAGTTCTTCGTCTGTGTGACGATCTGTATCCATTATTTCAAAATATATCTTAAAGTATTTATTGATTATTAAAGTAACAGTATAATGCTATCATTAATTATAAAAGAAATTTGGAAACATATAAAGGAAATTGAATCTCATATTGTTTTTATTTATTTTAATTCATCTTCAGATAATGGAAGAGAAAATCCACCCTCTTCTAGAGGAATATCAGCCATTGATATTGCATCTAATAGATTGGAATCTAAATCCATAGATTTAATTTTATTTCTTAAAACATTGATTAGATCATATGTAGTAATTATTCCAATGATATCATTATTTTCATGAATCGCCAAATGTTTTATTTTTTTTTCTACCATTAGTTTTGTTGCATCATTTATGGTAGAATTTTTACTGATTGTTATTAAAGGAGACGACATTACTTTACCTGCAGTTAATGTATTTGCGAGGTGATTTTTTGCACATATTTCTTTTATAAGGTCTTTCTCTGTAACTATTCCTATAATTTTCTCATTATTATCTATAATGACTACCGAACTAATCCCCCTTTTTATCAATATTTTTGAGATTTCTAAGGCGGAGATTCCGTAATTTACCTTAACCACATTTTTACTCATAATTTCATGAATATAGGTCGAGTTAGAGTCATCTGAACTATGCATCAATATAAATTTCAAAAGGTTATTAATTAAATTTTATTTAATTTAAAAAAAATGACAAGAAAAAGATGAAAATTGAATACTTTGATTAATCATGAACTTTATTATAATGTAAGTCTATATTATAATGTGGGAAAATGGGACAAGGGTTCTGGCCGAAAGTCATCGTTACAATTAAACAGGAAAAAAATAAAATATATTATGTTAGGTGGTTTTGTAATTGTTGCTATTGTTGTTCTATCAGTTTTTATACCTAGAGCAGGCTTGACTGTGGAAATTATTGAAAGAAGCGATGCAATGCATTCCGTGAAAACAATAAGTATCAAGGTGAACAATAATAGTCCCCAAGAAATCAAAGATGTCATGGTGCAATTTGGTGAAAACGGTAAACTGCATTCTTTTGGAAATATCGGAGCATTTGGTGCGATATTTATAACTCCCGACACTGATGAATTGAATTTTGATAGGGTTATTGTATCTGCAAATGCTGGCAATATTGAGACTATAAAATTCAGATAATTTGATATGATACATCAATTAGAAATTAAGGAACGGAGTAATAGTATTATATTACTTTTTCTTTCTCGTAGTCTTCTAAGAGAATAAGGAAGCCAATTTTCACCGTATGGCACGTATTCATGAACAGTAAATCCTTTTGATAATAAATTGACTTTTAGTTTTTCACGAATTCCCTTTAAAAATTGAAATTGTAAATGTTCTTTATTAAAGTTATATAAATAAAAAAGATCTAAAGATGTTTGAACTATATTAGCGTCATGAGTTGCAATTGCAAAAATTTGATTTTCTCTAAGATTATCCTTTTGAGAAAATAAAAGTTTCGCCATTTCTACATAATTGTTATCTATTTCAACTTTCGTTTTGAATGTATATTCCTCTTTTTCATGATATGCACCCTTTACTAATCGTATACTAGGTTTATATGCCAATAATTTTATCAAATCAGAATAACTTCTTTTTAAATATGATTGGAGTACTATACCTATTTGATTAGTTTCTTTCCTTACCTTTTGATAAATTGTCAAAGTGGATTCAATGTTCTTGAAAGATTCCATATCTATCCAAATAAAGATATTATTTTTTTTTGCAATTGAAGTTATTTCTAATAACTGGTCTAGACAGAAATTCATATTCAAAGATAGACCAATTTGTGTGGGTTTTATTGAAATTGATCCTTCAATACCTCTTTCTTTCATTTTTTTTACAAGATTTTTGTATTCTATTACAGTTTTGTTTACAATATCTTTATTTTTTAAATCTTCTCCCAGATAATTGATAATACACTTTAAACCTCTTTCATTTGCATTCAAAGCATAATTTAACACATCTTCCATGTTATAACCAGCAATCCATTTCTTAGATAATCTAAAAAGAAGTTTTTCCAATAGCAAAGGTTCCTTATTATAAGAATGAGGAAAATTATTGTGGAAAGTGTCGTCATTGATAAAAAAATTCATAATATATTTTAGAATTTATTTATATTAAAGGTATTTTAGGAATACAAATGTTATAATATTATAAAGTTTGCAATGAATTGCCTAAATTATAAGTGTATCGTTGGATCTGAAAATTTGATTGATAAGATGGAGACAGTCTTTTATATTCATTTGTTCTATATTTAATAGATAATAATGGGTACCCAGATGTCCAGTGCAAGAAGAGGGATTCCTACAGAGGAAATGCTTCAGGTTGCAAAAGATGAAGATATAGATATAAATTTTATAATTCAAAAAGTAGCAAATGGTTCTGTAATTATTCCTAGAAATAATATAAGAAAACAAAAAATTAAAGTTGTTGGTATTGGAAAAGGACTAAAAACCAAAGTTAATGTTAATATTGGAACCTCAACTCTATATCAGAACTTAGATGAAGAAGTCTCAAAGGCTAAAATTGCAGTAAAATATGGTGGGGATACTATAATGGACCTTTCTGATGGTGGGAATTTAGATTTGATCCGAGAAAAGCTTTTAGAAGCTGCACCAATTACATTTGGTACTGTTCCTATTTATCAAGCCTATGCTTATGGTGTCGAAAAATATAAAAATCCTTTGAATCTAACTGAAGATGATTTTTTGAATGCATTTGAAAAACACGCCAAAGATGGTGTCGATTATACTACCATTCATTCAGGTATAACAAAAGAAATAGCAAAAAGAGTTTTAGAGGTGAAAAGACATGCAGGTATTGTGTCTAAAGGTGGGACAATTACAGCTGCATGGATGTTAAAATATGATAAAGAAAATCCATATTTTGAACACTTTGATTATTTGTGCGAAATAGCTCAAAAATATGATGTAACTTTTAGCTTAGGGGATGCGTTAAGACCCGGATCAATATTAGATTCACACGATGAGCTCCAAATACAAGAAATGATAAATGTGGCTAGATTATGCAAGAGGGCACATGAAAAGGATGTACAGGTTATGGTTGAAGGGCCTGGTCATGTACCATTAAATGAAGTTGCGGCAAATGTTAGATTGGCAAAATCATTAATTGGAGAAATTCCTTATTATGTTCTTGGACCACTCGTTACGGATATTGCAGCAGGATATGATCATATTGCAAGTGCAATAGGAGCTGCAGTATCGGCTTCAGAAGGAGTAGATCTTTTATGTTATTTAACCCCAGCAGAACACCTATCTTTGCCAAATGTTGAAGATGTAAAAGAAGGATTGATCGCCTATAGAATCGCTGCCCATGCGGGTGATTTAGTAAAGATTAGAGATAAAGCCATCAAATGGGATAGGGAAATTACGAAAGCAAGAAGAACCTTAAATTGGCAAAAGCAGATAGAACTTTCTATAAATCCAGAAGAAGCTGAGCGAATTCATAATAGACAAGGCCAGCACGAAGGCAATAATGTTCCATGTACAATGTGTGGTGGAGCTTGTGTATATATAATGTTACCACAACAAAGAAAATATGAAGATAAAGATGAAATTGTTAGTGAAATAAAACAATAAGAGAATGATAATTTAGAAATCTTCACTAACCATAATCTTAATTCAATTCGGTATCTAATATTTTATACAAAAAATAAGAAAAGTTAAGTATAACCACTCTAGCTTATCCAGTATGTTTGGAAAGGCCAAATGCAAATTATGTAATAAAGAGGTTAGATTTGCTATACGCCATTTAAAAAATGAACATCTTCAAGAATTTCAGAAGTTAACTAATCTAAACATGTCAAAAATAATGAAAAAATATTTTATAGAATAAAAATATTAAATATACTTTACTCTCTGAAAGCAGCTGATAATTTGACTGCTGCGATTTTTAGCTCGAAAAAATGGGATTGTTAATACCATCAATAGTATATCATTCTGTAGATCTTTTATGTATCTTCAATGATATCTCGAACCTATCTCTACATTTGAATATTTCAATTTAAGTATTAGAGACGTATTCTATGTGACAAATTTTTCTATTATTATTGTTTAAAACATTTATCTTTATTATATGATAATATACATTTTGTGAAATGAAAAATTATCATTTTTCGAACCTTTCCATAATGAAATTTGACTTGTCCAAAGATCAGAAAGTTTTTTTACAAAAAATTGATGGTATTTGCAAATTATTAAGAGAAGATGAGGAAAAAAGTTACCTGAATGAGTCACTCAATGAAAAAGTTATTCCTTTTTTCAATAAAATAGGAATGTTGGGTTGCCCTATCTCAACAGAATATGGTGGTTTAGGATATGATATTTTAACTTACTTGCTTGCATTAGAAAGAATTGGAGAGGAAGGAAGTTCCATGAGAACTTTTTTTTCTTGTCATACATCTATTGGACAAATGATATTACAAAATTGGGGAAGTGACGAACAGAAAAAAAAATTCCTTCCTAATACGACTAAAGGAATAGATATAATGGGTTTTGCTTTGACAGAACCCAATGCCGGAAGTGATCCCTCATTAATCGAGACCACATTTGAGGAAAGTAGAGACCACTTCATAATATCTGGAAAAAAACACTGGGTAGGTAATGGAACCTTTGCGAACACAATAACTACCTACGCTAAGGAAAAAGGAAGTGATAAAAAAATTTCTGCATTCATTATAGATATGAATTCATCATCAATCAAGAAAAAAGAGATTAAAAATAAAGTTGGGCTGTTAACTGTAAAGAATGCAATCATAGAATTCAATAATTATAAAATTTCAAAAGAAAATTTACTTGGATTATCTGGTAGTGGATTAAGCATAGCATTTAGTGCTTTGATAGACGGTAGACTAAGCGTTGCTGCAGGTGCCATCGGTGTGATGAGAGATTGTTTAAATGAGACTATAAGGTATTCTAAAAGTAGAAGTCAACATGGGACAGTATTAGCAAAGAAACAATTGGTGCAACAACACATTTCTAAAATAATTGTTGCTTTAGAAAGTACTAAATGGCTTGTTTATAAAGCTGCAACAATCAGACAACAACTTCAGATATACTTGGATACTTTAAAATATGAAGATAATCGATGGATCTTCAAAATTAATAGAAAAAACAAACAATATTCTGATCTACGGAATGAATGCGATAGATTATCAGCAATTGCAAAATATTATGCTACAAACGCTTCTGTAGATGTTACTAATAGATCGGTACAAATATTTGGTTCAGAAGGTTATAAAAAGACATCAAGAGTTGCTAGACATTTCCTAGATTCTAGAGCAACAACTATATACGAAGGAGCAAATGAAGTTTTGGAATTAAAAATAGCCTGTGAAATTCTTGGAAGTGAATATAGTGCATATTAAATAGCTTTTAATTGTTTTTCAACTGTATGAACTTGAAATAATTGTAAACATTGATTATAAGTATATAATCTATTAAATATCATTTAATGAATACTGATATATCTGTTTTCAATTTCAAGTAATTTTGTTACTAATTTAGAGTTAAGATTCTACTTTTATAGAACCTAAAATTTCTTTAAATAATCGAGCAGCAAAGTTAGCAGTAATATTATTAATATCAAAAGAAGGAGACAATTCTACGATATCACATCCAATTATTTTGTTTTTTGTTAATATTTTTTTGATAAAGAATATGAGTTCTAACGGATTAATCCCACATGGAGTTGGAACTGAAACTCCTGGTGCAAAAGCAGGGTCTAAACAGTCTAGATCTATGGACATATAAATATTATTATTAGATTTATTTGTACATATTTGAATTATCTTTTTGAGAATTTTTTTTGAACCATACTCTTGAATATCAATTGGATCAATAATATTTGCTCCATATTTCCGAATATTAAATAACTCTTCTGGTTCACATGCACGAATACCTACAAACACACTTTTCTTAATATCTATACAGTCAATAGAATCACTGATAACTGACCCGTAGTAATCCTTAGTAGATGTTACAAAATCTGGGTGAGCATCAAAATATATCAAATTTATTTCTTTTTTCGTACAGGTTTTTATGGCATGTAACATGGTAGTAGTTAGTGAATGATCTCCTCCTATAACAATCGGAATTTTAGCTTGTGAAATAAGTGTACAAATTTGAGAATATAGATTTTTCCTCTGTACATTTCCTATATCTAAAACTTTTTTTGTAGATAAGCTCCCTTTTATTGGACAGATTGGTATCAGTTTACCTGATCTCTTAAAATATTCTGAATGGAATAGTGCTTTTCTTAATTGATTGGGGCCATTTCTTGTTCCTTTTCTGGAAGCTTTAGATTTAGATTCATCTGGTACTCCTAATAATACAATATTTGATTCATTAATATTAGTAACATTAGAATAGTGCATATCACCTCAATTATTACTGATCATTATTTCAACTTTTTGAAAAACAAATCTGGAACTAGTTGCTAGGTGATAATTGTTGAACTAGTAGGAATCTCCCGGCGAAATTCATTATAATTATATCTAAATCATGCTATCAGTTATAAAAAATCTCATCTTGGTTGTACTATTAATAAAACAATAAAAATATTAATGACAATTGATATTTTATTGTAATAGATTTATTTTTTAATCTTTAATCACTCCAAGATATAACTCAATGAGTATATGAATTAGATAATTGACAAGATGCTATGATAAATGGTAGTTATTTTATACTGAATATTTGTGCTTATGCATATATCTTTTTTATAAAATATGTTAGTTTTGATTAATTTTACAAAATTTGCACAGGATTTATAATACTTTTTCAATAGGTATATTTTCAAAAGATAGTATCGAAATAATTTTATCAAAATAATTATTCAATTACTATAATACCTTTATAATGAAAAATTTATGTACATAATGTTAACCAAATATCAGTTTCAATAAATATAATAATAGAGTTATTTTTAACTATAAATAAAATAGTATAAAATGTTGAAGTAAATTACATATCAAAAAGCAGGATTAGAATTATATGAATCTCAATTGTTTTATTCATTATTATATTTTACTTTACTATTTCAATATAATACTTAATATACTTAAAAATTAAGCTTAAAGTATTGTCTAAGGAAAATATTTTTTTTTCACAAAAAAAAGAGATTAATACTGACTATTTTAGAGGAGAGGTTGTTATGATAGAGGTTTTGAATCAGAATAATTCAATTGAACATGAAATGTATCATGTATTTTTTAAAAAAGGTGCTTTAACTACTTTACACTTTCATGAAACTGAACAAATCCTAATTACGACGAATGGAAAAGGAATTTTATGTCTATTTGAAGGGAATAATATTGAAAATCTTGAAGTACCTGCGAAAACAATTATACTTGAACATGGAGATGTTGTTACTATACCACCATTTATTTGGCATTTTCATGGTTCATTAAAAGATGATTTTGCTCATATCGCATTGAGGAATAGATATAGAATAGATTTAAGTGGAAACAAAATACAAGCAGAAAATGTATGGGAAAAGGATTTTGTTGATCATTTATCATATTTAAATAAGAATGAGATGCATGAACTTTTTTTAAAAATTGATCAAAGAGTAAAAGAAATAGTTCAAAATGAATTAGTGAAGGTCTAACTTTAAATAACCATGGGTTAATACATTATTAATTATCTATTTAACGTAGTTCATCAAAAGATGAAGAAAAGAATGATTTATTGCTAGACCTAAAGTAGAAATAATCTTTAACTTCTTTTCTTAAAAGATAATATATTATTAAAGTATTTATTATTATAGTCAAAATATTTCCAAATAATATAGACGGACTATTTAAAATGGATTCAACTACGGTCAACAAACTTAATACGGTCAGAATCATCAAACTATTACCTACTAAGGACATAAAAGATATTATTAGAGTAGTAGTACGTGCCCATGACTTGCCTTTTAAAAGCCCATATGATATTACAAAATGAATTAAGGAAAATAAAGTTATACTAACTGCTATAAAATAAAGAAAGTAATTAAAATTTTTGATCGCATTAGAATTAATATTACTAAAATTAGTATTATTTGTTTCTGCAAAATTAGAAGCAAGCAGATCAAGGCTGTCTAAACTACCAACAAAATTTGAGGCAAGAAAAAAAGCTACTATCCCACTAAATAGTAGAAATGAACCATTGAGAAATATTAAAATCGAAATTATTGTTATCCCAATAGGTCGTTTAATATTCATTAAGAAGTTTGTTATATACATATGGATTTATAAGTATATAATTTTAAACTAATGCTAAAATGATAATATTTAAAGGTCGACTTCTACAACAACAATATCAGTCCTAGGGAAAGGATACAGAATAACGATCAATTAAGACTGTTTTTATCATTGACGTAAGTGTGTATATGATAATTTATAGTAAAGACAAAAAAATAATTGGTGTTCAATTAGTATTGAAAAATCAGTAAAAATTTAATGTATTACTCAAATTCTTGTATCGACGTGTTAACTCTATTACATAACTTCCTGAAGTAAAATTTTAGAGTTTACATGCCATAACAATTATGGTTATTAAAGGTATTTTTATTCTACTATTGTCTGACTTTGTTCCCGCATAAATTGCGTAAGATAATATTTCCCCCCTGTTCCTTTTCCTGAAAAACCAGAGTTTTTCCAGCCCCCAAAAGATTGATTTCCTACAAGAGCACCTGTAGTCGAACTTTTAGGTCTATTTACGTAAACCACTCCGGATTCTATATTATTTAAAAAATCATTTATCTCTTTTTTATCTTTTGTATAAATTCCAGCTGTTAATCCGTATTCAGAATTATTACACTGATCTAGAGCTTCAAAAAATTGGTTGAATTCCTTAATACATAGAAATGGCAAGAATAACTCCTTCTGTAAAAGGATATTATCAAAAGGTAGCCCGTTTACTATGGTAGGACTAACATAATATCCATATTTTAAATTACCTTCCTCTATAACTTTTCCTCCATAGAGAATTTTTCCTTCTTTTGAAGCTATATTTACATATTTCTTAAAGTTTTGAAAGGAATTAGAGTTAATCAACGGACCTAAATCGCAATTTCTTTTATCAGAATTTTCTACATTGATTTTTTTAACATTTGATATTAATTTCTCAATAAATTCTTTCTTTACCTTTTTATGAACATAAACTCTTGAACATGCACTGCATTTTTGTCCTGCATAGGAAAAAGCAGATCGGATTACTCCTTCTACAGCTTTGTCCAAATCTGCAGTTTTCGTAACAATGGTTGGATTTTTTCCCCCTAATTCTGCGATTATTGGTCTAGGTTTTATATTAGCAGAATTTTTATAAAGAATATATCCAACATCTTTGGAACCTGTAAAAACTATGCCTGAAATCTTATCGTTATTAATTATGATTTTTCCTATTTTAGCACCATCTCCGGTAATATAATTTAATACACCTGGTGGTAGACCGGATTCTATCATTATTTCTACGATTTTGTATCCTATAAGAGGAGTATTACTTGCTGGTTTTGCAACTGCAGTATTACCCGTAATAATTGCACCAATATTCATTCCTACAAAAATAGCAGCAGGAAAATTAAAAGGTGATATTATAGCCCAAACACCATAAGGTTTCATGACACTAATATTTTCCGGTTTTTTTTCTAGTATATTATGTTTAGTAACATATCCTTTATTGTTGAGCATATCAATACAATAATAATTTATAAAATCTATTGCTTCATCAATATCAGCAATTGATTCATATCTATTTTTCCCATTTTCAAATGTTAATAGGGCTGCTAGGTGAAATTTATTAGATCGGATAGTATTTGCTGCTTTTTTAAGAATCAAAATCCTCTTTTTATAATCAAGTTTACTCCAGTCCTTGAATGCATGATACGATGACTCAATAGCTTTATTTATTAGTTGATCTGATATCTTGGAAACATATCCAAGTTTGATGCGTCGGTCAACTGGTGATAAATGTTTATATTTATCTTTAGTGTATATTTTTTCATTATTTATAATAATGGGGTAATCGTTATTGTTAAATTCTTTTTTTATAGATTCAACTGCAATATCAAATTTATTATGGAATACATGCTCCTGATTTCTTTTGATATAATTTTCATACGTTAGTTCATTTATAAATTTCATATAAATATATAGATCTTATATTTATTAAACAATTTATTATCAATTACCACTATTCCAATTGATTGACCTGCCATTATAAAAATCACCATAGTCATATTATGACGAGGAAAAAGTCTTTATCAATAGTAAAAAAAATAAATAAACTTGTATATAATTCAACATTTGTCTATCCTTTAG
>Ga0299913_10003985_pt1 | contig 12283 bp, 12 predicted proteins | sample RVTome_9_FD_201360 | JGI IMG/M metagenome (GOLD analysis project Ga0299913, IMG submission 201360) | Soil microbial communities from uranium-contaminated site in the Upper Colorado River Basin, Wyoming, United States - RVT155D38 (version 2) ... | reverse complement strand
TCCAGTCGTACGCCGGCCAGGCGGACGTGGCATCGAAGGTGAGCCCGACGACCGACCCTCCCGAGCCCAGCAGCGGCCGGCAGGCCACCGCCAGCGACTTCAGGGAGTACGCCGAGACCTGGACCGCTTGGGCGACGTCCGGCCAGGGGCCGTCGAGGAACGCGCCGCCGAGCAGCGTCTCGGGGTTGCCGTAGGCGATCGAGTGGACCACCCCGTCGAGGTGGTCGGCGTGCTCGCGCACCGCGGCCTCCAGCCCGGCCAGGTGCTCGTCGTCGGTGACGTCGAGCTCGAGCACGGCCGGCTCCACCGGGAGCCGCTTGGCGATCCGGCGGGTGATGCCGAGCGCGCGACCGAAGTTGGAGATCAGGACGGTCGCGCCCTGCTCCTGGGCGACCTTGGCGGTCGCGAACCCGATCGAGCTGTCCATGGTCACGCCCGCGACCAGGATTGTCTTGCCGTCCAGGATGCCCATGTCAGTGCCCCATTCCGAGTCCGCCGTCGACCGGGATGACGGCCCCGGTCACGTATCCGCCGCCGTCGCCGGTCAGCCACATCACGGCCGCGGCGATCTCCTCCGGTGTGCCGTAGCGCCCCAGGGGCACCTGCTGCTTGATCGTGTCCTTCTGGTCGTCACTGAGCACGGCGGTCATGTCGGTGTCGACGAACCCGGGGGCCACGACGTTCGCGGTGATCGACCGCGAGCCGAGCTCGCGCGTCAACGACCGCGCCATGCCGACCAGCCCCGCCTTGGACGCGGCGTAGTTGACCTGCCCGGCCGAGCCGAGCAGTCCCACCACCGAGGAGATGAAGACGATCCGTCCTCGCCGCAGCCGCAGCATCCCCTTGGCGGCGCGCTTGGCGAGGCGGAAGGACCCGGTGAGGTTGGTCTCGATGACCTTGCCCCAGTCGTCCTCGCTCATCCGCAGCAGCAGGGTGTCCGCGGTGACGCCGGCGTTCGCGACGAGCACCTCCACCGGGCCGTGCTCCTCCTCGATGCGGGTGAAGGCGGCGTCGACGGCGGCGGGGTCGGTGATGTCGCAGACGACGTCGAGCGCGCCGTCCGGGCCGCCACCGCTGCGACTGGTGACGGCCACCTGGTCGCCCTGTGCCAGGAACGACTCTGCGATGGCGCGGCCGATGCCGCGGTTTCCGCCCGTGACGAGGACCGATCGGGGTTCGTGGCTCACGTTCGCGACGCTAGTGATTACCCGTGCGTACGCCGAATCCCCCGCCCGGCCCCGCGGGTCGTGTCACTCGTCGTCCTCGAGGCGGAAGCCGATCTTCATCCCGACCTGGACGTGCTCGACGGTTCCGTCCTTGACCTGCCCGCGGATCTGGGTCACCTCGAACCAGTCGAGGTGGCGCAACGTCTGTGCCGCGCGCTCGATGCCGTTGCGCACGGCCTGGTCGACGCCCTCGGGCGAGGTGCCGACGATCTCGGTGACGCGATAGGTGCGGTTCGACATGGGATCTCCTCCGGATGGGGTCGACCGCGACGGCGCGGCCGTGGGTTTGCGATGGTAGCGACGTACGCTGGGCACCATGCCGAGGGACGACGGATCCATCCGGATCACCACGGCGTCGTCGAGCCGCAACGAGGACATCGCAGCCCGCCAGCGGCGCTACGTGCTCTCCATGTCCCTGCGCACCATCTGCTTCGTCGGCGCGGTGGTCGCCACCGGCTGGCTGCGGTGGGTGCTGGTAGCCGGCGCGATCCTGCTGCCCTACATCGCCGTGGTCATGGCGAACGCCGTGGCCACGAAGTCCGACGGCTTCGCGCTCTCGGACGGCGGGATCGACCGGCAGGAGCTGCCACAGGCCACCGGATCCGAGGACCTCGGCCGGTCAGGGCATATTTGACTTTCGCCCGGCCCGGGCCTGACACTTGGCACGAACTGTGTCTCCCCCGTCGCAGTTCACCGCGGTGCCGGACGCCCTCTGGGCGCCGGCACCGCTTCGTCTCCCCACCCGTACGCCGGGTGGCGCACCTCCCCGGCGCCGGCCCTGCGACGATGGACCGGTGACCACGGACGAACCGCCGCTCTGCAGCGCCAAGGGCTGCCAGTCCGCCGCCGTGTGGGCGCTGCTCTGGAACAACCCGAAGCTGCACACGCCGGAGCGTCGCAAGGTGTGGCTCGCCTGCGGTGACCACCGGCAGTCCCTCGGTGACTTCCTGGGCGCGCGCTCCTTCCTGCGCGACGTCGTCCCCGTCGAGGACGCCCCGGCTGGTCCCGACCCCCGAGGCTGACCCACCCGCACCCACCAGCCCGGTCGCGCAGTCCGGTCGCCACCAGCCGATCCGCTGAACGGCGCCGCTCAGCCTCCGATGGCGGACATCGGTCGGTCTGGCTGCAGGAAGGCCGGGTCGTCGATCCCGTGGCCGGCGCGCTTGCCCCGCATCGCGACCACCCAGCGCTGGGCGATCTCCTGGTCGGAGGCGCCGCCGCGCAGGGAGGCCCGCAGGTCGGACTCCTCGCGGGCGAACAGGCAGTTGCGCACCTGCCCGTCGGCGGTGAGCCGTACCCGGTCGCAGTCGCCGCAGAAGGGTCGGGTGACCGAGGCGATCACGCCCACGGTCGCGGGGCCGCCGTCGACGGTGAACAGCTCGGCCGGCGCGCTCCCACGCGGCTCGGCGGCCGGGGTGAGCGTGAACTCGCGCTCGAGGCTGGCAAGGATCTCCTCGGCGGTGACCATCGCGGCGCGGCTCCAGTCGTGCTGGGCGTCCAGCGGCATCTGCTCGATGAACCGCAGCGCGTAGCCCTCCGCGACCGCCCAGCGCAGCAGCTCGGGGGCCTGGTCGTCGTTGGTGCCGCGCAGCAGCACGGCGTTGACCTTCACCGGCGTCAGCCCCGCTGCGCGGGCTGCGGCGAGGCCGGCGATCACGTCGTCGAAGCGGTCGCGGCGGGTGATCGTGTGGAAGGTCTCCCCGCGCACGGTGTCGAGGCTGACGTTCACCCGGTCGAGCCCGGCGTCGGCGAGGGCCTGGGCGGTCCGTTCGAGGCCCAGGGCGTTGGTGGTGAGGCTGACCTCGACGGAGGGGTCGATCGCCTTGGTGCGGCGCACGATGTCGACGAGACCGCGACGGACGAGCGGCTCGCCGCCGGTGAAGCGGACCTCACGGATCCCGAGCCGGCGTACACCGATGTCGATGAGCCGGACCACCTCGTCGTCGCTGAGCACCTCCTCGCCCGGCAGCCAGTCCAGGCCCTCGGCCGGCATGCAGTAGGAGCAGCGCAGGTTGCAGCGGTCGGTCAGCGAGACCCGGAGGTCGGTCGCCACCCGGCCGAAGCGGTCCTCGAGCGCAATGGTGTCCACCCGGTCGAGCATACGTGCGGGACGGGCGGTCGAGGCGCGCGACCGACCCCCGGTCGCCGCGGTGCGCTCGGATAGCCTCGCCACGTGCGTTCGTGGGGCTTCCTGGTCAGCCGCCGCTGGATCCTGTTCGCGATCACGGTGGCGGTGCTGGCGTGGGGGGCCTGGTGGCTGGGCGAGTGGCAGTTCGACCGGCTCCAGGAGCGCCAGCAGCGCAACGCCATCGTCGAGCGGAACGAGTCGGCGCCCCCGGCGGACGTGGCCGAGGTGATGCCGCTGGACGGCGAGGTCCCCGCGCGGGACGAGTGGCGGACCGTCACCGCCACCGGCGAGTACGCCGCCGCCGACACGATCATCGTGCGCTACCGGACCCGCGACGGCGCCCCCGGCGTCGACGTGGTGGTCCCGCTGCTCCTCGACGACGGGCGGGGGGTGCTGGTCGACCGCGGCTGGCTGCAGACCGACGCCCGGGAGGTCACCGCCGGGGACGTGCCGGCCCCGCCTGCCGGCACCGTCACGGTCACCGGCTTCGCCCGCCGGGACGGGGCCGGCGACAGCACGGCCGTGGCCGACAACTCGACCCGCGCGGTCTCCAGCGACCGGATCGCCGAGGCGCTCGGCCTGCAGCTCCACGACGGCTTCGTGGACCTCTCCTCGGAGGACCCTGCCCCGGCCGAGGCGCTCGCGCCGCCGGAGCTGCCCGAGCTCGACGACGGGCCGCACTTCTTCTACGGGCTCCAGTGGTGGTTCTTCGGGGCGCTGGCGCTCTTCGGCTTCGGCTACCTGGCGTGGGACGAGCGGCGCCGGCCCCGCTCAGAGCGCGCGGAGCATGCCGCCGTCGACCGGCAGCATCACGCCCGTCAGGAATGACGCGGCCGGCGAGAGCAGGAACGTCGCCGCCCTGCCGAACTCCTCCGGGGTGCCGTAGCGGCCCAGCGGGATCCCGGCGATCGCCCTCTGCCGCGCTGCCTCCGCGTCACCCGTCGAGGCGTCGAGCTCGGCCACCCGCTCGGTGCCGACCCGCCCGGGCAGCAGCGCGTTGACCCGGACCCCCGCGGGCCCCAGCTCGTCGGCGAGGGTCTTGGCGACCATCGCCAGCCCCGGCCGCAGCCCGTTGGAGATGGCGAGGTCGGGCAGCGGCGCCCGGACGCTGCTGGAGAGCACCATGGCGAGCGACCCGCCGTGCGGCAGCGCGGCACCGATCTCCCGGGCGAGGCGGACCCCACCCAGGAACACCGACCCGAAGGCGTCGACCCACTGCTCGTCGGTGGTGCCGGCCACGGTGCCCGTCGGTGGCCCGCCGACCGAGATCAGCGCTCCGTCGACCTGCCCCCAGGTGTCACGTGCCGCGGCGAGCAGCCGGCCGGGGGTGGTGGGGTCGGCGTTGTCGGCCACGACGCTCAGCGCCCGGTCGCCGAGCTCGGCGACGGCCGCGGTCAGCGACTCGTCGGACCGCCCCGACAGCACGACCCGGGCGCCCTCGGCGACCAGGCAGTCGGCCGTGGCGCGGCCGAGCCCACGGGCGCCCCCGGTGACGATGAAGACGCGATCGGTGAGCTCCAGGTCCATCGGACCAGCCTAACGAGCCTCGGATCGCTCCCGGTCTAACGAGCCTCGGCCGGCTCGACGTCCTCGAGGAACTGGGTGCGGTAGAGGTCGGCGTAGAGCCCGCCCTCGGCCAGCAGCTCGGCGTGGGTGCCGGACTGGACGATGTGGCCGTCCTCCAGCACCAGGATCCGGTCGGCGTTGCGGACCGTGGAGAGCCGGTGGGCGATCACCAGGGAGGTGCGCTCGGCGAGGGCGGCGTCGAGGGCCCGCTGCACCGCGGCCTCGGACTCGCTGTCGAGGTGGGCGGTCGCTTCGTCGAGCACCACGATCGCCGGCGCCTTGAGCAGCAGCCGCGCGATCGCGAGCCGCTGCCGCTCGCCGCCGGAGAGCCGGTAGCCCCGGTCGCCGACGACTGTGTCGAGGCCGTCGGGCAGCGACCGGACCAGGCCGGCGATCTGGGCGGCCTCCAGCGCGTCCCACAGCTGCTGGTCGTCGGCGCCGGGACGGGCGTAGCGCAGGTTGGCGGCGATCGTGTCGTGGAACATGTGCGCGTCCTGGGTGACGTAGCCGACGGTGTCCTCCAGGGACTGCAGGGTCACCTCGCGGACGTCCCGGCCGCCGACCCGGACGGTGCCGCTGCCGGCGTCGTACAGCCGGGCCACCAGGTGGGTGATCGTCGTCTTGCCCGCCCCGGAGGGGCCGACCAGCGCGACCAGCTGACCGGGGTCGGCCCGGAAGCTGATGTCGTGGAGCACCTGACCACTCTCCCGGGACTCTGCGCGGGCGACCGTCTCGAGGGAGGCCAGCGAGATCTCCTCGGCACGGGGGTAGGTGAAGTCGACGTGGTCGAACTCCAGGGACGCGGCGCTGCGGGGCAGCGCGACCGCCCCCGGCTGCTCCTGCACCATCGAGGGCAGGTCGAGCACCTCGAAGACCCGCTCGAAGCTGACGAGCGCGGTCATCACGTCGATCCGGACGTTGGACAGGCTCTGCAGGGGGCCGAGCAGCCGGACGAGCAGGGTGCCGAGGGCGAGCAGGGTGCCGACGGTGAGGGTGCCGTCGATCGCGAGGTGCCCGCCGACGCCGTACACCATGGCCAGGGCGAGGGCCGGGATCGTCAGCACCGCGGCCATGAAGATCCGGGTGAGCAGGGCGATGCGGACCCCGAGGTCCCGGACGTTGCCGGCCTTGCCGGCGAAGAGCAGGTCCTCGGTCTCGCGGTGACCGAAGAGCTTGAGGAGCATGGCCCCACCGACGTTGAACCGCTCGGTCATCGCGTTGCCCATGTCGGCGTTGCCGTCCATCTGCTCGCGGGTGAGGGCGGCCAGCCGGCCGCTGACCCACCGCGAGGTGAGCAGGAGGAACGGGAACAGCAGCAGGCACAGCAGGGTCACCTGCCAGCTGAGCGCCAGCATCGCGATGCCGACCACCACCACCGAGACAGTGCTGGAGACGGTGTTGGCCAGGGTGGAGGTGAAGGCCCGCTGGGCGCCGATCACGTCGTTGTTGAGGCGCGAGACCAGCGCACCGGTCTGGGTGCGGGTGAAGAAGGCCAGCGACTGGCGCTGCACGTGGCCGAAGACGCGGACACGCAGGTCGTAGATCAGGCCCTCCCCGATCAGCGAGGAGAGCCAGCCTCCGCCCACCGAGAGCACCGCGCCGACCAGCGCGGTCGCCACCATCAGCAGCGCGAGCAGCGTCACCAGCCCGGGGTCACCGCCGAGGATGCCGTCGTCGACGATCCGCTGGATCAGCAGCGGGTTGACGACCACGAGCATGGAGTCGAGCACGGTGACGGCGAGGAAGAAGCCGATCAGCTTGCGGTGGGGCGCGGCGAAGCCGAGGACCCGGCGGACCGTGCCCTTCTCGATCCGGGCCTTGCCGGCCTCGCGGTCGGTCCGCATGTGCCGCCAGGCAGGACCCATCCCCATCGACAGCGACACTCGGCGACTCCTATCCGCCCATCACCCGGGCGATCTCACGGAACCTGCGGACCTGGGCCTCACGCTCGAAGCGCCGCTGGTCCTCGAGGCTGCGGCCACCTGCGGCGAGCAGCAGCTCCTTGGTCTCGGTCACCGCACCGGCCATCGGAGCGGTGAGGGCGGCTGCGAGCTGCGCGACGGTGGTGTCGAGCTGGTCGGCGGGTACGGCGAGCATCGCGAGCCCGATCCCGACCGCCTCGTCAGCCCCGACCATCCGGGCCGTGACGCAGATCTCCAGCGCCCTGGAGTAGCCAACGCTCTCCACCAGGGGCTTTGTTCCCGTCAGGTCCGGCACCAGGCCGAGCGAGGACTCCTTCATCGAGAACTGGGCGTCCTCGGTGACCACCCGCAGGTCGCAGGCCAGCGCCAGCTGGAAGCCCGCACCGACCGCGTGCCCCTGCACCGCGGCCACCGACACGAAGCGCGGGTCGCGCAGGAACGTGAACCCGCGCTGGTAGTCGTCGATGGTCGCGGACATCTCCTTGTCGCTCATCGCGAGCAGCCCGGCCAGCGTCTCCTGGCCGTCGCCGCCACCGGGAGCCAGCATCGCGCGGTCCAGGCCCGCGGAGAAGGACCGTCCCTCACCGCGGACCACCACGACGCGTACATCGTCACCGATCTCCGCGCCGATCCGACCCAGTGCGCGCCACATGGTCGGGGTCTGTGCGTTGCGCACCTCGGGACGGTCCAGGGTGATGGTCGCCACCGCACCGTCGACCTCGTGGCGCAGGCCGGCCGCGGAGAGCTCCTCGGGTGTCATGGCCGGAGTCTAAGGAGGCCTCGACCTCGAGCGTGCCGGAGGTCTACGCGAGCGAGACCAGGTCGGCGTAGTCCTCGGACCAGAGGTCCTCGTCGCCGTCGGGCAGCAGCAGCACCCGGTCCGGCTCGAGCGCCCGGACCGCCCCCTCGTCGTGGGTGACGAGGATGATCGCGCCGGCGTACTCGCGGATCGCGGCGAGCACCTCCTCGCGGGAGGCGGGGTCGAGGTTGTTGGTGGGCTCGTCGAGGAGCAGCACGTTGGCGCTGGAGACCACCAGGCTCGCCAGCGCCAGCCGGGTCTTCTCGCCGCCGGAGAGCACCGAGGCCGGCTTGTGCGCGTCGTCGCCGGAGAAGAGGAAGGAGCCCAGCACGCTGCGGGCCTCGCTGTCGGTGAGCTGCGGAGCGGCGCTCTGCATGTTCTCCAGCACGGTGCGTCCGGTGTCCAGTGTCTCGTGCTCCTGGGCGTAGTAGCCCACCTTGAGGCCGTGGCCGGGCACGACCCTGCCGGTGTCGGGCTGGTCCACACCGGCCAGGATCCGCAGCATCGTGGTCTTGCCGGCGCCGTTGAGGCCGAGGATGACCACCCGGCTGCCCTTGTCGATGGCCAGGTCGACGTCGGTGAAGACCTCGAGCGACCCGTAGGACTTGGAGAGCTCGGCGGCGGTGAGCGGGGTCTTCCCGCAGGGTGCCGGCGCGGGGAACTTGATCCGGGCCACCTTGTCGGCACGCCGCTCGCCCTCGAGCCCCGACATCATCTTCTCGGCGCGCTTGAGCATCGACTGGGCGGCGGAGGCCTTGCTGGCCTTGGCCCGCATCCGGTTGGCCTGGTCGGTGAGGACCTTGGCCTTGCTCTCGGCGTTGGCCCGCTCGCGCTTGCGCCGCCGCTCGTCGGTCTCGCGCTGGGTCAGGTAGGCCTTCCAGCCCATGTTGTAGACGTCGATCTCGGCCCGGTTCGCGTCGAGGTGGAGCACCCGGGTGACGGTGGCCTCCAGCAGCGCGTTGTCGTGGCTGATCACGACCAGGCCGCCCTGGTGGCTCTTCAGGAAGTCGCGCAGCCACACGATCGAGTCCGCGTCGAGGTGGTTGGTCGGCTCGTCGAGGAGGAGCGTCTCGGCGCCCGAGAACAGGATCCGGGCCAGCTCGACGCGCCGCCGCTGGCCGCCGGAGAGCGTCCGGAGCGGCTGGGCGAGGATCCGGTCCTCGATGCCGAGGCTGTGGGCGATCTGGGTCGCCTCGGACTCCGCGGCGTACCCACCGCCGGCGTGGAGCTCGGCGTCGGCGCGCGAGTAGCGCCGCATCGCCCGCTCCCGCACCGCCGGCTCGTCGCTGCTCATCTCGTGCTCGGCCTCGCGCAGCCGGCGCACGACGTCGTCGAGCCCGCGCGCGGAGAGGATCCGGTTCAGCGCCAGCACCTCGGGGTCGCCGATGCGCGGGTCCTGCGGGAGGTAGCCGACCTCGCCGGTCCTGAGGACCTGACCGGAGGCGGGCTGGCCCTCGCCGGCGAGGATGCGGGTGAGGGTCGTCTTGCCGGCGCCGTTGCGGCCGACGAGCCCGACCTTGTCGCCGGCTGCGACCCGGAAGCTGACGTCCGCCATCAGCAGTCGCGCCCCGGCCCGGACTTCGAGGTGCTGGGCGGTGATCATCAGGGTCGTTAGCCTAGGCGGGCAGGCGGAGCCGCCCGCAATCGGCGCCGACCACGAGGAGCTGCCCGTGCGCTTCAACCCCAAGGCCCGGCTCGACACCCGGCGGGTCCGCGACAGCGGGCGCTCCAGGGGCGGTGGCGGATCCGGTGGCGGTCTCGGCGGTGGATCCGGTGGCGGGATGCGGGTGCCGATCCCGAGCGGAGCCAAGGGCGGCAGCGCCATCGGCGCCGTGCTGGCGCTGGTCCTGTTCCTGGTCCTGACGCAGTGCGTCGGTGGCGGGCAGGGCGGCCTCTCGCTCCCCGACGACAGCCTGGACACCTCGCGCGCGCAGGGCACCGACAGCGGACGGTACGCCGCGTGCCGGACCGGCGAGGACGCCAACGCGAGCAGCGACTGCGCCCGGGTGGCGGTCGAGAACTCGCTGACCGACTACTGGAGCGAGACGCTGCCGGAGCAGTCGGACACCGACTTCCGGCCCGAGCAGGTGATGCAGACCTTCACCGGCGCGGTCGACACCGGCTGTGGCCGGGCGACCTCCGACGTCGGGCCGTTCTACTGCCCCGCCGACGAGGGCATCTACCTCGACACGACGTTCTTCCGCGACGTGCTGCAGCAGCAGCTCGGCGGTCCTGCCGGCGACTTCGTGGAGCCCTACGTGCTCGCCCACGAGTACGGCCACCACATCCAGAACGTCATGGGGACCATGGGCCGGGTCCGCACCCAGCAGGGCCCCGAGAGCGACGCCGTCCGCCTCGAGCTGCAGGCCGACTGCTACGCCGGCATGTGGACCGCCGCCGCCACGGGCACCGACGACGCGGGCGGCGAACCGCTGATCGTCGAGCTGTCGGAGGAGGACATCAACCAGGCGATCGCGGCCGCGAAGTCGGTCGGCGACGACCGGATCCAGGACCGCACCACGGGCCGGGTCAACCCGCGGGAGTGGACCCACGGCTCGGCCGAGCAGCGGCAGCGGTGGTTCATGGTCGGCTACACCGAGGGCTCGCTCGAGGCGTGCGACACCTTCGCCGCCTCGGACCTCTGAGCCACCCCGGCGTCAGTCGGCGAGCAGGGCCTCGACCAGCGGGTACTGCCGCTGGAGGGTGCGCAGGTGCGGGGCGACGGCGGGGTGGCGGAACTTGCTGGCCAGGGCACCCTCTCCCCCGGCGACCCGCTCGAGGGCCCACTCGGCCCGGTTGAGCGCGGTGTAGACGGCCGTGGTCCGCGCGCCGAGCGCGACCTCCTCGGGACTCGCCAGCGCCGGGTCGAGGCCCATCAGGTAGGCCTCGAGCAGGGGCTCGAACTCCTCACGCGCCCCCAGCGCGAAGTGGCCCAGGTCGCCGCCGACGTGCCCCACCCCGAGAGTCGCCCAGTCGATGGCCACGACCCGGTCGCCGTCGCGACCGTGGAGGTTCGCCGGCGTCGCGTCACCGTGTTGGGCGACCTGCGGCAGCGCGGCGACCCGCTCGAGCATGGTGGTGCGCCGTCGCCAGAGGTGGTCCGCCACGTCGGCGACGGCGGTGCGGGCCAGCGTCGTCCAGCCGCCCCGGTGCTCGACCCGGGCGATCCGGTCATGCAGCAGGTCGCGGGACAGGAACCGCGGCCGGACCGTGAGGCTGCCGGCGAACCGGCCCAGCGACATCGCGACGAAGAGCCCGCTGTTGGCGCCGTCCTCGACCCACTCCCGGGTCAGCGTGATGCCGTCGGCGTCCTCGTCGACCGCGGCCGGCACGGCGCGCAGGCCCTCGGTGCCGGCGACGATGCCGGTCGCCAGCACGTCGGCCTCCCGCCGCCAGTAGGCGAAGTGCCGCGGGTCGCTCAGCTCCCCCGGGTCGTACGCCGCCGGCCTGGCCAGCCGCTTGATCACGACCGGCTGGCCGCCGAGCGCCGCCCGCCACACGCCCACCGTGGAGGTGCCGGTGCCGCCCGGCAGCGGATGCCAGTCCGGCTCCGGCTCCCACATGGGTCGGACGCTATCCGACGTCGCGCCTGAGGAAGGCGAACCAGCCCGCGAGGGACATCAGCGCGGCGGCGCCGAGGACGGCCGCGAACGCGACCGGGTCGAACTCCACGACCGGCATCGCCGCGAGGTGCTCGAAGGGCGAGACCCGGCGCAGCCAGTCGGGGAAGCGCAGCACCTCGCCGAGCACCAGCACGACCACGGCGAAGCCGAGACCGAGCCAGCCCAGCGGCGCCAGCCGCGCCCGGGCGCCGTACAGCAGCCACGCCAGCCCGGCCAGCGCCAGCACGGCGGGGGCCCACGCCAGCGTCTGCCAGGTGAACTGCCACACGGACCCGCCGTCGCCGGTGACGAGCGCGTCGGCGGCACCGAGCCCCAGACCGCCGGCGCCGAGCACCACCAGGGTGCCGGCCACCGTCACCGCCCCATGCCCGGCCAGCCACGCCGTGCGCGAGCGGCTGGTCGCCAGCAGCGCCTCGGCGTGCCCGGCGAGCTCCTCGGCCCGGGGCCGCAGCACCGAGGAGATCGCGAAGCCGGACGCCAGCAGCGCCAGGATCGTCATCGCCATGGCGTAGAAGCCGGCCACGAGGTCGCCGCCCGAGGCGATCATCATCTGGCGCGCGGCCTCGCTGTCGCCGATCAGGTCTCCCGCGTCGTTGCCGATCGAGCCGTAGGACAGCCCCGTCAGCAGCAGGCCGAGGCCCCACCCGACCACCGCGCCCCGCTGAAGCCGCCAGGCGAGGCCGAACGGCGTCCCCAGCCAGCCCCTCGCACCGGCCGGTCCCGGGCGGGCGGCGAGGACTCCGGCGCCGTAGTCGCGTCGCCCGAACACGACGTAGGCCACGGCGACGGTGGCGACCACGGCCGCGACCAGCGGCAGCGCCGGCCACCAGCGCAGGCCGGAGAAGGCGTACATCTGCTGGTACCACCCGATGGGGCCGATCCAGGTGGCCACGGGGTTGCCGAGGTCGCCCACGGCGCGCAGTGCGTACGCCGCGGCGATGACCGCGCCGGTGGCGGCGTACGCCGTGCGGGTGCTGGCCGTCAGCTGCACGGCCACCAGCGCGACGCCCCCGAACACG
>Ga0299913_10003984_pt1 | contig 12283 bp, 8 predicted proteins | sample RVTome_9_FD_201360 | JGI IMG/M metagenome (GOLD analysis project Ga0299913, IMG submission 201360) | Soil microbial communities from uranium-contaminated site in the Upper Colorado River Basin, Wyoming, United States - RVT155D38 (version 2) ... | reverse complement strand
ATATCGCCATCGGCCAGCTGCAGCACCCACACCTCGCTGCCCTCACCCGATCGATCGGGGTTGATCGGCGAAGTGCGCGGAACGCCGAATGCCAGTTGGTCGCCGGCAGGCGACCAGACCGGGCAGGGCGGGGGCAACCCGTCACCAACGTCGATGGTGAGCCGATCGGCGACGGTTCCATCGTCGGCCACATCGGCGATGACGACAGCGGAGTTTCGATTTTCAGCGCCCTGCCCGCCAAAGCTTCCGTATGCGAGGCTTCGGCCATCCGGCGCGAACGCGGGGCACAGCTGACTGACGCCGTCCGTGTCGGTACCGATGACGCGGCGGGGCTCCTGGTCGACCGCGACGAACCAGATGTCGGTGTCGGGATCGACGCCGGCCGGGTCCTCCTGCGCAACCGCAAACGCGATCCAGCCGTTGGTGGGTTCGGCCGGCACGTCGGGAGGCCTCAGCGTTCCGGCGAGGAGAGCAGTTCCTCCCCCGGCCCCGATGAGCGCGGCGACTGCCAGGGCCCGGAGGGGCCACCGGCCCCGACGGCGATCGAGGCCCGCCACGCGCCGCGCGGCGGGTGATTCGGTCCACGTCGGATCCGGGCCCAGGTCGCGATCGAGCGTCTGGCGCAGGGCGTCCCGCAGTTGCCGTTCGAGTTCGTCGGTCCGCATGGCTCAGCCTCCCGTCCTGGCGGCGGCGCCCGATTCGGGTTCCAGGGCAGCCTTGAGTCGGTCGAGGGCTCGCGACAGCATCGCGCCGACGTTCGTCGAGGTCGTCTGGAGGACCCGCGCGATGGTGGCGTAGTCGTAGTCGTGGTAGTAGCGCAGGATCACGGCTGCACGCTGACGAGCGGGCAGAACATCGAGCGCCTGGAGGAGGGCCATTCGGGCGACGGCGCCACCCGCCTCATCCGGTGTCGTCCAGACTGAGAGGTCACCGACCGGCGCAGCACGTCGCCGACGCACTGCCGACAGGGCCTGGTTGACGACGATGCGGTGCAGCCACACCGTGGACGGCGCATCCCCGCGGAACCGATGGCGATGCCGGTAGGCGGCGACGAAGGCTTCTTGGGTGACGTCTGCCGCGAGGGCCGGATCGCGGACGATGCCAAGCGCGGTCCGATACGCGCTGTCATACGTCCGCTCATAGAAGGCGCCGAAATCGGAGAGTTCCATACGGAAGACCACCGATTCGCTCCTCAATACGCTGACGTCAAGGCCCTCGGTCATACAGTAGAGATGCGGCCCAGCGGCTACTTATTACGCCGCCGTCATCGGCTCGTACGTCCACCAGGGCGTTCACGTCGAGCAGCTGAGCGCAAAGCAGGCGAGGGCCGCGGTCAGCGGGCATCGGACGGCGGATCGGTTGTCTCGCGCGGCATCGGGCCTCGAGGACGCACTCCAGGCCGCGACGAGCATCCGCGACAGTTCTTGCGGGAGCACGATTGGAGCCCTTATGGAATCTGTCTCATGCGTCTCATACGTCTCTTGGATGTACTGGGTGAACGCGGCTGAAACACAGGAGACATTTCGCCAGGAATCCGGTATGCGGTACCAAAATCACCGGTCCACGGCAGCGCCGGGCGCGTCGTCGAGCCACAGGTCGGCTGCCGGCGCTGGCTCGTCGCCGACCTCTGGCGCATCGAGCGGCAAGCGGCCCAGGATCGCGCAGAGGCGGCCCATCGCCTCGGCCTGCATGGTCGGCAAGGCATGGCTGTAGCGGTCGAGGGTGTGATGGCCACCTCGCAGGTCGTGGAAGCGGATCGGCGGCAACTCGGCGGTCCGCAGGAGCGGCTGAAACTCGCGAGTCGTGACGTGGGCTGCAGACCCGCCAGTGGGGGCGATGACGCATGCGTCCCCCCAGATTCCGTCCCTACTGGTGAGCTGCGGGGAAAAGGTACCTCCGGTAGGAGAGCCCGAGCATCGGGCCCGCGATGATGAGCAGGGCCGCACTGTAGACCGCCGACGCGACCTCGATGCCACCTGGCCCGGGCCTCTGCGTTACCCGCTCGGCCCAGCCGAGCAATGGGCCATGAACGTGGTAAAGCGGCGCTGGCACTTCCTCCACGGGAGCCCGCGGGGGCCTATATGAACCGCTGTGCGAACCGTTACGGCGCAGCGGCTCCCCCCGAATATCCTGTCCATCGCCAGGGAAGCGGCGGCCGCACGAGGCGCCCGGGCTCGGGATCAGCCAAAGAACTCGTTGATCGCGGCGGTGTCGTCGCTGAAGGACCAGCGAGCGGTGACCTTCCCATCCCTGATGTGATAGATCTCCGCGGTCCGATAAGTGAGCGTCTTGCCGCCCCGCGTGGCGGTCGCAGTCCCGAGGGCGACGGTGTGGTCGTCGTTGGCGATGATGTCATGGATCTCGAGGCCTGTGATCTTCCAGTCCGGCGGCACGCCGCCCATGAAGCGATCGGCGAGCGCCGCCTTGCCGCGGATCGGCTCCGCACGGCCGATCTCGTGCCACTCAATGTCGTCCGCCAGGAAGGCGGCCGACGCCTGCGGATCGTTGGACATCATGGCCTCGCCCATCTTGCGGACCACGGCTGCGTTGGGATGCTCGTCCACGGGTCTTCTCCTCCAGATCTCGGTTACAGCGTACTCGGACAGGCAACGAGCCGCGTTCTCAGACGCCGTGAGCAAGGCTTTTCGGCGACCGAGATCCCGAGCGGCTGTTCGCGCGGCACCCGACACTGGAAGATGAAAGCCGAGGTGCAGCGGGTGCCCTTCGGAGGCTCCGAATGCTTGATGCGGCGCCGAGCCTGGGAGACCTGGCGACGGGGCTAGGCTGCGCCGAGTCCGCGGACGATCGCCACGACGACGAACCCGACCACTCCGCCCAAGACGATGCCCCCGAGCAGCAAATCGTGCCCGCGACCCGCCACAACGGCGTTGAAGGAGCCCCAGCGCGACGTCACGCGCCCGCAGTCCCGTCAGTGCTTCTCATGGTTAGGCATGAGTCCTCGTTTCCTTCACGGCGCTCGGGATAAGCCTACGCCCGCCTGTCCAGCGAAGCCAGCCCCGCAGCGATCTCTGCGCAGTGGGCGCTGCGTGCCACGATGGCGCTTTGGCAGTCATCCCAACCTGGCGACTGGCGCGCTGACGGGCGTCTGGGGTCCTTGCTTGAACCCTTATCGGTCCTGTCTCGTGCGTCTCATGTGTCTCTGTGTAGCACTGGGTAGACGCGGCTGAGACGCATGAGACGATTCCCCAGGAATCCGGTAGCGGTACCAGTCTCCTCGGGATCGGCTTCGCCGGCGGTCTCATGAGGCCGGACACCGGGCGAGCTGCAGGAATGTCTGACATTCCCGGTCATAAAAGTCGCGGGTGAGCTTGGCACGAGCCAGATCCATCAGCTCATTGGCATCAACGGCGTAGAGACGGACCGCGTGCAAAGACCCTCGAGGCTCGAAGAGCCCGGCCGCCAGGTACTGACCGTCCGGTGAGAAGCCCAGGATCGAAACGGTGCCCTCGTGCTCGACGGTAAGCACTGGTTCGCCACTCGCCACGCTCCACACCCCCAGTGTGCCCTCGAATCCAGATGTGGCGGCCAGCGATCGACCATCCGGACTGAAGCGGATACCACCGGCGCCAGGTGCGGAAAAGCCGATGATCCGGGCAGAATCGCTTGCATTCTGCTCCGTCCGCGAGCAGGTGCCCGAGGCATCGGCGGGCATGCGCAGCAGGTCGTCAACGCGCCACAGCTCGATCGTACCGGGGTAGTCGGCGACGGCGAGGATCTCGCCGGCCGGATCGAGGGCGACGCGGATGCTGTCATCGGCGGAGCAGACGGTTCCGACATGCGTCCCGGACTCGAGCTCGTAGATCCATGTTTCCGGCCGGGCGGCGGGCTTGACCAGGACGTGAGCTCCATCGGCGAGAAAGAGGCCGGCCGGGGCGCCGAAGCCCCGGTCGTCGAGGGGAGATCGAAGGTCGAATAGATGGGCCCCACTCGCGACATCGAAGACTGCGGCTCCATCGCGGCCGCCGGCGAGGAGGAGCCGCCCATCGCGGCTGAAGGCGAGCGGGAGCCCGGCTCCACTCATGGCACGAATCGACCTCAACGTGGCCGCCTCAAACAGCGCGATCTCCGATCCGCCGGCAGCCGACGAGCTCGCCATCGACGCGGCCAGGAGTGATCCGTCCGAGGAGAGAGCGATCCAGAATTCCGATCCGTCTTCGAGTCCCGTCCACTCAGCGTCCAGCCGCCCGCTCGAGGAGTCGTACCTGCGGACGGTCTCATCGTCGTGCGCGACGAAGATGCTGCCGTCCGGGCTCCATCGGCCATTTGCCGGAGCCTCGACGGGGAAGGATGCGACCTCACGTGCGGCTTCCGGATCGAGGTCGAAGATGCGGGCAAACCCGCCTTCGGCGGTCAGGGCAACTCGGCGCCCATCCGGGGCGCAGGCGAGCCCGTTCACCTGAGCCGAACCGGGCAGGGTGAGGACCTCGGCGCTCGACGCGACATCCCACACGTGCACGAGTTCATCCGCCGCCGTGCCGACGATGCGCTCACTCGAGGTGAAGCAGACCCTCCCGGGCGCGGGGCCAACCGCGATCGTCTGCAAGGTCCGTTCGGTGGCTAGCTCGACCACCTGGATCCGACTCGGTCCGTGTGTGTACATCGCCAGCCGTTCGCCGCCCGGGTCGAGCGCGATGCTGGCAACCCCAGTCGCCGCCGCAGGATCGCCGAGCGTCGCGAGGACCTCGCCCGTCATCGGCGCGTGCAGGCGGACAACCGCCGATGAGTCGTCGGCGACGGCCAGCCAGTCCCCGCCTGGCCCGAATGCAAGGTCGGAGATCGGAGCGGTTTCGTAGGATGCGAGCTCGCGGCCGGTCGCCACCTCGAACATCGCGACCATCTGCACGTTGCGGCCGGGGTCCACGGAGGCGACGGCCAGGAACTTCCCGTCGGGCGAGAACGACGGAGCGAAGCCGATCGTGCCGGCGCGTCCCAGCCGGGCGATGACCTTGCCCGTCCCCAGGCTCCACACGATCGTCGGAGCATCCTGGTACGTTTCGGCCGCCAGCAGCCCGTCGGCGCTGATAGCGGCCGCGGTGGGCTGCGTTCCACCAACGTCCAGGAGGCGCAGGGCGGCACCCGTGGTCGAGTCCCAGGTCATCGGCTGCAGGCGCGGCGGCCCCGTCGAGAACATGGTGTCATCGCCCGCGAAGGCGACGAAGAAGCCGCCCACGTCGGCACTCACGATCGTCCGATGGGCGATCGTTGCTGCGTGCAACGCGTTCACGGCCTCGATGATCGGCGCACGTTCGTCTGCGTCAAAGAGGCCCACCGCCTCGATGGCGAGGAGGAGCGCGAGGTCCTGGTCCACCTCGAGCTGCGTGCGGCTTTCGGCGGCCAAGGCACGTGCTCGCGCCTCGCGCTCCCCGGCCTCGGCGCGTCCCAGCTGCAGGAAGGCGAACGAGGCCAGGCCGATCCCAACGATCGCGGCGGCACCGGCGGCCAGGAGGATGGCCCGGCGAAGGCGGCCGCGGCGAGCCGCGCCGGTGTTCTCGCGCTGACGCGACGCGGCCAGGAATCGGCGCTCGTCCACCGTCAGGCCGAGGTCCGTATCGGCCGCCCATCGCTCCAACTCGTCCAGGCGAGCGCCGCTGAAGAGGTATTCGGGCGATCGATCTGCCCCGAGCCAATCGCCGGTCGCAGCGCGCAGTCGCCGATGGCGCAGAAGGTCCTCGCGCCTCGACTCGATCCACGCTCGCAGCCTGTCCCACTCTCGGAAGAGCGCCTCGTGTGCGACCTCCACGGTCGGTCCACGCGTCAGCGCGTCTCGATCGAATGACAGGAGGCGGTGAGCGCCGAACTGGAGGAGAACGTCATCGATGAGCGCCGGATCCGCGTTCAGTGAGCCGAGCTCCGCCCGGCGTACGCGGCGCCGCGCATCCTCACTCTGCTCGTCCACCGCCACCAGCCGCAGGAAGATCTGCCGTGCAAGCGCGGCGGCGGTCGATGACAGGCTGCCGTACAACTGCTCGGCCCGCCGGCCGAGCGCGCCGATGACGCCGCCGGTCGCACGGTAGGCCCCGGCCGTCAGGCGCCTCCCGTCACGTCGGCCAACGAGCTCGGCCAGTGCGTGCTGAAGGAGCGGGAGCGCGCCCGGCTGATCGACGACGTCACGGACGATGGCCTCCACGAGGCCGGGCTCGAACTCCAGCCCGACGCTGCGGGCGGGCTGGGCGACGGCCTCTGTCAGCTCGTCGACGGAGGGGGCCGTCACGAGCACCAGGCCGCGTCGAGTCAGCTCTCCGAGCGTCTGGTGCTCGAGAACCCGATCGAGGAAGTCCGTCCGGACCGTGGCCACGATGCGCACACGCGACCCGGGATCCTCCACCGCCGTCACCAACGCGGTGAGGAACAGCCGTCGGGCGTCCGCCTCGTCGGTCAGGCTCCAGAGCTCCTCGAACTGATCGATGAGCAGAAGGAGCTCGCCATCCGGCGGGAGCACCCGACCGAGGGAGCTGAGGAGGCCGTTCGGACTGTCGACCAGCTCGGAATGGACCTGGTCGAGTCGCTCCACGGCCACTCCCAGGAGCGCCGTCTCGAGTGCCTCATAGGGGTAGGCGCCGGGGAACATCTCGGAGATGAGCCAATCGCGCGACCCCGGTATTCCGTCTGCGCGCAGCGCCGGCACGAGGCCGGCGCGTACGACCGACGACTTGCCGGACCCACTCGGGCCGGCCACCACGATGAGCCGATGCTGCCGAAGCGCCTCGACCATACGTTCGATGAGCGATTCGCGGCCGAAGAAATCCGGGGCGTCCATCTCCGAAAAGGCCTGGAGACCCTTGTATGGATTGCGGATCCGGTCGGGGACCTCCTCCGACGCTGGGGGGGCGACGACGTCCGCCCCCACCGCGCGACGAACGTCCCGCAACAGATCTGGGATTCGCTCGTGTCTGTCGGAGGGGACCGGCGACGTCGCCTGGGCAAGCACCGCCACGAGGTCGGAAGGCACGTCGTCGCGATGCTGCCCGAGTGTCGTCGCGGGATTGGTGGCATCCGGCTTCACCCCGCACAGCGCCTCGATGGCGAGGACGCCGAGCCCCCAGACATCGGATCGCGGCGTGATCGGCTCGCCGCGCCGCTCTTCGGGCGCAATGGCACCGCGGGTCGCCTTGTGGGCAGCGCTGATCGCCTCACGTGGCCGCTCGGTCACCGGGAAGCCGCTGAGCAGCGCGTTGCCATCAGCGTCGAGCAGGACGCTCTCCGCCCCCAGGCTTCCGTGGACGAGTGCGGCGCGATGTGCGGCACTGAGGGCGCCACCGACCTGATCGAGCATCCGGAGCGTGGCGCTCACACTCCACGAGCCCCGCTGGAGCGCCCCGTGCAGGCTGCCGCCACGGATCCACGGCGTCACGACGTAGGCGCCATCCGGCTCACGCCACCAGTCGAGCATCGGGAGGATGTTCGGGTGGTCGAGGGAGGCGATGCGCCGCGCGCGCAGCTCGAAGGAGCCCATGAAGGTCGGTCGCCGCACGATGTCCGCCCGCAGGACCTTCAACGCGACCTCGCGGCCGATCGAAGCCTGGTAGGCACGGTAGGTCGCGCCGAGTTCGCCCTCGCCTACCTTCTCTCGCAGCTCCAGCCCGCGGACCACCCCGGGCCCAGCCGTCATGGACGGCTCGTCTCGGCCGCCAACCGCGACCCGGGAGGGCTGGCGGCGCGGATCGAGCGCGGGATCCTGCGCCAGGATGCGTTGCTCGAGGGACTGGAGCGCTGGCGACGGGTCCACGCCCAACTGCTCCACCAGCCAATGCCGCGCGCGACGGTAGGCGCGCAGTGCGTCCGCCTGGCGGTCGGACCGGTACAGGGCGAGCATAGACAGCGCGTGGAGGCGCTCGCGAAACGGGTGCTCGCGCGCCAGCGCCTCCAGTTCGGTGGCGACCGCGATGTGGCTTCCGGCGTCGAGGTCGGCCGCGAGGCGGTCTTCGACCGCGGCCAACCGCAGCTCGGTGAGGCGGTGGATCTCGGCGCGCAGCATCGGCGAGTCGGCAACGCCGCCGTACGGCTCACCGCGCCAGAGCTCGAGCGCTTCGCGCGACAGTGCGGCAGCTCCGGCGGGGGCGTCAGCGGCACGTGCCCGTGCCGCTTCGACCAGCGTCTGGAACCGGAGGGCGTCCACCGACTCCGGAACGGCGACGAGGCGGTACCCGCCTCCCTCGCGCCGAATCTCATCCTGGAGGACGCGGCGGAGCTCCGAGACATAGGTCTGGATCGCGTGCCTCGCTCCGTCGGGGGCATCCTCCGGCCACAGCTCATCGACCAGGCGGTCGTCTGAAACGACGTGACCGGTCTGGATGAGCAGGATCGCAAGCACGAGGCGCTGCTTCGGTCCTCCAAGGCTGGCCGTCCCCGCATCGGAGCGTGCCTCGAGCGGCCCCAGGACCTGGTACCGCACCTCGAGGATCATACGACCGCCCTCCCAATTCCACCTCATGTGGGGCGGCTGGTGACGGCCGAGGCCCCCACCCCAGCCGTCGCCCGGTGAGGTCGCTATGCGAGCAGGTCGCAGACGGTCGGGAATGGACCGCCCGCGAACTGGCCGGCCTGCCGGAGGATCACCGGAGGCGCCCCGATGGGGAAGTGCACGACGAGCAGTCCGACATCCACGGCGACGAAGCCGCCATCCGGGCTCTTGACATGGCCCTGCAGGCCGGTAATGGCCACCGTTTCAGAGCCGTCCGGGTTCAGCGTGACGTGCCCCGAAGCTGAGCTCACACTGGTGAGCGAGGCGCCGCTCGCGGGATTGATCAAGGTGATGCGGAACGAGGCTCGTGTTTCCAGGATGCGCTCCGGATCGCCATTCCGGTCCACGAAGATCGTCTGTCGAACAGTGCCTTCGATGTGCGACACCAGTGCGAAGCCACAGAACTCGGTGGGGGCCGGGACGATCAGGTTGACGTGTTCGGTCGTTCGGATCGGGGTTGCGGCGAACGTTGACGTCGCGAACGTCAGCAGGGCGGCAAGAGCCAGAGGTGCAGCGACGAGGGAACGGTTGCGAAACATGGATGGACTCCTTGCTGAACGTGACCAGATCACTGGTTGCGATCCGAGCCCGATCGTGCGAGGAACCGCTCAAGAACCGCTCAGGACCTCGGGCTGAGGTCTCGGGAGCGGTTGAGGACGTGGCGACGTCGACGGCGAACGGGTCGCCGCCTGTGCATCGGAAGCCGCAAATCGAGCCCGCCGCTAAGGCGGCCACCTCGTAGCCTGACATGGCGCTTCTGATCTCCCGGCCGATGCGGACCAGAGGGCGCCGGATACGAGGCGGAAACTCCTCGACGCTTGAGCGGTTCTTGAGCGGATGCGTCCACCATTTCGATCGTCCCGCAACGGACGGGACGCATCCGGCAAGAGGACGAAGCAATGTCTCCCTCTCCATTCAGAGGCCGCGCGACACGGATCGTCATCGCCGTGATTGCGACCACGCTGCTCGCGCTTTCGGCTGGCATGGCCAACGCCTCGGACGCGCCGGACGACGCCCGTGCGCGAGCCGACGCGTTTGCGCGAGCGGTCGGCGCTTACACGGTCTGGCGCGACGCGCTGCTGGCGGTGATCGACCCTGACCCTGACTGCAACAGCGACACCGCATCCAGGCAATGGGTCGCATCGCAGATCGCGCCTATCTCTCCCGCGACGCTGCAGGTCATCGCCGCGTTCGGAGTCTTCGATTGGGCGTACTTCTGGTCGCTAGGCGGCGACCAGGATGCCAGCGACGAGTACCTTGGCATCGACGGCGAGTACACGCGGGAGGCGCAACGCCGACACCGGGACAACCGCCGATTCTGGGATGTACCGACCGACGACGTCCTGCTCCAGGGAATGCACGGCGAGGTCATCGCCGACGACGCCAAGATGGTGCAGTTGGCGGCCTTTGTCTTCCAGGTTGACACCGCGACGGCGCAGTCGATTGTCGATCTCGTCCAGGCGGCGATCGAGCAGGATCCAGCGATCGACTACGACCACCCGATCTTCACGCTCAACGCCTTCGCCTTCACGGGCGAGATCCCGGGGCTCGACCCGATCCCGGACAAGATCATCATCGGCGACGGCATCCTCGAGAGCTTTGGTGCCATTGGCTTGGGCGACGCCGCACCCGACTACGTCCACGCCCACGAGTTCGCCCACCACGTGCAGTACGAGCTCGGCGTCTACGATGGCTTCGTTGCATCACCGGAGGCAACGCGCCGCACCGAGCTGATGGCCGATGCCTTCGCCGCGTACGAGGTCAGCCACGTTCTCGGCGCGACCTTCCGCACCAAGCGCCTCGTCCAGGCCGCTGGTGCCGCCTTCACCACCGGGGATTGTGCGTTCGAGGATGACAATCACCACGGGACCCCCGAGCAGCGGGCCGCCGCGGTCAGCTGGGGCATCAACCGAGCGACCGCCGACAAGCCTCTGGCGAACGCGATGCCTTCAGCTGATCTCGTCGACCTTTTCGACGCAGCGCTTCCGACAATCATCGACCCCTGAGCGGCACGGCGCATCGACTTTGCCGATGCGTATCTGGTGGCCAGCGGCGAGCGGACCGGCGTCGGGGAGCTCGTCTCGCTCGATCGCGCGACCGAGCTTGCTGGGGACCGTTCGCCGGGTTGGCCTTAGGGGATCGGGATGGTCGGAGCCAGTCCAGGAGCCCTAGGCTGACCCCTCACCGATGCTGTGTCTTGTGTCTCACGCTGGCACGCCTTCTGCCGGAGGAAGTTTGAACGACGAACTTCCTTTCTTGGGCTCCGGTGGCACAATCGCTTCGTGGGCGACAAGGGCGACTACTGCGCCTTCACCAAGACGGTCGAGCATCTTGGCGATTGCTGGAGCCTGGTCATCCTGCGGGAGCTGACGCTGCACGAAGGATATCGAGGCGACGCGTTTCATCAACGACGGGTCGGCGGGCGAACCCAAGGACGGTGACCCACGCGCATGTTGGGCACTCGTCGAGACCGTGCCCGAGGGCATTCGCGTTGACTTCCGCCGCGTCGGCTGCGACGTTGGGGCAGCCGCGCGAGCGATCGAAGCTTCCGGACCTGCCCGACGTGTTCGCAGCCCAGCTCCGCGAGGCCCGCGGCCATCGCGCGCCTGTCCACTTCTGAGGCTCGGACGGATGAAATTCCGACCCTCCTTTATCGCGCCAGTAGCAAGCTGATAGTTTCGACCGCCGACGGCACCGGCGCCCCGGACTCGCCCGAGCCCCTCGGCGCCGGAACTGATCCCCTATCTGAACCCTTATGGGTCCTGTCTCATGCGTCTCTTTGAGGTACTCGGTGTACGCGGCTGGGACACATGAGGCAGTTCACTGGGCATCCGGTATGCGGTACCAAACTCCCTACTACATCTGGTGGCTCAAGCTCGGCGTGGGCACCAGATGTTGTGTTTTGGCGTGGCACCGCATGTCTGGGGACCCCTATCTGAACCCTTATCCTGTGGGTTTCCTCTGTGGCGCCAAGCGGCAACGAATGCTGGTCACATGACCAGCCTTCGTCGGAGTTCTCTTCCCACGGGCGGGGAGTCGGTAGATTCGGGCCTCAGGCGCCTGGCGGGTCACACCGTACTCCCAGAACATCTAGGGGCATGTAACCTCGGGATTCCAGTCCGCGAACATCCCTGCTGGGTTGTGGTGCCAGACCCAGGCATGGTGGATATAGAAACCCACCGCCGGGACGAGGACGTGCATCTCCGTGCCGAAGACGCTTGGCGGCTCGGAGACTCCAGGCGGGTTTGAGTTCGGACCCGGGACCACGTATTCCACCGCGACAAGCTTGAGCTCGCCGTTTGGGGCCGGTGCATAGACCAAACCTTCGGGCTTTAGAGGGTCGACCATCAGATCGTCGACAAGTTCCTTGTTGAAGTAGTGGTAGCCCATTGTCCCGGCAGTGGGGTGCGCGATGCAGCCGGTGATGATCCGAACCCCGGCTCCGTTCACGTAGCCGAGGTCATAGCCAGCATCGATCGCGGCTTCGATCCGATGGAACTGGGCGGTGATGCGCCGAACCGCCGCCAGCTCGTCTTGTCGGGCAATCGCCGCGCCGGGAATCATCACCAGTACGATCAACACCGCCAGCCCGAGGCGGAATGGGGGCTTCAAGCTTGACATCATCATTCCTTTCAGCTCCTGCCTTTACTCAGGGCAGGAAATCGATTGATTCGAAGACCGCCTGCTGTTCCGCGAGGTCCGCCGCTGACGTGGCCGGCATGTGATGCGCAATGAGCACCTGACGCTGGCCATCGACGTCGAGGATGTACACCCGGTCGATCTGACCCGGACCCTGGTGGA
>Ga0299913_10003983_pt1 | contig 12284 bp, 13 predicted proteins | sample RVTome_9_FD_201360 | JGI IMG/M metagenome (GOLD analysis project Ga0299913, IMG submission 201360) | Soil microbial communities from uranium-contaminated site in the Upper Colorado River Basin, Wyoming, United States - RVT155D38 (version 2) ... | reverse complement strand
CAGGATGTTCTGACCGTCGGGCGTGAACTTGGCGTCGTGCGTGATCGAGCAGCCTGGGCACTGACCCGTCCAGATGATCGTCGGGTTCTCGGGATCGCTGGTGTCGAAGATGTCCCAGTGGCTGATCGCCGCGGTCACGGCCTTGTCGCCCTTCTTGTTGAAGGCGATGTCGTGCGGCGCGTGCGGAAGGCTGTCGACCGTGTTGACGAGCTTCGGCTTGGCCGGGTTCTTGATCGACCAGATCTGGATGTTGCCCGGAGGCGCCAGCGCAGAGGTCGAGTTGTAGACGTACGGCTTCTTCGGGTGCGCCGTGATGTTGTGCGAGTTGTTCGTGTCGGCGTGACCGATCACCTTGGGCTTCTTCGGGTTCTTGATGTCGATCGTCAGGAAGCCCGTCTTGCCCAACCCGGTGCAGCTTTCGGGCCCTCCGGTCGAGTCGTGGGCCAGCATCACCGTCTTGAGGTCGTGGCTGACCTGGACGTCGCCCTGGCTCACGACACACGGGACCGTCGCGACAACCTTGGCCTTCTCAGGCTTCGTCACGTCGATGACGTGCAGGCCGCCGCCGTCCTTCAGCGGCGAGCGGGATGTCACGAACGCGTAGTCGCGGCCCTTGATCTTCCGGACCTCGTGATCGGTCCCCGTGCCGGTCGGGAGGTTCTTGATGAACTTCAGACCTTCGCCCTCACCCGGCTCCTGCTGGCGCGCGGCCTGGCGCTGGCGCTCGTCGGCGTTGGCCACGCCTCCGAACGCGGCCACCATCGTCAGCATCGCTGCGATGGCGGTCAATCGTCTGATGGTTCTCATGGCGTCAGCTCTCTCCTTCGAGTCGGTCGATTACTTGGGTACGACGAAAGCCTTGGTGGTGATCAGGCCGTCCATCGGCATCGCGCTCGAGGTAGCGAACGCGGCCGGAGCGGCGTTGATCGTCGTGGAGAACGTGCCGAGCGCGCCCTCGATCTTCGAGCCGGGCTTCGCCTTGATGTTCGCCATCGGCACCGGGACCGTGATCGTGCCGGCCGCGGCGTCGAAGATGCCCGTGACCGTGGCGAGCTCCTCACAGATCGTGAAGTTGGTCGCAACCAGAGGCTCGACGTGACAGTTGCCCCGCACCAGGAACGTCTGCTGCCCCGGGTCCCGAGGGGGCGGGCACTGACCCGAGGTTGGGTCGCACGCACCGCGGGTGTAGTTCGTCCACTTCCCGTCGATCTCCATCTGGTCGCCGCCGTCGACGACGAAGTCCCACGTGTAGCGGGTGAACTCAGGCATGCCCCCGTTAGGAGGCAGCGAGTTCAGCTTGAGGACGAAGTTGATCGTCTTGCCGTCCTTGTCGAGGCCGATCTCGGCCCCCACGAGGTCCTGACCCATCGCGTCGCCGGCCGGCCCGATGTTGGGGTCGACCGCGCTGCCCCAGTCACCGGCAGGGTCTTCGCCGACCACGACGGGTCCGCTCTTCTTCTTTTTCTTCTTCTTCCCCGCGCTCGCCGCCTCGATCGGGGCAAGCATCAGACCGGCCACCAGGGCCAGGCTCATCAGAACCGCCAGCGTGGATTTCCGCATGACTGCCTCCTATTTCGCACGCACGTAGCAGCGTGTTTCTCGTCCGTGAGACCAGGATTCGCCGGGAGCCCGCGGCCTCCTGCCTCCGAGTTACGCCGGGGGAGGAGACGCCCCGGTAGCGGCGAAACCCCATGTAACGGACGAATCAGGAGAGATAGATGACCCGCTTCATACGGCGCAGCGCCGTCGCGCTCGTAGCGATCGCGATGCTGGCCCCCCTTGGGGCTCCGGTCTCGCAGGCCGCCAAGAAACCCAAGTTCGTCGACCTCAAGAAGGTCCCGAAGCCCAAGATCACGGGCGCCGACATCATCGCCGGCCTGGAGCAGTTCGTCGCCGACTACGGCATGCGCCAGAGCACCCTCCCTCTCGATAACGAGGGCGCGGGGGAGTTCCTCGCGAAGGAAGCCAAGAAGAACGGGTTCAAGTCGCGCATCTTGGAGCTCGAGTCCGGCGACGCGACGGTTCCGACCGTCAAGGTCGTCGAGGCGATCAAGAAGGGGACCACCAAGCCGAACGAGTGGATCGCGTTCGTGGCTCACTACGACACCGTCGAACAGACGCTCCAAGGCGCCTACGACGACGGCAGCGGAACGAACATCATGCGGTTCTTCGGGAAGGCGTTCAAGAACATCAAGTTCAAGCGTTCGATCGCGCTGATCTGGTTCGACGCAGAGGAACAAGGTCTTCTAGCGTCGCAGGTCTACGCCGAGAAGCTGGCAAAGCGCGGCCAGAAGATCGCCGGCGTCTTCGGCTTCGACATGGTCGGCATCGGCTACCCGGCCCGTTACTGCATCTGCGTCTATCACGGCCCGATGCCTCAGGACGCGGCGTGGGCCGTTCCGATCGCGCGCTACGTGAACTTCGATTTCCTGAAGTTCCCCGAGGGCGATGGCGGTCCCGGTGCAACCGCGAAGTGGCCGGTGGGAACCGACGGTCACGTCTGTATCTGCGGGCCGAACATCCGCAACTCGGACGAGTCGAACTTCGCCGAGCAGGGCTACCCGACGATGCGCTGGACCGGGATGCGCACCGCGGTCGACTACCCCGGATACCACCAGCCGTGGGACACGGTTCCGTTCATGGAGCTCGTCGCCGGGGGCCGCGACCTGCTCGAGGAGGGAACCGAGAACACGTTCCTGTCGGCGTACTACTCGACGTTCGTAGTCGACAATCTCTAGGAGCTAGTTTCTTAGAGCCGGTCCGGGTCCTCGTCGCGGTCGTCGGTGCCGAACAGGTGACGCTCGATCCAGCGTAGGACCACGAGCGCGATGAGCGCCGCGATCGTCGTAGCGGTCGCGCCGAGCAAGAACCCCAGTCCCACCGCAGTGCCGATCGCGGCGGTGACCCACAACGAGGCCGCGGTCGTGAGCCCCCTCACTGTCGCGCCCTGACGCAGGATCGTCCCGGCCCCCAGGAAACCGATACCGGTCACGACCTGAGCGGCGATGCGGGTGGGATCGACCGGGGCCCCGGCACGTGAGTAGGCCTCCATCGCGTGAACGCCGGCGAGCGTGAACAACCCCGCCCCCAGCGCCACCAGCACGTGCGTGCGGAAGCCGGCGTGATGCTCGGAGAGCTCCCGCTCCAGCCCGATAAGGCCCCCGAGCAGGGCGCACAGAAGAATGCGGATGAGTAACTCGCTGTTCTCCACGCGTACTCCGAGGTTGTGAACGCCGAGCGTATGCCAACAACCCTATTCACGGATGTGAGGAAACCTGCGGGTTTCGCCACGCCCGGGTCGCGCAACGTTCACCTGGAGTTCCCATGCACGCTCCAGGACCCCCGGTGCTCCACGTCGAAGCAATCTTTGGTGAGGAACGGTTGCGCATGGCGGTGCTCGCCGCCGTCACGGTGAGCACGATGGGCCTTGAATCGGAGTGGCGGTGAGGCTCGGAGAGAGGCCGGGGGACGGTTCCTCTCTCCGATCTCACCTCAACCGGTATCGGACGCTAACGGCGGCGCGTGAACCCCGTCTGAACCCGCACCGAGCTCGAAATGAATTGTTGTGGTCTTCCGCGATCGCATCTCGGCCATAGCCGTTCGGGCGTTCTCGATTGACCCGCGAGCGGCGGCGACGTCGATCGCTCTGCCGACTTCGGCGATCCTGTCGACGACATTCGTGAACGGAAACACGGCTTCAACCTAGGGAAGGAGTGTTACGCGGAAGCCGCGGCCACGTTACAAACGGGTGAAGATCCCGCCTTTCTCGATGTTCACTGAAAGTTCATGAATTGGATGCGGCTCGTCAACCTGCCGTTGCTAGCGTCCGCCGCGTACCAGTAGTTGGAAGCTAGTCAAGGAGGAGGATTTGAGCAGCATCCACAAGAAGTCGCGGCATGTGGTCGCGGGGGCCGCGATCGCGCTGTTGGGTCTCATGGCCGTGGCATGCGGCGATGCGACCGGCGGCACCAATGCCGGAGGAGAAGAGCTATCGGGAAGCATCGACGTGTCCGGATCCTCGACGGTCGAGCCGATAACGGTCGCCGTCGCCGAGAAGTTCAACGCCCAGCAACCGGGCCTCGAGATCTCGGTGACCGGGCCGGGGACTTCCGACGGCTTCGAGGTCTTCTGCAACGGCGAGACCGACATATCCGATGCATCGCGCGCGATCGACGAAGAAGAGATCGCCAAGTGCGAAGAGAACGGGGTCGAGTTCATCGAGTTGAAGGTCGGGATCGACGGCCTGTCGGTGATCACGTCAGCTCAGAACGACTCCATCGAGTGCCTGAACTTCGCAGACATCTGGGCCCTGCTCGGTCCCGAGGCCGAGGGCTTCGACCGGTGGTCCGACGCCAACGAGCTCGGCGAGCAGTACGGCGCGCTCGGCGTGCCCTACCCGGACGCGCCACTGGTCGTCACCGCCCCGGGTGAGGAGTCAGGGACCTTCGGCTCGTTCATCGAGCTAACCCTCGAGCCGTTCGTCGAGGAGGCCGGGATCAAGGAGTACGAGGAAGACGTGTCGCCGCGGCCCGACTACCAGGCATCGGCCAACGACAACGTCATCATCGAGGGCATCTCGGGTACACCTTCATCGCTCGGCTGGGTCGGTTACGCGTTCTACGTCGCCAACCAGGAGGTGGTGAAGGCGTTGCAGGTCGACGGCGGTGACGGCTGCGTCGCTCCGACGCCCGAGACGATCGCGAGCTTCGAATACCCGATCTCCCGTCCCCTGTTCATCTACGTGAGCGCCACGAAGCTCGAGGAGAACACGGCTCTCGAGGCGTTCGTCGACTACTACCTCTCGGACGAGGGCATCGCGTCGGCCGAAGAGGTCGGCTACGTCCCTCTGAACGACGAGGAGCTCGGTGCCACCCGAGAGGTATGGGAATCGCGCGAGACGGGAACTCGCGAAAGTTGATGCAGGTTCACCCCTGGTACCGCGGGCGGGAGGCCGATATCGTTCGGCCGCCCGCCCGGGCGCGTTCGGGGACCTGAGGAGCTCCTGTGGCCGCAGTCGAATCGAATCTCGTTGATCTGAGCGGCGCCCCGGCGCGGCGCCGGAAGGAAGAGATCATCCGGCGCATCTTCCAGAGCGCTGCGGCGGTCTCGGTGATTATCAGCGCCGCCATCGTCTTTTCCTTGATAGGGCGTGCGATGGATTTCCTCTTCGCTGTGGATGTCAGCGCCCTGTTCTCACCGTCGGGTTGGTTCCCGCGGCGCGGCTTCTACGACTTGCGCACGATCGTCGCCGGCACGCTGATCATCAGCCTGATCGCGTTGCTGGTGTCGGGCCCGTTGGGCGTGGGGGCGGCGATCTATCTGGCCGAGTACGCACGGCCGCGGATGCGCCGGTGGTTGAAGCCCATCCTGGAGATCCTCGCAGGGATCCCGAGTGTCGTTCTTGGGTTCTTCGCGCTGACGTGGATCAGCCCCGAGCTGGTCCAGCGCATCTTCGAAGGCGCGACGCTGTTCAACCTGACCGCCGCGGGCATAGCGGTGGGCATCTTGATCACACCTCTCGTGGCATCGGTCTCGGAGGACGCGCTGCGGTCGGTTCCGGTATCTCTGCGCGAAGCCTCCTATGGGCTGGGCGCAAGCAAGATCTCGACGACGCTTCGAGTCACCATCCCGGGAGCGATCTCTGGGATCGCGGCGGCCCTCATCCTCGCCATCTCCCGTGCGATCGGAGAGACGATGATCGTCGCCATCGTCGCGGGTGGTACCGGAGGCTCACCCTTCCGCCTCAATCCGCTTCAACCCGGTCAAACCATGACGGGTGCCATGACCGCGCTGGCCATCGGCAGCGATCAGGTGAAGGGAGAGGCTCTGACCTTCCCGAGCCTGTTCTTCGTCGGTCTGCTGCTGTTCTTCATGACACTCGCTCTGAACGTCGTGAGTGAACGTTTCGTGCGACGCGTGCGAGAGAAGTACTGATGAGCGGTGGCGTCAGGACCATGGGCACCGGCGACATCGTGGCCGCGAAACTCCAGCATCGGCGCATCGACCTCAGAGGCAAGGTCTTCGAGTACCTCCTCCTGCTATCGCTACTCATCTCGCTGCTCTTCTTGGCCGTACTGCTGTTCGAGGTGACGTCGCGGGGCATCGGTGTCTTCCAGGAGCGCGGCGCCGATTTCTTGACCGGACGATTGTCGGTCGTGACGGCCATGACGGCGGGCGTGGGTCAAGCGATCATGGGTTCTCTTCTGGTCCTGGTCGTCGTAGTCCTCGTCGCGATCCCTATCGGGGTTGGCGCGGCCATCTACATGGAGGAGTACGCGGCCGATACGAAGGTCACGAGGTTCATCAACGTCAACATCCGCAACCTCGCCGGCGTGCCGGCGATCGTCTACGGGTTATTGGGACTGGTGTTGTTCGTCCAGATCCTGCCCGGGATCACGGGCGGGAAGACTGCCCTTACTGGTGGCTTGACGTTGGCGATCCTCGTATTGCCGATCGTGATCATCACGTCGTCGGAAGCACTCCGTGCCGTTCCCGACAGCATCCGTGAAGCCGGGATCGGGGTGGGAGCGACGAAGTGGGAAGTCATCAGGAGCCACGTTCTGCCGTCGGCCCTGCCCGGGATCCTGACCGGGACCATCTTGTCGCTGTCGCGAGCCCTCGGGGAGACCGCTCCGCTGCTGCTGGTCGGCGCCACGACCGGATTCCTCGCGACCGGCGGTGCCAACTTCTTCGAGATGTTCCGGGACAGCTACACGACCCTGCCGACGGTGATCTTCCGATGGTCGAGCCTCCCCAGCGCCGATTTCCGTGCGCTCACCTCGGCCGCCATCCTCGTTCTGCTCGCGATAACGATCCTGGCGAACGCCGCCGCCATCATCCTGAGGAACCGATACGAGAGGAAATGGTAAGCAGATGGACCAAACGGCCCTGAGAGAAGTGGAGAATATCGAGCGTCATGAGGGCGCGTTTTTGAGGACGGCGGTTGTTCATCACGAGCTGGCGGAGCCGGATACCCCGCTCGTGTTCGAGATCGACGCCTTGAACGTGTATTACGGGACGTTCCGGGCGGTACGCGACGTCTCCTTGGGGATCCACGAGCGACAGATAACCGCATTCATTGGCCCGTCGGGATGCGGCAAGACCACCATGTTGCGCTGCCTCAATCGGATGAACGACCTCGTCGAGACCGCTCGTGTCGAAGGGGGGGTCAAGTATCACGGCGTAGATCTTTACGACAAGAAGGTCGACCCGGTCGAAGTTCGGCGCCGTATCGGCATGGTCTTCCAGAAACCGAACCCGTTCCCGAAGACGATCTACGAGAACGTCGCGTTCGGCCCCAAGATCGCAGGCTTCAAGGGCGACATGGATGGGCTCATCGAGCAGTCGCTCCAGAAGGCGGCATTGTGGGACGAGGTGAAGGATCGGTTGAAGGAGTCGGCGTGGTCACTGTCGGGAGGACAGCAGCAACGACTGTGCATCGCGCGCTGCATCGCAGTGGAGCCCGACGTGATCCTCATGGACGAGCCGTGCTCGGCGCTTGATCCCATAGCAACTGGTCACATCGAGGACCTCATGCAAGAGATCAAGGACGAGTACACCATCGTGATCGTGACGCACAACATGCAACAGGCTGCCCGCGTGAGTGACGTGACCGCGTTCTTCACCGCCGAGGTCCACGGAGACCAGGACCGTCGTACCGGGGTGCTCGTCGAATACGACCGCACCGAGCAGATGTTCACGAACCCGAGCGACGAGCGAACCGAGAACTACGTAACCGGCCGCTTCGGCTAACCCCCCGTTTTGTGGTGACTCAGTAGCTCCCTAGCGGCCTCTCGGCGGCTCAAGACGGGCTAAGGGACGAACTTGTAGCCGAGGCCCCGCACGGTGATCAGATGCCTCGGTTCGTGTGGCTCCTCTTCACACTTGGCCCGTAGTCGCTTGATGTGCACGTCGAGAGTCCGCGAGTCCCCGAAGTAGTCCGATCCCCAGACGCGGTCGATAAGCGTTTCCCGACTGAGCACCCGGCCCGCGTTCTCCATCAGCAGCTCCAACAGCTCGAACTCCTTGCGGGGAAGGTGAACGGGTTCGCCGCGGACGGTGACCTCGAAGCGGTCCGCGTCGAGCCGGACGCCACCGCTCTCGAGGACGCCTTCGGAGGACACGTTCTCGGTGGTGCCGCGGCGCATGACTGCCTTGATGCGGGCGATCAGCTCGCGGGTCGAGAACGGTTTGGTGACGTAATCGTCGGCCCCCAGCTCGAGGCCCAAGACCTTGTCGAGCTCTTCGTCTTTCGCGGTCAGCATGATGATCGGCGTCTTCGAGGTGCGCCGGATCTCCTTGCAGATGTCTTCCCCGGACATCCCCGGGAGCATCAGATCCAATAAGACGAGATCGGGACCGGATCGCTTGAACGTCTCGAGGCCGCGGACCCCATCGGTCTCGCGGTCGACGTCGTACCCCTCGCGCTGCAACTGGTATTGGAGCGCTTCGCCGAACCCTTGTTCGTCTTCGATCAGCAGTAGCTTGGGCACGGCTCCCTCATCCTGCGATCGAGGTCACGCGTTCGTGACTGGGAGGCAGTGGGAGGTAGGCCGTGAACGTCGACCCTTCCCCCAGCTCGCTCGCTACCTCGACGCGGCCCCCATGGAGCTCGGCGACGTGTTTCACGATCGCTAGACCCAGACCAGTCCCACCACGTTCCCGTGATCGGGCCCGATCGATCCTGTAGAAACGCTCGAAGACCCGGCCCTGCGCGTCCTGCGGTATCCCGATGCCGTCGTCGGTCACCGTCACCACAGCGTCCGAGCCGCTGGTGGCAACCGTAGCCACGACGTGACCGTCTTCGGAGGTATAGCGGATCGCGTTGTCGAGCAGGTTGCGCACCAACAATCGGAGCTGTTGCTCGTCACCCTTCAGCCAGACCGGGCCTTCGATCCGGGAGGTGAGGTCGATCCTCTTCTCGGCTGCGGACGTTTGCGCGAGATCGATCTCCTGACGGAGGGTGTCACCGATATCCACGCTCTCGGTGAGGATCGTGCCGGGATCCTCTAACCGCGACAGGTCCAGCAGGTCGCCGACGAGGCGACCGAGGCGATCCGATTCGGCAACCAGCCGTTCGGTGAAGCGGCGCGCCGCTTCGGGATCGTCCTCGAGTGCCTGGTGCACCGCCTCGGCGAGCGCTTGCATGCTCGCGACCGGGCTCTTCAGCTCATGTGACGCATGGGAGACGAACTCCTTGCGGACCAGCTGCGCCATGACCTCTTGGGTGACATCTCGCAGCGTGATCAATATCTGGCCGTGGGCCAGGGGAGCCGCTCGGACCTCGAGCGTGGAGTCTGTCGGGAAGAACAGCTTCAGCGTCGCGTCCTGATCGACGCCTTGGTCCCGGGTCGCGGCGGCGATCGCCAGGAGCTCTTCCGAGGGGACACGGGGGGGCAGTCCTTCGTCCCTGAGGCCGAGGAGCCGGCGAGCGGCGTGATTCGCGAGCGCCGGCTTGAGGTCCGGGTCCAGCACCAGCACGCCCTCACCCATCCGGTCCAGGATCCCGGTCAGTTGGTTTGCTTGGTCGACCCGGGGCAGCGGTGCGGGGGCATCGATCGGGGATGCGGCCCCCTCGGATCGCTCGGTTCGCCGGGACCAGGGAGCGGGCATCAGATCGTTGGGTGAGGAGTCATGTGAGTCGTAAGTTTATTGTGGCGGAGGTGACCTTCTCGGCGAGAAAAGGGGTCTTACCAGGGAGTTCTCCTAAAGTTCACGTCCTCGTCATCTTCGACTGAGAGGAATAGGCAAGTGGTCCGTATCAATTTCCATGAGGAGCTCGAGGTCGCCGAGCGCGGGTTGCTTGCCGAAGGGAGCCTCGTTCGCAAACAACTCGAAGACGTACTCGTCGCGCTAGTGGAACGCGACACGGATCTCGCTCAGCAGGTGATCGACAACGACGACCGGGTCGACGACATCTACCTCGCTACCGACAGCAGGATCCTCAACCTGCTGGCACTGCAAGCCCCCGTCGCGGGAGACCTCCGGCTCGTCAGCGCCGTGCTTCATTCCAATGTGCACATAGAACGGATGGGCGATCTGTGCGTGAACATCGCCAAGTTCGTCCTCAATCGCCACCCATACCCGTCGGATTCGCCGATGGTGACCCACTTGAAGGAGATGGGTCAGCGCGCCGCGGAGATGTTCGACTTGGCATTGTCTGCCTTCGCGCAACGGAGCGCCGAGCTTGCCGAGGAGTTGCCGGATCGGGACAACCGGCTGGACCGGTTGAATCGCGGGATCATCGACGACCTCAAGCAATACGTGGAGGACGAGGAGAGCTTCGAGTGGGCGAGCAACCTGTTGCTCGTCGCCCGTTACTTGGAGCGCTTCGGCGATCATGCCGTGGACATCGGCGAGCAGATCTCGTTCCTCGTCACCGGCGTCTTCCGCGAGTTCGAGGATGCCTCCCACCCTGAAGGCGTGGAATCCGGCTAAGAACCGCAGCGGGATGGCGGCGGTATAACTCACGGATGAGCGAGGAAGAGATAGCTGCGCTCAGGAAGCAGATCGCCGAAGACCGAAGGCTGATGGAGAAGGCGGCCCAGGTCCTCGCCGAGATCGACCGGGCATCGGGGCTGCGCGACGACCAGGCCGACGTGCTGGCCGCGCTGCGCATCCGCGTGGAGGGTAAGGAACGAGGCTCGCTCGAGGACCTGCTGTCGGTGACCGAGGACATCGGTGACAAGAAGGACCTGGGCGACGTCCTGTCGGGTGCCGACGAACCCAAGGACGCGCCCTGGCCCGACGTGGAAGAGAAGAAAAGGGACTGGCCTGAGCCCTAGAGCGTCGGGCGAGCGCGGTTCTTAGCTGGCGATGGCGTTGCGCTGCTCGATGTGGCGTTGCAGCTTGCGCTTGATGCGCTGAAGGGCATTGTCGATCGACTTCACGTGGTTCCCGAGATACGCCGCGATCTCCTCGTAGGACTTGCCGTCCATGTAGAGCCGCAGCACGTCGCCCTCGAGCTCGGTGAGGCTCTCGTGCATCGTGTCGCGGATCGCCTCGATCTCCTGAGCCGAGATCACGAGCTCGGCGGGATCGTGGATCACGGGAGCAATGATGTTGTCGCCGACCGAACGATCGCTACCCTCGTCGCCGCTGTAGGCGGGAGCATCGAGGGAGACCGAGGAGTTCAACGGTTGGTGCTTCTGGCGGTTGGCGGTCTTGATCGCGGTGAGGATCTGACGAGAGATGCACAGCTCGGCGAACGCCCGGAACGGGGTGCCGGTTTCGGCCTGGTAGTCGCGGATCGCCTTGAAGAGCCCGATCATGCCCTCCTGGACGACGTCTTCTTTGTCGGAGCCTGCGAGGAAGTACGACCGGGCCTTGGAGCGGGCGAAGTTGCGGTAACGGGCGAGCAGGATCTCGATACAGCGGTCGTCACCGGCGTGGACGCGTTCGACGAGCTCGATGTCCTCCAGCCCGTGGAGGTCGGCTCGTTCGTCGACGCTGATGCCCATGTATCCCCCTGGAGCCAGGTGGCTCCACCGATCTAGGCAGTGTGTTCCGCCCGCTTTCCATATCGGCATCTGTGGCGCCGAGTTGACATGAGGCTATTTGTCCGCTTTATCCCGGACAATGGCCTTCGCGGGTGGTTCACCTATTACTAACGAACTAGTACTCCCTAGCGTTCCTAAAGGAACGCTGGAAAATCCTACCTCTTAGGCGGCGGTTACGTGATGGTTACGGGGAGCCTAGAGGAGGGCCACGTTCAGCAGGGGTTCGTGCGTGTTGTCCCGATCGGTCGTCGTGTCCCACTGGGACGTTCCCAGCCCGGCAAGGCCGGTCTTGACCTGTCCCGGAGTGGCCGAGGGGTTGGCGACTTTATAGAGGGCCGCGGCCCCCGCGACGTGTGGAGCAGCCATCGAGGTCCCGCTGATGGTCTTGTAGCCACCACCCCGCCACGTCGACTCGATGCACACCCCCGGCGCGATCAGGTCGACGTCGTCGCCGAAGTTAGAGAAGTCGGCGAAGGTGTCGTCGACGTCGCTGCGACAGGTCGCCGAGCCGAGTCCACCGGGCGTTCCGTCGAAGTCGGCCAGGGCCGAGACCGTGATGACCTCGTTGAACGATGCGGGCACGCGAGTTGCCGCGTTGGTCGACTCGTTCCCGGCGGCGACCGCGTAGGTCACACCAGCGGTGACCGAGCGGCAGATCGCGTCGTGTAGCGCGTTGGTCGTCACGCAGTCGAAGTCAGGATCTGAGGGCTCCGAGCCGCTGCCGCCGAGGCTCATGTTGGCGACCTCTACGAAGTCCTTTTTCTCGGTGACCCAGTCGATGCCGCA
>Ga0299913_10003982_pt1 | contig 12290 bp, 10 predicted proteins | sample RVTome_9_FD_201360 | JGI IMG/M metagenome (GOLD analysis project Ga0299913, IMG submission 201360) | Soil microbial communities from uranium-contaminated site in the Upper Colorado River Basin, Wyoming, United States - RVT155D38 (version 2) ... | reverse complement strand
GCGAACGAGGGGGCCGGGCGCCTTGGGAGCGATCATCACGACGTCGTTGTCGGCCGGGGGGCGAATCTGCCCGAAATGGATGTTGAACCCGTGCGCGAAGAGGAGGGCGGCCCCCGGCGCGAGGTTCGGCTCGACCGCCTCCGTGTAAAGCGACGCCTGGTGCTGGTCGGGAACGAGCATCGCGACGAGCGCGGCGTCGCTGGCGGCCTCGTGGACCCCGGCCACCGAGAGCCCGTCGGAGGTGGCGCGCTCCCACGATGGTGAGTCCTTGCGCAGCCCGACGGTCACGTCGACGCCGGAGTCCTTCAGGTTGAGGGCGTGGGCGCGCCCTTGCGATCCGTACCCCAGGACCGCGACCCTGCCCTCGAGATGTTGGAGCGACGCGTCCTTCTCGTAATGAACCGTTGCCATTGAGGTCCTCCTAAGCGGTCTGGGCCGGCAGACGGACCGGCCTGAGGGTGGGTGACTTGAGACCGCCGGCCCCGCGAGCCAAGGCGACGCGCCCCGTCCGAGCCATCTCGACTATCCCGAACGGCTCGAGGAGCTGCTCCAGCGCGTTCACCTTGTCGGGCGTACCAGTCGCTTCCACGACGACGGAGGTGGCATCGACGTCGATCACCTTGGCGCGGAAGATCTCGACGATCTCGAGCACCTCCGCTCGTTTGCCGGCCGCCGCACCGACTTTGATCAGCGCGAGCTCGCGCTCGACCGAACCGACCGACGGGAGCTCGGCGATGCGCAGCACGTTGATCAACTTGTGCAGCTGCTTCGTCACCTGCTCGAGCGGCTTCCCGTCGGCCCGCACGACGATCGTCATCCGGGAGACTCGGGGGTCGTCCGTCTCGCCCACCGCGAGCGAATCGATGTTGAACCCGCGACGGGCGAACAGACCCGAGATGCGAGCCAGGACCCCCGGCTTGTTCTCGACCAGCACCGAGAGCGTGTGCGATGAGGTCACGCTCTCACCTCGCTCGGCTGACGGCCGAGCACGATGTCGTCGTTCGAGGCGCCCGCCGGAACTATCGGGAAGCACATCTCGTCCGGATCGGTGCGGAAGTCGATCACGCAGGGGGCGTCGTCGACCCCAAGAGCCTTGTCGATGACGTTGTCGACGTCGTCGATGGTCTCGGCCCGCAATCCGACCGCGCCGTAAGCCTCCGCGAGCTTCACGTAGTCCGGGACCTGCGGAAGATGGACCTCAGACAGACGTGAGCCGTAGAACAGCTCCTGCCACTGCTTCACCATGCCGAGGTACGAGTTGTTCATGATGCCGACCACCATCGGGATCTTTTCGATCGTCGCCGTCGCCAGCTCCTGAGCCGTCATCTGGAAGCACCCGTCACCATCGAGGGCAACCACCGTGCGATCGGGGGCGGCAACCTTCGCCCCCAGCGCCGCCGGAACCGCGAAGCCCATCGTCCCAAGCCCGCCGGACGAGACGAACGAATACGGCGTGTTGCACCGCATGAACTGCGATGCCCACATCTGATGTTGACCCACGCCCGTGACGACGATCGCGCTACCGTCCAGTGCCGCGTCGAACCGGTCGATCACGAACTGTGCCTTGAGCGGACCAGCGTCTGACTGCTCGTAGGCAAGCGGATGCTCTCGGCTCATCAAGGAGACCTCGTCGAGCCAGGGCCGCAGGTCCTGGAGGTCCTCTCCGCGACCGGACATGGCCATCCCGAGTGCAGCGGTGGTCTGCAGCGCGTCGCCCACGATCGGCACGTCGACCGCACGGTTCTTGCCGATCTCTGCGGGGTCGATGTCGGCGTGAACGATCTTGGCGTTGGGCGCGAACCCGGCGAGGTTGCCCGTGACGCGGTCGTCGAACCGGGCCCCCAGGGCGATCAATAGATCCGCTCTCTGCATGGCGGTGACGGCAGCGTAGGAGCCGTGCATGCCGGGCATGCCGAGGCAGAGTGGATGGTCGTCCGGGAAGGCCCCGCGCGCCATCAAGGTCGTCACGACGGGTGCACCCACTGTCTCGACGAGAGCCCGGAGCTCCTCTGCCGCCCGCGCCTTCACGATGCCGCCTCCAACGTAGAAGACCGGACGTTTCGCGGCCGCGATCAGCTCCGCGGCGGCGGCGATCTGCTTGCGGTTGGGCTTGATGGTGGGGCGGTAGCCGGGAAGGTCGATGGAGCCGGGCCACTCGAAAGTCGTCGCCTCCTGCAGCACGTCCTTGGGGACGTCGATCACGACCGGGCCCGGCCGTCCCGTCGATGCTATGTGGAACGCCTCCGCGACGACCGTCGGGATCTCCGCCGGATCCATCACCTTGTAGCTGTGCTTGGTGATCGGCATCGTGATCCCGGTGATGTCGGCCTCCTGGAACGCGTCGTTGCCGATGACGGGGCGCGGCACCTGACCGGTGATGCAGACGAGCGGCACGGAGTCCATGAACGCGTCCGCGATCGGCGTCACTAGGTTGGTGGCGCCGGGGCCGGACGTCGCCATGCACACGCCCGGGGACCCCGTCACCTGTGCGTAGCCCTCGGCGGCATGTCCCGCGCCCTGCTCGTGACGCATCAGGATGTGCCGGATCGAGGAGGTGAGCATCGGGTCGTAGGCGGGCAGGATGGCTCCACCGGGGATGCCGAAGACGACCTCGACACCGGCATGCTCGAGCGAGGAGATGAGCGACTGGGCACCCGTGACCGTCATCGGCGCCCCTTGTTCGTCTGGATCCGGATCCGCCTCACTACTTCTCCGACCGCGACTCGTCGTGGAACTTCATCCGCAGGCCGTCGCCCTGTGCCCGGACCTGGTAGGCGTGGCCGGCGAGACGGAACGCGGCCCGTTCGAACGCTTCCGGAGACGAATCCGGTCGCTCGCAGGCCATCTCGCCGGCTTCGACCGGCCCACCCATGAAGCTGTCCTCCGAGCTGAAGTAGCGGGAGAACCAGGTCTCCTGTGCCGGGTCGGGCATGTCCAGGGCAACCTCGCCCGGGGCCTTCCACTCCGCGGTGCCGACGAAGTCGCCGTTGTGGATCTCGTACTTCATGTGCTGCTCCTTCCGTGATGCCTACAGGGACTTGGAACCGGGGAAACAAAAAACCCCCCGAGTCATCGGAGGGTTAGCGCACGCCGTTGCGGCCCGGGGGCCGAGGCGCGCGCTTAGGTAATAAGTACGAGGGTGTGGAGGAAGATCTTCGTCGCTCGGTGGGTCACGCTGATGTGTCTCCTGTTTCTGGTACGGCTGGGACCCCGGCGACGTTGCTGAGGTGCGGGCGAGTTAATCGGTTATGGACGCGCTTGTCAAGCGAGCACGTTCATCTGATGAAGATATTCCGACGACATCCAGGAGAGAGCCGGGCTAACAGGACTTTCCGGACTTCGGGATGCACTTGAACTCGATCTTGGAGGCGAAGTCCGGAGAGTCGTACAGCACCCGGCCGGGAACCGGACCGTGCGGCACAACCTGCAGCATGAGCATCGACGACGCATCGAACTTCACGTTCTTCAGCACGATCTCGGACTCTCCTGGCCCCGGCGGCAGATCGATGGTCGTCTCGGCCGCGGGCGTCGGGTAGTCGCCTTCCGCGAGGTCGTTGCTGGCGCAGGCCATCGCGGCAAGGTCGGGCCATACCTGGATCGTCACGGTCTTAGGGGCCGACAGGGTGTGGAGCGTCACCTTCATGTCTCCAACGACCTTTCCCGACAAGGGGCCGGTCCAGACCGGCATCAGGTAGTTGCCGGCGCAGTCGTTCCACATCTGGGGGTCTCCCGTCCAGATCGTGAACGGGCGGGACCGGGGGGCGGGCTCGGTGGGCTCGGTGGAGTCCATCTTCAGGTAACCGGCGCCGAAGTTGCTGGCCAGGTCGATCTCGCCGACCGTCTCGGTGCCGTGGAAGTAGTAGGTCAGGGGCACGGGCTTCTTCGACTTCTTCTTCTTCGCCTCGGCCGAGGCCACGGCCCCGAACATGAGGCCGAAGATCAGCAGCATCGAAACGATCCGTCGCATCCCGCGCTCCCTGGCAGTGATCCGCTTATGCCCTGAGGATTCGCCCGGTTCCGCGGCTTTCCTGCACCCCTGGTGGGGCGGTCGGCTAGGCCGAAGGCGGTACGGGAGGGAGCGCCATGCGGCCGGATCTTTGGGCGACTTCGACCTTCAGACAGGCGTCCTCCACGAAGTCCAGGCCGGCGGCCTCGGCCATCGAGCGAGCTTCGGGCGAGGAGAGACCCAGCTGGAGCCACAGCGAGCTCGCTCCCACCTCGGCGGCCTCGCACGCGACACCGGCGAGATACTCGGGACGGCGGAAGACGTCGACCAGGTCGATGTCGCCCGGCACGTCGGCGAGGGACGGATAGGAGCGCAGACCCAGGACTTCGTCAATGGTGGGATTGACACCGATGATCTCGTAGCCCCGGCGCAGCAGATAGGAGGCGACGCCGAAACTGGCCTTGTAAGGCTCGTCGGAAAGGCCGACCACAGCGATGCGACGCGCGTAGCCCAACACCTTGTCTACGGCCACGGCAGTGTCGACAATCACTGTTAACCCTTACCCTGTGCCCGCTATGACGAACCCCTACGAGCGCTCGACCGACCCCGCCAAGAGGCACAGCGCCGGACTCACCGACGGTCCCGACCGCGCGCCGGCGCGCGCGATGCTCAAGGGTACGGGGTTCTCCGACGACGACCTTGCCCGTCCGATCGTCGGCGTTGCCACGACCTGGATCGAGACCATGCCGTGCAACCTGAATCAGCGCGAGCTCGCGGTGCAGGTGAAGGCCGGCATCCGGGCCGCGGGCGGGACCCCGATGGAGTTCAACACGATCTCGATCTCGGACGGCGTCACTATGGGCACCGAGGGGATGCGTGCCTCCCTGGTCAGCCGTGAGGTGATCGCGGATTCGATCGAGCTCGTCGCGCGCGGTCACTTGTTCGACGGGCTCGTGTGTCTGGTGGGTTGCGACAAGACGATCCCCGCGGCGGCGATGGCCCTGTGCCGTTTAGACCTGCCCGGTCTGGTTCTCTACAACGGCTCGATCCAGCCGGGACGCTGGCGCGGTCGCGACGTCACGATCCAAGACGTGTTCGAGGCCGTCGGACAACACGCGACGGGTGCTATGTCGGCCGAGGATCTGCACGATCTCGAGGGCAGGGCATGCCCCGCGGCCGGTGCCTGCGGCGGCCAGTTCACCGCCAACACGATGGCGACCGCGCTGGACTTCCTCGGCCTCAGTCCCATCGATCTGAGCGGCACGCCCGCAACCGAGCCCGGGAAGAAGGCGGCCGCCGAACAAGCGGGGGCGATGGCGATGGGTCTCGTGCGCGACGACGTTCGCCCGTCGGCGATCGTCACCAGGGACGCTCTCGAGAACGCGATCGCCTCGGTTGCGGCCAGCGGAGGCTCCACCAATGCCGTCCTCCATCTGCTCGCGATCGCGCACGAGGCGGGGGTCGACCTGTCGATCGAGGATTTCGATGCGATCGCATCTCGCACGCCGATCGTCGCGGACCTGAAGCCGGGAGGTCGCTTCGTCGCCACCGACCTCTTCCATGCCGGAGGCACCGCACTCATCGCGCGCGAGCTCGGCAAGAAGGACCTCATCCACCGGGACTGCATCACGGTCACGGGTCGGACGCTCGGCGAGCACGCCGACGCGGCGGAGGAGCGTGCGCTCCAAGAGGTGGTCGTCTCCATCGACTCTCCTCTGAAGACCTCCGGCGGACTGGCGATCCTGCGCGGCAACCTGTCGCCGCAAGGATGCGTCGTGAAACTCGCAGGACACGAACGACTGTTCCATCGCGGGCCGGCGCGCGTCTTCGATTCGGAAGAGGCCTGCTTCGACGCCGTCAAACAGCGCTCGATCAAGGCGGGCGATGTGGTCGTGATCCGCTACGAAGGCCCTGCGGGGGGGCCGGGGATGCGAGAGATGCTCGGCGTAACCGCTGCCCTGGTGGGAGAGGGTCTCGGCGATGAGGTGGCCCTGATCACCGACGGACGCTTCAGCGGCGCCACCCACGGCCTGATGGCCGGGCACGTCTCGCCGGAAGCCGCTCACGGGGGCCCGATCGCCGCGGTGCGAGACGGCGACACGATCGAGCTCGACGTCGACGCGCGCCAGCTCCGGTTGATGGTCGACACCGACGAGATCGCGAAGCGTCTCGCAGACTGGGCCCCACCCCCACCTCGTTACCGGTCGGGGGTGTTCGCCAAGTACGCGGCAACGGTGGCAAGCGCCAGTAAGGGAGCCGTAACGGAACCCCGCTAGTCACCGGACGAAGGAGAAGCCGTGGAGCAGAGCCCGCTGGTCGAGATCGGTCTTCCGATCGCCCTGTTCGTGATCATGACCGGCATCGGGCTCAGCCTGACCGGGGCGGACTTCCAGCGGGAAGCGAGACATCCCAAGGGCGCCGTGGTCGGCACCTTGGGACAGCTCCTCGCGATGCCGGCCCTCGGCTTCGCGATCGCCGCGCTCTTGGACCTGTCGCCGGCGACCGCGGTGGGCCTCGTGATCGCCGCCGCATGTCCCGGAGGGAGCACCTCCAACCTCGTCTCCTACCTGGCCCGAGCGAACGTCGCGTTGTCGATCGTGTTGACGGTCATATCCAGCGTCGCGGTGATCGCCACGTTGCCGTTCTACGCGAACATCGCCCTCGATCGGTATCCGGCGGTGTCCGACGTCGCGATCCGCGTGCCGGTCGGCCGCACGATCCTTCTTCTCGTCGCCATCGTCCTGATCCCGGTCGCGCTCGGCATGACGGTCCGGCGCAAGGCTCCGGACCGCGCCGCCTCACTAGAGAAAGCCGTGTCGCTGTTCGGGGGGATCATCCTCGTCGTGCTCATCGTCGGGATCGCCTTCTCGGTCAGGGACCGGATCTGGGAGCTGCTCACCGAGGCCGGTCCGCCGGCCATCCTGCTGAACCTCAGCGGGATCGCGGTAGGCCTCGTGATCGCCTCGCTCGTAGGTCTCAGCCGGTCGGACCGGCTGACGACCGGCATCGAGCTCGGCGTCAAGAACAGCACCCTCGGGATCCTGATCGCCCTGACGGTCGCCGGCTCCGAGGAACTCGCCATCCCGTCGGCCGTCTACGGCCTGCTCATGTACGCCTCGGCCTTCGCTTTGGTCGCCTACGGCCGGAGGAGCTTTGAGGGTTAGAGCCCGGTGGGCGGGCTTTCTCGCACAAAGCGAGACGGGGGCTTAGTCAGCCGCGAGGGGCGGGACGAGGTCGGGATGGGCCTTTTTCAGCCAGGCCTGCTCCTTCTTGCCGAGCCTGGTCTGCGAGGGCTCCCCTCCCCATAGCTCGCGCGCGATCGCCTGCCAGTTGGCGGTCGACTCCAAGCGGGAGGTGAGCGACGCGACGCCGAACGACATCCGGTTGAACGTGACCATGATGCCGGGGATGCCGACCTTGCGAAGGCTCTGGAACATCGGATTGCGCGGATCGAAACCGGCGGACGCGATGCCCCGGACGTGCTTCTGGTCGATTGTGAACGGCTCATCGACGAGCATCGCCGCGTTGATGTGCAACAGGTGGTCCCAGATCGCGTCGATCTCGGGGGTCTTGCGGTTCAAGATACCCAGGCCCTCCATCGCGACGCGGCCGCGCTCGCGATCTTCGTTGATGAGGCCCTGCATGAGCTCCAGAAGGAGCTTCAACGTGCCGGGATCGACCGCGCGCACCTAGCCGAAATCCAGGAACGCGACCTTGCCGCGGGGGAGCAAGAGGTAATTCCCCGGATGCGGATCCGCCGAGAAGATGTTGAACCGGTTGAGACATCCGTAGAAGAACCGGAAGAGGATCTCTCCGAGCTCGTCCTTGCGGTCTTGATCCCACTCGAGCGCGGTCATGAAGGGCTTGCCCTTGATGAACTCCTGGGTGAGCACGCGGGTTGTCGAAAAGTCCGGGTACACCTTCGGCACGACGATGAAGGGATGACCCTCGAAGAGCTCCGCGAAACGCGCCTGGTTGGTCGCCTCTCTGCGGTAGTCGAGCTCTTCCAGGACTCGCTCCTTCACCTCATTGGCGACCTCTTTGGGGTCGAGGTTGGGGGCGATGGCCACCGCCAGCTTCGTCATCGCCGAGACGTTCTTGATGTCGGAGCGCACGGCTTGGTCGACGCCCGGGTATTGCACCTTGACGGCGACCTCTTCCCCCGTGGGCAGCGTGGCCCGGTGGACCTGTCCGATCGACGCGGCTGCGATCGCGTCGTCTTGGAAAGTGGCGAAGATCTCGTCCACCGGTCGGCCGAACTCCTCCTTGATCACCTGCTTGGAGGCTTCGGGGTCCATCGGAGGCGCCGAGTTCTGAAGCATCGTCAGCGCGTCCCTGTAAGTCGAGAGGTAGTCGCCCGGAGCCGAGAACTCGTAGAAGGAAGCCAGCTGGCCGAGCTTCATGGCGGCGCCCTTCATCTCGCCCAGCATGTCCACGAGCTGCTGTGCGGTCTGCTGGTGGAAACCGTCCAAGAACTCGCCCGCTCGGCCCGGCGCCGCGAAGGAACGGGCGCGAGTGCCGAGGAAGCGGAATGCCGACTTGCCCGTCTGACCCGCGAGTCTGGCCCCGCGTTGAGCCCAGCCGGTGGGGATAGGCCCCTTGTCCTTGCCACGTTCCGCCATGAGGGCCGTACTCTAGTTGCTGTGGCTCTGCGCTCGGTCTCTGCCCTGCTGATGATCGTCTTGACGGCTGCCTGCGCCTCGTCTCCGCCGGTGGCTCGCGATACGTCCGGACCGGACCAACGGCAGGTGGCCGAGCCGGCCCCCAGCGCGGAGACCCAGCAGGACACGTCGGCGGCCGCGGGCTCGTTCACGGCCGGACGCATCGCCAGATTCAGCCAGACCCGCGCTATGCGACACGTGCGCAGGCTCGCGGCCGACATCGGGATCCGCGTGCGGGCCACCCGCGGCGAACGCCGAGGAGCCCGGTACATCGCGAACCGCTTCGAGGCGATGGGCTACAAGGTCAACATCCAGCGCTTCTCCGTCGACGGGGCGACGTCCCGCAACGTGGTGGCATGGTGGCCCGACTCCCGCCGCTACGGGGTGATCGTCGGCGGCCACATGGACTCCGTGCCTTCCTCGCCCGGTGCGAACGACAACGCCTCCGGGGTCGCGGTCGTGCTGGAGGTGGCTCGCATAGTGGCCGGGAAAGAGCCGGCGCGATCGGTCCGATTCGTCGCCTTCGGCTCGGAGGAGTACGGCGACGACGGAACCCACCACGTCGGGTCGCAGATCTTCGTGAACCGCCTCACCCCGGAGGGCCGGGACCGCCTCGGCGGCATGGTCTCGGTGGACATGGTGGCCGACGGCCGGCCGCTGCTGGTCGGCAACTCCGATATCGCCGACGACGTGGTAGCGCGGACCCTGTACCGGAAGGTCAGGAATGCGGGGATCGGGGTGCGCTACCACGTGCTCTGCGACTGCTCCGATCACGGGCCCTTCGAGCACGCGGGCATTCCGGCAGCCTTCGCCTACAGCGGCCCCGAGCCGAATTACCACGACGCGTCCGACACGGTCCCGAACATGAAACCGAACCATCTACTCAGAACGGGCAAAGCGATCCGGGCCTTCGTGTCCTCGATCGACCGGGCCATGCTCCAGAGGTTCCGCCAACACTGAGCCCCCGGAGCTATCCAAGCTAGTCTTAGGGCCACCTCGGATACGTAGGAAGGCGGATAGAGAACCTTCGATGACTGAGACCTTCAAGCCGTACGAGCCCGACGACTCCGGTTACGACGCCTACGACGACTACGACGACTACCCCGGCCGCCGCCGTTCCAACGTCTTGTGGGGCCGCGTCATCGCGCTCGTCGTCGCCCTCGCCCTAGCCTTCTGGGTGGGGCGGGTCACCGCAGGAGGGACCGACGAGGACAGACTCGACGAACTGAGAGCCGAGCTCACCCAGGCCCAAGACGAGAACGAGCAGCTCTCCAGCGACCTTCAGACGGCTCGCGAGGAAGCAGCCGCGGCGGAGGCGACCCCCACGCCCGACGCCACGGACGACGAGGGCACCGATCCCGTCGGCGAGGAGGAGGGTCCGACCTACACCGTGGAGCGCGGCGACACCTTGAGGTTGATCGCCCAGCGTCTATGCGGAGACCCGGAGGTCGCGGATCAGATCGAAGAGCTGAACGGCATCACCGACGCCACACAGCTCTCGGTGGGAGAGACGCTCACCCTTCCGCCCGACTGCGAGGTCTAGTGCGCCGGATCTCTGGTGGCCAGCCGCTCTAGCTCCTCGATCGCAGCGCGCGCTTCGTCGTCGGCCGGAGGCGCCGCTCCGTAACGCTCCTTCTCGAACGCCTCGAGTGCGGCACGTGAGTCGGGCCGCGCTCTCGCACCGGTGCGAGCCATGAGCTCCGCCGCCGTCTCCGGAGGAGCGCGTCCGGCCCCCCGTTGAGCCAGCGCCTCTTCGAACCGGCGGAACGCGCGCGTCACCCGGCCCGGCGCCAGGCGCTCGGCGAGTGCGGGCTGAGGTTGAAGCGGCTCCGGGCGCAAGCGTTTCCACGCGATGTAGCCACCGATCACGAAGGTCGCAGCCATCATGACCAAGAGACCCAGCTTCAGGTAGTCGCCCGCATCGCTCAGATCGCCGAAGCTCGAGGCGAAGAAGCTGATGACGTTGGCCAGCGGGATCGACGAGGCGAAGTCCTCCTCCGCCGGCGGGATATCGAACGTCGGGTCGAACTCGTACCAGCCGACCCCCGGGAACCAGACCTCGACCCAGGTGTGGGCGTCCGAGTTATGGACCTCGTAGAAGCCGGTGAACGGATTGCGTCGTCCGGGGGTGTATCCGGCGACGAAACGCGTCGGGATACCCAGAGACCGCAGCATGATCGTGGTCGCCGACGCGAACTGCTCGCAGAAGCCGACGTCGGTATCGAACAGGAAGTGGTCGACCGCGTCCTGACCGTCCGGCGGCACCGGAGAGTCGAGCGAGTAACGGTAGTTCTGCGCCAGCCAGGCCTCGATCGCCTTCACCTTGTCGTAGTCGTTCGTCTGACCCCTGGTGATCTGCTTGGCGAGAGCGACGGTCCGCGGGGACACCGAGTCGGGAAGCTCCAGATAGCGCTGCATGTTCTCGGGCAGCGGCCTCGGGGGCACCGAGCGCAGCTCTTGGGGCGTCGCGGCCCCCCGGCTCGACACCACGCTGTAGACAACACCCTCGGTGAGGGTCGCCGGCAGTCGCAAACCGCCGAGCTCGTCGATGTCGACCCCGCCCTCGTACCAGATCGTGTCGGGCTGACCGGCCGCGAACAGAACGCTCGGTTGTTCCGCCTCGATGTAGAACGTCTGCGAAACGGTGGCGCGTGGGCCGAGGCTGCGGAACTCGGGCGGATAGAAGTACGGAGGCGACCCGGAGCCCAACGGCTCCGTGTCCTCGTCGGGCGTGGCCTTCCAGCTCACGCCGTTGTAGGTGTCGAAGATGATGCCCTTCCACATCGCCGGAGCCGAGGCGCGCACGCGCATCACCAGGTTGTCGTTCAGATCGCCCCTAACGCGCAGGTCGAGCTCGTTGTTGAAGCCGTAGAAGGCGGTGCCGTTCGAGCGCAGTCCCGGAGTCCCTTCCAGATCCGGGAAGCCCGGGTTGAAGATGCCTCCGCTGCTTGGGATCGCTCCGATCCCGGGACCGAGATTGAACGGCATGGCGAACGTGCGGACGCCCTGGGGCTGCGGGATCACCAGGAACAGCAGCGTGGCCGCGAGCGCGGTGACGCCGAGGGCCTTCACCACATCCCACACCGCCGGCGGCGCGGCCCACACGCGCGAGGCCGGCTTGCGCTCTTCAGGAGCCGCGGTGGCGTCGACCCCGTCGGCCAGCTCGGAGCGGTGCGCGAGAGCCATAGCGGCGATCGCGAGCGCGAAGTACACCAGCAGGTAGATCGCGAAGGTCATGTTCTGCGAGATCGTTCCGGCGGCCGCCATCAGGGTCAGCGACGAACCCAGCGAGAAGTTCAGGTCCTTGCGTGCGGGAAGGTCGAAGCCGTGTAGTACCTGCACCCACAGGAAGAGGTCGGCCAGCGGGAACCGGACCTCGTCGAGGGTGGCGATGCCCCGCAACTGTCCGAAGAACCGGATCAGGGCGAAGATGGCAAGTACCGTCAGCGCGATCTTGATGTGCCAGTTGTCCTTGTCGCGCCGGACGTAGCTCACCCAGTAGGCGAAGGGCAGAAGCACGAGGAGCAGAGCGCCGGTCTCCCCGGCGATCGCGTTCTCGACCGTGAGCGCGAGCGCCCCGATCATCACGGCGCCTAAGACGACGGCCCTGAGCAGGATCGAGTCCTCCGGCTCCCGCGTCCGGTTGGCCTTGCGGATCGCATCCATCATGAGATGGAACCTCC
>Ga0299913_10003981_pt1 | contig 12290 bp, 9 predicted proteins | sample RVTome_9_FD_201360 | JGI IMG/M metagenome (GOLD analysis project Ga0299913, IMG submission 201360) | Soil microbial communities from uranium-contaminated site in the Upper Colorado River Basin, Wyoming, United States - RVT155D38 (version 2) ... | reverse complement strand
TCACCACCGTGGCCGGCAACCAGACGCTCGACAAGGTGACCGCCAATGCGATCCGCGTGCTCGAGCTCGCCGGTCGCGGCGAGGTGCCGGTGGCCGCGGGCGCCGATCGGCCCCTCGCCCGCGAGCTGGTCACGGCGGCGGACGCGCACGGCGAGTCGGGGCTCGACGGCCCGGGGCTGCCGCCGCCGCGGGGGCGGCAGCTCGACCGGCACGCCGTCGACTTCCTCGCGGAGCGGATCCTCAGCGCGAACGGTCCCGTCACGCTCGTGGCACTGGGCCCACTCACGAACGTCGCTCTCCTCCTCGGCGAGCGGCCGGAGGCGGCCGGGAGGCTCGACCGGATCGTGCTCATGGGAGGCGCGATCGCGGCGGGCAACATGACGGCGTCGGCCGAGTTCAACGTCTGGGTCGACCCCGAGGCCGCCGCGCGCGTCTTCGGGAGCGGGCTCGACGTGACGATGGTCGGCCTCGACGTCACCAACCGGGCCGTGCTCACCCCCGAGCACGCCGACCGCCTGCGCCCGCAAGGCGCGGTCGGCGCGGCGGTCGCAGCCATGCTCGACTTCTACGGCGCCTTCTACCGCGAGGCCTACGAGCACGGGGGCTGCCCGGCACACGACGCCGTCGCGGTGGCCCACGTCGCCCGGCCGGCGCTCGTCCGCACGGTTCGGCGGCACGTCGAGGTCGACACGGGCTCGGGCTTGTGCCGGGGGCGCACGGTCGTCGACACGAGGCGGCGCACCGTGCTGCCGGAGCCCAATGCGCAGGTCGCCGTCGACGTCGACGTGCCGGGCTTCATCTCGCTCCTGATCGAGCGCCTCGGCAAACTTGCCGCGCGCGCGGCCGTCTGACCCGATGAAGGCCATGCGGCACGGACCTGATTGACCGTGTCTGACCGATGAGCTATAAGCGAGCGCCTACGCGCCGCACGGCTTCCGGGAAGGAGAGGCGACATGGATGAGACGCAGCGCCGGCTGGACGAGGTTCGCGGCAAGCGCACCGAACTCGAGAACCACCTGATCGACGAGTACGCAGGCGGGAAGATCACCCGCCGCGAGCTCATGCGCCGCGGAACCGTGGTCGGCATGTCGCTCCCGCTCCTGTCGTTCGTCGCGGCCGCCTGCGGCGGCGACGACGACGGCGGTGAGGCCACCCCGACAGGAGGCACGGACACGGCGGCCGGCAACCTCCAGCCGGGCGGGACGATCCGCGTGGCTCTCATCCAGCCGACGACCGAGCCGAATCCGCTTCTCGTGCAGGACGAGGGCGGTGCCGGGATGCTCGGCTCGACCGGCGAGTACCTGTCCTTCTCCGACGAGAAGCTCGAGCTTCAGCCGCGGATCGCCGAGAGCTGGGAGCCCAACGCGGACGGCTCCGCCTGGACGTTCTCGATCCGGGAGGGCATCACGTTCCACAACGGCGCCACGCTGACGGCGCAGGACGTGGTCGCCACGTTCGAGAAGCTCATCAACCCCGACGGCGGCTCGTCGAACGCCCAGTCCGCGCTCGGCGGGGTGCTCTCGCCGGGGAACATCGAGGCTCCGGACGACGCGACCGTCGTCTTCAACCTCGACGCGCCGAACGGGAACTTCCCGACCCTCGTCAGCTCGGCGAACTACAACGCGATCATCATCCCGGCCGACCTCGACCCGGCCGAGTGGGGCCAGACGTTCGAGGGCACGGGGCCGTTCAAGCTCGAGAGCTTCACGCCGCAGCAGGGCGCCACGTTCGTACGGAACGACGCCTACTGGGGCGAGAAGGCGAACGCCGACTCGGTCGAGGTCAGGTTCTACGCGGAGGAAGCGCCGATGGTGCTGGCGCTCCAGGGCGACGAGGTCGACTTCATCGAGCACTTCTCGGTCTCCGGCGGCCGGGCGCTCCTCGACGACTCCAACGTCCAGGTCATCGCGATCTCGACCGCGACGCACCGCCAGCTCCACATGAGGACAGACAAGGAGCCGTTCACGGACGCGCGCGTGCGTCAGGCGATCGGGCTCGCGATCGACCGCAACGCACTCGTCGACGGCCTCTGGGAGGGCAGGGCCGAGATCGGCAACGACAGCCCCTTCGCGCCCCTCTACCCGTCCACCGACACCTCCGTGCCGCAGCGGGAGCAGGATCTCGAGCAGGCGCGGCAGCTGCTCGCGGACGCCGGCCAGGAGAACATCACCGTCCAGCTCGACACCTGGGACGGCTTCGAGATCCCCGACCTCGCCCAGCTCGTGAAGAACTCCGCGGCGGAGATCGGGGTCACGATCACCCTCAGGATCACCGACGCCGCCACGTACTACGGCGACGGCGTCTACGGGAACTCGACCTGGCTCGACTCGGTGATGGGCATCACCGACTACGGCCACCGGCCGGTCCCGAACGTCTACCTCACCGCCGCGCTCGCGGGCGACCCGAAGATCGGCGTCTGGAACTCTGCGCACTTCAGAAACGACGAGTACGACGAGCTCGTGCGCCAGTACGTGGCGGCGCTCGACCTCGAGTCCCAGCGCGGGTTCGCCGGGCAGATCCAGCAGCTCCTGCTCGACGAGACCCCGATCGTCTTCCCGTACTTCTACAACTTCCTGAGCGCCGCGAAGCCGAACCTGCAGGGCGCGGTCTCCGCCGCCACCGGTCAGTTCGACCTCTCGAAGGCGGGGTTCACCTCGTCCTGAACGGCGAGGCGTGACGGCGGCCGGTGACGACGGTCTCCGGTCGCCTTAGGGTGTAGGAAGCGGCCATGGCACGGTTCCTGCTCAAGCGGCTCGGGCTCGCGGCGATCACGCTCTTCCTTCTCAGCGTCATCGTCTTCGTCGGCGCGTCGATCCTGCCCGGGAACGTGGCCCGCCGGATCCTCGGCCCCTTCGCCGACCAGGCGGCGGTGGACGCGCTCAACGAGCGGCTCGGCACGGACCGGTCCCTGCTCACCCAGTACTGGGACTGGATCTCGGGCTTCTTCCAGGGCGACCTGGGCGACTCGCACGCCCTCAACGTCCCGGTCAGCGAGCTGATCGGGAACGCGCTCGGGAACTCGGTCAAGCTCGCGGTCTTCGCGTTCGTCCTCGTCGTCCCGCTCGCGATCTTCGGCGGCGTCGTCGCGGCGCTCAGACGCGACACGCTCACGGACCGCGTGGTCACGATCGGCGGCCTCACGCTGTCCGTCGTCCCCGAGTTCGTCTCGGGGATCATCCTCATCCTCGTCTTCGGCCTCTGGCTCGACGTGCTCCCCGTCAGTGCGAGAGCGCCTGCGGGCAGCGGCTTCCTCACCCAGCTCGAGTACCTCCTCCTCCCCGCCCTCACCCTCGTCGTGCTCCTGTTCGGCTACATCGCGCGCATCACGCGTGCGGGAGCCATCGAGGCCCTGGACGCCGACTACACGCGCACGGCGGTGCTCAAGGGCCTGCCGCGGCGGACCGTGATCCGACGGCACGTGCTGCGCAACTCGCTCCTGCCCACGATCGCAGTCGTCGCGACGCAGACGGGCTATCTGATCGGCGGGCTCGTCGTCATCGAGACCCTCTTCAACTACCCGGGGTTGGGCCGCCTGATCTTCACCGCGGCGACGCAGAAGGATCTTCCCGTGCTCGAGTCGGCGGTGCTCATCGTCGGCATCGTGTTCCTGGTCGCGATGCTCCTCGCCGACCTCGCCTACTCGCTCCTCAACCCGCGCATCCGCCACGCGGGAGCCGAATGACGGTCATCGAGGACCCCGCCGCCCCGATCGCGATCCCGACCCGCGACGAGGCGAAGATCGCCCGCCGGGAGCGCCTGCGGCTCCTGGGCCGGTCGCCCACCTTCGTCCTCGGGAGCCTCCTGCTCGGCGTCTGGGTCGTCTGCGCGATCTTCGGGACGCTGATCGCCCCGCACGACCCGAGCGCGGACGACGTCCTGAACAAGCTCGCGGCGCCGTCGGCGGATCACCTGTTCGGCTCCGACCGCCTGGGTCGCGACGTCCTCTCGCGCGTGATCGTCGGCGCCCGCGAGATCCTCATCACCGCCCCGCTCGCCACCATCCTCGGAACGGTCGTCGGAACTGCGATCGGGCTGGTCACCGGCTACTACAGAGGACTCGTGGACGAGGTCGTCATGCGCGTCGTCGACGCGATGCTGGCCGTCCCGGTGATCGTGCTCGCGCTCCTCGCGATCGTCGCTCTCGGGCCGTCCCGCGTGACCCTCGTCCTCGTCATCGGAACCGTGTTCGGGATGATCATCGCGAAGACCGTGAGGGCCGCCGTCCTCAGCGAGCGCGAGCTCGAGTACGTCCAGGCGGCGCGCCTGCGCAACGAGCGCTCGCCCTACATCCTGTTCGCGGAGATCCTCCCGAACGTGATGGGCCCGATCGTGGTCGAGTTCACCGTCCGCCTCGGATACGCGATCTTCACGATCGCGACGCTCGCCTTCCTCGGCTTCGGCGCCGACCCGTCGATCCCCGACTGGGGCCATGACATCTCGGAGCACTACCAGTTCATCAGCGCCGGCGTCTGGTGGGCCGTCCTCTTCCCCTCCCTCGCGATCGCGACCCTGATCATCGGCATCAACCTGATGGCCGACGCGATCGCCCAGACCTTCGAGCGATGACAGAGCCTGCCGTCGAGATCCAGGATCTCGAGGTCGTCTACCGGGTGCGCGGCATCGACCGGCCCGTGCTGCGCGGTCTCACGCTTACGATCGGCAAGGGCGAGTCCTATGGGCTCGTCGGCGAGTCGGGCTGCGGCAAGACCACGGCGGCGTTCACGATCATGCGCTACCTGCCGCGGAACGGCCGCGTCGTCTCGGGCTCGATCCGGGCGGACGGGGCCGATCTCCTCCGGATGAGCGAGGCCGAGGTGCGCCGCCTGCGCGCGACGACCCTCTCGATGGTCTACCAGAACCCGGGAGCTGCCCTGAACCCGTCCATCCGGGTCGGCAACCAGCTCGCCGAGGTCTTCCGGCTCAGGGGCGCCGGCCGGGACGAGGCGCTCGCCCACGCACGCGAGATGCTCCGGAAGGTGCAGATCTCGGACCCCGCCCGGGTCATGCGGCGGTACGCGCACCAGCTCTCGGGCGGCGGCCAGCAGCGGATCGTGATCGCGATGGCGCTCGCCTCCGACCCCACGCTCCTCATCCTCGACGAGCCGACGACGGGCTTGGACGCCACCGTCGAGGCGGAGGTGCTCGACCTCGTGGCCTCGCTGCGCCAGGAGTTCGGCACGAGCGTCCTCTTCATCAGCCACAACCTCGGCGTGATCAGGAAGATGTGCGAGCGCGTGGGCGTCCTCTACGCGGGACGCCTGGTCGAGGAGGGCGCGGCCGAGACCGTCTTCTCCGAGCCGCGCCATCCCTACACCGTCGGCCTCCTGCGCTGCATCCCGCGCGGGGGGCTGCGCAAGGATCGCGACCGCCTGGACACGATTCCCGGCTACCTCCCGCAGCTCGGCGCGCACCTGCCGGGCTGCGTCTATGCCGACCGCTGCGCCCTCGTTCAGGAGATCTGCCGGACCGACGAGCCGCGCCTGTATCCGGTCGGCGGCGGCCACACGAGCCGTTGCCACTTCCACGAGCAGGCGGCCGACCTCCCGCGCACGACGCAGGCGGCGCCCGTCGCCGCGTCCGTCGCGGCGGACGGCGAGCCGCTCGTCAGGCTCGCGCACGCGAGCAAGACCTTCGCCCACGAGGGGAGCCGCGTCCGGGCGCTCGTGGACGTCGACCTCGCCATCGGCTCGGGCGAGACGCTCGGCCTCGTCGGGGAGTCCGGCTGCGGCAAGACAACGCTCGCCCGCGTGCTCCTCGGCCTGACAGCGCCGGACCCGGACTCGACCGTCGAGCTGGACGGCCGGTCGCTCGCGCCGCGGATCGTGAAGCGGGACGTCGAGCAGGTGCGCGCCCTCCAAACGGTCTTCCAGGACCCCGACTCGGCCCTTAACCGCCGTTCCTCCGTCCGGCGCATCATCGGCCGCGCCCTGACGAAGCTCCTCGGCATGCGGGGCGAGCGGCGCGAGGCGCGCCTTCGCGAGATCGCCTCGTCGGTGCGTTTCGACGAGCGCCTCCTGAGCGCGCGCCCGGTCCAGCTCTCCGGCGGCCTCAAGCAGCGGGTGGCGATCGGCCGCGCGTTCGCCGGCGACCCCCGCGTCGTCGTCTGCGACGAGCCCACGTCGGCGCTCGACGTCTCGGTGCAGGCGGCGATCCTCAACCTGCTCGTCGATCTGCAGGCGGAGGAAGGCGTCACCTACCTCTTCATCTCGCACGACCTCGGAGTCGTGCGCTACCTCTCCGACCGGATCGCGGTGCTCTACCTGGGGCGCCTGATGGAGCTGGGCGCCGCCGACACCGTCTTCAACGCGCCGCACCATCCCTACACCGAGGCGCTCCTCTCGGCCGTGCCGACGCTGGAAGGTGAGGAGCGCCCTCGGATCAGGCTCGAGGGCGAGATCCCGAGCGCCGCCGACCCTCCCTCGGGCTGCGTCTTCCACACGCGCTGCCCGCGCAAGCTCGGCGCCATCTGCGAGCAGGAGGAGCCGCCGCTCGCCGAGGTGGAGCGCGGCCACTTCCTGCGCTGCCACATCTCCCTGGAGGAGCTGCGGCGCCTCCAGGCGGACGCGCCTCAGGCGAAGACGACGAGCTGACGGACGCCGTCGCCGCGCCGGAGCCGGTCGAAGGCCTCGGGCAGCTCGGTGAGCGGGATGCGACGGCTGACGAGGTCGTCCAGGTTCAGCTCGCCGGCCGCGTAGAGGTCGACGATGCGCGGGACGTCCTCGTCGATCTCGGCCGACCCGAGGTACGAGCCCCTGAGCGTCTTCTCGTTGATGAACCCCCACGTGTCGACCGTGAGCGTCGAGCCCTTGGGCGGCAGGCCGAGGACGACGGCCGTTCCCCCTGGGCGCAGCGCGCCCCAGGCCTGGCGGATCGTGGCCTCGCGTCCGATCGCCTCGAAGGCGTAGTCCACGCCGCCGTCCGTCAGCCCGCGCACGGCGGCGGCGGCGTCGGTCGTGGCTTCCGCCCGCACGGCGTGCGTGGCGCCGAGCCGCTCGGCGAGCGCGAGCTTCTCCGGGCGCGTGTCCACGGCGACGATAGGCCCGGCGCCGGCGAGCCGCGCCGCCTGGACGGCGTTGAGGCCGACGCCACCGCAGCCCCACACGGCGACGCTCGCGCCCTCCTCCACCCCGGCCGTGCGGACGACCCCGCCGTAACCCGTCAGGACCGCGCAGCCGATGAGCGCCGCGACGTCCAGCGGCACGTCCCGCCGGATCGGGACGGCGACGGAGTGCGGCACGACCGCGTACTCCGCGAAAGAGGAGACGGAGTTGAAGTGGTGGAGCTTCATCCCGTCCGCCGAGAAGCGCGACGTCCCGTCGGCGAGGGTGCCGGTCGAGGCCATGACGGCCGCGAGCTCGCAGAAGTTCCTCCGCCCGCGCCGACAGGTCGGGCACTCGCCGCACGACGGGACGAGCGCGAGCACGACGTGGTCGCCGGCCGCCAGGCGATCGACGCCCGGGCCGACCTCGGTCACGACGCCCGAGGCCTCGTGGCCGAGTACGAGCGGCAGCGGCTCGGGCAGGTCGCCGTCCACGACGTGGAGATCGCTCGCGCACACGCCGCAGGCAGCGATCTTCACGAGGGCCTCGCCTTCCCGCGGAGGGTCGAGGTCGACCCCGCGGACCTCGATCGGAACGCCCGGCTTCCAGAGGACCGCGGCCTGCATCTGCATGCGCGCGAGCGTAGTCGCCCAGGTCGGCCATGTCAGGTGCCTGGCACCGACCAGGGCCCGCCCGGACACGGCGTAAGCGGGACTGATGGGCGCGAACGCACGCGCCGGGAGGGGCCGGTCGTTCAGTCGACCCGCCCTCTCCGGACGCGTCAGGTGCCTGGCACCGGACGCGACCGTCCGCGACGTGGCCGGCGGAAGGGGTTCGCTGTGCCGCGTGGCCGTAGAATCGCGCGCATGCGCGCCGCCGTGCTCCGCGAGACGGGCGGGCCTCTCTCCGTGGAGGACGTCGAGCTCGCCGAGCCGGGCGCCGGCGAGGTGACGGTGCGCCTCGCCGCGAGCGGCGTCTGCCACAGCGACTGGAACGTCGTCACCGGCGCGACCCTGAATCCGCTGCCGGTCGTGCTCGGCCATGAGGGCGCCGGCGTCGTCGAGGCGGTGGGCGCCGGGGTGACGGAGGTCGCCCAGGGGGATCACGTCATCCTGTCCTGGCTGCCCTCCTGTGGGAAGTGCTTCTACTGCGTCGACGGCCGGGGCGTCCTCTGCGACGTGGCCATGGCCGATATGTTCGAGGGGACCCTGCCGGGCGGGACGCTGGCGCTCTCCCGCAACGGCGAGTCGCTCTACCACTACTCCTACCTCTCGACCTTCGCGGAGCGCTGCGTCGTCCCCGAGAGCTGCTGCGTCCCGGTTCGCCGCGACGCGCCGCTCGCGGTGGCGGCCCTCGTCGGCTGCGCCGTCATGACGGGGTTCGGCGCCGCCGTTCGCCGCGCCCGGGTCGCGCCGGGAAGCGCGGCCGTCGTCTTCGGGGCGGGCGGAGTCGGCCTCTCCGCGATCCTCGGCTGCAAGCTGGCCGGGGCGAGAACGATCGTCGCCGCCGACCCGGTCGCCTTCAAGCGCGAGACCGCGCTCGCGCTCGGCGCCACGCACGCCCTCGATCCCTCGGCCGAGGACGTGAGGGCGCTGCTGCGCGAGCTCACCGAGGGACGCGGCGCCGACTACGCCTTCGACACGGCGGGCGCGCCCGGCGTCGTCGCGCAGGCGTACGAGGTTGTGCGCCGCGGCGGCACGGTGGTCGCCGTCGGCCTCCCGCCCGAAGGGGCCACCGCCGATCTCCCCGCCCCGGCGCTCGTACGGGAGGAGAAGGTCGTCACTGGCAGCTTCTACGGATCCTGCCGGCCGCACGTGGACATGCCGCTCGTCGTCGATCTGTACATGGAAGGGCGGCTCGACCTCGACGCCCTCATCTCGCGGACGTATCCCCTCGACGAGATCAACGAGGCCTTCGCGGCCATGAACGCCGGCGAGGTCGCCCGGGCGGTGATCGGCTTCTGAGCTTCGCGGCGCGGACGCTCGTCGGCGAGGGCTTCTGGGGGGACGGGCCGAACGCGGCGCACGTGAACACCGTGCTGGGGCGTAAGGGCGGGCCGGTCGAGACGGCCTGGGCCACGGCGCTCGCGACGCCGCGGCAGGGCCACGTCCCCTTCGTCGTCGTCCTGCGTCCCACCCTGCCCGTGAAGCCGCTCACGCTCTTCGTGAACAAGGCGGACGTCCGCGGCGACCGCCACGCCGCACTGACGTGGGGCGCCGCGCAGGCGGGCGTCGCGCGGGGAGTGCTCGACGCGGTGGCGGACGGAGTCGTGCCGGCCGCCGAGGTGGACGACCTCCTGCTCGTGACTGCGGTGTGGGTGGACTGGGCCGCCGAGGGCGAGGAGGAGGTCTACGCCGGCAACGTCGAGGCGACGCGCGCCGCGCTCGCCTCCTCGGCCGAAGGGCGGCCGGAGATCGAGGAGCTCCTCGCGCTCCGGGCCGAGCCCGAGAACCCGTTCTTCCGGCGCGCGTGAAGATCGCCGGCATCCGCCTGCGGCGGCTCCGCTTCCCGCTCGACCCGCCCTTCCTCGCCGCCTGGGATCCGCAGCCGCGGAGAGCGCTCGAGGTGACGCTCGTCTACGTGGACACGAGCGACGGGCTGACCGGCATCGGCTCGGGAGACACGATGGACGGATTCGAGCGGTACGCGGACCTCTTCGTCGGGCAGAACGCCCTCGATCTCCCCCGGCACGTTCGCGTCCTCGAGACGATCGCGTTTCACGCGGCCCGGTACTGGCCGCTCGAAGCCGCTCTCTGGGACCTGGCCGGGAAGGCGGAGGGGGTGCCGGCCGCCCGCCTGCTCGGCGGAGTCGCCGATCGGCTGCCGGTCTATGCCTCGACCGGCGGGCACCGGAAGCCCGCCGCCCGGGCCGAGTCCGCGCTCGCGCTTCGCGCCGAGGGCTTCCGGGCGCTCAAGCTGCGGATCGACAAGGAGAGGCTCGCGGACGGCCTCGCTGCGGCTCGCGCGGTCCGCGAGGCGGTCGGCGACGGCATGGAGATCATGGTCGACCTCAACCAGGGCTGGCGGATGCCGGGCGACGTCGCGCCCCTGCTCGGCTACGAGGAAGTCCGGGAGACGGCCGCGCAACTCCGCGCGCTGGACGTCCTCTGGCTCGAGGAGCCGCTGGCCGGCCACGACGTCGCGGGCCTCGCGCGACTCAGGGCGGAGAGCGGCGTCCGGGTGGCCGGCGGCGAGATGACGCGGACGTCGGCTGAGCTCGAGTCCTACGTCGGCGCCGGCGCGCTCGACGTCTACCAGCCCGACGCCGTGCTTGCCGTCGGCCTGCTCAACGCCCGGGAGCTCGCCGAGCGCGTCCTCGCCGGCGGGCTCTGGTTCACGCCGCACACCTGGACGAACGGGATCGGCCTCCTCGCCAACCTCCACCTCGCGGCGGGCCTGGGCGGCGGGCCGTTCCTGGAGCTGCCCTACGACCCGCCCGGCTGGACGCCGGAGCGCCGCGACTTCATGCTCGCCGAGCCCCTGCGCCCCGACGCCGACGGATATCTGGCCGTCCCCGACCGGCCCGGGCTCGGCATCGAGCTCGACGAGGACGCCGTCGAGCGGTACTCGGTGGACTGAGCCGTGCCCCGCTTCGACGTCCACCAGCACCTTCTGCCGCCGCCGGTCCTCGACCTTCTGCGCGCTCGCCGCGAGGCGCCGTGCCTCTCGGGCGGAAGGCTCGAGCTCCGTGAGGGATCGTTTCCGTTCGACGAGCGCGCGCACGATCTCGGCGAGCGCGTCGCCCTCCTCGACCGTGACGGGATCGACGTGGCCGTCGTCTCGCTCGCGCCCACGATGGACACCGAGGATCATCCGGAGCTCCGCGACGCTTACCACGAGGGGATACGCCGGGTCGTCGCCGATGCCGGCGGCCGGTTCCGCGCGCTCGCCGCCGGCCAGTGCCTGCCTGGGTTCGTGGGCGCGTGCGTCTCGGCGGGCGCGCTCGTCGCCGGGCTCGGCGACCTGCCGCGCGAGCTCGCCCGCTCGAACGGCGTGCTCTTCGTGCACCCCGGGCCGCCGGGGCCCCCGCCGGTGGACGCCCCGCCCTGGTGGACTGCGGTCACCGACTACACCGCCCAGATGCAGGCGGCATATTTCAGCTGGATCTCGGGCGGCGCGGAGCGTCACCCGGACCTCCAGGTCGTCTTCGCCATCCTTGCGGGCGGGGCGCCTGTCCAGCTGGAGCGCCTCGGATCGCGCGGGCGGGACGTGGCCTCCACCGTGAGCACGAACGTCTACCTCGACACGGCGAGCTACGGACGCCTCGCGCTGGAGCTCTGCCTCGAGACGCTCGGGGCGGCACAGCTCGTGTACGGGAGCGACGTGCCGGTGATCGACTCCTCGGCGACCTTGCGCGCGCTCACGGGGTTGGGCGAAGCTGTGCTCGCCATCGTCAGCACCGAGAACCCCTCGCGCCTCTTCAAGTGACCACCGCTTCCGCCGCCCGGATCACCGAAGCGCTTCCGGACGTTCACGAGGCGGGCACGAGCGGTTCCGCCTTCCGATGAGCGAGGCTCCGACCCCCCTCGAGGCTGCTCCGGCCGCGCTGGGCCGCGAAACGCAGCTCTTTCTCAAGCGCGAGGACGTCCACGAGCTCGGCGCGTTCAAGTGGCGCGGTGCCCTGCCGGTGCTGGCCGTCTACCGCGACCGTGGCGCAGCCACCGTCGTCACCGCCTCGACGGGCAACCACGGCGCGGCCACGGCCTGGGCGGCCAAACGCCTCGGCCTGCGCGCGCTCGTGTACGCGCCCGAAGGGGCCACCCGGACCAAGCTGGCGCTCGTCGAGGAGCTCGGCGCGGAGATTCGGCTCGTCGGCGTGGACCTCGACGAGGCGAAGGACGAGGCGCGCCGCCACGCGGCCGCACACCGCCTGCCCTTCTTCGAGGACGGAGCCGAGCTCGCCCAGTACGAGGGGTACGGCGCGATCGCCGACGAGATCCTCGACCAGCTGGACGCGGCCCCCGTGGCAGTCGTCGTCCCCGTCGGGAACGGCGCCCTCCTCGGCGGCGTCGGCCTGCGGATCTGCGCGCGCGCACCGGACACGCTTCGCGTCGGCGTCGCCGCGAAGGAGGCCCCGGTCATGGTCGAGTCCTGGGAGGCCGGCCACGTGGTCGAGAGCGAGCACAGCGCGACGTTCGCCGACGGGCTCGCCGTCCGCGTCGCCATTCCGCTCGCGGTCGACGTTCTCGGCGAGGTGGCGAGTCGCATGCTCGTCGTCTCGGAACGCGACATCGCCGACGCGGTGGGCGC
>Ga0299913_10003980_pt1 | contig 12291 bp, 12 predicted proteins | sample RVTome_9_FD_201360 | JGI IMG/M metagenome (GOLD analysis project Ga0299913, IMG submission 201360) | Soil microbial communities from uranium-contaminated site in the Upper Colorado River Basin, Wyoming, United States - RVT155D38 (version 2) ... | reverse complement strand
GCACGCTCGCCGAGGCGAAGGCGGTGCTGGAGCGTCGCGGCATCGCCGATCCGGGCGCCGGCTGGTCGGAGACGCCCAAGCGGATCGACTCCGAATTCCGCATCGTCGCCCGGGCCGCGGATGCCTTGGCCGCCGCCGTGGCAGAGGCCGAGCGGCTCGGCTACCGGGCGGTCAGGCTCGGCGAATGCACCGGCGATGCCCGCGCGCTCGGCCGCGCCCACGCCACCCTCGCGCTCCAGGCCGCGCCCGGCACGGCTTTCATCTCGGGCGGCGAGCTGAATGTGCGGGTGACCGGGCCCGGACGCGGCGGCCGCAACCACGAATACGCCCTCGCCGCCGCTTTGGCGCTGGCGGGGCGCCCGGGCATCGCCGGCCTCGCCGCCGACACCGACGGGATCGACGGCGGCAGCGGCGCCGCCGGCGCCTTCTTCGCGGCCGCCGCCGACGCCTCCGCCGCGGCGGCGCTCGCCGCCAACGATTCCGCTGCCTGGTTCGCCGCCCGCGGCGCCCAGTTCGTCACCGGCCCGACCGGAACCAACGTCAACGACCTGCGGATCGTCCTCGTCGGCGGGTGACCTCCGCCTCAGCGGCCGCCGTCGGGGTCGCGGTCGCCGACGTCGACGTCGAGGTTGCCCTTCTCGTTGACGCCGACATCGACGTCCGGGAGATCGATGTCGACCGCCACGCCGCGGGGATCGATCCTGACGCGGGTGCCGTCCGGATCGACGCGATAGCGGACGCCGTCGTCGATCACGATCCGGCTCTCGGCCGGCCCCAGCCGGACGCGCGTGCCGTCGGCGTCGATCCGGTAGGTGACGCCATCCTCCTCGACGATGCGCGCGCCTGCCGGGAACGTCGCGCTCGCCGACGCGGCGCTGCCGGACCCGTCGGCTGCGGCTCCGTTCGCCTCGCCGGCGGCGGAGGCGTCGGTCGCATCCGCCGTGTTGGTGTCGCCTTCCCCGCAGGCGGCGATGGCGAGGCAGCCGGCGCCGAGCGCGGCGGTGAGAACAAGCCTTTTCATGTCATCCTCCGATCGTGGCCGGTGCGCTGGCGAAGACCAGTTCCTGGCTCTTGCTGCGTCTCGACATCGGCAGCGGGCACGGTTGCCGTGCGCTCAATGCCGAGGCGGCACCGAGGGTTCCGAATCGCCATCGGCGGCAGGACGGGCAGTTTCCGCCAGCGCCTTCATCCCGGTCGGAGCGGGAGCCCGAGGCTCGACAAGCTTCGCGCGCTCGGCTCTAAGCGCGCCATGGGCGGGTGGACGATCGGCATCCTGGGCGGCTCGGGCCTGTACGAGATCGACGGGCTCGAGGAAGTGCAGTCGATCGCCGTCGACACGCCCTGGGGGCCGCCCTCGGACGAACTGCTGGTCGGCCGGATCGGCGAGGCGCGGTTCGTCTTCCTGCCGCGCCACGGCCGCGGCCACCGGATCGCGCCCTGCGACCTCAACCATCGCGCCAATATCGACGCGCTGAAGCGGGCGGGCTGCACCGACATCCTCGCCATCTCGGCGGTCGGGTCGCTGCGCGAGGAGCTGGCGCCGGGGCGGTTCGTCGTCGTCGACCAGTTCGTCGACCGCACCTTCGCGCGCGAAGCGAGCTTCTTCGGGCCCGGCCTGGTCGCCCACGTCTCGCTCGCCGACCCGGTCTGCCCGCGCCTGTCGGCGCTCGCCGCCGACGCGGCCGAGGCGGCCGGCGCGCCGGTGACGCGGCGCGCGACCTACCTGGCGATGGAAGGCCCGCAATTCTCGACCCGGGCCGAGAGCCGGCTCTACCGCCAGTGGGGCTGCGACGTGATCGGCATGACGGCGAGCCCGGAATACAAGCTCGCCCGCGAGGCCGAGCTGCCCTACGCCCTGGTCGGCATGGTCACCGACTATGATTGCTGGCGCGAGACCGGAGAGCCGGTCGCGGTCGACGACATCCTCGTCCAGCTCCGGGCCAATGCCGATGCCGCGCGCCGGCTCGTGGTCGAACTGGCGCGGCGCCTGCCCGAGCGGCGCGAGCGCTCGCCGATCGACACCAACCTCGACACCGCGATCATCACCCCGCCCGACGCGCGCGATCCCGCCATGCTGGCCAGGCTCGACGCCGTCTGTCGGCGAATCATGGGCGGCGCGCGCGGCTAGCCTCGGTCCGGTTCGGATCGAAGCTCCCCGTCATGCGGGAAGGCCGGTCTCCACAACCGAGACAACGGGTCTTTGGGGGCGACCGGCGCCCTGCCTTCGCCGGGGCGGCGGCCGCCAGCCGGCGACGGGCCGGGCGCGGATCCAGCGGCTGGCGAGCAGCTTCACCCCCTTCGTCACCGGCAGGCCGGCAGGGACGGCGTGCGGGTTCGGGCGGCCGTCGCGGCAGCGTCATGGCGCGGCTTATGGCATCGGTCCCGAAGGAGGTCGAGGCGCCGCTCAGCCCGCCGGCGCATCGGCGAGCGGGTCGAAGCGGCGCTGGCGGATCCAGCGGCTGGCGACCAGCTTCTCGCCCTTCGCGACCGGGAGGCCGGCATGGCCCGAGGCCTCGTCGCGGCGCCCGTCCTCGCCGGCGTTGCGAAACAGCAGGGCGTCGCCGGCGCCGCCCTTCAGCTTGCGGCCGGTCGCCACGAACAAGGTCTCGCCGCCGTCATAGCCGTCGTTGAGCCAGACCAGCATCGTCAGCATGCGCTGGTTGGCGAAGCCGGGAATGGCGTCGAAATGCGGCCGGTACTGCTCGCCCGGACGGTAGCGCAGCACCTGCAGCGGCTCGCCCTGGTCGACGTCGGTGCCGCTGGCGGCGGCGATGCGGCGGTTGAGCGCGTGCACCGCCGGATTCTCGAGCGGCCAGGTGAAGCCGACGCTGTCGGAGGTGCGGACGGGATCGCGCACCTGCCGCCCGGTGCCGCGCTCGACGACGACCGAAGGCTCGAGCATCGGCCGCGCCGCCGCGGCGAGGTAGCGGCACTCCGCCGGCGCAAGGAGGGCGCGGAAGAGCGTCAGGTGCGGCGACTGCTCGACGACCTCGCCGACCGGCACGGCGACCGGGTCGCCTTCGCCGGTGAGCGCCATCGTCCGCACGACCTCCAGCTGGCGGCGACAGCGCGCGTCGGTCCGCGCCAGCTGCTCGAGCAGCGCGAGGCCGCGCCGCCACTCGCCGCCGCTGGCCAGGAGATTGCAGTGGATGACGGCGGCGTCGTTGCGCCCCGCCTCGCCCGCCTGGCGGAACAGCTCGAGCGCACCGTCGCGATCGCCGGCGCGCAGCCGCCCGGCGGCGAATTCGAACAAGGCGTCGGCGTCAGCCATAAAGGCGCGCGATCCGCTCCGGCGACAGGCCGCAGGCGTACAGGCAGAGGCAGGCGAGGTTGCGGCCCGAGCGCCGCAGCCAGCCTTCCCGCCGCCAGCGCTCGGCCGAGGTGACCGCGTCGACGCCGAGCCGCGCGATCCGCAACCCGCCGATGCGCCGCGCCAGATCGACATCCTCCATCAGCGGCAGCGGCCGGTAGCCGCCGACCTCGTCGTAGAGGCCGCGCGAGACGAGCAGCCCCTGGTCGCCATACGGCAGGCCGAGCAGCCGCACCCGCGCCGCCACGCCCGCCTCGACCAGCCGCGCCGGCCACTCGCCGGCGTCGAGCCGGAAGCGGAAGCAGGCCGCCTTGCCGGGCTGGCGCGCGACGTGCCGGCTGGCGGCGACGCGCCAGCCGGGCGCGAGCCGGGTGTCGGCATGGAGGAACAACAGCCAGTCGCCGGCGGCCGCCGCCGCTCCCGCCGCGAGCTGGGCGCCGCGCCCGCGCGGCGACCGGACGACGCGGGCGCCTTCCCGATCGGCCAGGGCGACGGTGCCGTCCAGCGAACCGCCATCGGCGATCACGATCTCGTCCGCCTCGCGCACGGCGGCGAGGCAGGCGCCGATCCAGCGGCCGGCGTTCAGCGTCGGGATGACGATCGAGAGCGTCATCCCGAGCAGCTGGCGCCGCCGAGCACGCAGAAGCGGGCGCAATGGGGATGGTTGAGCGGCACCGGCCGCGCCGCCGCGGCGAGCGTCTCGCCCATCGCGAAGCGCGGATCGTAGGGGAGCAGGGTGCAGGCGACCACGTGCGGGCGGGCCGCGCCCCTCGCCTTCACCACCATCCGGCTGGTCGCGCACATCATCGCCGCCGGGGCGACGCCCAGAACGTCCCAGCAGCCTTCGCTGATCTCGGGCACGTCGGCCTGCGAATCCATGGTCGGGAACAGGACGAGATGGTCGACCTCGACGCCGAGCGACCGGAACAGCCGGTCGTAGCCGGCGCGCGCCGCCGCCTCGTCGCCCAGCCGGCGTCCGGCGACGGCGACGCGGAACCCGGCGCGGGCGAGCCATTGCAGCCCGTCCAGCGCCTTTTCCCAGCTGCCGGCGCCGCGCTCGGCGTCGTGGGCGGCGCGCGCGTGGTGATCGAGGCTGACCCGCATCACCACGCGGGCGCCATGCTCGCGCGCCATCGCCGCCAGCTCGGCCTCGAACCGCCGCATCGGCCGCATCGCGTTGGTGAGGACGATGAGCTCGAAGCCGCGGTCGAGCGCGGCGCGCATCATCGCCACCATGTCGGGATTCATGAACGGCTCGCCGCCGGTGAAGCCGATCACGCGCGTCCGCATCGCCGCCGCCTGGTCGAGATAGGTCCGCGCCTCGGCGAGCGTGAGATAGGCCAGCGCGTCGTTGGTCGGCGAGCTTTCGATATAGCAGCTCGCGCAGGCGAGGTTGCACAGCGTGCCGGTGTTCAGCCACAGCGTCTCGAGGCGGCCGAGCGCCACCCGCGCCCGCGGCTCCCCCTTCGCGGTCAGATCCGGATCGCCGAACTTGGCCGGATCGAGCGGCCGGGACCCGGCGACTGCGAACGGCGACTTCGACGCGACCGGCATGTCCATCACCGCATCCTAAAGGCTCCAACCGCCGTCATTCCAGCGAAAGCTGGAATCCCCTTGCCTTTCTGCCGCTCCCGACGCCGCGCAAGGAAGGGAGATTCCAGCTTGCGCTGGAATGACGGCTTCAGCGGTCCCACAGCTCCCGCAGCCGCGCGTCGCGGCCGCAATTCCAGCGGTAGAAGCGGTAGCGTACCGGGTTCTTGCGGTAATAATCCTGGTGATATTCCTCGGCCGGGTAGAAGTTGCGCGCCGGCAGGATCAGGGTCGCGACCGGCGCGCCCAGCGCCCGCCCGGCTCGCGCCTTCGCCGCCTCGGCGATCCGCCGCTCCGCCGCATCGGCGACGAAGATGGCCGAGCGGTACTGGTCGCCGCGGTCGCAGAACTGGCCGCCGCCGTCGAGCGGGTCGATCGTCCGGAAGAAGCGCGCGACCAGGGTGGCATAGCTGACGCGGGCGGGGTCGTAGCCCACCCGCACCGCCTCGATATGGCCGGTGCCGCCGGCCGACACCTGCTCGTAGCTCGGGTCGGCGACGTTGCCGCCCGAATAGCCCGACGTGGTCGAAAGGACGCCGGGGATGTGGTCGAAATCGGATTCGGTGCACCAGAAGCAGCCGCCGGCGAAGATCGCGCTGGCCGTGCGCTCCGCCCCCGGCTGCGCCGCCGGCGCCTCGCCCGAGCGGCCGAGCAGCAGCGCCGCGGCGGCGGCGGCGGCGGCGAGCAGCAGGCCCAGGATCAGCAGCCGGCGCATCGCTCAGCCCGGCGCCGGCGCGAATCTGAGGGCGACGCCGTTGATGCACCAGCGCTGGCCGGTCGGCGGCGGGCCGTCGTCGAAGACGTGGCCGAGATGGCCGCCGCAGCGCCGGCAATGGGCCTCGGTGCGCAGGAAGATCAGCGCCCGGTCGGGCCGGGTGCGGACGTTGCCGGGAATCGGCCGGACGAAGCTCGGCCAGCCGGTGCCGCTGTCGAACTTGTCCCGCGATCGGAACACCGGCAGCTCGCAGCCGGCGCACAGGAAGGTGCCGCGGCGATGCTCGCGGTCGAGCGGGCTGGAGCCGGCGCGCTCGGTCCCCTGCCCGCGCAGCACGCGATACTGCTCGGGAGTCAGCCGGCGCCGCCACTGCTCCGGGGTCAGGTTCAGCTCGAAGGCCTCGGCCGAAGCCTCGCCGCCGCGGCCGGCGACCATATAGGCCGCCGCCGCGACCGCAGCCGCGCCGGCGCCGCCGAGGAAGGCGCGTCTGCCGGGTCTGAAACGCATGGGCGATGCCTTCCGTCCGCCGCCCTGTTGTTGCCGCGATGCCCCGCGCGCAGGCTACACCAGCGCGGCCGCCGGCGCCAGCGCCGCATCGCGCTTGCGGGGCGGCCGGCTTTGCGGGCAGGGAACGGCGATGACCCGGCCCGCACCCGGCAAGGTCCTGCTCGTCGCCCTCGTCGCGGCGGCCCTGATCTTCGCCTTCTGGGCCGGGATCGGCGAGATCCTGACGCTCGACGCGCTCAAGGCCCGCCGCGGCGAGTTGGCGGCGATGCTGGCGAGCCGGCCGGCGGTGGTGATGGCCCTTTATTTCCTGGTCTACGTCGCCTTCGCGGCGCTGTCGGTCCCGGGCGCGGCGGTGCTGACGCTGGCCGGCGGCGCCGTTTTCGGGCTCGTCCTCGGCGTCGTCCTCGTCTCCTTCGCGTCGGTGCTCGGCGCGGTGCTCGCCTTCCTCGGCTCGCGCTACCTGTTCCGCGGCTGGGTGCGCTCGCGCTTCGGGCGGCGGCTGGAGGCGATCGACCGCGGCCTCGAGCGCGACGGCGCCGCCTATCTGCTCGCGATCCGGCTCAACCCGATCTTCCCTTATTTCCTCGTCAACCTGGCGATGGGTCTGACCCGCATTTCGGTCCTCAAGTTCGCGCTCGTCAGCCAGATCGGCATGCTCCCGGCGACGATCGTCTACGTGAACGCCGGCACCCAGCTCGCCCGCATCCGCTCGGTCGGCGATATCCTCTCGCCCGGGCTGATCGGCTCGCTCGTCCTGATCAGCGTGCTGCCGTTGCTCGGCAAATGGGCGGCCGGCGCGGTGCGGCGCGGCCGCGTCTACAAGGGCTGGCGGCGGCCGCGGCGGTTCGACCGCAACCTGATCGTCATCGGCGCCGGCGCCGGCGGCCTGGTGACGTCCTACATCGCCGCCGCGGTCAAGGCGAAGGTGACGCTGATCGAGGCGGGGCCGATGGGGGGCGAGTGCCTCAACACCGGCTGCGTCCCCTCCAAGGCGCTGATCCGCTCGGCCCGGCTCGCCCACGAGATCCGCCATGCCGACCGCTACGGGCTCGGCGCGCGCGAGCCCGAGGTCGACTTTCCCGCCGTGATGCGGCGGGTGCGCGACATCATCCGCACGATCGAGCCGGCCGACAGCGCCGAGCGCTACCGAAGCCTCGGCGTCGACGTGCGGAGCGGCCGCGCGCGGATCGTCGATCCCTGGACGGTCGAGGTGAACGGCGACCGGCTCACGGCCCGCGCCATCGTCCTCGCCACCGGCGCCGAGCCGTTCGTGCCGCCGATCCCGGGCCTGGCGGAGGCGGGCTGCCTCACCAGCGACACGATGTGGGACGCGCTCGCCGGCCGCGACGCGGCGCCCGGCCGGCTCGTCGTCGTCGGCGGCGGACCGATCGGCGTCGAGATGGCCCAGGCCTTCGCCCGTCTCGGCTCGCGGGTCGCTCTCGTCGAAGCGGGCGGGCGCATCCTCCCCAGGGAGGACGAAGACGCCGCCGCCGCGATCGCCGCCATTCTCCGGGACGAAGGGGTCGACCTGCGCACCGGCGAGGAGGCGGTGCGCGTCGAAGGCAAGAGGCTGGTCACCGCCACGTCGGCGATCGACTTCGACGACATCCTCGTCGCCGTCGGGCGCCGGCCGCGGCTGAAGGGCTACGGCCTCGAGGCGCTCGGCATCGAGCCCGACCGGCCGCTGGAGACGAACGCCTGGCTGGAGACGCGCTATCCCAACATCTACGCGGTCGGCGACGTCGCCGGTCGCTACCAGTTCACCCATGCCGCCGCGCACCAGGCGTGGCACGCCGCCGTCAACGCCTTGTTCGGCGGCATCCGCCGGTTCCGGGTCGATTATTCGGCGCTGCCCTGGGTCACCTTCACCGACCCGGAGGTCGCCCATGTCGGCCATAACGAGGACAGCGCGCGCGCGGCGGAGGTGGAGTATGAGCTCGTCCGCTACGATCTCGCCCATCTCGACCGCGCCGTCGCGGAAGGCGCTGCCGAAGGGTTCGTCAAGATCCTGGTCGCGCCGGGCGGCGACCGCATCCTCGGCGCGACCCTCGTGGGCCACAATGCCGGCGAGACGATCGCCGAGATCGCGCTGGCGATGAAGCAGCGCGTCGGGCTCAACCGCCTGCTCGGCACCATCCACGCCTATCCGACCATGACGGAAGCGGTGAAGCTCGCGGCCGGCGAATGGCGCCGCGCGCACCAGCCGGCGCGGCTGCTGCGCTGGGCGGAGCGCTACCACGGCTGGCGGCGCCGGTGAGGATCGCCGTCTTCGCCAAGGCGCCGCGACCGGGACGGGCGAAGACCCGGCTGATTCCCGCGCTCGGCGCCGGGGGCGCCGCCGCGCTCGCGCGCGAGATGCTGGAGCGCACGGTCGCGGAAGCGATGGCGACCGGCATTGACACCGAATTGTGGGGCGATCCGGACCCGCTGAGCTGGTACCAAGGCCCGGCGCTCCCCCTGTTTGCCCAGGGCGGAGGCGATCTCGGCGCCCGCCTCGCCCGGGCGGCCGCGCGGCGGCTGCCGGTGCTGCTGGTCGGCACCGACTGCCCCGGGCTGGACCGCGGCCGCCTCGCCGCCGCCGCCGCCGCGCTGGCCGCGCGCGACGCCGTCATCCACCCGACCGAGGATGGCGGCTACGCCTTGCTCGGCCTGGCGCGCTTCGATCCGTCGCTGTTCGAGGGCATCGCGTGGAGCACGGACCGGGTGGTCGACGAGACCGTCTCGCGCATCCGCGCTCTCGGCTGGTCGCTCCATGTCGGCGAGACGCTGCGCGACATCGACGTGCCGGCCGACCTTCCCCACCTTCGTCATCCCCGCGCAAGCGGCGATCCAGCTTCGCCGCCGCCTGGATTGCCGCTTTCGCGGGAGTGACGGGCTCGGTAAGCCGCGAACGATGGACCCGCTTCCGCCCTACGCGCAGTTCCTCGGCATCCGCACCCGCCGCTCGGACGAGGGCGAGCTCGAGTTCGTCATGCCGTTCGGCGACGTCGTGCTCGGCCGCCCCGGCTATCTCCACGGCGGCGCGATCGCCGGGCTGCTCGAATTCGCGGCGATCGGCGCGATCTTCGAGGCGCTGGGGACACGCCAGGGCGTCACCGTCAAGCCGATCAACGTCACCGTCAACTTCATGCGCGGCGGCACCGGCCACGACACGTTCGCCGCCGCCACCGTCACCCGCCTCGGCAATCGCGTCGCCAACGTCGAGGCGCACGCCTGGCAGCTCGACCGCGCCAAGCCGATCGCGTCGGCGCAGATGAACGTGCTGCTGCGGCGCAGCTGACCCCAAACGGGATGGAGATCCCGTCATGCCAGCGAAGGCTGGCATCCATGCTGCCTGCCCATCGGCCCGGCAGCGGAGCGGGCGCATCGACACCAGCCTCCGCTGGGGTGACGCCGGGTGGTCTCCCCCCCTGCCCGTCATTCCAGCGAAAGCTGGAATCTGTTTTCTTCCTTTTACCCCCGCGGCATCAGCGCCTCGGCCGCGATCACCATCGCCTCGACTCCGGTCGTGACCGACGGCTCCGGCTGGATCCGGAACATCGGCGAATGGTGGCCGGGCGCGCTCGCCAGTTCGGACGGCGGCGTGCCGCCGACGCTGAAATAGACGCCGCGCACGCCGCTCTCCGGAGTGACGAAATAAGCGAAGTCCTCGGCGCCCATCCCCGACGGCGGCATCTCGATCAGCCGCGCCTCGCCCATCGCCGCGGCGATCGCCTGGCGGACCAGCGCCGCGGTCGGGCCGTGATTGATCGTCGGCGGCGTCGTCTCGGTGGCCGAACGGGTGACCGTCGGCAGCCGGTCCTCGGGCACGCCAAGCGCGAGCGCCGTCCCGCGCGCGACGCGATCGATGCCGTCGAGCAGCCGGGTGCGGATCTCCGGATCGTTCGAGCGCACCGTCAGCTGGAGCTCGACCCGGTCCGGGATGATGTTGCTCTTGACGCCGCCATGGATCGATCCGACGCTGATCACCGCGCCTTCGAGCGGGTTGATGTCGCGGCCGACCATCGATTGCAGCGACACGACGATCTGCGAGGCGACCAGGACCGGATCGACGCCCATATGCGGATAGGCGCCATGGGTGCCGACGCCGTGGACCTCGATCGTCACCGAATCGGCGCTGGAGGCGACGATCGCCGGCGGCACCTCGATCCGCCCCGCCGGAACGTCGGCGGCGACATGGAAGGCGAGCGCGTAGTCGGGCTTGGGAAAGCGGGTGTAGAGGCCGTCCTCGATCATCGCCCGCGCGCCCGAAATCGTCTCCTCGGCCGGCTGGGCGATCAGCACCAGGGTGCCCGACCAGCGCTCGCGCCGCGCCATCATCTGCCGCGCCGTCCCGACCAGGGCGGTGATGTGGACGTCGTGGCCGCAGGCATGCATCACCGGCTGCTCGACCCCAGCCGCATTGACCTGGCGCGCGGTCGACGCGTTGGCCAGGCCGGACTGCTCCTGCAGCGGCAGGCCGTCCATGTCGGCGCGCAGCATCACCGTCGGACCGTCGCCGTTGCGAAGCACCGCGACGACGCCGGGCCCGCCGATGCCGGTCGTGACGTCGTAGCCGAGCGCGCGCAGCTCCTCGGCCATCCGCGCGGCGGTGCGCGTCTCCAGCCCGGACAGCTCCGGGTTGCGGTGGAAATGGTCGAACAGCTCGGCAAGGTTGGCGCGGTAGTCCTGCGCCACCGCCTCGCTCAGCCCGGCTTGCTGCGCTCCCGCGGGCGCCGCCAGCGCCGCCAGCGCCGCCAGCGCCGCGGCGATCATCGGCCGTCGTTTCATGTCCAATCCTCCCCCTTCGGCGCTCAGCCGCCGTTGCGGATCGTCTCGCGGGCGATCACCAGCTGCTGGATCTGGCTGGTGCCTTCGTAGATGCGGAACAGCCGCACGTCACGATAGAAGCGCTCGATGCCGTAATCGGCGACATAGCCGGCGCCGCCGAAAATCTGGACGGCGCGGTCGGCGACGCGGCCGACCGCCTCGCTGGCGAAATATTTGGCGGCCGCGGCATCGAGCGTGATCGGCTCGCCGGCATCCTTCCTGGCCGCGGCGTCGAGCACCAGCGCCCTGGCCGCCATCGCCTCGGTCTTGGAATCGGCGATCATCGCCTGGACGAGCTGGAACTCGGCGAGCGGCTTGCCGAACTGGCGGCGCTCGGCGGCATAGGCGACGGAATCGGCGATCAGCCGCTCCATGATGCCGACGCAGACGGCGGCGATGTGCAGCCGGCCGCGGTCGAGCACCCGCATCGCGATCCGGAACCCCTCCCCTTCCTCGCCGAGGCGGTTGGCGGCCGGGACCGGCGCCGCGTCGAAGTTGACGTCGCAGACATGGGCGCCCTGCTGGCCCATCTTCTTCTCGGGCCTGCCGACCGACACCCCCGGCAGGTCGGCCGGAACGAGGAAGGCGGAGACGCCGCGCGCGCCCTCGCCGCCGGTGCGCGCCATCACCGTGAACAGCGACGCCTTGTCGGCATTGGTGATGAAGCGCTTGCTGCCGCTGAGGCGATAGACGTCGCCGTCACGGACGGCGCGCGTCTGGACCGCGGCGCTGTCGGAGCCGGCGCCGGGCTCGGTCAGCGCGAAGCTGGTGACGATCTCGCCCGAGGCGATCCGCGGCAGCCATTCGCGCTTCTGCGCGTCGCTGCCGGCCATCGCCAGGCCCTGGCTGCCGATGCCGACATTGGTGCCGAACACCGACCGGAAGGCGGGCGTCGTCCGCCCGAATTCGAGCGCGATCCGCGCCTCCTCGCCCATCGTCAGCCCGAGCCCGCCATGTTCCTCCGGGATCGAGAGGCCGAACAGGCCCATCGCCCGCATCTCGGCGACGATCTCCGCGGGAACCTCGTCCTCCTCGGCCACCCGCGCCTCGAGCGGCCGCAGCCGCTCGGCGACGAAGCGGCGGATGGTGCCGAGGAGGGCATCGAAGGTCTCCGGATCGAGGGGCATCTCATTCTCCCCCCTCCCTTACAGGGAGGGGAATAGGCTAGTATCCCTTCATCCGCGCCAGCCGGTCCGCATGACAGGCCGCATCCCCGAACAGCTCGTTCAGCACCCGGTCGCGCTTCATGTAGAGGCCGATATCATATTCGTCGGTCATGCCGATGCCGCCGTGCATCTGCACGCCTTCCTGGACCGCCAGCCGCGACGCCGCGCCGGCCTTGGCCTTGGCGACCGCGACC
>Ga0299913_10003979_pt1 | contig 12291 bp, 8 predicted proteins | sample RVTome_9_FD_201360 | JGI IMG/M metagenome (GOLD analysis project Ga0299913, IMG submission 201360) | Soil microbial communities from uranium-contaminated site in the Upper Colorado River Basin, Wyoming, United States - RVT155D38 (version 2) ... | reverse complement strand
CGGCTCGACGAGCCGCTGCTCGAGGGGATCGCGGCCGAGACGGGCGGCGTCTACCTCCGCGCCACCGGCCCGGCCCTCGACCTCGCCCCGTTGCGCCGGCGGATCGACGCGATGGAGAAGACCTCGTTCGAGAGCGACGTCCTGACCACCGAGGAGGAGCGCTTCCAGTGGCCGCTCGCGCTCGCCGCCGCGGCGCTCCTCGCCCACCTCGTGGCCGGCCCGTTCGGGCACCGCCGGCCGTCGCGGTTGCGGCGCGGACGGACGGCGCGGCGGCGCGCGCCGGCCGCGGACTCCGCCGTCGGACCGCCCGTGCCGTCGCAGGCGCGCCCCCGCCGAGAGGAGATCGCGGCATGAAGGGAGCTCTCCTGCCGCTCGTCTCCGTCCTCTGGCTCGCCGCGGTCGAGCTCCCGTGGCCGCTCGAGCTCCGCCCGCCCGTCTGGCTGGAGCGCGTCCTCCACAACCCGCGGGAGCGCACCGCCGAGGGGGTCGAGGCGTACGAGACCGGGAGCTTCGAGGCGTCGGCGGAGTCGATGGAGACCGCGCTGCGGCTGGCGGGCGGGGCCGAGCCACCCGCGGCCGGCGAGGCCGAGGCGGACCTGCGGCTGCTCTACAACGCCGGCACCGCCCGGCTCGCGGCCGGCGACGAGCGGCGGTCCGTCGCCATGCTCGAGCGGGCCGCGGCCGCGCTCGACGAGGCGGAGCGTCCGCCGGCCGCGGCGCCGCCGGTGCACTACAACCTCGGCAGCTCGCGGCTCGAGGCCGGCGACCCGGCCGGGGCGGTCGAGGCGCTCGAGGAGGCGCTCCGGCGCGACCCGGGCGACGAGGACGCGAAGCACAACCTCGAGGTCGCGCTGCGCCGGCTCGAGGCGCAGCGCAAGCTCCCGCTGCGCCGCCCCCGGGAGACGCCGGGCGGCGACCGCGAGGGGGAGCGCGAGCAGGGCGAACGGGGCGGGCCGCAGGAGCCCTCGGACGGGGAGCGCCGCGATACCGAGGCGGCGGACCCCGGCGAGGGGGAGGGCGAGAGCGGCCGCGATCGCCCGCAGGGGCCGCCGGACGACCGCGGCGGGCGCGACGGCGAGGCCCGCGAGCACCCCCTGCCCCGCTTCGAGGACCAGCCCGACATGACCGCCGAGCAGGCCGCCGCCCTGCTCGAGGCGGTCGAGAACCTCGAGCGCCGTCAGCGCCAGCTCGAAGCGGTCGAGCGCGCCCGGCGCGAGGCGCGCGGGAGGAAGGACTGGTGAGGCGCGCGGCCCGCGGCCCGGCCGGCGCGCTCCAGCCGGCGGCCCCGGCCCCGGCGGCACTGGCCTCGGCGGTCCTGGCCGCCGCCCTCGCGCTGTCCACCGCCGCTCCGAGCGCCGCCCAGGGGGTCGAGCTCCGCGCCACCCTCGAGCCCGAGATGCTGGCGGTCGGCGAGACCGCCCGTTTTTCGATCGTCGCCAGCGGCGGGGTGATGAGCCGGGTCTCGTTCCACCCCCGCTTCGAGCTCGACAACCTCACCGTCGTCGCCGGGCCGTCGCGTTCGGAGAACCTCGAGTACGTCAACGGCAACCTGAGCCGCAGCCTGGCCCTGACCTGGTACCTTCGCCCGGAGGCACCCGGGGCGGCGACGGTGCACTCGATCGCGGTCGAGATCGCCGGCGAGCGGTTCGACCTGCCGGCCGCGGTCGCCGAGGTGCTCGACGACGGCCGCGGGGCCGGCCCGGGGCCGCCCCGCCGGGCTCCCGACCCCCTCGAGCGCCTGTTCGAGCGCTACTGGCCCGCGCCCCGCGAGCACGAGCTGGAGGTCGCGCTGCGCGCCGAGGTCTCCGACCCGCGCCCGTGGGAGGGCCAGCAGGTCCTCTACACCCTCTGGCTCTACACCCGCAACCCGATCACCGCGATCAGCCCGCGGACGCTGCCCGACTTCCGCGGTTTCTGGGTCGAGGAGATCCCGCGCGAGGAGAACGCCCCGAGCGAGCCGGCCGAGCTCGGCGGCGAGCGCTACTGGCGGACGGCTCTGCTCCGCCGGGCGCTCTTCCCGCTGCGGCCGGGCCGCTACGAGATCGAGCCGGCGGTGATCGACCTCGTCGCCACCGTCGGCTCGGCGAGCCCCTTTCGCCGCTCCTTGCCGCGGAGCGACCGGCTGACGCGGGCGAGCGGCCCGGTCGTGGTCGACGTGCGTCCGCTGCCGCCTCCCCCTCCCGAGCTCGCGGACGACTTCTCCGGGCTCGTCGGCGACCTCTCGCTGGCCGCCGACCTCGCGCCGGCCGACGTGCGGGTGGGCGAGGCGGCGCTCCTCGAGCTGCGGCTGTCCGGCCGCGGCAACGTCGGCGGGCTCGGGACGCCGGCCGTTCCCGCGCCGGACGGGGTGGCCGTCCTGCCGCCGGAGGAGCAGGGCGAGGTCCGCCAGCGACGCGACGGGGTCGAGGGGATCCGCACCTGGAGCTACCCGCTGGTCGCCGACCGCCCGGGCACCTGGCGGCTGCCCCCGGTCGAGATGGCCTACTTCGATCCGGCGGCGGGCGAGTACCGGGTCGCGGCGACCCGCCCGCTGGTGATGCGGGCGAAGCGCGGCGCGGCCGCCGCCTCTACCGGCGGCCGGCCGGCCCTCCACCCGATCCGCAACGCCGCCCTGCCGCTCGAGGACGGGCCGGGCGCGCGGTTCCGCCGCTGGCTCGGCGGCGGACCGCCGGGCGGCGCCCTCCCCTGGCTCTTCGCGGCGCCGTGGGCGACGCTGCTCGCGGTGGTCCTGCTCCTGCGACGCAACGGCCTCGGCCGAGACGGCGGATCGGTGCAGCAGCCGGCGCGTCTGCCGCCGGCGGCGGCCGGCGCCGGACCGCCCGCGAACGGCCGGGAGGCCCTGCGGCGCTTCGACGAACGGCTCGCCGCGACCGCCGGCGACGGGCGGCCGCGCCAGGCGGCGCGGGAGATCGAGGACGCGTGGCGGGAGCTCCTCGGCGCGGTCGCCGGGGTCGGCGCCGAGACCCCGGCCTCCCGCTGGCCCGAGCACGCCGCTGCGGCCGGCGCCCGCCCGTGCGACGCCGACGAGCTCGGCGAGCTCGTCGAGGACGTCCACTACCTGCGCTACGCGCCGCAGCTCTCGACGATCGCGGCGCTGCGCGGCGAGCTGGTCGACCGCTCGCGCCGCCTCGCCCGCCGCCTCGTCCCGTGAGCCCCGCGGACCGCCCTGCTGCCCGGCGCCGATGAGCGGGCCGGCCACCGCGGGCCGGCGGCCCGGTCCGGAAGGGAGCGCCGGGGCCGCACGCTGGCGCGCCGCCGCCGCCCTCGCCGCGGCCGGCCTCGCCCTGGCGCCCTTCGGCTGGCTGGGGGCGGGACGCCCGGAGACGCCCACGCCGCCCGCCGGCGACCCGGTCGACGCCCGGACCGCCCTGCGCGAGGGGAACCGCCGGCTCCGCCTCGGCGACGCCGAGAGCGCGATCGCCGCCTGGGAGGCCGGCTGGCACGGCGGCGGGAGCGGCGAGGAGGCCGCGCTCGCCTACAACCTGGCGACGACCGCGCACCGGCTGGGGCGGCTCCCGGAGGCCGTCGTCTGGTACCGGCGGGCCGAGGCGGCCGGGGGCGGCGACGCCTGGCTCGCCGAGAACCTCGCGCTGGCGCGGGCCGAGCTGGATGCGCCGGCCCTGGCACCCGCCGGGCCGCTCGTCCGGCTGGCGGCGCGGCCGGTCGTCCTGCCGGCGCTCGCCGCCGGCCTCTCCTGGCTGGCCGCCGGGATGCTCGCCGCCTCGCTCCTCGCCGGCGGCCGGCGCGAGCCGGCGGCCGGCGCCGCATCCTCCTCGGGCGGCGGCGCGACGACCGCGGTCCGGCTGCGCCGCGCCGGCCTGGCCCTCGGCGCCGCGGCCCTGGCCGCCTGGGCCGCCGGCGCCGCGGTCGCGGCCGGCGCGCCGCGTCCCGCCGTCCTCACCGCCGCCTGCCCGGCGGCGGGCGGCGAGCTGCCGGCGGGGGCCGAGGTCTGGGTGCGGCCGGCGGAGGACGGCAGCGGCTGGCGGATCGCCGCGGCATCGCCCGGGACGGTCTGTCCGCCCGAGTCGGTGGGCCTGATCGAATAGGCGGTCGTCCCCCGGGGAGTCTGCTAAGTTTCTCGCCACCGTGTCCGCCCACGTCCCGCGGCCGGGGCCGGCCGCCGCCGCCGCCGAGATCGAGCTCCACAGCCTCGACCCGGCACAGCTCGAGCGCTTCCTCGAGCGCCACCGCGCGACTCAGGCCTTCAGCCCCGAGCTGTCGCTCGCCGAGAACCTCCAGGCCGTCCTCCGCAAGGCGAACGAGTTCGTGCCCTCGTCGGCCGGGTCGATCCTGCTCGACGACCCGCGCGAGAAGCAGGGGCGGGTCGCGCGGCCGACCCTCACCTTCATCGCCGCGTTCGGCGACCGCGCCACCGTGCTTCTCGGGCAGCGGATCCCGGCCGACCGCGGCATCGCCGGCCACGTCTACCGCACCGGCTCCGTCTACCGCACCTCCGAGGCGTCGGGCGACCGCCACTTCTACGCCGAGGTCGACCGCTCGACCGACTACACGACCCGCTCGGTCATCGCCGTGCCGATCCGCATCGAGCACGAGGTCTGCGGCGTGCTCGAGCTGCTCAACCGCCACGAGGCCGGGGGGTTCTCCGAGGTCGACGAGAACCTGCTCGGGATCTTCGCCGGCTACATCTCGGTGTCGATCCAGAACGTGCTCGACGGCCGGCAGGCCCAGGAGATCGCCAAGCGCGACAACCTGACCGGCCTGTTCAACGACCGCCACCTCCACGTCGCGCTCTCCGAGGCGATCGAGGCGGCCCGCGAGTCCGCCACCGACGTCGGCATCCTCTTCCTCGACCTCGACTTCTTCAAGCGGGTCAACGACACCCACGGCCACCTCGCCGGCAGCCAGGTCCTGCGCGAGGTCGGCGCCCTGCTCGGCCGCCACGCCGCCGCCCGCTACGGCCTCGCCGCCCGCTACGGCGGCGACGAGTTCGTCCTCGTCGTCCCCGGGCTGACCCTGTCCGCGGCGGTCGACCTCGCCGAGGACGTCCGACTCGAGATCGAGGACTCGACCTTCTGCACCGGCGAGGGCGACGTATTGACCCAGCGGCTCGACCTCACCGGCCTGACCTGCTCGATCGGGATCGCCACCGTCCGCCGCCACCTCGGCGGCGACGAGAACGCCACCGAGGAGGCCCGCGGCACCCTCCTCCGCCTCGCCGACTCCGCGATGTACGTCGCCAAGGAGACCGGCCGCAACCGCACAGCGGTCGCCGGCGAGCCGATCCGCCGCCGGTCGCCGTGAGGCGTGTCCTCGAGGCGGGTTCTTGGAAGAAAAGAAAGAAGATCTGGCTAACCCCGAAAGACAAAAAGCTCGGTGAAGGGAAGGACTCGACGGCTTCGCTCCTTTTGGCCGCTTCCACACCTCCACCCCCATCCAGGGGCGGCGCCTTCCTGGCCCCGACGCCGGGCGGCCTCCTCCAACCGTTCCCTGTCCCGACCGCGCCCGTTCCCAGGGGCCGCGGCGGGTGCCCCGCCCGGGGACGTCTGAGCGGGCGCAGGGCACGGGCCGTCGGAGGCCCCCGCCGGCCCGGCGCACGCGATGCCGAGGCGAGGGCCGCCCCCCTGCACACTCCGTAGCCCGAGCCGGTCCCCGGGCGGGGCACCCGCCGCGGCCCCGGCACCGCCGGCGCTGCAGAACCGATCGGCCGTCGGTCCCCGCCTCGTGCAGACCCCCTCGCGTTGACCCCCTTTCCGGGCCGGTGCTACGATCCTCGGGTACCCATCGCGCGCGGCTCGCCCTCCAGGCCGTCCTCCGAGGCGCTGCACCGGCGATGGATCTCATCTCCGCCGACGGGCGGAATCCACTGTCAGGCGTGGCCGATCCCTGCCCCAGAAGCTTCGGAGGAGTGCGATGAGCGTGACCACCACCAGCCATGTCCAGGTAAGGCCCGAGGAGGTCCACGAGCGCCTCGGCCGGCACATCCTGGTCGACGGGTTCAAGATCGTCATGGACCTCGAGCGATGTCACGGCCCGTGGATCTACGACGCGAAGCGGGGCCGTGAGCTCCTCGACCTGTACCAGAGCTTCTCGACCTGCCCGCTCGGCTACAACCACCCCGGGCTCGAGACGCCGGAGTTCCGCGAGCGGATCCTCCCGGCGGCGCTCAACAAGCCGGCCAACTCCGACGTCTACACCCGCGAGATGGCCGAGTTCGTCGAGACCTTCGCCCGCACCCTGCCCGACGAGCTCGCGGCGCGGCTGTTCTTCATCGAGGGGGGCGCCCTGGCGGTCGAGAACGCGCTCAAGACCGCCTTCGACTGGAAGGTGCGGAAGAACCTGGCGGCCGGCCGGGGCGAGCTGGGCACGAAGGTGATCCACTTCCGCGAGGCGTTCCACGGGCGGACCGGCTACACCCTGTCGGTGACCAACACCGCGGACCCTCGGAAGACCCAGTACTTCCCGAAGTTCAGCGACTGGCCGCGGGTCACCAACCCGAAGCTCCGCTTCCCGGTGACCGACGAGGTCACAGCCGAGGTCGAGGCCGCCGAGCGGCGGGCGCTCGACGAGATCGAGCGCGCCCTCGCCGCGCACCCGCACGACGTCGCCTGCATCCTGATCGAGCCGATCCAGGGCGAGGGAGGCGACAACCACTTCCAGGCCGAGTTCCTGCGCGCGCTGCGGGCGATCTGCGACCAGCACGAGCTGCTGCTGGTCTTCGACGAGGTCCAGACGGGCTTCGCCACCACCGGCAAATGGTGGTGCTTCGAGCACTTCGGCGTCGTGCCCGACGTCGTCGCCTTCGGCAAGAAGACCCAGGTGTGCGGCATCGCCGCCGCGCCGCGGGTCGACGAGGTGGACTCGGTGTTCAAGGTCTCGAGCCGGATCAACTCGACCTGGGGCGGCAACCTGGTCGACATGGTCCGCTGCCAGCGCTACGTCGAGATCATCGAGGAGGAGGGGCTGCTGGCCAACGCCGCCCGGGTCGGCGAGGTGCTGCTCGACGGGCTGCGGCGGCTCGAGGAGACCTTCGAGGGCCGGGTGTCCAACGCGCGCGGCCGCGGCATGTTCGCCGCCTTCGACCTGCCGGACGGCGAGACCCGGGGGCGGGCGCTCGGGGCGCTCCGCGAGCACGCGGTCCTCGGGCTTCCCTCGGGGCACCGGGCGATCCGCTTCCGGCCGCCGGTGGTGCTCACCGCGGACGAGGCGCGCGAGGGCCTCGAGCGGGTCGAGAGCGCGCTCCGCGACGTCCTCTGAGGGGGGAAAACCCCCGCCGCGACGGGACGTTTCGCGTTCCCTGCGGAAAAGCGCCCGCCCGGTCGGGCCCGCTCTCCCATCGAATCTTGACGATACGTTTCAAGTCGTTGAAAACAAAGGGGCCACGCGGACTGCACAATCCTCTGTGCAATCCGGTCGTCACCCGCGTGACGCCGAGGTGAACGGCCCCGGGTCCGAAAGTTCTCCGCAGAGATTTCCGCAGCCGCTGTGGAAACGGGCGCGCCGCTCAGGGCGGCGCCCCGGCGAGGCAGCCGCGGTCGCCGAACGCGGCCTGCGAGGAGGTCGGCAGCGCACTCGCCGGGGGGAGGTCGATCTGCCGCGCGAGCTCGACGCGGATCGGCACGACCCCGATCTCGAGCGGCCGCGGCAGCCGGCGGAACGCGGCCGGCGAGAACGACTCGCTCCCGCGCAGGTCGACCCCGACCACCAGCTCGTCGAGGTCGCCCGCGACCTCGGTCCGCCAGCCGTGGACGCGGCGGCGGAAGGTCTCCCGCCAGCCGGGGTCGATCCCCGGCCAGGCGTCGACCCGGCGGACGGCCTCGGTGAGCGCCTCCTCCCGCCCTTCCCAGGTCGCCGCGGCCGCGAGGCGCGGCTCGGCGAGCAGGGCGCGGGCGGCACGGTCGGGCAGCGCCGGCGACGCCGGGTCGGCGACGACGAGGAGGAAGGGGGCCGCCGCGTCGAGGGGGTCGAGGGTGCAGGCGCGCTCGAGCGCGATCGGCGCCCACGGCTCGTCCGCCGCGACCGCCAGCCGCCCGGCGAGGAGCCAGAGCGGCCCGACCGCGAACGCCCCCTCGGCCGCTTCGAGCGCCTCGGTCGCGGCCGCGCGGCGCTCGGCCGGGCCGGCCCGCGGGTCGTCGAGCACGGTCGCCGCGAGAGCCGCCCGGTAGAGGGGGAACGAAGGGTCGAGCCGTACCGCATCGGCGAGGGCCAGCCGCGCTTCCGGCCGTCCCGGCGCCCGGCGCGCCCGGTCCCAGGCGAGGTGGGCGCGGTCGAGCGGGACGAGCACCGCGGCCGCGACCGCCGCGTAGGCGAGAGCGGCGAGGGCCGGGAGACCGCGCCGGCCCGCCCGCGGCCAGCGCACGCCCTCGCCCGCGAGCGCGGCGCCGGCGGAGACGGCGACGGCGGCCCCGACGGCCGGGACCGCGAACGGCGCCTGCGCGAGCAGCGCCGCCCCGCTCCCGGCCAGCCCGAGCAGCGCCGCGCCGACGAGCGGCGGGTCGGCGGCCCGCGGCAGCGCCCGCAGCCGGCGGAAGAGGAAGAGCCCGAAGGCGGCCAGGGCGAGGAGCAGCCCGGTGGCGCCGAGCTCGTAGAGGAGCTGGACCGGCGCCGAGTGGAGGTCGCCGACGACCTCGCGGGGCGGGCTCACGCCGGGGACGGGGCGGAGGTGCTCGGCGACGGTCCACGGCGTCGAGCCCGGGCCGTGGCCGAGGACGGGCCGTTCTGCCGCGCCGGCGAGCCCCGCCTCGAGGTAGACCGCGCGCGCGCCCACCGAGGGGTCGCGGCCGGCCAGGACCGCCCGCAGCCGGGGCAGGGCCAGCGCGAGGAGCGCGCCGAGGACGACCCCGCCCAGGAGCAGCGCGGCGAGCACCGCCGGGCGCCGCCGGCGCGCTCCGCGGCGCCGCGCCGCGTCGCCCGGCATCTCGCCGCGTCGCCCGCGGCCCGCTCCCCCGCCGACGAGAAGCGCACCCGCCGCCACCGCCGCCCCGACGAGGGCGGACAGGCTGCCCGTGGCGGCGAGGGCGGCGAACCCGGAGCCTCCCGCCGCGGCCGACAGCCAGCGGCCGGGGCCCGGCGTGCGGATCGGCACCACCGCCGGGGGCAGGAGCGCGAGCAGCCACACGGCGAGCAGGTTGTGGTGGCCGAGGGGCGCGGCGGCGCGGGGGGTGCGCCCGGCGAGCCAGGCGGCCAGCGCCCAGAGCGAGATCCCGAGCACCGCCGCCGCGAGGCCGGCGAGGCCGGTGCGGCGCGCCTGCGGGTCGGGCCAGGCGCGGGCGACGGCTGCGGGGACGAGGAGGAAGGCGGGCAGCAGGACCACGGCGGCGAGGCCTGCCCGCGGCACCGGCGAGACCCAGGCGCTCGCGGCCGCGGTCAGCCACAGGGCGGGGAGCAGGAACCGGCCCCGCCGGCCGAGAGCGAGCGGGCCGCGCCACGCCGCGAAGGCGGCGAGCGCCGCGGCGAGGAGCAGGGCGTGGGTCGCCGCCGCCCCGGCCCCGGACGCGGCGCCGGCGAAGGTCCCCGCCCAGGCCGAGAGGAGGCCGAGCCCGGCGGCGGGTGCGAGCGCGGCGGCCGTGGAGCGCACGCGCCACGGCCCCTGGGGCGGCGCATCGGCCGCAGGAATCCGAGGGGTCGGTCCGTCGGGCATCGTCACGGGGATCGCGTCGGGGAGCGGTCGCGGGTACGATATCCTTCGGGTGCGCCGGCGCGCGGGAGCTCCGGCCGCCGCACCGGACCGCCGCTCCGGGCCGCCACAGGGCCGCTACCCCTCCGCCGGGCGATCCACGCCGCCCGGCCCCGACGTTCAGGATCCACCGACCTGCGACACCATCCGCGAGACGGAGCACCGACATGACCACCCTCCTGCACAGCGTCAGCGACCGCGAGGCCGAGGCCCGGCGCCTGCTCGACCGGCTCGGCGTCGAGCGCGAGAACCCCGGCGCCTGGGCCGGCGGCTGGCTCGAGGCCTCGGGCGAGCGGATCGAATCGATCGACCCGACCACCGGCGAGCCGCTCGCCGCGGTGACGATGGCCTCGGAGGACGACTACGAGCGGGTGGCCGAGGTCGCGGTCGAGGCGTTCCGCGAGTGGCGCACCTGGACCGCCCCGGCCCGCGGCGAGGTCGTCCGCCAGCTCGGCGACGAGCTCCGGCGCCACAAGCAGGAGCTCGGCCGGCTGGTCACCCTCGAGGTCGGCAAGATCGTCTCCGAGGGGCTCGGCGAGGTGCAGGAGATGATCGACATGGCCGACCTCGCGGTGGGCATGTCGCGCCAGCTCTTCGGCAAGACGATGCACTCCGAGCGGCCGCTCCACCGGATGTACGAGCAGTGGCACCCGCTCGGGCCGGTCGGCATCGTCACCGCCTTCAACTTCCCGGTCGCGGTGTGGGCGTGGAACGCGTGCGTCGCCGCGGTGGCCGGCGACTCGATGGTTTGGAAGCCGTCCGAGGAGGCGCCGCTGACCGCCGTCGCGGTGACCCGCATCGCCGAGCGCGTCCTCGCCGCGAACGACGCGCCGCCGATCTTCGGCCTGCTCGTCGCCGGCCGCGACGGTGCGGCGGCCCGGCTGGTCGACGACCCGCGCTTCCCGCTGATCTCGGCCACCGGCTCGGTGCCGATGGGCCGCGAGGTCGGCCGGCGGGTCGCCTCGCGGCTCGGCCGCTCGCTGCTCGAGCTCGGCGGCAACAACGGGATCGTCGTCCTCGACGACGCCGACCTCGATCTCGCGCTCCGCGCGGTGCTCTTCGCCGCCGCCGGCACCGCCGGCCAGCGCTGCACCTCGAACCGCCGCCTGTTCGTCCAGCGCGGCGTCGCCGGCGAGATGACGCGCCGCCTCGTCGAGGCCTACGGGTCGATCTCGATCGGCGACCCGATGGACCCGGAGACCTTGATGGGCCCGCTGATCCACCGGCGCGCCGTCGAGTCGATGGAGCGGGCGCTCGAGGCCGCCCGCGCGCAGGGGGGCGAGGTGCTCTACGGCGGCAAGGCCCTCGACCGCGAGGGGTTCTTCGTCGAGCCCACCCTGGTCGCGGTGCCGGCCGACGCACCGATCACCTGCGAGGAGACCTTCGCGCCGATCCTCTACCTGATCGAGGTCGAGGACGTCGAGGAGGCGATCGAGCGCCACAACGCGGTGCCCCAGGGACTCTCCTCGGCGATCTTCACGCTGAACCTGCGCCACGCCGAGCGATTCCTGTCGGCCACCGGGTCGGACTGCGGCATCGCCAACGTCAACATCGGCACCTCGGGGGCGGAGATCGGCGGCGCCTTCGGCGGCGAGAAGGACACCGGCGGCGGCCGGGAGGCCGGCTCGGACGCCTGGAAGGCCTACATGCGCCGGCAGACCTGCACGATCAACTGGGGGACCGAGCTGCCGCTCGCCCAGGGGGTCGAGTTCCCGGTCGGCGCCGCCGGCGACGGCGACGAGGCCGGCGGGGAGAGCGAGCTCGACGCGCCCGAGGCCGGGATCGCCGGTACCGAGGTCGCGTGAGGAAACCGCGGCCCGATCCGCGAGGACAGACCTGCGAAGGGAGACTCCGATGACCGACGTCCGCTGCGCCCGACCCCCCCTCCACCGGCTCCCGACCGCCCTGCTGGCGCTCCTCGCGTGTGCGCTGCTCTCCCCCGCCGGCGCGGCGGCGGCGGCGCGGAGCGGCGCCGACGCGATCCTCGGCACCTGGCTCACCGAGGCCGGCGACCAGGGCGGGCCCGCCTACGTCGCGATCGACAAGCAGGGCGGCGGCTACGTCGGCCGGATCGTCCGGCTCGAGGAGCCGAACTTCCCGCCCGGCGACCCCGAGGCCGGCCAGCCGAAGACCGACCGCGACAACCCCGACCCGGCGCTCCGCGACCGCCCGATCCGCGGGCTGAAGATCCTCGAGGGCTTCGCCTGGGCCGGCGGCGACAAGTGGACCGGCGGCACGATCTACGACCCGGCGAACGGCAAGACCTACAAGGCCCAGATCACCGCCAAGGGCGACGACGAGCTCGCCATCCGCGGCTACGTCGGCATCCCGCTCTTCGGCCGCACGACGATCTGGAAGCGGGTCGAGTGAGCGGCCGCCGCCGACCCGGCGGAAGGATTGACCGGGTTTCTCGGCTCGGCTAAGCTGGCGGCAGCTTTCGGACCACACGCGGAGCCCAACCGCTCCGACCACCGCGCGCGGGCGACGCCCGGCGTGCGGCGGGCCTCCACGTCTCCCCGGTCGCCTTTTCCGACGTGGCGCCGCGCCGCCCGGTCGCGCACTACCGACAGGGGGTGTCGCCGTGGATTCGACGAGACAGACCGGGCGGTTCCTGCCGCTCGCCTTGGCGTTCTTACTGGCGCTCGCACTGGGCGTCT
>Ga0299913_10003978_pt1 | contig 12291 bp, 7 predicted proteins | sample RVTome_9_FD_201360 | JGI IMG/M metagenome (GOLD analysis project Ga0299913, IMG submission 201360) | Soil microbial communities from uranium-contaminated site in the Upper Colorado River Basin, Wyoming, United States - RVT155D38 (version 2) ... | reverse complement strand
CGTCTCGGGCTCCGACGGCTCGTCGGGCGTCGGCATCGATTCGGCGGCGGGAAGCTCGCGCGGAAGCGAGGCATCGGCGAGGACCTGCTCCGCGGCCGCCTCGGCTCGCAGGGCGGCGAGGGCGGCCGCGGCGTCGGCGGCGCCGGGGAGCTCGGGACGTGTCGGATCCTCGGCGCGTGCCAGTGCTTCGGCAAAGCTCTCGGTCGCGTGGCGGTTCGCGCGGCGCCGGCGAGATCGCCGATCCTCATCGGCCGCGGCGTCGGCGGCATCCGCGGACTCGACGGGCTCGTCGTCGTGCGCCGCCTCGCGATCGGGCGTCGCGGGACGGGCCACCGGCTCCGGCATCGGCGTTGGCCACGGGGCCGGCGACGGGCCGCCGCCCATCGGCAGCCGGAGGTCCATGCGCGCCTCGAGGAGATCGACGCGGGATCGCAGCGTCGCCACCTCGCCGCGGGCCTCGCCGAGGGCGAGCAGGGCCTGGCCGTAGCGCTCGGTGAGGTTGCGGAACTCGGTCAGCAGCTCGCGGAACGGGGAGAGCTCGCGGTCCGGCTCGTGCTGCGCGGGACCGCCATTGGAGCGCGCGTCCTCGGTGGCCGGCGGGGCGGGAGCCGGTCGCGGCTGCAGGTAGACGCGCATCCCGGTCTCGCCCTCGGCGGCGCCGGCGAGCACCCCGCGCGCCAGCAGCTCCCAGACGCGCTCCGTTGGCACGCCGAGAATCGACGCCGCTTCGGTGACCGAGTAGCCCTCCATCGGCCGCTAAGGGTAGCGCTTCATCTCAAGCGTCCGGCGAGCGTCCGACCCCGCCGATTGCGCGGGGGCGCACGCAACTGCCAGGTTGGGCATCCCGACGCCCCGGCGAGCGCCGATTCTTGCGCCCCGGCGCAGAGACCGGTCATCAACCCGCCACAACTTCTCAGATGCTTGCGCGGTGGCGCAATTCGCGGATTCGTGGCGATCGGTCAGAGGTCGCGCAGTGCCTCGACCAGCCGATCGACCTCGTCCAGCGTGTTGTAGTGCACAAGGCCGATGCGCAGCAGCCCGCCCGCCTCGCCGAGCCTCAGCGCGCGCACCAGCTCCCAGGCGTAGAAGTCGCCGTCCCAGGTGCTGATGGCGCGGGTCGCGAGATGCTCGGCGATCGAGCGCGGGTGGTGGCCGGTCAACGTGACGGAGAAGGTGGGAACGCGCTCGTCGAGGCGGGCGGGGTCGGTGATCCCATGCACGCGCAATCCCGGCACGGTCGCCAACCGATCCAGCGTTGCGGCGGACAGGTCCTGCTCATGTGCGCGGATCGCGGTCATGGCGGCCCGCAGCTTCGTCCGCCGGTCATCGGTCGTGGACGCATCGCCATACGCCGCGCCAACCATCTCGAGGTAGCCGAACGTTCCCAGCAGTCCGGCCAGCGCCTCGTGGTTCTGGGTGCCCGTCTCCCACTTGCCGGGCAGCGCACCACCCGCCGGGCGCACCCGGTACGCGGTCAGGCGCTCGAGGAGGTCGCGCCGTCCGTAGAGCGCCCCGAGGTGCGGGGCGAAGAACTTGTACGGGCTGCAGGCCAGCAGATCGGCGCCGAGCACCCGCACGTCGATTGGCAGGTGCGGGGCCGCGTGGACCGCGTCGACGTACGCGATCGCGCCGACCGCGTGGGCGGCATCCGTCACGCGCCGAACGTCGGTGATCGTGCCGAGCGCATTCGAGGCCAGCCCGACGGCCACGACCCGGGTCCGCTCCGTCAGCGCGTCCCCCAGCCGGTCGAGGTCCAGCGTGGCTCCGTCCTCGGCGAGCTCCAGCCACCGCACCGTCGCCCCTCGGTCCTCGGCCATCGCCAGCCACGGGGCGACGTTCGCGTCGTGGTCGAGGCGGGTGACGACGATCTCGTCCCCGGGCCCGATGTCGCGGCCGAGCGCCCGGCTCATGGAGAAGGTGAGGGTCGTCATGTTCGGGCCGAACGCGATCTCATCCGGATCGGCTGCGCCCAGGAAGTCGGCGGTGGCGGCGTGAACCTGGTCGAGCATCGCATCGGTCTCGACCGAGGCGGTGAAGGCGCCCCCGTGGTTCGCGTTGCTGCGTTCGAGGTAGGCCGTCATCGCGGCGATGCACTCGCGGGTGACCTGCGTGCCACCGGGACCGTCGAGATAGGCGACCGCCCGGCCATGCAGCGATCGCGCCAGTGCCGGGAAGTGGTCGCGCAGGGCCGCGATGTCCAGGCCGGTCGGTTCGCGGATCGACGTCATCGGTGTCATGGTACGCGTCGACGCCGCTATCATCCCCCCTCGTGACCACCTCCCTCCGCGTGCCCACCCTTCCGGGCCACGACTTCAACCTGCCCGCCGATCTCGCCGGCCTCGACGAGCTCGCCTACAACCTGTGGTGGAGCTGGTCGCCGCGCGCCCAGTCGCTCTTCAGCCGCATCAAGCCGGCGGCCTGGACCCGCCACCGCTCCCCGATCGGCGTCCTGCGCGAGACCGACCAGGCGCGCTGGGCCGAGCTCACCGCCGACGAGGACTTCATGGTCGACGCGAGCCGCGTCCTCGACGAGTTCGGGCGCTACCTCGCCAACGGCTCCGACTCCTGGTACGCGAAGGCGCCCGACCGCCAGCTGCCCGGTCCGATCGCCTACTTCTGCGCGGAGTTCGGCATCCACGAGTCGATGCAGATCTACTCCGGGGGCCTCGGCATCCTGGCGGGCGACCACTGCAAGTCGGCGTCCGATGCAGCGCTGCCCTTCGTCGCCATCGGCCTCCTCTACCGGCGCGGCTACTTCCGCCAGCAGATCGACGCCGATGGGCACCAGGAGCACGCCCAGCCCGATCTCGATCCCTCGCAGCTGCCCCTGCGTCGCGCGCGCGGCCGGGACGGACAGCCGCTCGAGGTAAGCGTGGAGGTGGCGGATCGCCAGGTGCACGCCGCGGTCTGGGTTGCCCAGGTCGGTCGGGTCCCGATCCTCCTGCTCGACACCGACATCCCGCGCAACGACCCGGCCGACCGCCCGATCACCCACATCCTCTACGTCCGCGGCCGCGAGATGCGGCTCTGCCAGGAGCTCGTCCTGGGGGTGGGCGGCGTGCGTGCGCTGCGGGCGCTGGGCCTGGAGCCGAAGGTGTGGCACCTGAACGAGGGCCATTCCGCGTTCCTGCTGCTGGAGCGGGCGCGCGAGCTGATCGCCGTCGAGCCCGGCCTTGCCGCCGGGGAGGCGCTGCGACGCGTCGGCCGTGACGCGGTGTTCACCATCCACACCCCCGTCCCCGCCGGCAACGAGGTCTTCGGGCGCGACTTGGTGAGCGGCGCGCTCCAGTCCTGGTTCGCCGATGCGCGCGTGGAGCCGGGCGAACTGCTGGAGCTCGGCCGCGGCCACACCGACGACCCGAACGCGCCGTTCGACATGACCGCCTTCGTCCTTCGCCACGCAGCGGACGCGAACGCCGTGTCGCAGCTGCACGGCGCCACCGCGAACGAGACGTGGCAGTCCCTCGCCGGACATCCGGTCCAGGCGATCACCAACGGCGTCCACGTCCCGACCTGGCTCGGCCGCCCGGTGCGCCGCCTCGTCGAGCGCGCCATCGGCGAGCCGCTGGGCGTCGACCTCAACGGGCCGGAGCCGCTGGTGGACCTGCCGCAGCTCGACGACGAGGAGCTGTGGGGCGCGCACCAGCAGCAGAAGCGCGAGATGATCGGGTTCCTGGAGGGCCGGCTGGCGCGCCAGTTCGCCCGCCACGGCGAATCGCCCGACTCGTTGCGCGCGGTCCGCGGCGTGCTCGACCCCGACGCGCTGACCATCGGCTTCGCCCGGCGCTTCGCGACCTACAAGCGGGCCGACCTGCTGTTCCGGGACGAGGAGCGCCTGTCGCGGATCCTGGCCGCTACCGACCGGCCGGTGCAGCTCGTCATCGCCGGCAAGGCGCACCCGGCGGATCGGCCCGGGCAGCGCGTGATCCAGCACATCTTCGAGCTCTCGCGCTCGGCGCAGCTGCGCGGCAGCGTGTTCATCGTCGAGGACTACGACATGCGCATCGCGCGATTCCTGGTCGGGGGCGTCGACATCTGGCTCAACAACCCGCGACGGCCGATGGAGGCCTCCGGCACGTCCGGCATGAAGGCCGCCATCAACGGCATCCCGTCGGTCTCGATCCTCGACGGCTGGTGGGACGAGGGCTTCAACGGCTCGAACGGCTGGGCGATCGGCGACCGCACGCCCGACGGCGACGATGCGGCGCAGGACGCCGCCGATGCCGCCGAGATGTACCGCCTGTTCGAGGAGGAGATCGTCCCGCGCTTCTTCGATCGCGGCGAGGACGGCCTGCCGCACGCGTGGCTCGAGACGATGCGCGCCTCGGCCGCATCGGCGCTGTGGCAGTTCAGCACGGCCCGCATGCTGACCGAGTACGTGGACCGGCTCTACCTTCCCGCCGTCCGGGACCGCGTCACCGCGTAGGCCTACGGCAGGTAGTTGCGAGGGTTCTCCCAGATGCCGCGGTCGTTGACCGCGAAGTGCACGTGGCAACCGGTCGACATGCCGGTGCTGCCCTCGTAGCCGATGACGTTCTCGCTGGTCACGATGGTCCCTGGCGCGACGATGACGCGCGCCTGCATGTGCCAGTACCAGGTCTGGATGCCGTTACCGTGGTCCACGACCACCCCGTAGCCGGTGTCCCACGGCATGAGCGGCTGACCGGAGGCGACCACCACGCCCGGGCCCACGGAGTAGATCGGGGTGCCGCAGCCGTTGGCGAAGTCGATGCCGGCGTGGAAGTGCGGGTAATACGTCCCGCCGTACGTGTACGGCGGCTCCAGGCGGAACGTGGTCGGCCCCCACTCCTGGGTCACGCGGAAGGATCGCTCCGGCCAGCGGAAGCCATAGTTCGAGGTTGCCTGGCGAGCCTTCTCCTCGGCGGCGCGGCGTGCGGCCTCTTCGGCGGCCCGGCGCTTGGCCTCGGCGATCGCGGCCTCCTGGGCCTTCGCCTGCGCCTGGAGCTGGGCGGCCAGATCGGCCATGGCGCGAGCCGCCCGCTCGTTGTCGGCGATCTTCTTCTCGACGTCGCCCTGTGCCTCGAGCGCGGCCTGGAGCGCGGCAGCCTGCTCGGCCTGCTTCTGCTCGGCGGCGGCACGCAGCTCGGCGAGGCGCGCCTCGAGCACGACCAGCTCGTCGCGCCGCGCCTTGAGGGCTGCCTCCTCGTCGCGCGCGACGGCGCGCGCATCGGCCAGCGCGCGGCGACCATCCTTCAACGTCTCGCGGCGAAGCTCGAGCTCGGCGCGGATGGCGCGGATGTCATCGGCCAGCAGGGCGTCCTGCTCGGAGACCGTGACCAGGTAGCCGACCTGGGTCGTGGCCTCGTCGAGCGAGTCGGCCGACAGGAGGATCTCGAGCAGCGAAGTCTGGGTGCGCTCGTAGGCGGAGCGCAGGTGATCCTGGAGGAGCGCCTCGCGATCGGCCAGGTCGGCGCTGCGACGGCTGATATCGGCGGCCACCGCCTTGAGCTCGGTGTCCAGCTCGGCGATCTGTGCCCGGAGCTCGGCGATGCGCGCCTCGATGTCGGCGACCTGCTCCCGCACCTGGGCCAGCACCGACTTGACGTGCTCGTACTCGGCCGTGACGGCCTCGAGCTCGGCACGGGCCAGGTCGAGCTGCGTGTCGAGGTCGGCCGAGCGCCGCTGGAGCTGCGCAAGTTCCGCGCGCTGGCGGTCGAGGGTAGCCTGAAGCGACTGCTGGGCCGACTGCGCTTCCTCGAGCTGAGCGCGCGTCTGGGCCAGTTCGGCCTCGGGATCGGCGGCAAGGGCCGAGCCGCCGGGTTGTGCTGTGAAGACGGTCCAGCTCACTGTCAGCAGGGCGACGAACGTGACAGCGAGGCTGGATCGCCGCCTCATCGAGCGGTGATCCGCACTATGCAATTGCCCTTTGCCCCGGTGCGAGAGAGATCGGGGCGATGGTGCCCGATGCCTGGAGGCACCGGAACCGGGCCAAAGTACTACACCGGTCTAGCCCGTGCCACCCTTCCTGCGCACGATCAAGGCGCGAACACGGGCGCCATCAGGCCCGCGATCAGAGGTTGTCGCGGTCGTCGCGCTTCGTCAGACGGCCGATGACGAGGCCGACGACCGCCCCGCCGGCGAGCAGGATCGGCTTCGGCAGGCCGCGCTTCGGCGGCGCGGCGGGACCCGGCGCAGGCTCCACGGGGACGGGCAGCAGGCGCGGATCGGCGGCCGTGATCGGGCCGAGCTCGTCGTCGAGTGCGCTGGCCCGGGCGAACTCAGCGCCCAGCAGGACGATGACGCTGGCGAAGTACAGGAACACGAGCAGCGTGACGCCGGTCGAGATCGGCCCGAAGGCGGACTCGTAGTTCGCCACGCTGGTGGCGTACCAGGTGAAGCCGAACCGCAGGACCGTCCACAGCAGGGCGGCAACGATGGCGCCGGGGAGGACCTCCATCCAGCGCAGAGGACGGTTCGGAACCACGCGGTAGATCACCCAGAACGCCAGGAAGATCAGGAGCAGCGGCGCCAGGAGGCCGATCAGCCAGATCACCGTCCCGCCCCCGGGAAGATCGGCGATGACGTCGCTGGCGACTTCCTGGAGGATGCCGGTGACGATGCCGATGACCAGCGAGGCGACCGCCAGCACGCCGGTGAGCCCCATGAGGAGCAACCCGACGAGCTTGTCCTTGAGGAATGGCCGCTTCGGCGCGTTCTCGAACACGCGGCTGATCCCGATCGAGAGCGCGGAGAAGATGCCGAGCGCGCTCCAGGTGAGGAAGCCGATGCTGATGATCGAGATCGCGCCACGCGACTCGATGACGGAGTCGATGATGGCGGCGACGGTATCGGCGTCGATGGGCGATCCTGCGCCGACCTGGTCGATGACGAACTGGCGAGCCTCTCCCTCGCCGAGGATGTACGAGCCGACCACGACGCCGAGCACCAGGAACTGGAAGATCGAGAGCACCGCGAAGTAGGCCATGCTGCCGGCGCTCTGGAGGGCCTCGTGAGCGAGGAAGCCACTGATCGCGCGACGCGAGATGCGAGGCAGGCGGTGACGAAGGCTCCACTCGTCGAGCCGTCCGATCAGCTCCTTCACTCGGTCCATCGGTGGCGATCCTCGCAAGGGCCGTGCCCGCCTTTCCGCGCAGGCTACCCTGTCACCGATGGCCAAGTCGGAGTCCAGGGTCCTCGAGCTCGACGGGCACGAGGTCACGATCAGCAATCCCGGCAAGCTCTTCTTCCGCGATGCGGGCATCACGAAGCTCGACCTCGTGGAGTACTACCTGGCGGTCGGTCCGGGGGCGCTGCTCGGGGTCCTCGATCGGCCGATGGCGCTCAAGCGCTTCGTCGACGGCTCCGAGGGTCAGGCCTTCTTCCAGAAGCGGGCGCCGAAGACGGTGCCCGAGTTCGTCCGCACCGTGGAGCTCTCCTTCCCGTCGGGGCGGACGGCTGACGAGGTGGTGGTGGACAACCTCGCCGCGCTGGCCTGGGTGGTGAACCTCGGCTGTATCGACCTCAATCCGCACCCGGTCCGTTCCGGCGACCTTGCCCACCCCGATGAGCTGCGCGTGGACCTCGACCCCGGCCCGGGCGTTCCGTGGGAGGACGTCCGTCGGGTGGCGTTGGTGGTCCGAGAGGTGCTGGCCGATCTGGGGTACACCGGATGGCCGAAGACGTCGGGCTCGCGCGGCATCCACGTCTACGTGCGGATCGAGCCGCGCTGGTCCTTCCCCGAGGTGCGCCGGGCGGCTCTGGCCCTGGCCCGGGAGGTGGAGCGTCGTGCACCGCAGATCGCCACCAGCAAGTGGTGGAAGGAGGAGCGCCACGGGGTGTTCCTCGACTACAACCAGAACGCAAAGGACCGGACGGTGGCATCGGTCTATTCGGTTCGGCCTCGTCCGTCGGCGACCGTGAGCGCCCCGTTGACCTGGGACGAGGTGCCCGACGCGCAGCTCGAGGACTTCACGCTGCGCACGGTGCCGGAACGGTACGCGCGCCTCGGGGACGTGGGCGCGGGCATCGACTCGGAGGCCTTCTCGCTGGAGCCGCTGCTCGACCTGGTCGCCCGGCACGAGGCGGAGGGACAGGGAGACGCCCCGTGGCCGCCCCACTACGCCAAGGCCGATGGCGAGCCCCCGCGGGTGCAGCCCTCGAAGCGCCGCTCGCGACCGGCCGAGGGAGCTCCCACCGATCCCGATGCGCCCCGCGGCCGCGCCGGTTCCGTGTCGCCGGCGATGCCCTCGCCGCCCGCCCGACGCGCTGACGGCACCGTCTCCCCGACCGGCCGTCGCCGCTCATCGGCACCGTTGCGGGTCGTCTCGCAGGCCGCGATCCGGGAGGAGGCGCTGGCCGGCCTGGACCGGTGGCGCGAGCGCTGGCCCGCAGCCTCCGCGCACGTCGGGGAAGAGGAGGTGCTGGTCGACGGCATGCGCGGCCGCTCCTCGCTCTGGTACCGGGTGCGCGTCAACCTGCGGAACGTGCCGGAGGCCGATCGGCCCCCTGACGAGAGGCCGGATCCCGACTACGACCCCTGGGCCGCGTTCCGGGACTGAGCGAGGCGCCGGCTCTGCCAGATATGCCGCCGGTGGGTCGGTGGCAGGGTCGGAGGCGCCGGCTCTGCCAGATATGCTGCCGGTGGGTCGAATCCGGGTTCGCTGGCAGAGCTCCTGCCACTCACGCAGCGATCTACCCAGCCCACGAGTAATCGGCAGAGCGGTGGCCCACCAGTCAGTCATTCACTCGGCAGGGGAATAAGCCGGCGGTAACGGACGGGTAAGCGGCTCCCGGCACCATCAGCCGATGGAGCGGAGGACCGTCGCGCGAGGTCTGCGCGCCATCCGCAGACGCAAGGGGTGGTCCCAATGGAGTCTGGCCGCACAGCTGGACATCTCCCAGAGTGAGCTGAGCCGCAGAGAGCGAGGATCCCTGGAGAACTGCTCCATCGCGGAGGTCGAGCGATGGGGAGTCGCCCTCGGTGCTCACGTCAGCCTCGACGTCCGCGTGGATGGCGAGCGCCCGCTGATGGACGCCCGGGTGACTCAGTCGGCCGAGACGGCGGCCTCGACCCAACCCAGGATTTCGCGACAGAGTGTGGCGAGCGGCAGCGAGCCGTGGCCCAGGACCTCGTCGTGGAAGGCGCGCAGGTCGAACCGATCCCCCATCGCCTCGGTGACCTCGGCACGCGCGCGCTCGATCTCCCGCTGGCCGAGCTTGTAGGCGAGCGCCTGGCCGGGCCACACGGTGTAGCGGTCGACCTCGATCTCGGCGTCGACCATCGGCACGTCGCCGCGGTCGTGCATGAAGTCGATCGCCTGCTGGCGCGACCAGCCCATGGCATGCAGGCCCGAGTCGACGACCAGGCGGGCCGCGCGGAACGACTGGGCCTCGAGCATCCCGAAGCGCTCGCGCTCATCGGCGTAGAGGCCCATCTCATCGGCGAGGCGCTCCGTGTACAGGCCCCAGCCCTCGGAGTACGCGACGCCGGCCATTCGCGCGCCCAGGCGGCGGAAGGCGGGCAGCCCGCCGAGCTCCATCTCGATCGCGATCTGGAAGTGATGCCCGGGCGTCGCCTCGTGGAACGTGATGCCGGCGAGCCTGTGGAGCTGGCGGTCGGCAGGCTGGTAGGTGTTGATGTAGTACTGCCCCTGGCGCGAGCCGTCGAGGGACGGCGGCATGTAGAAGGCGGGCGGCGAGTCCTTCTCGCGGTAGGCCTCGACGGCCTTGACGTAACAGTTGGCGCTGGGCAGGCGACCGAAGTAATTCGGCGCCTGGGCGTAGGCCCGATCGGTCTGGTCCTGGGCCAGCCGCACGAGGTCGTCGGGATCGTCTGTGTGATTGGCCGGGTCATCGGCGAGTGCCTGCCGCAGCGCGTGCCGATCCGTCAGGCCGAGACGGCGCGCGATCTCGTCCTTCTCCGCCTCGATCGACTCGAGGTCCGCCAGGCCGAAGGCATGCACCTCCTCGGCGGTCGCCTCGATGCTCGTCTGCGAGCGGATCGCCAGCCGATAGGCGGCGTCGCCGCCGGGCGTCGTCGACAGGCCGGGCTCGGGGCGGGCGTGTGGCTCGTACACCTCGACGAGATAGTCCCGCAGCCGTCGCAGGCCGGCGTACACGTGACGTTCGACTGACTCGGACACGCGGGCACGGTCGCCGTCGTCGACACGCGCCATGGAGGTCGCCGGGTGATCGGCAGGGGCCATGGCCAAGAAGCGCTCGCTCTGCTCGATCGCCCGACGGACGGGGACGGCAGCCGCGGTGCGTCCGTCGGCGACGCCCTCGGCGAGGGTCGAGATGTACTGCTCGATGAGCGCGGGATAGGCCGCATGCCGGGCGAGCAGCTGGTCCAGTCGTTCCGGCGTGTCGGCGGCCTGGTACTGGGCGACTTCCGCCGGCCAGATCTGCGGGCCGCTCATGTGGTCGACCGCCAGTTGGTACTGCTTCTGCGCCTGCGCCTCGAGGCGGTTCTCGGCAATCAGCACCAGCAGGTCGCGCGTGATCACCTGCTCCGGGGAGAGGCCCTCGGACGGGATCTCCCGGGCCTCGGCCATGGTGGCACGCAGGAAGGCCTCCTCATCGGCCCTGCCACTTGCGCCGAGGTCCGGCCAGCGGTCGTTGTAGCGGTCGTCACCGAGGATGGTGGCGGTGATCGGGTCGCGCTGGAGCACTCCCTCCCAGAAGCGGTCGGCCAGGTCGTTGACGGCAGCGTTCGGATCGGCGACGACGGACACGGATACGTTCTCCCTCTCGAGGCCCCGGGGCACGGAGCGCGTCGGTGAGTGTAGCCCGTGGCCTCAGGCCCCGAAGAGGTCGGTCAGCAACGCCGCCGGCGTCTCCTCCAGCTGGTCGTAGCGACAGTGGACAGGGCTCCGATCCGGGCGCCAGCGACGGAAGGTGGCGGCGTGGCGGAAGCGGTCGCCCTGCAGATGGTCGAAGGCGACCTCGCACACCAGCTCCGGGCGGACCGGCTCCCAGGAGAGGTCCTTGCCGCGGTTCCAGCGTGACGTCGCGCCGGGCATGCGCCGCCCCTCCTCCACGGCGGCGGCCTCCGCCAGCGCCCACTCGCGCCACGGATGGTCCTCCATCCCGCCGCGCCGATACGGCTCGAGGAATTCGACCAGCTCGGCACGCTTGGCCATCGTGAAGGACGAGGTGACGCCCACGTGCTGAAGCTGCCCGTCGGCGTTCCACAGGCCGAGCAGGAGCGAGCCGATCAGCGTGCCAGGCCCGTTCTTGTGCCAGCGGAAACCGGCCACCACGCAGTCGGCGGTCCGGGCGTGCTTGATCTTCGCCATCGTGCGCTTGCCCGCCGCGTAGGGATCCGAAGCGCGCTTCGCGATCACCCCGTCCAGCCCGGCGCCCTCGAAGACCTCGAACCAGTGCTGCGCCACGGTCGGATCGGTGCTGGAGGGCGTCAGGCGCACCGACTCCGGCGGGTCCGCGGCCAGTTCCGCCAGGCGAGCACGTCGATCGGCGAATGGAGCGTCGCGCAGGTCATCGGCACCATCGGCCAGACAGTCGAAGGCGACGAACGAGGCGGGCGACTGCTCGGCCAGCATGCGCACGCGGCTGGCGGCGGGGTGGATGCGCAGCAGCAGGGAGTCGAAGTCGAGGCCACCGCCCGGCGTGGCGATCACCACCTCGCCGTCGAGCACGAACCGTGCATCGGCTCCGCCGAGGGCGAGCAACGGCGCCTCGAGCTCCGGGAAGTAACGGTTGAGCGGCTTGAGGTCGCGGGACTGGAGGTAGACCTCGCCGCCGTCGCGGAAGACCAGCGCCCGGAAGCCATCCCACTTCGGCTCGTAGATCCAGCCGTCGCCCTCCGGAATCGCGGCGGTCGGCTTGGCGAGCATCGGCGCAATCGGCGGGTCGATCGGATACCCCATGCGGCCGATGATGGCATCATCCGGCGCGATGCGTGACCTCGGACGGCGGCTGCTGATCGGGCTCGCCGTGGTGGCCGCCGCCGTCATGGCGATCGGCTACGCCTTCATCGCCGGACGCATCGCCACTCCCATCGAATCGGACCTCGGTACCTTCGAGGTGCCCGATCGCAACGGGGCGGAGGCCGTGCTCCTCGCCGATGGCAGGCCGGCGTTCATCGTCGGTAGCGAGGGCGACGTCATCGTCGTGGATGCTCGTGGGCGGCACGCGGCCGGCGCCCCCGGCCGCCTCGTCGTCTGGTGCGAGGGCGGCATTTTCCTCGATCTCGTCAGCGGGGCGACATACGCGGCCGACGGCGTCCTGATGGGCGGCCCTGCGGCTGACGGCCTGGTCGTGCACCCGGTGCGCACCATCAACGGCGGGGCTCACTTCGTCGTCGATGGC
>Ga0299913_10003977_pt1 | contig 12293 bp, 8 predicted proteins | sample RVTome_9_FD_201360 | JGI IMG/M metagenome (GOLD analysis project Ga0299913, IMG submission 201360) | Soil microbial communities from uranium-contaminated site in the Upper Colorado River Basin, Wyoming, United States - RVT155D38 (version 2) ... | reverse complement strand
ATGCCCCGTGATGGCAAATCGATGGGCTTCGTCTCGAATTCTCTGAATCAAAAGAAGGGCGGCGGAATCAGGCGGCAGTATAGTGGGCGTGCTGTGACCTGCCAAGAACAGCTGCTCCTGGCCCGGCCGGCGTGCCCTGCCCTTCGCGACTCCCACTACCCGTATCTGATCCAGCTCGAGCTCGTCCAGGACGGTCATCGCCTCCGCGAGCTGCCCCTTGCCGCCATCCACGAGGAGCAGATCGGGCACCGGCACTTCGCCCTTTTTGATGCGAGCGTAACGTCGCGTCAGCGCTTCACGCATCGCGGCATAATCGTCTCCGGCCGCGGCGGGACTCAGGTTGAAGCGTCGATAGTCGCTGGTCAGCGGTCCTGCCTGGTTGAATACGACGCAGGAGGCCACCGTCGCCTCGCCGGAGGTATGGCTTACGTCAAAGCACTCCAGGCGTTCCGGCACGCCGTCCAGTTCCAGCGCCCCGGCGAGCGACTGAAGCTGGTTTCGTATGGTCGCGTTGCTGGCAATCTGCAGGTTCAATCCCTGCTCCGCGTTGGTCCGCGCCATCTGCACCCAGCTCAGCCGGTCGCCTCTTACCCGGTTTCGTATCTGCACCTTGTGCCCGGACCGGTCGGACATGCCCTGCTCCAGCAGTTCCCGGTCCTCGATCACCGCGTCCACGATGATCTCGCCGGGAGCCTCGCGACCGAGATAGTACTGCGAGAGGAAGCCGCTCATGACTTCTTCCTTGTCCGGCGCGCCGGCAATTCTGGGGAAATGGTTGCGGCTGCCCAGGATCGCGCCGTTGCGAATGAACAGGACGGTGACGCAATACACGCCGTGCTCTTCGGCTGAGGCGATGACGTCGATGTCCTTTCCGTAGCTGCGCGACACCAGCTGCTCGGCCTCCACGGACTTGATGCGCTTGATCTGGTCGCGGTAGCGGGCCGCCTGCTCGTAGTCCCGGTTCTCGGCGGCGCGTTCCATGCGCGCCACGAACGTGTCGATGACGCTCCGGTTCTTGCCTTCCAGGAAAAGGATGGCGGCGTTGACGTCTTCCCGATACGTATCGCTGTCGATGTAGTCGACGCAAGGCGCGGTGCAGCGCTTTATCTGATACTGCAGGCACGGTCGCGTGCGGTTGCTGAAGTAGCTGTCCTGACAGCTACGGATCAGGAAGAGCTTCTGCAGCTCGTTCACCGTCCTGCGTACGGCGCGAGCGTTCGGATACGGCCCGAAATAACGGCCCTTCCCCTTCCTGGCGCCGCGGTGAAACTCGATACGTGGATACTCATGGTCTGTCGCGACGTGTATATACGGGTAGCTCTTGTCGTCCCGCAGCACGACATTGAAGCGCGGCTTGTGCCGCTTGATCATGTTGTACTCGAGCAGCAGCGCCTCCGCTTCCGTGTTCGTGATGGTCACGTTCACGTTGGCGACCTGCTCCATGAGTGAAGCGGTCTTCGCGTCCGCGTGCGCGCGGGTGAAGTAACTCGAGACCCGTTTCCTGAGATCCCGCGCTTTTCCTACGTAAATGACCTTGTGCTTTGCATTCAGCATGCAATAGACGCCCGGCCGGTGACTCAAGGTGCGGAGGAACGTCTGGGGGTCGAACTCTGTCGTCTGGTCGTTCACGTGTCGTCCCGGGCAATGAGCTCCTTTGCGCGCGCAAATACCGCCTCGAACATGGCGGTCGTCAGCCTGCCGGTATTGGTGTTGTAGCGGCTGCAATGATACGAGTCGAGCAACAGAAAGCGGCTGTCCAGCCGGTGCTCTGCCGCGTGGCCGAATTTGTACGACGCCTGCCGCAAGCCGGTCGCCCGGATGACGGCGCGATGTGCTATTCCCCCGAGCGCGAGTACGACCCGCGGCACCGGCAGAAGTTCGAACTCGCGGGCCAGGTAGCCGTTACAGGTGGTGATTTCGCTGCCGACCGGTTTGTTGTCCGGCGGCAGGCACTTTACGGAGTTGGTGATGCGGCAATCGTGCAGTTCGAGCGGGTCGTCCGCGGACACCGACTGCGGCTGGTTGCTGAAACCGAACTTGTGCAGCGTCTCGTAAAGCAGGATGCCGGCATAGTCGCCGGTAAACGGCCGACCGGTGCGATTGGCGCCGTGCATGCCGGGCGCCAGACCGACGATCAACAGCCGCGCTCCGGGATCGCCGAACGGCGCAACCGGACGGCAGTAGTAGTCCGGGTGCTTTTCGGATACCCGGTCCAGAAACGTCGCGAGGCGCGGGCACAGCCGGCAGTCCTTGTTGAAGATGCTGTCTTGCATGTCAGGTCTGCGCGAACGTCAGCCTACTCCTCGGGGTCGTCCATGTGGCGGATGACCGCTTCGCCGAAGCCGCGGGTGCCGACAAGGGTTGCGCCGGGAATGAGCTCGTCCAGTTCCTGCTCGACATCTTTTTTTCCATGTGGGCGCGCTTTGCGTTTCGGACGATGAATCGCTTCACGCAGGCGCGCGAGGTCGAACGTGAGTTCCTTGTTGGCGATCGTGTTGGCGATACCTTTTACGATGAGGTCCGCGGCTTCATGCCAGCCAATGTAGCGCAACATCATCTCTGAAGAGAGTATCAGCGAGCCGGGATTGACCCGGTCCTTGCCGGCGAAACCCGGAGCCGTGCCGTGAGTTGCTTCGAATACGGCAACGCCCTCGCCTATGTTCGCGCCGGGCGCGATGCCGATGCCGCCGACCTGGGCAGCGAGAGCGTCCGAGATGTAGTCTCCGTTGAGATTGAGCGTTGCGATCACGTCGTAGTCTTCGGGACGCATCAGGATCTGCTGCAGGAAGTTGTCGGCAATGACGTCCTTGATGACGATCTCGTTGCCCGTGCGGGGATTCTCGAAGCTGAGCCAGGGGCCGCCGTCCTTTTCCGTCGCGCCGAACTCCTCACGGGCCAGAGCGTAACCCCACTGGCAGAAGGCGCCCTCCGTGAACTTCATGATGTTGCCCTTGTGCACCAGCGTGACGGAAGTGAAGTCACGGTCGATGCAGTGCTGGATGGCCTTTCGCACCAGCCGTTGCGAACCTTCGCGCGAGACCGGCTTGATGCCGATGCCTGAGCTCGCCGGAAAACGGATTTCCTTCACGTTCAGTTGCGTTTGCAGAAAATGGATCAGTTTCTGCACTTCCCGGGAGCCGCTGGGGTATTCGATGCCGGCGTAGATGTCTTCGGTGTTCTCCCGAAACACGACCATGTCGACGAGGTCCGACTCTTTCATCGGCGTGGAAACGCCGGGGAAATAGCGTATCGGACGGACGCAGGCATACAGGTCCATCGTCTGGCGAATGGAGACGTTCAACGAGCGGACTCCGCCGCCAACCGGAGTCGTCAGCGGTCCCTTGATCGAAACGACGTATTTCTGAAACGCATGCAGCGTCTCGTCGGGGAGGTGGACGTTATCGCCGTAAATCTCAGCCGCTTCCGCGCCGGCGTACACGCGCATCCACCTGATCTCGCGTTTTTCGCCGTAGGCACGTGACACGGCGGCATCGACCACGGCCTGCATGACCGGCGTGACGTCCATGCCGATGCCGTCTCCGACGACGTACGGAACGATCGGCCGGTCCGGCACGTTGATGGAGTGGTCGCCATTGATCGTGATTGCCTCGCCGCCGGCGGGTACTTCGATGTGGTCGTACTGCATCCCTGGCTCACTTTTCGAATCTGTCGCGAAGGGCGCGCATTGTACCGGTTCGCTATTCGTAAGGTGGGATCGCCCGCGGTGCGGGCTCCTACAGCCTGCTACCAGGGCTATTCGCGGGCTGTGCGGTACGCGTACAGCCTGCTGCAAGGGTATTCGCGGACTGTGCGGTACGCGTACAGCCTGCTGCAAGGGTATTCGCGGGCTGTAGGAGCCCGCATTGCGGGCGATCCCACCTCAACGCGAGCACTCCCCGTTCAGTTCAGATCCTCGTAAGCCACCAACGTCAGAAACGGCGCGAACTCATCCTGCCTCGTAATCCGGTCGAACAGCTCCGCCGCGCGGCGATAACTCCCGGCCTCGAATGCCTCGGCGCCGACCGCGTCCCGGATCTTCTCCATCTCCTCGGCCAGCAGCGCCTTGAAGTACTCGTAAGTGATGTTGCGTCCCTCGTCCAGTATCCCGGTTTCGTGGTGCACCCACTGCCACAACTGCGCCCGCGAAATCTCCGCCGTCGCCGCATCCTCCATGAGGTTGTTGATCGGTACGCAGCCGTTGCCGTCCAGCCAGGCCGTCATGTACAGCAAGCCCACGCTGATGTTCTCGCGAACGCCCGTCTCGGTGATCTTTCCCTTGACCACCTGCAGCAGGTCGGCCGCCGTTACGTGGTCGTCCTCGCGCAGCCTGTCGAGCTGATTCGGTCCGGGCATGTGTGCGTCGAAGATTTCCATGGCGAGCGGCACCAGCGCCGGATGCGCCACCCAGGTCCCGTCGTGGCCGTCCTGCACTTCGCGCTCCTTGTCGGCGCGCACTTTCGCCAGCGCTCGCTGGTTTGCTTCGGCATCGTTCTTGATCGGAATCTGCGCCGCCATGCCGCCGATCGCGTAGGCACCGCGCCTGTGACAGGTCTTGATGACCAGTCTCGAATAGGATCGCAGGAAGTGCGTCAGCATCGTCACTTCGCTGCGATCTGGCAATACGAACTCAGGAAACTTACGGAACTTTTTGATAAAGCTGAAGATGTAATCCCACCGTCCGCAGTTCTGGCCCACGATGTAATCCTTGAGCTCGTAGAGGATCTCATCGACCTCGAAGGCCGCCAGGATGGTTTCGATCAGCACGGTCACCTTGATCTCGCCTTCGTCGACCACGCCCCGGTTCTCCGCAAACCGGAACACGTCATTCCAGATCCGGGCTTCCAGGTGCGATTCCAGCTTCGGGAGATAAAAGTACGGACCCGTGCCGCGCTTCTTCAGTTCGGCAGCGTTGTGGTACAGGTAGAGGCCGAAGTCGACCAGGGCACCCGGTACGGGCTTGCCGTCCACCAGAATGTGCTTCTCCACGAGATGCCAGCCCCGCGGGCGCACGACGAGGGTCGCTGTCTGCTCGTTCAGCGAATAGTGCTTCGCTCCGGAGTCGAGTTCGATGCTTCCGTTGACGGCATCGCGCAGGTTGATCTGACCCTGCACGATGTTCGTCCAGGTCGGTGACAGTGAATCCTCGCAATCCGCCATGAATACTTTTGCACCCGAGTTCAGCGCGTTGATGATCATCTTCCGGTCCGTCGGACCGGTGATCTCGACGCGTCGGTCCGCGAGATCGGCCGGTACCCCGCACACGCGCCACTCGGACTCTCGTATCTCGCGGGTGCTTTCGAGGAAATCGGGCATCGCGCCGTCGTCGATGGACCGCTGGCGCTCGTCTCGTGCGGCGAGAGCCTCACCGATGTGCGGGGTGAATTCGCGGGCGAGCGCGCCGATGAAGTCGAGAGCGGCGGCGTTCAGGATCTCTGCAAAAGCGGGGCTGACGCGGCCGGTAACGTCGGGTGGCGCGGACGTGCGGGATGGGCCGGAGGGGGTGGTGTGGTTCATGCGTTTCGGACCCTCTTTGAGTCTTTAAATCAGTTTGTTATGGAAGGTTGTTCTTGTAAGTTATAGGCAGGGATCGCCCGCGATGTGGCAGATGCCCGCTAATTGGAGTGTCTTCGGGTCGCTCAAGCTCGCGATTATACCGCCTGTGCGACGGCGGGAAGCGGCGTGTCGAGCGCTACGCGGACGACCCGTTGCGGTGAAGGCCGGCGATCCGCATCGCTATCTCCATCGCCTGCTCGTAATTGAGGCGCGGATCCACGGTTGAGCGATAGGCCCGGGCGAGGTCGCTGTCGGTAAGACCGCGGGCGCCGCCCGTGCATTCGGTGACGTTTTCACCGGTCAGTTCGAGGTGCACGCCGCCCAGGTAGCTTCCGAGCGACTGGTGGATGCGGAAAGCGGCTTCCAGTTCCGAGACGATGTTGTCGAATCGCCGGGTCTTCGTTCCGTCGGCGGTGCTCTCGGTGTTACCGTGCATCGGGTCGCAGATCCACAACACCGTGGACCCCGTTTCGCGTACGGCGCGAATGAGTTTGGGCAATCCTTCCTCGATCGACTTTACGCCAAAGCGATGAATCAACGTCAGCCGCCCCGGCTCGTTGTTCGGGTTCAGGACGGCGATCAGTTGCTGCAGCCATTCGCCGGTCATGCCGGGGCCGACCTTGATGCCGATCGGGTTCGCGATGCCGCGGAAATACTCGACGTGGGCGCCGTCCGTCGCCGCCGTGCGCATGCCGATCCACGGGAAATGGGTGGTCAGGTTGTACCAGCGAGAACGCCGCTCGAGAAAGCGGGTTTGAGCCTGTTCGTAATAGAGGTGCAGTCCTTCGTGAGACGAATAGATGTCCGCCCGCTGAGTCTGGTAGAACGCACGGCCCGAGATCGTTTCCAGGAAATCGAGCGAATTCGATATCGAACGGACGATCTCGTGGTATTCCTCGGCCATCTTCGAGTGGCCGACCCAGTCGAGATCCCAGTATTCCGGATGATGCAGATCGGCGAACCCGCCATCGATCAGCGAGCGCACGAAGTTGAGCGTCAGCGCCGCCCGTTCATAGCCACGCAATATGAGTTCCGGGTTCGGCACGCGGTCCTCGGCACTGAACGGGTTACGGTTCACCAGGTCGCCGCGAAAGCTGGGCAACGAGGTGCCGTCGCGCGTCTCCGTGTCCGTCGAGCGCGGCTTTGCGTACTGGCCGGCCATGCGCCCTACCCGCACCACGGGCTTTTTCAATCCGTACAGCATGACCAGGCTCATCTGCAGGAGTATCTTGAGCTTGGCGACGATGCTGTCCGAGGTGCATTCGTCGAATCGCTCGGCGCAATCGCCGCCCTGCAGGACGAAGGCCTCGCCCCGCTGCGCTTTCGCGAAGAGGTCCTTCAGCGCGTGGATTTCCCACGACGTCACCAGCGGCGGGAGGCAGCTCAGTTCGGCGACCGTCCGCTCCAGCGCAGGGCCGTCGGGATACACGGGCTGCTGCGCGGCATCGAGGCGCTGCCAGCTGGCCGGGTGCCAGTCAGTTTTGGAAACAGGTCGGGTCACAGGTGCTCCTTGAGGTGGACGCACTATGCCACGTTGCGGAAAAGCGGCGCAAAGGTTTCGGCGGTAAGCAGCGCCCATCGCATGGAATGCTGGTGGAAAGCGCCGCGCGACATTGGCACAATGCGCGCCCGCGGGTATCCCGCATCTTTCCTCCAGGAGTTTCCATGCAGGACATTCTGGTTCTCGGCGCCGGCAAGATCGGATCGCTGATCACGGGCCTGTTGGCCGAATGCGGCGACTATCGCGTCCAGCTGGCGGACAGCGTCGAAGGCGCCGCTTCCGGAGTCGTCGACGCGCACGGCCTCGAGGCGGCTACCGCCTTTACGTTCGATGCCAGCGATGAGGAGCAGTTGTCGGAGCACGTGCGGAAGTTCAAGCCCGTCGCCGTCATTTCCAGCCTGCCGTTCTATTGCAACGTTTCGGTGGCCAAGGTTGCGCGGGCCGGGAACCTGCATTACTTCGACCTTACCGAGGACGTCGCCGTCACCAACTCGGTGCGCGCACTCGCCAAAGGCGCGACGACCGCGTTCGTGCCGCAGTGCGGACTCGCACCGGGCTTCATCAGCATCGCCGCGAACGAGCTCATCAAGCATTTCGACAAACTCCGGTCCGTCAAACTTCGGGTCGGCGCCCTGCCCCAGCATCCCAACAATGTCCTGAAGTATTCCCTGACCTGGTCCACCGACGGACTCATCAACGAATACGGCAACCCCTGCCAGAGCATCGTCGAAGGAAAGGAAGCCAACGTGCAGCCCCTCGAAGGCCTCGAGGAAATCGAGATCGACGGAACGCTCTACGAAGCCTTCAATACTTCGGGCGGACTCGGTTCGCTCGGCGAGACCTACGGCGACCGCGTCAACACGATGAACTACAAGACCATTCGCTATCCCGGACACTGCGAGCAGATGCGCCTTCTGATGAACGGCCTCAAACTGAATCGAGACCGCGCGACGCTGAAGCGCATCCTGGAGAACTCGGTGCCGCAGACGCTGCAGGACGTCGTAATCCTCTATGCAGCGGTAACGGGTATGCAGGACGGCGAGTTCCGCGAGGAAAACTACGTAAACAAGGTATACCCGGAGGTCGTCAGCGGTCGTCTCTGGTCCGCCATCCAGATCACGACGGCGGCAGGCGTGTGCAGTGTCATGGACATCGTTCTGTCCTCGAACCCGAAGCGGAGCGGCTTCATCGCGCAGGAGGAGTTCGGCCTTCACGAGATACTGAGCAACCGGTTCGGCGAGTACTACGAGCACGGCGGCAGCAACCAGTTGTCGGCCGATCTGGTGGCTCGCGGCGAAACCGGCCGGCAACGCGGGAAACGGGCGGAAACTGATGCGTAACGCAGGAGCAAGTGCAATGAAAGACATTCTCGAAAGCCTCGGACTCGACATCACCAACCCCGGCACGTGGTCGGGGTCACGCTCCTTCGAAACTGAATCCGCCCCTTTGATCGAGTCGGTCAATCCTGCCGACAACGAGGTGATTGCCAGTGTTCGCGCGACGACGGAGGCGGAGTACGACAGGCTCGTCGACGACGCGCGCGCCGCCTTCCTGGAATGGCGCAAAGTGCCGGCACCGGTCCGCGGCGAGGCCATTCGCCTGCTCGGCAACGCGCTGCGCGACAACAAGAGCGCATTGGGCAGCCTCGTGAGCCTGGAGAACGGCAAGATCAAGGCGGAGGGCGACGGCGAAGTCCAGGAGATGATCGATATAGCCGATTTCGCGGTGGGCCAGTCGCGCATGCTTTACGGCAAGACCATGCACTCCGAACGACCGATGCATCGCATGTACGAACAGTGGCATCCGCTCGGCATCGTCGGCACGATTTCGGCGTTCAACTTCCCGGTCGCGGTCTGGTCCTGGAATGCCTGCATCGCGGCGATTTGCGGGAACGTCAACATCTGGAAGCCCTCGCCGAAAGCGCCGCTCTGCGGAGTGGCGGTGCAGAAGATCTGCAACACGGCGCTTGCCGACGCGGGCTTCCCGGAAATCTTTCACCTGTTCAACGACGGTGACAACAGCCTGGCACAGCGGTTCGTCGACGATCGCCGAATCGATCTGCTTTCGTTTACCGGGTCGACGGCGGTCGGCCGCAAGGTAGGCGAGCGGGTCGCCGCGCGCATGGGCAAGAGTCTGCTCGAGCTGGGCGGCAACAATGCGATCATCGTCGATGAATTCGCAAATCTGGACCTGGCGGTGCCGGCAATCGTGTTCGGTGCCGTCGGAACGGCGGGCCAGCGTTGCACTACGACGCGGCGAGTCATCGTGCACGAGTCGCGCCTGGAGGAACTGAAGGAGCGGCTCGTCAAGGCCTACGGACAGGTGAGGATCGGCGACCCGCTCGATCCCGGGACCTTGATGGGCCCGCTGATAGACGAAGCAGCCGTCGACAGGGTTGTGAAAGCCGCGGAGACCGTGCGGAAGGCCGGGGGTGAAATCCTTTGCGGCGGTCAGGTCCTCGATCGCCCCGGAAACTTCGTAGAACCGATCATCGCGGTGGCGAAGAACGAGTGGGATGTCGTCCAGACCGAAACGTTCGGCCCCATCCTGTACCTGATTCCGGCCCGTAATCTCGACGAGGCGCTGGAGATGCACAACGGCGTTGCGCAGGGTCTGTCGTCGGCGATCTTCACCGACAGGCTACAGCATGCGGAGTATTACCTGTCGCACGCGGGCTCGGACTGCGGCATCGCGAACGTCAATATCGGCACATCGGGAGCCGAGATCGGCGGTGCGTTCGGCGGTGAGAAGGAAACCGGCGGCGGGCGCGAATCGGGATCCGATGCGTGGCAGGCCTACATGCGACGGCAGACCAACACGATCAACTGGAGCGCGGAGCTGCCGCTGGCCCAGGGAATCAATTTCGGGTTGTAGAGGCGGGCGTTGTCCGCTCGAAGCGATTGGCGTCGCGGTTCTTTCTGGCTTCGCCGGCGCCGAACACCTGGCCGTTCATCGCGATGTATACCCCGGGGCTTGCGAGCTGCACCGCTGCGACGGCCATGCCGACATTGAACACCGCGTCCGTGCTCCTGAATCGGGCGGGGCTCAGCGCTCCGGTCAATACGATGGACTTCCCCGCAATGCCTTGCAGGACGGCGGCGGTTTCCACCATCGTGTCGGTCCCGTGGGTTACCACGACCAGGCTTGCATCGTCCTCTTCTATCCGCTGCCTCAAGGTCACTCGATCCGCATCGGTCAGTTCGAGGCTGTCCTTGTGAAAAAGCGAAACAACGTCGTACTCGAAGTCGACCAGTCCCTCGGACAGTATGTGCTTCAGCTGTGAGTCCCCGACTTCGAACTGGCTGATCGCGTCGAAATAGATCTTGTCGATCGTGCCGCCGGTCGTGATAAATCGAATGAACATCGTCTCGGGCCAGGTCTGGTCAAGGGCTGGCAGTTTGCCATTTCCGGGCCGCCACCAGAAGGGCGGCCGGAGGCGAATCTGCCGTGCCCGCCGAGGCATGCGCCCTGCTATCATTGGCGGGTGAATACTAAAATCCGCAGATCAGGTGTGCTGTCTGCCACTGGCATGTTCAGGGTCCTGACCCTGCTGGTGGCTGCGCTCACGGCACTTTCGGCAACTGCCCGTGCCGATGGCACGGCGGTTCTGCTCAACCTCGAAGGCCCCCTGGGAGTGGCGACGGCCGAATACATCGTCGGCGGGATAGAAGACGCCGAATCGCGCGGCGCGAATATCGTCATCATCCGCATGGACACACCGGGCGGCCTGGACAGGCCAATGCGCGCGATCATCTCTAAAATTCTGTCGTCGGACGTTGCCGTCGCGACCTACGTCTCGCCTGGTGGCGCGCGAGCCGACAGCGCCGGCACCTACATCCTCCTCGCAAGCCATGTCGCCGCGATGGCACCGACGACTCACGTCGGCGCCGCCACCCCGGTATCGCTCGGGGGCGGCGATCCGCCCGATTCGGAGCGTCCGTTCGGGCGGCCGCCCTCCGGTGACGAAGACCGTGAGGAAACCGGGGATGGCGATTCCGGGGAAGACGAGGCACAAGATGATGCCGAGGACGATGCCGCGGACGATACCGAAGGGCAGGAACCCCTGCCGGGAAGTGCCATGGAGCGCAAGGTACTCAATGACGCCATAGCCTACATCCGCGGGCTGGCCGAAGCCCGCGGCCGCAACGCCGACTGGGCGGAAAGGGCCGTGCGCGAAGCGGCGACGCTGACGGCGGAAGGAGCGCTCGCCGAGAACGTCATCGACCTGATAGCAAACAACCAGGCCGAACTGCTTGCCGCCATTCACGGCCGCGAAGTTTCGATCAACAATCGGACCGTGACTCTCGACACCGAGGGGCTGGACATCGAGGCTATCGAGCCGAGCTGGCGCATCAAGATACTCACCACGATTTCCAATCCGGAGATCGCCGTGCTGCTGGTGCTCATCGGCATCTACGGATTGCTGCTCGAAGGCTACAACCCGGGCGCCATAGTCCCCGGTGTCGTGGGCGTCATCGCTCTCTTGCTTGCCGCATATGCGTTACAGGTCATGCCTGTCAATTATGCCGGCCTCGCACTGATTATCGTGGGCATCGGAATGATTATCGCCGAGGCCTTCGTGCCCAGTTTCGGCGCCCTCGGACTCGGGGGTATCGCCGCCTTTATCTTCGGCGCCATCATGATGTTCGACAGCGGAATCCCGGGATATGAGATATCGATCGCCTTCGTGGTGGTCTTTGCCGTGGTGACCGGCTCGGCGCTGCTCCTGACGGTCACCTACCTGTTGAAGCTGCAGCGCCGCGGCGCCGTCAGCGGCAGGGGCTCGATCGTCGGCGGGACGGCGACCGCGATGCAGGATTTTACCGGCAATGGCAAGGTCTGGCTGGAAGGCGAGTCCTGGCAGGCTGTGAGCAGCACGCCTGTCACCAAGGGGCAGCAGGTTGTCGTTTGCGCAATGGAGGGCCTTGTCCTTCGCGTCGACCCTTTGCCGCAACACGACCCGACACACGCCCAGACCTAAAGCTGAACCACACACAGAGATCCATACCGAGGAATTTCCATGGCATTACCAACAATCGGACTGATCGCAGCGATCGTCATCATCCTGCTATACAACACCATCAAGATCCTGAAAGAGTACGAGCGAGGCGTCGTGTTTTTCCTCGGCCGCTTTCAGCGCGTCAAGGGCCCGGGCCTCATCCTGCTCTTCCCTGTGATCCAGACCATGACCAAGGTCGATCTCCGGGTCATCGTCCTCGACGTTCCTACCCAGGACGTG
>Ga0299913_10003976_pt1 | contig 12294 bp, 13 predicted proteins | sample RVTome_9_FD_201360 | JGI IMG/M metagenome (GOLD analysis project Ga0299913, IMG submission 201360) | Soil microbial communities from uranium-contaminated site in the Upper Colorado River Basin, Wyoming, United States - RVT155D38 (version 2) ... | reverse complement strand
GCGGCGCTGCGGCCCAGCGAGCGTTGAGCGGCGCGTCCTGGCCGGCTGCGCTGGGACGCCTGGTCGGACGCAACCGCCGGCGCTACGGCGGCTACATCGTCCACGTGGGAGTGGTCTTGGCGTTCGCTGCGGTGGCGGCCTCGTCGAGCTTCCAGACCAGCCGCGACGTGCGCATGCTTCCCGGCGAGAGCGCCACGGTCGGGGACTACGACGTCACCTACAAGGAGGCGTTCACCTCCGTCGACAACACCGAGCAGCGGCTGACGTTCGGCTCCGTGCTGACGATCGAGCGCGACGGCGAGCCGTTCGGGACGCTGAGCCCCAGCCGCAACTACTACTCGGGGCGCTCGGCGGGAACCCTGGCGTCGTTCTTCGAGGGCGAGGCGACGAGCGAGGTCGGCCGCAACGGCGGCGCGGTCGAGGATCTGTGGACTGCGATGCGACCGGACCTCACCTCCGTCGAGGGCTTCATCGGTGGCGCCGACCGGCGGATCGATCGCGCAACGCTGCCCGACCCCGAGGAGATGCCCGACCCCTCGACGGAGGCCGGGCTCGAGGCGATGCGCCAGATCCAGGAAGAGCGCGCGCAGCTTCAGGGGCTCGCGGTTGCGGCGCTCTCCAGGCAATTCGCCCAGGGCGAGGTGCCGGTGGACTTCCGCATCAACGTGAACCCGTTCGTGATCTGGATCTGGATCGGCGGCGGGATCGGCGTGACGGGCGGCCTGCTTGCGGCCTGGCCCGCGGCGTCGGCACGCCGGCGCCGGGTCTCCGACGTACACGCCGCGCGCCTGGCCAGGGACCTGGGCCGGGCCTAGGTAGCACGGATGGAGGTCCTGCTCGTACTCGTGATCGTCGCCTGCCTGGCGGCGTTCGTCTCGGTGCCGCTGCGGCGCGGAGGCGGCGCCGAGCCCGAGGCGGGTTCCGAGGATCCCAGGCGCGCCGAGCTCGAGGCGCGCAAGGAGGCCAAGTACCGCGAGATCCGCGACGCCGAGCTCGACCGCGAGCAGGGCAAGCTCTCGCGCGAGGACTGGGCCCGCGCCGACGCCGAGCTGCGCCGGGAGGCGATCGAGATCCTGCGCGAGCTCGATCAGGTCGACTCGAGCTGAAGCGGCGCTTCCGGAGCCGATTCGCCGCGCGGACTCTCTAAACTGGCGCGCTGTGGAAGGCATCCTCAACATGCTCCAGGTGCTGATCGCCGTGGTCCTGATCTTCCTGGTGCTCTTGCACTCGGGCAAGGACGCGGGGCTCTCGGGCGCGTTCGGCATCGGCCAGAGCGGCAGCTCCTTCGGCGGCGGTTCGCTGGTCGAGCGCAACCTCGACCGCTGGACGATCTTCTTCGCCATCGTGTTCGTGATCAACACCCTCGTCGTCCTCAAGCTCTAGACCAGGAGCTGGAATGAACCCGCGAGCGAGCCGGGCAGCCGCCCGCGCCGCGGTGCTCGCATTTGCGCTCCTCGTTGCGGGGGGAGTGGCAGGCTGCGACGGCGCTGACGAGGGAACCCCCGCGCTCTCGCCGGGCGAGCCGCGCGGGGAGGGCGGGACCCTGGTTTGGGTCGTCGCCGACCGCGTTGGCGAGGCCGATCCCCTGAGCGCGAGGTCGCGTGCCGAGCAGCTCGTCGCTCGGCAGGTGCACGAGCCGCTCGTGAGCGAGCTCACCGGGCCCTTCGACGACACCCGCGAGGTGCCCGGGCTCGCTCGCGTCCGTGCGACGGGCCACTCCACGATCTGGACCGCGAAGCTGCGCCGCGGCGTGCGCTTTCAGGACGGCACTTCCTTCAACGCCCAGGCCGTGCTCGCAAACGTGGAGCGCTGGCGCACGACGGGCGCGGGGCAGGCGCTCCTGCCGGGGTTGGTGGACGCGTTCGCGCCGCGCTTCGACGTCGTCAAGTTCATCCTCGCCGCGCCCGACCGGAACTTCGATCAGCGGCTCGAGGATCCGCGTCTTGGCATCGTCTCGCCGCGCGCACTGCGCCCGCCGTCCGGCGCCGGCGCCCGATTCAGGCAGGCGCCGGGCTCCGGCACCGGGCCGTTCGAGCTGCGCGAGCGGGCGCCCTCCCTGCGCCTGCTCGCTCGCAACACCGGCTGGTGGGGAGCGACCAGCGGCGCGAACCTGGGCCCGGCGCTCGACCAGGTGGAGTTCCGCACCGAGCCAAACCCGGCCGTTCGACTGGCGCAGCTCGACGCGGGCGACGCCCAGCTCGCCGACGAGCTGGGGCCGGACCAGGCCGAGCTGGCCGGGGCCGATCCGCTGCTGACGACCCTGCGCGGCCAGGGTCAGACCTGGCTCGGGCTCGAGCGCTCGGTCCGTGGCGTCGATTCCGCCCGCGAGATCCCCTCGCTCGCCGAGACGTGGCTCGCTTACGTGACGGTTTCGGACTGAGAGCCGGGAGCCCGCGGTCCGCCAGACCGCTGCCGGGGGTCAGTCGGAGCGGTGGGAGACGACGTTCACGATCGTGCCGCTCGGCTCGCGCAGCATGAATCTGCGGACTCCCCACTCCTCGTCGCGCAGCGGATAGGCGATCTCGAGCCCCCGCTCCACTGCGGCGGCGTGGACGGAGTCGACATCGTCCACCCCGACCGAGATCCCGGGCGCGGCTGGATCGTCATTGCTGATGATCGTCACCTGGGCCGAGGGGTTGGTCGGCGATGCGACGGTCACGATCCAGCCCAGGTCCATCGCCACCTCGAAGCCGAGCAGCTCGACGAAGAAGTCGCGCGTCTCGGCGGCGCGGTCCGACCTTATGTTTGGCACCGCCCTGTCGATCGTCACGCTCTGGGTTCTACCCGGAGGTCCGCTGGTTCATGCAGCGGACTGGCACAGCTTCAGGCGCTTCCCACGCGCAGCTACCGCTGCTCGCCCAAGGCGTTACGTTCGTCAGCGACCCATGCCCGGCATACAAGGAGGACGATGGCGCAGACCGATGCCCACATACTCGACGAGCTTCTGGCCGCCTTCAACGACCACGACGCAGAGGCGGTCATGGAGTTCTTCACGGAGGATTGCGTGTTCGAGATGCCGCGAGGGCCGGATCCGTGGGGAAAGCGCCTGACGGGCAAAGCAGACGTTCGAACCGGCATCGAAGCCCGTTTTGCGGGCATTCCGGATATCCACTACGACAGGGATCGTCACTGGGTATGCGGAGACCGTGGGGTCTCAGAGTGGACGATCACCGGCACCGACACTTCGGGAACGAAGGTGGAGGTCCAGGGCTGTGATCTATTCGAGCTACGGGACGGAAAGATCGCCCGCAAGGACTCGTACTGGAAGATCGTCGAGCGGGTCTGACCGTCCTGAATCCAGGGAGGTTGCGTTGCCGGCCGGATGCGGCTTCTCGTCCTGAGGAGCTAGACCTGAGCTATTCCGACAGCCCGACGGCCTCGAGAGCCTGCGTCCGATCGAGGTAAAGGTCGAGGCGGACCGCCTTGTTCTCCCGCATCGTCCAAACGTGGGCCGTGCGATGTGCCTCGACCTCTGCGCCACTCCCTCGTCCCCGACCATGCTCGATTGCGAGGGTGACGACCTTGTCCCCAATATCGAGGAGTTCTTCAACCTCAGGCCGGTAGTCCTCGAAGGCTTCGTAGACCTGAGCCATGTAGCGGCGGACGCCGTCGTGGCCGCGGTAGACGTCGTCGACCCCGACCCAGTCGGCTGCGGGGTCAGGATGCAGCTCGATCTCCGGGTCGAAGGCGTCAAACAGGGACGCGTCGTTTTGGAGCCACCGCTCGTACATCCGGCGGATAACGTCGACGTTCTCCTGGGACACGTCGAGCATTATCTCGCTTGCATGAGAATCTGCTCGCGCTGCGAGCCTGAAGGGCACGATCGGTTAGCGAGAACGCGGATCGAACGCGAGAAGGCCAGCGGCGCAGACGGCGGTCAGGACGAGCCCACCGGCACTGCTGACACTGTTTCCCCAGCCATCGGTTACCAGCGGCGTCAGCACGTAGGCGATTCCGGTGAAGAGCCCCCAGGCCAAGAGTCCCGTGAATATCCATCTCAGCGCCGACACGTACGAACCCATCGTCGTGGAAGGCTCACAGCTTGAGTCGCTAACGATTCCTCCCGCGATTGCTTCTCGCCTTAGACGCGTCGATACCCCCGAAGGCAAGCCGTCCCTACGAATGCGACGAACTTCGCCGCGATAAATGTGAGCGAAAAGAACCTCAGCAACCACCTCGGCGTTCTGCGACATCGCCCCGCAGAAGGCAAGGCTCACTAGGCGGCTGCTCGAGCTCGATCGTGCGGTAGTCGGCCGTGAGGGTGCCGCCACTGCCGGCGCAGTCGTCGGCATCGATGCCGGTGCCTCTCGGGTGCGTGCTCCCGGCGGGTACGGCAAAGAACGCTTCGCCGGTCCTGGCGTCGGGGCCCGTCAATTGGAAGACGATGTTCCCGCCGGGCCGGTTGACGGTGTACGTCGTGGTCCCGCTCGCTGCCGTTCTCTCGGCCCTAAACGAAACGAAGACCAGGCGGTCGAACGAACTTGCGAACATGGTCGTGCTCGAGCTGCCTGCACAGGAGCCCTGCTGCGTCACCGCTTGGTTCCAGTGCTGGTTCCCGGCGAACCGAACGGACGGGCTCTCGATTGCGCTCAAGAGAGCCGGATCCAGCTTCGGCTCGCTCACTGCGGCGTCCTTGAGTTCAGGCTGACCGACGACGTCGTCGCCGAGCGCTCGCGAATTGACCGCGTTCTGGCGGATCTTCTGTTTCGTCACAGCGCCGCTCTTCAGCTGCGGAGTGCCGACGCTGTTTCGCGGCAGGTTGACCGCCGCCCAGGTCGTTCCCGCCATCGCGACGGTCAAGGCCACTATCGAGACGACCAGCGACGGCGAAAGCTTCTTCAGCTTCATCCGTTTCCCCCTTCATAGGTGGCACGCGATCGGCGTGCTTCAGCGCGCTTCATGCGCGCCATTGAAAGCGACCCTAGTCGATGCAACCCGCATCGACAAACCGCGGGCCGTCTACCGCTTCCCATGCGAGGCGGATTGTCGCTCGGTCGCGACAGAGCTACTTTTCTGGAGCCGCGGGCGCGGAACAGGACTTGACGCCCGCCTCAGCATCATCGATGCAGTAGACCTCGCCGGTGGGTGACTGCGCCGCGAATGCTGCTCCAGCGGCGAGAAGTTCGGGGGCGGAGCCGTAGCGAAGCTCCTTCGGGATGATGAGGTCGACCGAGTCGGTCGCCTTGGTGAATTCGATCCCGGCGAGGGCTTTGTCGTGCTCGCTTTGGTCGTCGACCAGCACCAAGCTGAGCGCGATCTCTCGCTCGTAGAAGTAGTCGAGCAAACCCAGGTTCTTCGCGGGTGAGGTCTTGAGGGTTTCCCCCTTTCGGATGACCTCGATCTCACCCTTTAGACGGGGCAGCCGCGCCGCCGGCGCAACTTGCGCGGCCTCTTCGAGCGCCGTGTATGCCTGTTGCAGGCGGTCCTTGGTTTCCTTGTCAGCGGACGACTCTGGAGCGTCCTTGTCAGAAGAGCACCCACCGCTCCCCAGAGCCGCGACCAACGCAAGCGCTATCAGGGGCAGCCAGCGAGTCGAATGAATGATGTCGCTTCCTACCCGGTGCTAGCCAGCCCACCAGTCGCGCCGGCCCTCGACGTCGTCGCGCGGAGCGTCGCCGAGATTCGGTGCGCCGATGACGAGGATCTCGAGGCCGTCCGGTCCGGCCTCGTAGCCTCGCCACGTCCCGGGCGGGACGCGAACCGCGTCCCACTGCTTGAGCTCGACGATCTCGTCGTCGAGCTTCATCCGCCCGCTCCCGCGCACGACCACGTACACCTCCTCCTGCTTCTCGTGCGTGTGGCCATACGGAAAGCGGTAGCCGGGCGGGATGCGCTGGTAGCTCAGGCCGGATTGCTCGAGCTCGAGCGCCTTGGTCGCCAGCCGAAACTCCAGGTCCGGCGCGCCGTCGAAGTTGGAACCCACGTCCGGCAGGTCCTCTTTGAAGTTCCTCAGCGTGAACGGCACGGCGCAATCCTATGGAGCTTTCTCCCTCAGTGCCGCTGACAGCCGTACCAGGGTGGAAGGTCGCTTGCTGCTCTCTGGCAGAGCGGTGGGGTCGCAGTCCGCACGGCGCCAAAAAATGCCTTGCGAACCGTGACCGGCTGTGCAACGCTGACGCCGTCCTGGGGGGAGTGTTACCCAGGGAGGCGAAATACAGATGAAGCATTGGTCGGTCGCGGTCGCAGGTCTTGCCCTGTTGCTCGCCTTCGGCACTCAGCCCGCCGCCGCGCAATCCGCGTCCGACCGGCTCAACGGATACACCGCCATCGTCGAGTCGGATCAGCTTCAGATCCTGGCCGAGCAGGGCTTCGATATAGGCGAGCAGGTTCAGGTGCGCGGCGGCCGCGTCGAAGTCGACTTCATCGCGACCCGCGGCCAGCGCGCGAAGCTGGCCGCCGAGGGGATCAAGAGCAAGCTCACGCGCGTGCGGGGCGGCAAGACGCTGCGCCAGTTCGCCGCCGCGCAATCCCAGCACGGCTTCGACGTCTGGCGCTCCTACGACGAGGAGGGCGGCATCCGAGACCAGATGTATCGGGTGGCCCGCCGCAATCCGCAGCTCGCCAAGCTGGTCAACATCGGCACCACGGTCCAGGGGCGCGAGATCCTCGCGATCAAGCTCACCCAGGGAGCGCGCGACAAGGAGGACGGCAGTCGGCCCGCGGTCCTCTACAGCTCGACCCAGCACGCGCGCGAATGGATCTCCACCGAGGTCAATCGCCGCCTGATGAACTGGTACATCCAGCGCTGGCGCGACAACCACAAGCAGACCAAGCGCCTGCTCAAGGACACCGAGCTGTGGTTCGTGCTGGTCGCGAACCCCGACGGCTACCAGTACACGTTCGAGAGCGACGACACCCGGTTGTGGCGCAAGAACCTGCGCGACAACAACGGCGACGGCGAGATCGCTGTGGGCGACGGTGTCGACCTGAACCGCAACTTCCCGAGCCACTTCAACTACGACGAGGAGGGCTCCTCGTCGGTCGCATCGAGCGAGACCTACCGCGGCCCCGAGGCCGTTTCCGAGCCGGAGACCGCGGCGATGAAGGGCCTGCTCGATCGGATCGGGTTCGCCTTCCAGGTCAACTACCACTCCGCCGGCGAGTGGCTGCTCTACGCCGAGGGCTGGCAGATCGCCACGCCCACCGCCGACGACCCGATCTACTACGCGATGTCGGGCAACCTCGACGAGGCGTCGATCCCTGACTATCACCCGGGGCTCAGCTCCGACGTCCTCTACGTCACCAACGGCGAGACGACCGACTACGCGCACACCGAGACGGGCGCCCTGGCCTGGACGCCCGAGCTCTCGGAGGGCTGCCCCGGTTGCGGGTTCGTGTTCCCCGACAACGACGGCTTGGTGCAGGAGGAGTTCGAGCGCAACCTGCCGTTCGCCAGGTCGGTCGCGAACTCGGCCGGCGATCCGGCGAACCCGGATTCGGTTCTCGGGATCGAGACCCAGCCGTTTTACCTGGAGAGCGAGGACGCCTACAAGGAGGGCGTCCCGGGCGTGAACTTCGCGTTCGATTACTCCTATGGCGATCCCCAGCCCGTCCAGGTGCTGGCCAAGCGGAGCCTGGGCGACGTCACGCTCAAGTACCGGATCGGCGACGGCGAGGTGCAGAGCGCGCCGACGTCGGAGTGGGAGGGTGGCGAGCGCTATGGCACCGCGGACGTGCACTACCGGCAGCTGCGCGGCGTGGTTGAGGGCACGGAGCCCGGCGACACGGTCGAGGTCTGGTTCGAGGGCGGCGGTGAGCGCAGTGAATCGTTCACCTACGAGGCCGTCTCGGAGACCGGCAACCGCGTGCTGGTCGTGGCCGCCGAGGACTACTCGGGCGCCTCGCCCAATCAGGCTGCCGGGCCGCACTACGTCGAGTACTACCTCGACGCGCTCGATGCCAACGGCGTCGCCGCCGACGTCTACGACGTCGATGCGCGCGGGCGGACCGCGCCGGATCACCTCGGCGTTCTCGGCCACTACGACGCTGCCATTTGGTACACGGGCGACGACATCGTCACCCGCCGCGCGGGCTGGGGCCCCGGCAACGCGGACCGGCTCGCGATGGACGAGATCCTCGAGTTCCGGGAGTACATGAACGAGGGCGGCCGCGTGCTCTACACCGGCGCTTGGGCCGGGCAGCAGTACACGACGGCGGTCGGCACCCAGCTGTACGACCCGAAGGGCGAGGAGCCATGCGACAACCCGGAGCTCGAGCCGCGGCGCTGCCTGGCTCTGCCGGGCTCGGGCGACGGCGTCAACGACGTGCTCCAGTACTTCCTCGGCTCGTACCTCCTGGCGCCGGGCGACGGGCACGATCCCGAGACCGGCGAGCAGTTCGACGTGCTGGGCATCGACGAGCCGTTCACCGGCATGGACTGGGCGCTCGGCGGGCCCGAGAGCGCCGACAACCAGGTCATGAGCTCCTCGTTCGTGTCCACCAGCGGTGTCCTGCCACCCGAGGAGTACCCGCAGTTCGAAAGCTGGCCGTCGAGCCGCTGGGATAAGCCCGGTGGCCCGTTCGATCCGCACTCCGGCGAGCATTACGTCTACTCGCAGATCGCCGACGTGTCCTACAAGCGGCTGTCGCGAGAGATCGCGGTGCCCGAGTCGGGCGGCCAGAGCCTCAACTTCTGGACGTCCTATGAGACGGAGGGGGCCTGGGATCACATGTTCGTCGAGGCCAGGACGGCGGGCGTCGACGACTGGACGACGCTGCCCGACGCGAACGGTCACACGACGCAGCAGCCCGGCGACAGCTGCGCCGCGGGCTGGAGCGACGAGCTCCATCCGCAGCTCAACCACTACGTGACCTACGACCCGGATGCGGAGTCGTGCTCGAGCGCGGGCACGACCGGCGAGTGGCACGCGGCGTCCGGCGGCTCGGGCGGCTGGCAGGAGTGGGAGATCGATCTGTCCGAGTGGGCCGGCGAGACCGTGGAGATCTCGATCACCTACGCGAGCGATTGGTCCGTCCAGAGCCTGGGCGTGTTCGTGGACGACGTGACGCTGCCCGACGGCACGACGACGTCGTTCGAGGACGGCCTCGACGGCTGGGAGGTCACCGGCTCGCCTGAGGGCAGCGCCCCGAACGCGAACGACTGGGTCCGCACCGATGCCGCCGGGTTCCCGGTCGGAGCGTCGATCACCACCCCGGACTCGATCGTGATGGGCTTCGGGTTCGAGGGGATCGCGACCCAGGCGGAGCGCGACGCGGTGATGGGCCAGGCCCTGGGCCACCTGCTCGAGTGATCTGAGGAGAGAGGCGACGGCGCGGGTCCCGGTGCGCGGGGCCCGCGCCCGGCGCTCGCTAGAGGATCGGCGACATCTCCACGTCGGGGTTGTCGCGCTGGAAGCGCTCGAGCTCGAAGTCGTCCTTGAACACGGCGAGCTCGACCCCCTCGCCGGCGAGGATCTGGCCTCGCGGCCAGCGCTCGACGGCCGCGCGGCCCCGCTCGTCGATCCGCCGCGACGCGTGCGCGGCGAGGGGCTCGCGGCGTACGGGAGCTCCGAACTCGTGCTCGAGCCGGTAGCAGGCGACCTCGAACTGAAGCTGGCCCGCGCCGCCCAGGATGGGCACCTGCGGCCCCGTGGCGGGCTCGTGGAGCACGTGGACCACGCCCTCGTGCTGGAGCTGCTCGAGCCCGCGGCGGAACTTCTTGTGGTTGGCCGAATCGGCGTTGAGGATCCGCATGAATTGATTCGGCGTGGTCGTCGGCGGCGCCGGGAAATGGGCCTCGGCGCCCACGTACAGGGTGTCGCCGACGCGCACGTCGCCGGCATTTGCCAGCCCGATCACGTCACCCGGATACGCCGACTCGAGCGTCTGGCGCTCGCGGCCGAAGAGGGCATGCGCGTAGTTCGTCCCAAGCTCCTGGCCGGAGCGCGCGTTGACGACCTTCATCCCGCGCTCGAAGCGACCCGAGCAGACCCGCAGGAACGCCAGCCGGTCGCGGTGGCGGGGATCCAGGTTGGCCTGCACCTTGAAGACGAGCCCCGAAAACGGCGCGTCGAGCTCGCGCTCGGCGCCGTCGCTGGTGCGGGTTGCATGCGGCGCCGGGGCGAGCTCCACCATCGCCTGCAGCAGCAGCCGGACCCCGAAGTTCGAAAGGGCGGAGCCGAAGAAGACGGGCGTCGCCACCCCGCGCAGGTACGCGTCGCGGTCGAGGCCCGCCCCCACCGCGTCAAGCAGGCCCATCTCCTCGTCGGCCTGCGTCCACTCCTCGCCCTCCTCGCTCGCGGCCCGGGCGGCGCCGAGCTGTTCCTCCGCCCCGATGCTGGCGCCGCGGGCCGTCCGCTCGAAGCGGTGGAACATGCCGTCGCGCAGGTCGACGACGCCGTGGAAGCGCTCGGCGGAGCCAACCGGCCAGGTCAGCGGCGTAGCTCGCAGGCCCAGCTCGGACCCGATCTCGTCGACGAGCTCCAGCGGCTCAAGAGCCGGCCGGTCGAACTTGTTGATGAAGGTGATGAGCGGGATGTGGCGCTCGCGCGCGACCTGGAAGAGCTTGAGCGTCTGCTCCTCGATGCCCTTGGCGGCGTCGAGGAGGATGATCGCCGAGTCGGCGGCGGCCAGCACCCGCAGGGTGTCCTCGGAGAAGTCGCGGTGGCCGGGAGTGTCGAGCAGGTTGAAGGTCACGCCCTCGTAGTCGAAGCGAAGGACGCTGGAGCTCACCGAGATGCCGCGTTCGCGCTCGAGCGCCATCCAGTCGGAGGTGGCCGCGCGCCGCTGGCGGCGGGCCTTCACCGAGCCGGCCTGCTCGATCGCCCCGGCGTAGAGCAGCAGCTTCTCGCTCAGCGTCGTCTTGCCCGCGTCGGGGTGGGAGATGATCGCGAACGTCCGCCGGCGCTCGGCTTGCGAGCGCACCGCTCCGTCGCCCGCAGGGGCCGGTTTGGTTTGCGTCTGTTCGGTCATGGCGCGCCGGAAACCCCCGTCTTGGCGGGGGTTTCGAGGTGAGGTTGAGGGTAGACGACCCCACCGAGGCGGATCCAGCGCCGGTTTCGGACTCGGTGGGGGGCTACAGACGCTCTGCCAGCCCGGCCCCCGCGGCCTCCAGCTCAGCCCGGGTCCTCGCCTCGATCACCGCGGCGAAGCCCAGCCGCTCGACGGCGTCTTGGTCGAGCGAGTTGCGGCCGACCACGGCGAACAGGGGCACGCCGGCGTCGCGAGCGCCGGCCGCGATGCGCCCGACGATCTTGCCCTCCAGGCTCTGGGAGTCCAGTCCGCCCTCGCCGGTAACCACGGCGCGGCAAGCCGCCACGCGCTCGAAGAACCCGGTGCTCTCGAGGACGAAGTCGGCGCCGGAGGTGAGCTCCGCGTCGTGGGCCGCCCACAGGGCGCCGGAGATTCCGCCCGCGGACCCGCTCATCGGCACTCCCCGCGGGTCGCGCGGCAGTGTTCGCGCGAGCTCGTCGAGGCGTCGTTCGAGCAGCACGACGCCCTCCGGGTCGGCGCCCTTCTGCGGGCCGTAGACCGTCGCGCATTCCTCCCAGGGGGTGGTGACGTCGCTCAAGACCGTGATCCGTCCCCCGTCGAGCCCGCCGCCTGCCGCGATCGCCTCGCGCGCCCCGCGGCCGCCGTCCACGGTGGCCGAGCCGCCCGTCGCCACCAGGATCTGCTGCGCCCCCGCCCGGCGCGCGGCGAGGATGAGCTCCCCGGCGCCGTGACTGCTCGCGGCGAGGGGGTCGAGCTCGCTCGCGGCCAGCTTGCCCAGCCCGATCGCGAGCGCCGTCTCGACCACTGCTGTCCTGCGATCGGATGCCAGCAGGGCGAAGCGGGCACGGGTTGGCCGCCCGAGGGGATCGCGTACCTCGACTTCGACGGTCTCGCCGCCGTGGGCACCCAGCAGGACCTCGAGGGTGCCCTCGCCGCCGTCGGCCACGGGATGCTCGGCGGCATCCACCCCGGCACCCTCGAGGCCCGCGCTCACCGCGCGGGCGACCTCGGGCGAGCTGAAGGTGCCCTTGAAGGAATCGGGCGCGACCAGCACCGGTTTGCGCCCCGCGTTCTCGGCGCTCATGCGGTTGCCTGGCCAGGAGAATCGCCGGCGAGGCCGTCCCAGCTCGCCATGGCGCAGTCGACGATCGCCAGCATCTGGCGACGCGGGGCGCCGTCGCGCGCCTGGATCGAAAGGCCCTCGAGCACCGTGTTGAAATAGGCGGCAAGGGCGCCGACGTCGGCCCCGGGGGCGACGTCGCCCTCGGCGATGCCGCGCTTCAGCCGATCGCGAATCGACTCGTGGGTCATTCGCCGCAGCCCCGCGAGGTACTCGCGCACCGATTCGTTGTGAGGCGTCCA
>Ga0299913_10003974_pt1 | contig 12297 bp, 11 predicted proteins | sample RVTome_9_FD_201360 | JGI IMG/M metagenome (GOLD analysis project Ga0299913, IMG submission 201360) | Soil microbial communities from uranium-contaminated site in the Upper Colorado River Basin, Wyoming, United States - RVT155D38 (version 2) ... | reverse complement strand
TTCGCCGACGGTGGCATCAACGAGGCACAGGCGCGGGTGATCGTGAAGTGTGCGGAGAAGATGCCGGCCCGGGCCACCCCCGAGCAACGTCGTGCGGCCGAGGAGGGCTTGGTCGCCAAGGCGGTCTCCGGGTTGACTGCCCGTGGGCTTCGCCAGGCCGGGCGGCGGATGCTGGAGGCGGTGAGCAAGGAGCTCGCCGACGAGCAGGAGTCCACACAGCTCAAGGGCGAAGAGGACCGGGCCGAGACCGAGACGTGGCTCTACCTCCACGACAAGGGCGACGGGACCGTGTCCGGGAAGTTCGTGATCCCCGAGCTACAGGCTCAGTTGCTCCGGTCCGTCCTCGAGCGGCTCTCCGCCCCACGCCGGTGGGGGCGGAACAAGCAGGGTGAGCAGGTGGAGGACGAGAGCGTCGACAACTGGTCGGGCCTCAACTTCACCGAACGCATGGGCACCGCGTTGGTCGAGCTCCTCGAGCACCTGCCCACCGACCGACTCGGCCCGGCTGGTACGGCGGTTCTCGTCCATGTCCCCTACCAACATCTTCTCGACGGGCTCGCCTCCGCACGCTTGGACGCCGGCGTGCGCTTCTCCGCCGGCCAGGCCCGCCGACTTGCCTGCGAGGCCGGGATAATCCCCGCGGTCCTGGGCTCTCAGTCGGAGGTGCTCGACCTGGGCAGGCGGGTCCGGCTGCACACGCCGGCGCAACGCCGAGCACTATCCATCCGCTACGACACCTGTGCGATCGAGGGCTGCGAGAGGCCGTTCTCGTGGTGCGAGATACATCATCCACAGGCTTGGAGCCTGGGCGGGACGACGGACCTGGTCAATGGACTGCCGTTGTGCGCACACCATCACCGACGCGCCCACGACGACAACTTCCGCCTGGTCCTGCTCGACAACGGGGAAGCTCGCCTCCGCCTCACCCGGCGCCTGCGGTTCCAGGCCGCGGCCGAGCAGGCGGCCTGATCGGCAGCAGCGGGTGCCCCGGAAGCTCCTGGACGACTGGCGTTGCCCGAGGTCTGCGGCGCTCTGGAGGTAGCGGTCGGCGGCAACAGCACCGCGCCCGCTGACACCGTTCGGGTCCTCGGCCATGGCAGGGCATATGACCCTTCTGACCTGTCGGCTCAAAGGGGTCAAAGGGTTTGTCGACTCGAGTTCACCCAGGCATCCCCAGGTGGCCACGCACCGCTCGGTTTGCTGGCCTACCGTCACGTCAATGGACCGTCACGAATTAGAGCTCCTGGACGTGCCGACCATGCTCTTGAGCAGCGTGCCCGGGGCCGACGCCGCGTTCGAGCTGTCACTGGGATGCGCCTGCGGGTGGAGCAGCCGGCTCGTGATCAGTGACCCTACGACCGCGAGGCTAGAGCAGGCGCTGGAGCGCGCACAGGACGAGCACCGCCGTACGGCGCAGCTCCGTCTCGACGCCCCGAACCCCCCGGCGGTCAGCGCACGACCGTGATGTGAGCCGGCGGGTGGTGCCCGTAGGGCAGGTCCGTCTCGTGGCCAAGAGCCAGGAGGATACTCGGAAGAATCGCCTTGGCCGTGCGGCGATACCCGTCGCTGGAGGGGTGGAACCTGTCGATCGCGAACATCTGGTCCGGCCTGGCGATGAAGAACGGTCCCACCACGTCAGCCAGCGAGACCGCGTACGCCCCGAGCTCGGTCACGGCGTCTCGCTGGGCATCGGCGAGCTGCCGGGAGGCGATCCGCGCGAGGGTGCGCAACGGCTGCGGCAGCGCCTGGAGGGCGCCGAGGTCGGGGCAGGTCCCCACGATCACGTGCGTCCCACGCTGCTTCAGCAAGCCGACCACCTCCGAGAGCTGCTGCGTCGAGGTCGACGTCTTCACCCGATGTGTCGCGTCGTTGCCACCCACCACGATCACGGTGATGTCGGGGGCGTAGCCGGCCGGGAGGCCGGCCAGCTGTGCCCGCAGCATGGAGGTCTCGGCACCGACGATCGCGGCGGTGTGCAGGCGCACCGACCGCCGGGTGCGCTTCGCGAGCCTCTTGGCCAGCTGCGCGCCCAACATATGGAGGCTTGTCGGCCCGAGACCGGCTGCGATGGAGTCGCCGAGCAGCAGCAACTCCATCGGACTGCCGTACTTCTTCTTGTAGGTCCGGTCGGCGAGGTGGGCCTCCTCGCCGAGGGGTTTGCCGATGGTGCCGCGCGCCGACCTGGCCTGTAGCCGGAGGAACCCGCGGGCGAGGAGTGCCGTGACCCCGATGCCACCGGCACAGGCCGCGCCTGCGGCGATGAGCGGGTGCCCGGCCGGGGCCCTGACTCGGCGCTGCCGGGCTTGACGGGGACGCGGGCTCACGTCCGCTCGAGCAAGTGGTACGTCCGGTCCATGCTGCGGCCCAGTGGGGCCGCGGCTGCGACGACCGGGGTCTCGTCCCTGTCCGACGAGGCGGCTGAGCGGCGTAGGAGGTGGGCCGCGGCCGGCTGCGCCGCACCGCGACCGATGCCGCGCAGGAGCCACCCGGCCGTGGTCCACAGGTTGTGGTCCAACCGGTTCCGGCCGTCGATGAGTCGGCGCGTGCTCACCAGGTCACCGACCTCGTCCGGGTCGAGGGTCAGGAACTCGGGCCAGTCGGTGAGGTGCAGCACGAGGTCGGCACCGGTCAGCGCCGCCTCTGCGCTGGCGACGTAGGTGAGCGCCGGACACACCGCGCGGGCGTTGTTGCTGGCCTCGGGGTCGTAGACGCGCACGTGCGCACCCTGCAGGTGCAGCCGACCGGCGACATCCAGCGCCGGAGAGTCTCGCACGTCGTCCGACATCGGCTTGAACGCCGCACCCAGGACGGCGATCCGCCGTCCCCGCGCACTGCCGCCGCACAGCTCGTTCGCCAGGTCGACCGTCCGCCCCCGGGTGCGGAGGTTGATCAGGTCGACCTCGTGCAGCAGGGCCGCGACGGAGCCCGCGCCGAGCTCGGTGGCCCGCGCGGAGAACGCGCGGATGTCCTTGGGCAGGCAGCCGCCACCGAAACCGATCCCGGCGTCGAGGAACCGGCGTCCGATGCGGGGGTCGTCACCGAGGATGTCGGCCAACGACACGACGTCGGCACCGGAGCGGTCGCTGACCTCCGCCATCGCGTTGATGAAGGAGACCTTCGTGGCCAGGAACGCGTTGGCGGCGCCCTTGGCCAGTTCCGCCGTGGCCAGGTCCGTGACATGGACCGGTGTCCCGTCGAGGATCGCACGCTCGTAGACGCGCCGCAACGTCAGCTCTGCCTCGAGGTTGGAGACACCGAACACCAGTCGGTCGGGACTGAGGGTGTCCCGCACTCCGTGTCCCTCGCGGAGGAACTCGGGGTTCCACGCCACGGACGCCGTGACCCCCGGTGGCGTCATCGCGGCGAGCATCGTGCTCAGTGCCTGAGCGGTGCCGACCGGGACGGTTGACTTCCCGACGATCAGGCAGTCGTGGTTGCTGTGCCGCGCCAGCTCCCGAGCGACGGTGAACACCGCACTCACGTCGGCCTCCAGGCCGGACCGCCGCTGTGGGGTGCCGACACAGACGAAGTGCACGTCGGCGAACTCGGCCGCCTCCTGCAGGTCCGTACCGAACCGCAGGCGGCCGCTGCCGACGTGACGCGACAGCAGGTCGTCGAGGCCGGGCTCAGAGAACGGCGGGGAGCCGGCGGCGAGCAGGGCGACCTTGCGGTGGTCGCTGTCGACGCCCAGGACCTCGAACCCGAGGTCGGCCAAGCATGCTGCGTGGGTGGCACCGAGGTAGCCGGTACCGATGACGCTGATGCGCGTGTTCATGTCCTCAGAGCACCAAGTCCGGCTGACCAACGCCCACCCTCCAGGGGGGTGTCGGGTGACCACGTGATGTACGCCCGGCGGCGTGCCCGGCGCACGCACCGGTCACGCGGCGACGGAGTCGTCGACACCACCGACCACCGCGGTGTAGTGGTCGCGGACGAGCTCGTCGACCACCGCAGCCCAGCTGCGCTGCGCCACCTCACCCAGCGCCCGCCGGGCCATCGACTCCCGCAGTGCCGCGTCCCCCACCAGGGTCGCCACGGCGCGGCGCAGGGACCGCATGTTTCCCGGGTTGTACAGCAGGCCGGTCCTGCCGTGCTCGACGAGGTCCACCGGCCCACCGACGGCCGGCGCCACCACCGGCACCCCGCTCGCCTGCGCCTCTTGGACCGTCTGGCAGAACGTCTCTGCCTCGCCGGTGTGGACGAACACGTCCAACGACGCGAAGGCACGCGCCAGATCGGTGCCGTGCAGCAGGCCGGTGAACTCCGCGTCCGGCAGCTTCCGCTCCAGCCACCCACGCGAGGGGCCGTCGCCGACGACGACCAGCCTGGTCCCCGGGATGCGCGCGACCTCGACCAGGCGTCGTACCTGCTTCTCCTGCGCCAGCCGGCCGACATAGCCGACGACGACGCTGTCCCCGCACCGACGTGTCCAGTCCTCGTGAACGGTCGCGCTGCGGTACTCGGGCCCGAACAGGTCGAGCGCGACCCCCCGCCGCCAGACGTGCAGGTCGCTCACCCCCAGTGCGTGCAGCTGCGCGTAGGAGGCCGTCGAAGGCACGAGCGTCCGCGTCGACCGGCGGTGGATCCGGCCGACCCACCGGGCGACCACCGCGTCGGCCCGGATCCCGTACTGCCGCGCGAACCCGGCGATGTCGGTCTGGTAGACGGCCACGGTCGGGACACCCAGCCGGCGGGACGCCCGGAGCCCGACCGCGCCGAGCATGATCGGCGAGGCCAGGTGCACCACGTCCGGGTGGAAGCCGGCCAGCGTCCGCTCGACAACGGCGTCAGGCAGGCCGAGGGGGAAGGAGCGGTACCCGGGGACACCCATCGACCGGACCCTGACGACGTCGACGTTGCGGTAGCCGCCCGGGCCAGGACCAGGAGCGATGACCAGGGGCTCGTGGCCGGTCTCGAGGAGCCGGTCCACGGTGTGGCGAACGGTGTTCGTCACACCGTTGACCTGCGGGAGGAAGGACTCGGTCACGATCGCAACTCGCATGGCACCACGGTGGATGTGCAAGGTGAACGAGCGGTGTCGTCGCTGTCGGTGTCCGATGAAGCCCACAGGTCCGGTCAGCGAGTGTCCGTGCTCGGGGCGGTGTCGGCGGGCTCGTCGTCGAGCAGCCCTCGGGTTTCGGACTTGAAGATCCGCAGGGCCCGGCCACTGCCGCGAGCGAGTTCGGGAAGCTTCTTGGCCCCGAATAGGAGCACTAGAACCAGCAGCACGAGCAGGATCTCGGTCGGCCCCATGTTGACCATGTGTGGAGTTGCCATGAGCGAGCCGGGAACGACGGTCATCGGTTCTTCCTCAACAAGGGGGGTGTTTGGGTCGGAGAGGAGCGAGGTGCCGCGGCGGCTGAGCACACGACACCTCGCTCCTCGGGTACTGCGATCCGCTGCTCCGCCCGGGGAACGTCGACCGCTACGTCACTGCTGGTTACAGCGCGCCCTGGCGCCAGGGGCCGGTGATCGCCAGGGTGATGCCCGGGCTCTGGACGTTGACGAAGAGCCAGTTGCCGTTCCTGGGCTCGAAGACCGAGCCGGCCCACTCCGATCCCCGGTAGTCGGCGGGCTGGACGCTCTTGCCGGCTGACCCTCCACGCAGGTCGACGTCGTTGGCCGCGAACCGGAAGATCTCACCCTCGGTCGTCAACCCGTGGACGTACTCGGTCCCCCCACCGTCCTCGCAGAGCACGAGGCCACCGCGGGGGCTGACGCACATGTTGTCGGGAGCGTTGAGCATCTCCGCCCCGGGCGAGGCGAACAGCACCCGGAAGCTGTCGGTCGCCGGGTCCAGCTCGAACACCTGTCCCTGACGCGCAGGGCCGCCGTCGGTGGTGAGCACGTAGATCCGGCCATTGCCGTACCACGCGCCCTCGAGACGTCCGAAGATCGCAGCGCCCTTGCCCTGCGCCTCGTAGCGCACCGTGTCTCCGGCCGGGTCGGGCTCGTCGATGTCGACCCAGCTGACCCCGCTGTAGCTGGTCTCGCCGTCGCGACGGGTGTCGTAGCTGGTGCCACCGATCTTCATCGCCTGCAGTCGTCCACCCCGGGCGAGGTCGCCAGGGGTGTTCGGGACGAACCGGTACAGGGCGGCGTCCCCGCGGTCCTCGGTCTCGTAGACGTGACCGGTCTCCGGGTCGATCGCCGCGGCCTCGTGGTTGAACCGCCCCATCGCCGTGTAGGGCACGGGGCTGCCCTTCCCCTCCGAGGCCACCTCGAAGACGTAACCGTGCCGGTGCTCACCGACCGTGCTGAACGTCTCCTCACACGTCAGCCACGTCCCCCACGGCGTTGGCCCACCGGCGCAGTTGCGGATGGTGCCGCCGAGGCTGCCGTAGGACTCGAGGAACTCACCGGCGTCGGGGTCGAAGACCAGAGTGGTGGTGCCGCCACCGGCCGCCGGGTTGTACGCCGGGTCGGTGAACGCCTGCGAGGCCCCGCGCTCATGGTTGCGCACGATGTGCACGCGGTCGCCGTACCGGAACGCACCCATGCCGTCGTGCGCGTTGGGGGTGGGCACCCCGTCGGTCATCGGGTCGTTGGTCCAGCCGTAGGAGATGTACTCGAAACCGCGCGGCAGCTTGAGCAGCTCGAGGCCGGTCGCCTGGTCGCGCACCGGCGCGAGTGGTCCGTAGCCGCCGCCGAAGTCGAACTTCGCCGGTGCCGCAGCGGCCGTGCGAGCGGCCAGCGCCTCGAACGGGATGCTGGCGGCGGCCGTCCCAGCCGCCACCGCGGCCGCGCCGCGCAGGAACGAGCGACGTCCCAGGCCGGAGCCGGACGGCGCCGCAGGTGAGGTGTGGGTCATGGTGGTTCCCCTTCGCTTGTGTTGTCTTCTCCGGATGGTCGATCGCCGTGCCACCGAGGCTCACTGCGGCGTCGCGCAAGAGCCTTGTCTGCCTCGAAGAGACGAGACAAGGGTCGTGTGGAACTCGTCGGACAGGTTTGTCGCACGGGACACCTCACCGTCGCCTGTTGGCCACCAGACCCGGGGCTGAGCGAGTGATCCGGCGTGGGGTCGTTTGCTCGTTCACCGGTCATCGGGCGTTCACATGGGAGCCCTACGGTGCTCCCATGTCTCCATCGAGTCGCCAGCGAGTCTTCCTCCATGTCGGCGTTCCGAACAGCGGCGCCTCCGTCGTACAAGCAGGCCTTTCCCATCACCGCGCCGCGCTGCTCGACGCAGGGTTTCTCTACCCCGACAGGAACCTGGCGTTCGATGCCGCCCTCGACCTGCGGGGCAACCACAAGGAGTGGGGACGCAAGCGCGGGGAGGTGGAAGGCGCCTGGGACCGCCTGTGCCTGGAGGCCCGTCACCACCGAGGCACCACGATCATCAGCAACGAGCTGCTCGCAGCGGTGCCCAGGCGGAAGGTGGCCAGTGCCCTCTCCATGCTCGGCGGCTTGGACGTGCACCTGGTCGTGACCGTCCGGGACCTTGCCGTCCACCTGGCCACCGGATGGCAGGACAGCGTGATGGCTGGCGGATACGCCGACATCGAGAAGTTCTGCGAACAGGTCCTCTCGCCTCACCGGGCACATGAGCCGGCGCAAAGGTTCTGGGCGTCGCAGGACATCCCCCAGGTGCTTGCGCGCTGGGGCTCAGAACTACCCCGAGAGAACGTCCACGTCGTGTGCTGTCCACCGTCCACGGACAGCCCGGACAAGTTGTGGGCGCGGTTCGCCGAGGTCGTCGCGCTGGATCCGAACGTCTTCCCCCTGCCGCACCAAGCACCAGCTGTTCCGTCGTGGGGGGTGACTCATGTCGATCTGCTACGCCGTGTCAACGCGGCACTGGCCGACAGCGGGTTCGAGGAGCCGCGAGGTGGTGGGATCGCGACGCACTACTTCTCCCAGGCGCTGGGTGCCCTTCACCCATCTGCCCCGCCGGCGCTTCCGGGGACACTGCTCGACGACGTGGTCACCGTCGCGAAGCCGTGGTTGCAAAAGATCGAGGTGGCCCGATACCGCGTCTGGGGTGACACCGGCGATCTCCTTCCGGCTCCCGCTTCCGTTGCTCAGTGGGACTCCGAGGAGGCCGACCAGCCCCCGGAGGTGGACTCAGCGGTCGCCGTCATCGCAGAGCTCCTCCTCGAGGTGGACCGGTTGCGTTCAAGCACGGCCAGTCTGAAGTCCGACAAGAAGGTACTGAAGAAGAAGCGCAAGAGGTTGAAGCTGCGGCTGGCCGAGGCTCTGAGCGACTGACCGCCTACTTCCGCGGTCGCGCGGCCAGCCACCCACGGGCAACCGTACGTCGGTGACCCGAGTCGTCGGCGACGACGACACGCAGCACGGGTTTCGACAAGCTCAAACACCGTGGGGGCTCAACCACCGTGGGGGCTCAACCTCCGTGGGTGGGTTTCGACAGGCTCAACCAGCGTCATGGGGGGTGGGTTCGCAGCGGCCGTAGTCGTCCTCGAAGCGGTGGATGTCGTCCTCGCCGGTGTACGCGCCGCGCTGGACCTCGATGATGATGAGCTCCTCGGTGCCCTCGTTGGACAGGCGGTGCTTCGCGCCCTGCGCGACGTCGATGCTGTGCCCCGGCCCGGCGGTGACGGTCTCCCCGTCCACGGTGCAGGTGGCGATCCCGAAGATCACCACCCAGTGCTCCGAGCGGTGGTCGTGCTTCTGGTAGGACAGCCGGCAGCCCGGGTTCACGTGGATGCGCTTGACCTTGTAGCCGCGGTTCACGTCGATGACGTGCCACGAGCCCCAGGGGCGCTCCTCCGAGTCCAGTGCCACGCGTACCTACCCCTTATGTGTCGACGGAATCAGTCGCCTAGCCTACAGAGATGAGCCGTTCGCTACTCGTCAAGGTCACCGCCGGCGTCGACGACGCCGAGCGGTGCAACCAGGGACTGACCGTCGCCGCCACCGCCGTCGCCGCCGGGGCGGAGGTCAGCCTGTGGCTCACCGGCGACGCGGTCTGGTTCGCCGTGGCTGGACGCCAGCCCTCGCTCGCCCTCCCGCATGCGGCCGATGCTGCCGACCTGCTGGCCGCGGTCCTCGCGGGCGGCCGGGTCACCGTGTGCACCCAGTGCGCCCGGCGCCGCGACGTCGGAGAGTCCGACGTACTCCCCGGGGTGCGGGTGGCCGGCGCACCGACGTTCGTGGAGGAGGCCCTCGCCGACGGCATCCAGGCCCTCGTCTACTGACCTCCAGCTCACACGAGCTGCGGGGATCGGATTCCCGTCACCACCCGAGGTCTGTCTTGACCTGCTCCCACGGGACCGGCCCCTCCCCGGTGGCCTTCATCTCGGCACGGGCCTCCTCAGCGGCGCGGATGTCGGCCATGTCCTCCGCCAGCTCGATCAGACGGTCGAGATCGTCTGCGTCGATGACCGCGGCCACCCGCCGGCCACGGCGCGTGAGGAACACCGGACGATGCTCACCGTGAGCCTGGTCGACGATCTCAGACAAGCGAGCTGCCGCTTCGGTGACACTGACGGTCGGTGTGGGGCTCATGTACTCAATGTGCAGTTGAAGACTCAGACGTACAAGTACCGCTGCGGTCCGACCCTGGGCGCTGATCACCTGCCGAGCAGACTTGTAGGCGGTGGCGCCCGACAGATCCCCCATCCCCGGGTTCAAGCAATCACTCGATCTGGAGTTAGGCAAACACTCGACTTCAAGCGGCCCCCACTGGCCAATCGGTTGTCACTTTCCATAAGTGACGAACATCTTCAGGCTATGCGAAGTCCCGCGCCGGCGCTGATGCCGATCTTCCGATCTCAGCATCAGGCGGAGCTGCTCGCTTGGCTACTGCTGCACCCTGCCCAGGAGTACACCCTCTCGGACCTCGCGGCGCGACTGGACGTACCACTTCCCACGCTGCACCGCGAATCTCGCCGCCTCGTCGCGGCCGGGCTTCTCCTGGACCGTGTGGTCGGCCGCGCAAGACTCCTCCGGGCCGATCCCGGCAACCCCGCGACCGAGCCGCTCACCCGGCTCCTGGAGTTGACGTTTCGGGCCGCGTCCGGTCATCGCGGAAGAGTTCGCCCTGCCCGGCGTCCGGCGAGTGCTCATATTCGGCTCCTGGGCCGACCGTTACAGCGGCAACGTAGGTGCGCCCCCGCGCGACGTCGATGTTCTCGTCGTCGGCGAGGTCGACCGTTCGGTCCTTTACAAAGCCGCCGATCGTGCGCAGGCTCGCCTCGGGATCCAGGTGAACCCTGTTATGCGGACCGCCGAGCAGTGGTCGGATGACTCGGAACCACTCGTCGCCCAGATCAAGAGCACGCCGGTCGTTGAGGTTCTCTCCGACGGCCCGCCGGGGCGGCTACTCGAGGATGGCGGAACCCTGGGCGAGCCACCAGCGCGCGGCGGTGCGCTGCCAGGGCGGGGCGCCGTCGGAGCGGGAGATCGCGGCCAGGCCGGGTGAGCCGGACATCCCGAGCGCGTACAGCTTGCTCCGCTCCAGGGTCGAGAACTCCCCCCGCAGTGAGGTCCGCAGCATCTGGTCGGACAGGTGCGTGAAGCTCAGGTGCCCCACCCCCTGCACGACGTAAGAGCCCACGTCGTCCTGCGGGTCGTCGAGGCAACGCAGCATCCGCAGCCGGTGCACGTCGTTGCAGACCGCCCGCATCACCATGGCTGCGCGCGACCGGACCTGGACGGGGCACCCGGGTGCGGCGAGGAGGGTAAGCAGCTCGTCGGCGAGCGCGTCCCCGAACGGTGAGGCCGCGAGCACCAGCGCGGCGAGGTGGCGACGCTCGCTGTCGCGGTGGAACAGCGACTCCCGGACCAGGCGCGGGAGCATCCGGTCGTCCTCGTACGTCGGACGCTGGGGGACGCGTGCGCGGGCGGCGGCCGCGAGGTCGCGCGGGAGGCTCCTCGCCGTCGCCGGGCCGAAGTCCTCCCCCATCTCCACGGCGTACTCCAGCCTGCTGCGGCCGGCCTTCGACGCCGCGCTGGTCAGCGTCTGACGCAGCCCCTCCGGCAGCGACGCAACCAGCTCGGCCAGGCGTTCGCTGGCCGACACCGGGTCGCGGCGCCACATCTGCAGCACGATCATGTCCAGGCGCGCGCGCTCCTCGGGGGTGAAGTGCCCGTGCTGGATCTTCTTCGTCGCGACCCAGACCGCCAGCGCGAACACGCCCGGGGTGGGCTCCTGCTCGATGAGGTCGAGGGTCATCTTCGCGGCCCCGCGCGTCGGCAACCGGTCCAGGAACACCACGGGCTGGGAGATCACCTGCACCCCGGGCTGCGCGATGTAGTCGGCGATCGCGTCGGTGAGGAACTCCTGTGCGCGAGGGATCGCGCCGATGTTCATCGCCGCGGACGCGACCTGTCGTCGTGGCACCTTCACCGTGCGCGGGAGCTGGTTCACCAGCCGGTGGGCCAGGGTCTCCCAGGAGCGCGCCCGCAGGTGCACCAGCGGTGCGGCGGCCATGTGCCAGCCAAGCGCCTGCCAGTCGTGCGGGGTCGCGTGCCCGTCCTCGACACCGTCCAGCAGCTCGTCAAGACGCTCCGCGAACGCAGGGTTCGTCGGGTCCAGGTGCGGGCGCGCGACCCGGTCCCGTGTGGGCGGGACCGCCACCCGCAGGTAGCCCGCGAGGGAGGTGAGCTCCCCGGGAGTCAGGCCCAGCACCTGCTCGTAGGCGAGGAGCCCCTCGTAGGACACCGGGATCTCCCCCGACTCCCACCGGCTCACCAGGCTGCGGCTGGCCGACGACCCGGCGTCGGCGAGGGCCTGCACGAACCTCCGGCCGTCACCCATCGCCGGGTCGCGGTGGTGCAGCCGCGACATCGCCAGCAGCCACCCGATGCGTGCGTCGATGTCGGGGCGGCCCGTGCTCATCGGCGTGGCGTCGTACGCGATCTTCTGCACGCGGCCGGGCCGTCGGGCCGTGCCCATCTCGCACCTTCCGTCGGTTTCGTGCAACCACCGCAGACTACTCTCGCCCTCATGAAGGTTCTCGTGACCGGCGGTGCCGGATACATCGGATCGACGACGGCGAAGGCTCTCGAGGAAGCCGGGCACACCCCGGTGATCCTCGACTCGCTGCTGGCCGGGCCGCGGGCGTTCGTCCGGGACCGGGTCTTCTACGAGGGCGACATCGCCGACCGCGCCCTGATCTCGCGCGTCGTCGAGGAGCACCCCGACATCGCGTGCACGATCCACATGGCCGCGCGGATCGTCGTGCCGGAGTCGGTCGAGCAGCCCTATGAGTACTACCGCGACAACGTGGCGAAGTCCCTCGAGCTCTTCGACCAGCTCGTCGCGCTGGGCAGGCCGCGGGTGCTGTTCTCCTCCTCGGCGTCGCTCTACGGGACGGTCGAGGGGTTCGAGGT
>Ga0299913_10003973_pt1 | contig 12298 bp, 15 predicted proteins | sample RVTome_9_FD_201360 | JGI IMG/M metagenome (GOLD analysis project Ga0299913, IMG submission 201360) | Soil microbial communities from uranium-contaminated site in the Upper Colorado River Basin, Wyoming, United States - RVT155D38 (version 2) ... | reverse complement strand
GACGTGCCGGTGCGGGTGCGCGCCGTGCGCGGCGACGGCACCGTGGTGCTCGAGGGGGTCATCACCATCTACGTCTCGGCCAAGCCGGCCAAGGAGAAGGTCGGCTCCTGACGTAGGGGCGCGCAACACCGGGGCCACCCGGGCGTCACACGCGGATGCTTCAATCGACGCATCCGTCAACGCAGCATCCCCAGGACACAGGAGACGCACATGACAGACATCCCGCAGGCGCAGACCCCGGTCGACAAGGCACGCGCGAAGGCGGACGAGGCCCGCGCCCGGGCCCAGGAGGCGCTGGGCAAGGCTCGTGAGGCCGCAGGTCCCGCCGTGGGCAAGGCACGCGAGGCCGCCGGTCCCGCCGTGGGCAAGGCACGCAAGGCCGCCGGTCCCGCCGTGGGCAGGGCCCGCGAGGCTGCCGGCCCGGCCGTGGGCAAGGCGAAGGTCGCTGCCGAGGACGCCGCGACCAGGGCGAAGAAGGTCGCAGACGACCTGTTCGGCAAGGTCAAGGGTCGGGCCTGACCCCAGTCGTACGACGAGGGGCCGGCGAGCGTGTGCTCGCCGGCCCCTCGTGTCGTCTCCCGCTACTTGGGCAGCTCCTCCGTGGTGGCGTCGCCCACCATCGGCACCTCGAGCTTCTTCTCGCCCACGAACTTCTTCTGGACCCAGGTCGCGATCCAGGTGAGCAGCAGGTTGACGGTGATGTAGATGGCCGCCAGCACCATCACTGTCGGGATCTGGTTGTTCTCCTCCAAGTAGATTGCTTCGCCGACGTTGGTGAGGCCGGGGGCCGCGACCGCGAACCCGAGGCTGGTGTCCTTCAGCGCGACCACGCACTGGCTGATGATCGCCGGCAGCATGATCTTCACCGCCTGTGGCAGCAGGATCAGCATGTTGACCTGGGTCTTCCGCATGCCGATGGCGTATGCCGCCTCGGCCTGGCCCTTCGGCACCGCCAGGATGCCGGCGCGGAAGACCTCGGCGAGGACGGCGCCGTTGTAGACGATGAGGGCGAACACCACGCTCCAGTAGGCGCCGGAGTCGCCGCGGGTGATGCCGTAGACGCCGAAGATGAAGATCATCATCAGCAGCACGGGCACGGCGCGGAAGAACTCGACCACGGCCCAGCATGGCCACCGGACGAACCCGTGGTCCGACAGCTTGCCGAGGCCGAAGACCACGCCGAAGAGCACCGCGGCGATCACCGCGGTGAACGCCATCTGGAGCGTCACCAGGAGGCCGTTGAAGATCAGCGCCTCGATGTACCCCGGCGTGACGAATGCCTCCCACTTCTCGTAGGTGAACTGCTCCTTCTGGTAGAGCCTCCACAGCAGGAAGCCGAAGAGCGCCGCCAGTGCGGCGATCGTGAGCAACGAGTAGAGCCGGTGCCGGACGACCGTCTTCGGGCCCGGGGCGTCGAACAGGATCGAGGCGGCCATCAGGCGATCCTCCAGCGGCGCTCGAGCCGGTGCGCGAAGAACGACAGGATCTCGACCAAGATCACGAACACGAGCGCGAAGATCAGGAAGAGCTGGAGTCGCTCGGTCGCGTAGTCGTTGGTGAAGATCTTCAGGCGTGCGGCTGCCTCGGTGACGCCGAAGACGCCGGCGACGGTGGTGTTCTTCAGCAGGGCGATCTGGACGCTGGCGAGCGGCGGCACGGTGGCCCGGAAGGCCTGCGGCAGGATCACCTGCGTCATCGTGCCCCCGAAGGGGAGGCCGACCGCGCGAGCCGCCTCGGCCTGGCCGAGGGGCACCGCGTTGACCCCGGACCGGATCGCCTCGCAGACGAAGGACGCGGTGTAGAACGTGAGCGCCGCCACGGCAGCGGCGAAGAACGTGTTCATCCGGACGTCGCCCCAGACGATGTCCACGTAATTGAAGTTGAAGCCCGCCTTGGGCGCGGCGTACCGGAAGAAGATGAAGACGATGACGAGCGGCGTGTTCCGGACGAGCGTGACGTAGCCGGCCGCGAAGACCCGCATGGAGCGCACCGGTCCAACCCGCATCGCGGCGAGCAGGGTCCCGAGCAGGAGTGACATGACGCCCGCGAGGAGGAACAGCAGGACGGTGTGCGTGAACGCGTCGACGACCAGGTCGCGGTTGTCGAGCACTGCGTCCATCGGGTCTCCTTCCGTGGGTGGGACGGGCTCGGGGCGGCCGGCGTCACCGGCCGCCCCGAGGCCTCACTGGGTCAGGACTGGCACTCGTCGAGCTCCGGCGGCTCCGGCGTCTCCACGTCGTCACCACCGAGCGTCGCCTCGAACGCCTCGGCCCAGGACCCGTCCTCGAACGACTCTTCGAGGACCCCGTTGATCCACTCGCACATCTCGGGCTGCTTCTTCTGGTAGCCCACACCGATCCGCTCCTCGGAGAACGGCTCGCCGACGACCTTCAGCTCGTCCGGGTTCTGGGCGGCGAGGCCCAGCAGGATCGAGCCATCGGTGGACATCGCCTCGACCACGCCGTTGAGGACGTCCTCGGCGCACTCGGAGTAGCCGGCCGCGGGAACGCCGACCGCGCCCTCCTTGTTGATGTTCGTGAGCGACGTCGAACCCTCGGCCGAGCAGACCTCCTCGCCCTTGAGATCCTCGATGCCCTCCACGTCGCTGTCCTCGGCGACCAGGACCTGCTGGCCGGTGATCATGTAGGGCCCGGTCTGGCCGACCAGCTGCCGCCGCTCGTCGGTGATCGAGTACGACGCCAGCACCAGGTCGACGCGGCCAGCCTGGAGGAAGGGCTCGCGGTTGTCGGAGACCGTCTCCTCCCACTTGACGTCGTCGGACTCGGGGTCGATGCAGAGGTCGGCGACCAGGAGCTTCGCGATCTCGATGTCGAAGCCGGTCGGCCGGTCGGCGGTGGCGCTCTTGAAGCCGAGGCCGGGCTGGTCGAACTTCACGCCGACGGTGACCGTGCCCGCGTCGGCGAGCGCGGCCATCGCGCTGCCTTCCTCGAACTTCTCGTCGCAGTCCTCCTCGGCTGCCACGTCGACGCCCGTGTCCTCGTCTCCGGCCTCGCCGCAGGCGGCGAGGCTGAGCGCCAGGCCGAACCCGGCGACGACCGCCTTGGTCCTGATGAGTCGCATCTGTGTCTCCTTCGTGTGGTGCGGAAGCTGGGTCAGTGCTTGAGGATGTGGCTGAGGAAGTCCTTGGCGCGCTCGGTCCGGGCGTTCGTGAAGAACTCCTCGGGCGTGGCCTCCTCGACGACCGCGCCGTCGGCCATGAACACGACCCGGTCCGCCGCCGTACGGGCGAAGCCCATCTCGTGGCTGACGACGATCATGGTCATGCCCCGCTTCGCGAGGTCGATCATGACGTCGAGGACCTCCTTGATCATCTCCGGGTCGAGCGCGGAGGTCGGCTCGTCGAAGAGCATCACCTTGGGGTCCATGGCCAGGGCGCGGGCGATCGCCACGCGCTGCTGCTGGCCGCCGGAGAGCTGGGCCGGGTACTTGTCGGCCTGGGCGGCGATGCCGACGCGCTCGAGAAGCTCACGCGCGCGGGTCTCGGCCTCCTGCTTCGGCTTCTTCCGCACCTTGATCGGGCCGAGCGTGACGTTCTCGAGGATCGACTTGTGGGCGAAGAGGTTGAAGCTCTGGAAGACCATGCCGACGTCGGCGCGCAGCCGTGCGAGGGCCTTGCCCTCCTGCGGCAGTGGCTGGCCGTCGATCTCGATCGTGCCGTCGGTGATGGTCTCGAGGCGGTTGATCGCCCGGCACAGCGTCGACTTGCCGGCGCCGGAGGGGCCGATCACCACGACAACCTCGCCGTGGTTGATCGTCAGGTTGATGTCTTGGAGGACGTGGAGGTCGCCATACCACTTGTTGACGTTGTCGAGTACGACGAGCGGCTCGCCCGTGTGTGCCGAGGCGGGACCCTGGTCCGTCACAGTCATGCATGGAAACTAGCCCTCAAAGAGTGACTCAGGCCACATCTTCACCACGCAACTGGGGAACCGCTACCCAATCGTGACCCGGCCGTGCCTGCGTCGCCACGACAGTCGAGCCCCTGTTCGAGTCGCCGGCCGCCGCGCGATTCGGGCGGCGCCCGGGCGTCGCCGTACCCTTGGGGCGTCATGACGCGCACGTACGAGGTCCGCACCTACGGGTGCCAGATGAACGTCCACGACTCGGAGCGGCTCACCGGGCTGCTCGAGGACGCCGGCTACGCGGCCGCCCCCGACGGGGAGCAGGCCGACGTCGGCGTCTTCAACACCTGCGCGGTGCGCGAGAACGCCGACAACAAGCTCTACGGCAACCTCGGCCACCTCGCGCCGGTCAAGGCGAAGAAGCCCGACCTGCAGATCGCGGTCGGCGGCTGCATGGCGCAGAAGGACCGCGACACGATCGTGAAGAAGGCGCCGTGGGTCGACGTCGTCTTCGGCACCCACAACATCGGCTCGCTGCCGGCGCTGCTCGAGCGGGCGCGCGTGCAGGAGGAGGCACAGGTCGAGATCCTCGAGTCGCTCGAGGTCTTCCCGTCGACGCTGCCGACCAAGCGGGAGTCGGCGTACGCCGCCTGGGTGTCGATCAGTGTCGGCTGCAACAACACCTGCACGTTCTGCATCGTCCCGTCGCTGCGTGGCAAGGAGAAGGACCGCCGCCCCGGCGAGATCCTCGCTGAGGTCGAGGCGCTGGTCGCGGAGGGTGTCACCGAGGTGACCCTGCTCGGCCAGAACGTCAACGCGTACGGCGTGGAGTTCGGCGACCGCCAGGCCTTCTCGAAGCTGCTCCGCTCCTGCGGCGAGATCGAGGGCCTCGAGCGGGTGCGGTTCACCTCGCCGCACCCGGCGGAGTTCACCGACGACGTCATCGAGGCGATGGCCGAGACCCCCAACGTGATGCCGTCGCTGCACATGCCGCTGCAGTCCGGCTCGTCACGGCTGCTCAAGGAGATGCGCCGTTCCTACCGGCAGGCGAAGTTCCTCGGGATCATCGAGAAGGTCAAGGCCGCGATCCCCGACGCCGCGATCACGACGGACATCATCGTGGGCTTCCCCGGCGAGACCGAGGAGGACTTCCAGGAGACCCTCCACGTGGTCCGCGAGGCGCGCTTCTCGGGGGCGTTCACGTTCCAGTACTCCAAGCGCCCCGGCACCCCGGCCGCCGACCTGCCCGACCAGGTCTCGCCGGAGGTCGTGAAGGACCGCTACCAGCGGCTCTCCGCGCTGGTCAACGAGATCGCCTGGGAGGAGAACAAGGCGCTCGTCGGCCGCACCGTCGAGCTGATGGTCGCCGAGGGCGAGGGCCGCAAGGACGCCGGCACGGGACGCATGTCCGGCCGCGCCCCCGACAACCGGCTCGTGCACTTCAACGCGTCTGCGGTGGTCGACGGATCCTCGGTGGTCGAGCCCGTCGAGACCCCCATCCGTCCCGGCGACATGGTCACCGTCGAGATCACCCGCGGCGCCCCGCACTACCTCGAGGCCGACGGGGGAGTCCTCTCCGTACGCCGGACTCGTGCGGGCGACGCGTGGGACCTCCGCAACGGTGTGGCTCCCACTCCGAGTGGTGTGGGCCTCGGCATGCCCACGGTCGGCGTACCCGCGCCTCTTCCGCCCGCGCCCGCCTGCGGCTGAGCCCACCGCCTTGTGCCGAGCCTTTCAGCCACCAGGTGACTGAAGGACTCGGCACAACGCTCAGGCGGCCTGCCGGGAGCACTCCGCGCACGAGGTGACCGACCCCGGCCAACCCCGTTGCTGCAGGAGTACGCCGACGCGCTGGGCGGTCCGGCATGGAGTGCCGTAGACCTGTCCCCAGCCGAGCCGGACCGTCGTCGCCCCGTCCACGGCGGCGTCGAGGTCGCGGTCGAGGTCCCTGCTCCGGTCAGCCACTCCGTCGTGGAAGGTGCGGCCGTCGAGCTCCACGATCAGCGACTGGGCCTCGTACAGCACGTCGCGATAGACCGGGCCTCGCGACGAGGCCCTGACCTGCCGCTCGGCCACCGGAAGGCCGTGGGCTCGCTCCACCCGCTCCAGGTAGCCGTGTTCCAGCGCCGAGCAGGTGCCGGCGCCGATGTCGTCGAGCACGCCTGCGACGAACTCGCGCCGCGGGAAGCGGTCCCGTTGGTCCAGCGCTGCCCGGCCCCTCGCCGCGGTCGTCCGGCGTGACTGCACCACCTGTGCCAGGCGGCGACCAGGTCGAGGTCGGCGCTGCGTGCGACGTGGTCGAGCACCGCGTGCTCCAAGCGCACCCGTGGCGGGCTGGTGTTCCACTGCACGCTCGTGTGCAGCCGGTCCGAGTGGTGCATCACGATGCCGTCCGGGACCTTGACCCGGCGCTTGCGGTCGACCAGGACGTGGACCGGGTCGTCGTCGGAACGGCCCCGCTTTCCCGGTCCGTCGGCGGCCCGGAGCGCCGAGTCCTGTGCCAGGGCCGCCGGCCACGGGAACAGCACAGCGGCCCAGGCCCGTTGCAGCCAGGTCAGGGGACCGGTGTGGTCGACGTACACCCCGGTGTGGACCTGCGCCCACTCGCGTCGCCGCAGCCGGCGCCGGATCGTGGCGTCGTTCTCGCGAGGCCGGAGCACGACCTGGTGCCGGGCGACGACGCCCGACTGGAGCTCGAGGAGCTCGGTGATGGTCTGCACGCGTCAACGGTCCATCTGTTCCGCGCAGACCACCAGCGGCCCTTGGTCGCCCTGTGGAAAAGCGCTGTGACTCGGCACAGGCGGTCAGTCGTCGCGCACGATCTCCGGCGGCGGCGCCTTGGGCGGGATGCCGACCGGGTTCTCCTCCTTGTTGCCGGGCTCCTCCTCGGGCGGAGGGTCCGGAGGCAGGGGAGGCGACTGCGTGGCCTTCACACCGTGCGTCACGTCGTGCTCGTCACCGGCGTCGCCGGTGCGCTCGCTGCTCACGCCCATGCCGCCGGCGAGCCGGTGCGGGCTGTCGGCGTTGGGGTCGGACTCGAGGGCGATCCGGGCCTCGGGGGAGAGGTCCTCGGGATCGTGCTCGCGCGAGGTGTCCATCGTCATGCGGGGGGCTCGTCCGGGGGCTCGTCCTCGCCGGAGACGCCCTCCTCGGGCTCCTGGTCCTTGTCGTCCGGTTCGGCGATCTCCTCGGGGAGCTCCTCGTCGGTGGCGGGGTTGAGGTCCGGCGGCAGGTCCCGTCCGACCGGTTGCTCGGTGGGCCCGCGGTCGTGCTCGACCGCGTCGGGCCCTCCGGGGACCGCCTGCGGTTCGTTGAGTGCATCGGGGTTCGTCATGCCGTGCGAGGTACCCGAAGCCCGCGCCTGCCATGCGTCAGAACCCGAACGTGAGGTATTTCTCCGGCCCGCCCAGCTCCGACAGCGCGAGCCGCTCGTGGGGCACGACGGGCTCCGGCAGCGCGTCGAGCGGGAACCAGCCCAGGTCCGCGCACTTCTCGGTCTCGATGATGCTCGGCTCACCGGTCCACGCGCGTGCGGAGAAGAAGAAGTCGATGCGCTCGTCGATCGGCTCGCCGCTCCGCGTCCGCTGCATCGAGAACTCGAACGCCAGCTCCACGTCGTCCAGGCCCAGCTCCTCGCGTGCCTCGCGCCGGGCGGCGTCGTACGCCGTCTCGCCGCGCTCCACGTGGCCGGCGGCCGCGGCCGCCCAGTGGTCGTCCATGAACCCGGTGTTCTGTCGCAGCTGCAGCAGCACCTCGGTGCCGCGGTCCCCCTCGCGGAGCAGGAAGACGTAGGCGGCCGGTACGACGACGAAGCGGTCGGTCATGGCCGAGAGCCTAGGCGTCCGGACGTACGACGACGGCCCGGGCGTGGTGCCCGGGCCGTCGTACTGGGTGAGGGAAGGGTCCCTCAGAAGTGGTTCTGCTGCTCGCCGCCGAGTCGTCGCCGCCGGAGCTCTGCTGGTCGCTGCCGAACTGGGCCGCCCTGGGACTGCGTGAGCAAACCGGCTCAGTTGTTCTTGTAGGCGTCCTTCGCCTTGTCAGCGATGACGTCAGCCTTGTCGCCCAGCTTGCCGCCGGTCTTCTCGTCCGCGACGTTCGCCGCCTTGTCGATGGCGCCGTCGACCTTGTCGGAGTGCTTCGAGAGCGCGTTCTTCGCCTTGTCCAGGAATCCCATGATGTCCTCCGTGTCATGGCGGCCGCCTTGGTCAGCGGCCGCCTGTCCTTTGCGAGACTAGCCACATGGCCACTCCTGACGCGATCCCGGTGGTCGCTGTCGTGGGGGCCACCGCGTCCGGCAAGACCGCGCTGTCGCTCGACCTCGCCGAACGCCTCGGCGGCGAGATCGTCAACACCGACGCCATGCAGGTCTACCGCGGCATGGACGTCGGCACCGCCAAGCTCCCGCCTGACGAGCGCCGGGGCATCCCGCACCACCTGCTCGACCTCATGGAGCTCCACGAGGTCGCCAGCGTCGCGGAGTTCCAGCGCCTCGCCCGGGCCACGATCGCCGACCTGCGCGCCCGCGGCGCGGTCCCGGTGCTCGTCGGCGGCTCCGCGCTCTACACCCGCGCGGTGCTCGACCAGTTCGAGTTCCCCGGCGCCGACGATGTCGTACGCCGACGGCTCGAGGCCGAGCTGGACGAGGTCGGACCCGGTGCGCTGCACGAGCGACTGGCCGGGCTCGACCCCGAGGCCGCGGCCGCGATCCTGCCCAGCAACGGTCGTCGCGTCGTCCGTGCCCTGGAGGCGATCGAGGTGTCCGGACGGCCGTTCTCCGCGACCCTGCCGCGGCTCGAGTACGCGCTCGACCACGCCCACCAGGTCGGCGTACGCATCGACCGGCCGACGCTCGACGCGCGCATCGCGCGGCGCGTGGACCTGATGTGGGAGCACGGCTTCGTCGACGAGGTACGACGACTCCTCGGCGCCGGGCTCGCCGACGCCCGGACTGCGTCGACGGCGATCGGCTACCGCGAGGTGATGGCCCACCTCCGGGGTGAGCTGACCGACGACGAGGCGCGCGAGCGCACGGTGGTGGCCACGCGCCGGTTCGCCCGTCGACAGGAGCAGTGGTTCTCGCGCGATCCGCGGATCACCTGGGTCGACGGGGACGACCCGGACCGCGTCGACGAGGCGGTCGCCGCCGTGCGGCAGGGCGCTGCCCCGGGGTGGTGACGGCGGCACGACCCTCGTCGCCCATGACCCGCTCACGCGTGCAGGGCGAGAAGGAGACCGTCACCGGCGCGAACGCCTCGCGACCAACCTCGCGACCAGGGGCAGGTCAGCGCAGGCGGGCGAGGGCAGCCTCCGCCGCGTGGAGGCCACCCATCCCGTGCACCCCGGCGCCGGGCGGCGTGGCCGACGAGCAGAGGTACACGCCCTCGACGCCGAGGGCGTACGGGTTGAGCGTCGGACGGGGCCGGAACGCGATCTGCTGCGCGGTGTTGGCGCCGGCGCTGATGTCGCCGCCGACGTAGTTGGCGTTGTACGCCTCCAGCTCGGCAGGCGTGCGCGTCGACGTCGCCAGGATCCGGTCCCGGAAGCCCGGCGCGAAGCGTTCGACCTGCCCGATCACCGCCTCGGTGGCGTCACCGGTCCAGCCGTGCGGCACGTGGGCGTAGGCGTAGACCGGGTTCGCGGAGCCCTGCGACCTCGAGGGGTCGGCGAGGTACTGCTGCCCGAGCAGCACGAAGGGACGGTCGGGCATCTCGCCGCGCTCGACCGCCGCCTCGATCGCGGCCACCTCGGCCGCCGAACCGCCCAGGTGGAGGGTGCCGGCGCGCCGGCAGTCCGGGTTGGTCCAGGGGATGTCGCCCTCGACGGCGAAGTCGACCTTGAAGGCCGCCGGGCCGTAGGAGTAGCGGGCCAGGGCACGGTGCACGCGGCCGGGCAGGCGGTCGCCCACGATCTCCAGCACACCGGCAGGGGCGGTGTCGAGGACGACCACGTCGGGGTCCGAGCCGCTCAGGTCACGCAGCTGGCGCAGCGACGTGACCCGTACGCTGGTCTGCACCTTGCCGCCGTACGACGCCAGCTCGGCCAGCAGGGCACGGGTGATCGACTCCGTGCCGCCCTCGGCGACCGGCCAGCCGACGGCGTGCGCGGCGGCAGTGAGCATGAGTCCGACCGAGGCGCTGAGCGGGCGGTCGAGCCGGCCGAACTTGTGGGCGGCGACTCCCATGAAGAGCGCACGCGCAGGCTCGTCGCGGAAGCGTCGCGCCAGCACGGTGGCCGGGAGTAGCGCCTTCATACCGAAGCGACTGAGCGTCACGGGGTGCCGCGGCACGTGGGCGACGGGCTGGAAGACCTCGCCGATGAGGTCGTCGAAGCTGCGCACGGCCGCCCCGAACGTCCGCAGCCAGCGCCGCTCGTCGACGCCGAGGGCTGCGGCGGAGGCGGCCAGGTCGCGGGTCGCGATGCCCGCGCGCCCGTCGTCGAGCGGGTGGGCGAGCTCCACCTCGGGCCACAGCCAGCGCAGGCCGTGCCGTTCCAGTCCCAGGGAGGCGAAGCAGGGGGAGGCGACGCCCGTGGGGTGGAAGGCGGCGCAGTCGTCGTGCAGCAGGCCGGGCAGGGTCAGCTCGCTGCTCCGGGTGCCGCCACCGGGGCGGTCCTGGGCCTCGAGCACCGTCACCTCGACGCCGGCCTTGGCCAGCCTGATGGCGGCAGTGAGCCCGTTGGGCCCGCTCCCGACCACGACCGCTGTTGTCATGACACCGACTCCTTGCCCGTCGTGAGCGTGTGCTGCCGACGGTAGTGCTCGGCGGCCCACGTCCGGCGCTCACCGACGCCGGGGACGGCGTCGATGGCCCGGTCCTCCTGTGGCGGGTTGCGCCACGGGGTTGCCGGCAGCCGGAGGAACTCCGCCGGCGGCTGCCACGGGAGGTGGTCGAGGGTCATGGTGGGACTCCTGCTCGGTCGGCTGGGGATGGTCCGACGCTAGGACCGGCAGCGGGCAGGTTGCTTGTGCCCGGAGCACGAAGTCGGTGGCGCGATTCGGCTCGTCGTGGCCAGGTCACGACGTGATGGTCGCCGCGTGACGACCGCGTCGACGAGTCAGTCGCGGCGGTCACCGGCCGGATGGGAGACTGACCGGGTGAGCAGCTACCCGTTCGTCAAGGGCCACGGCACCGAGAACGACTTCGTGCTGCTGCCCGACCACGACGGCAGCCTGCACGGCAAGCTCGAGGCCGGCCGCGTGGCCGCGCTGTGCGACCGCCACGCCGGCATCGGCGGTGACGGCGTCATGCGGGTCATCCGCACCGAGGCGCTCGCGGAGATCGACCCGGAGACGCGTGAGCTGGGCGCGGGCACGGAGTGGTTCATGGACTACCGCAACTCCGACGGCTCGCTGTCGGAGATGTGCGGCAACGGTGTCCGCGTCTTCGGCCGCCACCTCGCCGAGGAGGGCCTGATCGACCCCTCGGGCCCGGTCCCGGTCGGCACCCGCGCCGGCGTCAAGGTGCTCACCTTCGCCGGCGACGGCATCACCGTCGACATGGGCGTGCCCACGATCGGCAGCCCCACGCAGGTCGAGGTGGCCGAACGCGGGTGGCAGGCGACCAACGTCGACATGGGCAACCCGCACGCGGTGGCCTTCGTCGACAGCCTCGACGACGCCGGGACGCTGCTCCAGGAGCCCGTCCACGACCGCGAGGCCTACCCCCACGGCGTCAACGTCGAGTTCGTCGTGCAGCGCGGCGAGCGGCACGTCGCGATGCGGGTGCACGAGCGCGGGTCGGGCGAGACCCGCTCCTGCGGCACCGGTGCCTGCGCGGTCATGGTCGCCGCCGCACTGCTCGACGGCGCCTGCGACACCGACGGCCCGGCCGAGGACCTCACCTACCGCGTCGACGTACCCGGCGGGACGCTTCGGGTCACCTGGACCGCGGCCGGGCGCATGCTGCTCGCCGGCCCCGCGGTCCTGGTCGCCCAGGGCGTCACCGACCTCTGAGGGGCACCCCGGCGGCAGCACGCCGTTCCACGAGTGGACGTTCGTGCCCCAGCTCTTCTGACGGCGAGTCGCGAACGCGGGACCCGCCCAGGGCCTAGATTCGCCCCGTGGTCCAGACGATCGAGGTCTCCGACGCGGGCATCCGGCTCGCGCCGGCTGAGGAGGCCGTCGACGTGCTCTTCGACGAGCACCGGGTCTGGTCCTTCCGGCCCGCCCGCGACGGCGCCGCCGACGGCGACCACTGGCTGGTCCCGTGGCCGCCCGTCCTGCGGCCGCGCCTCCGCGGCACCGCGCGCGTGCGCCTGGTGTCCGCCGGCACCACGGTGTACGACGACACCGCGACGTTCGCCGGGTCCGACGAGCCGCTGCGGATCGTCGACGCGCAGGGCGGCCTCCTCACCGTCGACAAGGGCGGCCGACTCCAGCGCACCTTCGCCGGCGCCGACGAGGCCACCCGGCGGGTGATCGTCGACACCGTCAACCT
>Ga0299913_10003972_pt1 | contig 12301 bp, 14 predicted proteins | sample RVTome_9_FD_201360 | JGI IMG/M metagenome (GOLD analysis project Ga0299913, IMG submission 201360) | Soil microbial communities from uranium-contaminated site in the Upper Colorado River Basin, Wyoming, United States - RVT155D38 (version 2) ... | reverse complement strand
CGGCCGCGCGCACCGCGCGCGGGCTGCCGGCGGCCTCCGCCATCTGCTTGTAGGTGGCCAGCTCGCCGAAGCGGACGCGCGCCGTCTCGCGCAGGATCTTCTGGAAGAACCCGCGCGTGAGCCGCCAGTCGAGCTTCAGCTCGAACCTCTGCCGCTGTCCCTCGAAGTACTCCTCGAGCTGGCGCCGGACCGGATCGAGACGCTCCGGGGCCTCGAGCACCCGCGGCGACACCTTCGCCGCGATCTGCTCGAGCACCGCGTCGTTTCGACGCGGGTCGTATGACAGGCGCAAGAGGCCGCGCGGCGTCACCGCCGCGAGCAGGTCGCCGAAGGGCGACTCGACGGAGCCGTAGGCCACCTCCAGCAGCCCCTCGTCCTCGGCGCGTGCCACCAGCTTGCCGGCGGCGGCCGCGGCCCCGGCGTCGCCGGGCGGCAGCGAGGCGCTGCGCAGTGCCTGCTCGAGTTCGTTCATGTCGCCCATACCGTCCTTAGCTTCTTCAGGCCCTCGTGCACCGAGCGGCGGGCGGCATCCTCCGAGCAGCCCATCACCCGCCCGATGTCCACGTAGGCGAGGTCATTGACGTATCTGTGAAGCACCGCCGCCCGCTGCTTGGCGGGCAGTCCGCGGACCGCTCGCCACAGCTCGGGCTCGCCGTTCAACCCCAGCCCGCCGGAGTCGGCCTGCTCTGGGACCTGCTCCACCGGCACCGCCCGGCGTGTCCGCGCGCGATGCGCGTCGATCGCCTTGCGGTGCGCGATCGTGAAGAGCCAGGAGCGCAGGTTCGACGCGTCCCGCAGCCGCGGGTAAGCCCGCAATGCCGAGATGAACGTCTCCTGAAAGCTGTCGTCCGCCTCCTCGCGTCCGAGCGAAGCGACAAGGAACCGGTACACGTCGTTCCCGTGCTCGTCCAACAACGCCTGGAAGGGCGGCAGCCTCACACCCATCTAACGGGCCTGACGCGCCGGTTGTGAGATCTCACGAAGGACGGCGCGGGGGCGTTCTACGGGCATGAACACCGTCACCGTACGACCCTATCTCCCGCTCGACAGGCGCTCTCTCGAGCGGCTCGCGGCGCTCGACGACCGGCGGGTGCCGGATCAGCCGGTGGTGCTCGCGGAGCTTGACGGCAGGTTGGTGGCTGCGCTCAGCAAGCGCACCGGCGAGGCGGTGGCCGACCCTTTCGAGCCGACCGGCCACCTCGTGGCGATGCTGCGTGTTATGCCGTGAACAGCTCGTCGGCGATCAGCGCGTCGAGCTGATCGCTCGGCGTCTCAACCCCATCCCGCTGGTGCGGGTCGACCATGGCCATCGCCTCCTCCCGGCCGAAGTCGTGCGTGTCGGCCGTGGATTCGACTGTGGTCAACGGCTGGAGGTCGATCATTGGGTTCTCCTCCGTCGGGTGCGAGTGCCTGCATCTTCGGGCTTCCGCGTAAGGAGCCGGTTAAGCGTTGGTGACTATCGCGCACCCGCCAGCTGGCCGCAAGCCGCGGCGATGTCACGTCCCCGCGTCAGGCGAATAGTTGTGCGCACGCCCCGGGTCTCCAGAGCCTGCTTGAAGGCTCCGATGGCCTCCCTGGAGGACCCCTCGAACCCGGCTTCGGTCGGGTTGTAGGGGATCAGGTTCACCTTGAACGCCCTGCGCGGCTGCAACAGCTCTGCCAGCGCGACCGCCTGCTCATAACGGTCGTTGACACCCCCGAGCATGAGGTACTCAATGAACACCTGGCGCCTGCGCGCCACGTTCCAGGCGCGGCACGCCTCGAGGACGTCCGCGAGCGGATAGCGGTCGTTCACCGGCATCAGCTCGGACCGCAGCGCCTCCTCGGGCGCGTGCAGCGAGAGCGCCAGGCGCACCGGCGGACCCTCGCGGGCCATCCGCTCAATGCCCGGGATCCAGCCGACCGTCGACACCGCCGTGTGGCTCGTCGCGATCCCGACGTCCGGCAGCCGCTCGCAGGCGCCGAGCACGTTGTCCAGGTTCATCAGCGGCTCGCCCATGCCCATGAACACTGCGTGGTCAACCGCCTCGAAACGGCGGAAGTGGAGCGCCTGGTCGACGATCTCGGACTCGGTCAGGTTGCGGCCGAACCTCATCTGGCCGGTGGCGCAGAAGGTGCACGTGAGCGGGCAGCCGGACTGGCTCGACAGGCACAGCGACCGGCGTCCGTCGCGGTAGCGCATGAGCACGGCCTCGACCGGCCGGCCGTCCTCGGTCTCGAACAGCGCCTTCTCGGTGCCGTCGAGCGCGCGCGCCTCCCGCTCCAGGCTGAGCGTCGAGAGCGGCAGCTGGTCCGCGAGCCGCTCGCGCAGCGCCGCCGGCAGGTTCGTCATCTCCTCGTACGACGAGCATCCGCCGGCCAGCCAGCCCCACACCTGGCCGGCCCGGAACGGCGGCTCGCCCCAGTCGGCGAGGAGCGATTCGAGGCGCTCGATGTCCATCGATCTAGTATGGAGGTGTGCCGTTCCGGTGGTCGCTTCCGATCGCACTTGCCGTCCTGCTGGCCGTACCGGCAGTGGCGGCAGACCAGTCGGTCACTACGACGGCGGGCTCGCAGTTCTCACCCGACGACGTCACGATCGACATGGGCGACACGGTGACGTGGAACAACGGATCCCGCGGCTTCCACAACGTGGTGTTCAACGATGGCTCGTTCACCGATCCCCCGGCACCGAGCACGGATCCTTGGAACGTCGACCGCACCTTCGAGACGCCGGGGATCTTCCGTTACCACTGCGGCTTCCACGGCGCCGCGATGCGCGGCGTCGTCCGGGTCCGCGATGCGACGGGCAACGTGCCCGAGCCGGTCGAGGTCGAGCCGGGGCTCAGCGTCCGAGCAGCCGACGAGCAGCGGCTCGCGCGGCTGGTCGGTCGCGGCCTGCGCGCGCGGCCGCGCTGCGTCAACGGCTGCGACGTCAGGCTGAAGGTGTCGCTCGCGCCGCGCACGGCCAAGCGGCTCGGCTTCGCCAAGCGGCGGGTGACGATCGGCAGGAGGACCGACACGCTGCCCGTGGATCGAAGGGTCGCGCTCGATGTCGAGCTGAAGAAGAAGGCGAAGCGGAAGCTCGCCGACGCGGAGCGGGCGTTCAAGGTCCGTCTCGACGTGCGCGCCACGAAGGACACGCGCGAGACGGCCCGCAAGAAGATCAAGATCACGCCGTAGCTGGTGCGGCTCGCGCGCTACCTGGCGCATGCGGGCGTGGCGTCCCGGCGCGCCGCCGAGAAGCTGATCGCCGAGGGGCGGGTCAGCGTGGGGGGCGAGGCGGTCACGGACCCCGCCCGCGACGTCGACGAGGCGAGCGGCGTCGAGGTCGACGGCCGTGCCGTCGCGCCGGAGCCGCGCGAGGTCTGGCTCGTCAACAAGCCCGCCGGCGTGGTCTCGACGGCCAGTGACACGCACGGCCGTCCGATAGTCACCGCTCTCGTCGAGAGCGACCGGCGCCTCTACCCGGTGGGCCGGCTCGATGCTGCGACGACCGGCCTGATCCTGCTTACGAACGACGGCGAGCTCGCGGATCGCCTGACCCACCCGCGCTACGGCGTGGAGCGCGTGTACAGGGCCCGGGTTGCGCCCGCGCCTGTCTCCGAGCGGGCGCTGCGGCGGCTGCGGGACGGGATCGAGCTGGACGATGGCCGCACGCGCCCGGCGGGTGTCCGGCAGCCGGAGCCGGGCGTGCTCGAGCTCACGCTCCGCGAGGGCCGCAAGCGCCAGGTCCGGCGCATGTGCGAGGCGATCGGCCACCCGGTCGAGGAGCTCGTTCGCGTGGCCTTGGGGCCCCTCCGGCTCGGCGCGCTCGCCCCGGGTGAGGCGCGCCGGCTCACGCCCGCCGAGGCCGAGCGACTGAGGAAAGCGGCAGAATCGGGCTGATGAAGCTACGTGCCCTGCGCGGGGCGATCACGGTCGACGCCAACGACGGCGACGCGATCCTCGACGCGACCGAGGAGCTCATGCGCGCCGTGCTGGACCAGAACGGGCTCGACAGCGGCGACCTGGTCTCGTGCATCTTCACCTGCACCGACGACCTCGATGCGGAGTTCCCCGCGGTCGCCGCGCGCCGGATGGGCCTGAGCGCCGTGCCGCTGCTGTGCGCGCGCGAGATCGGCGTGGCCGGCGCGCTCCCGCGCGTGATCCGGGTGCTCGTTCACTGCTACGCCGACGACGCGGCGCCCGCGCGGCACGTCTACCTGCGCGACGCGGTCTCGCTTCGCAAGGACCTCCAGGGCGCGCAGTGACGGGCATCGAGTTCACCAGCCGGATCAGCGACATCCCCGTCTACCCGGCGGCGGAGACGTACGGGTACGACGGCGACCTGGCCATGCTCGCCTCGAACGAGACGCCGTGGGGGCCGCACGATGCGGTTCGCGAGGCGGTCGCCGAGCAGGTCGCCCACCTGAACCGCTACCCGGACCCGAGCGCGACGCTCCTGCGGCGCCGGCTCGCCGAGCGCTGCGACCTGCCGCCGGAGCGGATCGCGGTGGGCAACGGGTCGTGCGAGATCCTCCTCGCGGCGGCCGAGGCGATGCTCGAGCCGGGCGCCGAGATCGTCTACGCGTGGCCGTCGTTCTCGATGTACCCGCACCTCGCGGCGATGACGGGCGCCAGGGCGATCACCGTCCCGCTCGACGGTGCGGGTCGCCACGACCTCGAGGCGATGGCGCGCGAGGTCACCCACGCCACCCGGATCGTGGTCGTCTGCAATCCGAACAACCCGACAGCGACCGCACTGCCGGTGGCAGCGATCGACGCGTTCGTGGCCGACCTGCCGCGCCACGTGGCCGTGATCCTCGACGAGGCGTACGTCGAGTTCTCGGTGATGCAGGACCCCGACCAGTCGCTCGACCTCGTCCGGCGGCACCCCAACCTCGTCGTCCTGCGGACGTTCTCGAAGGTCTACGGGCTGTGCGGCCTGCGCGCGGGCTACTCGCTCGGGTCGTCCGACTTCAAGCGCGCGGTCGACGTCGTGCGGCAGCCGTTCTCCGTCAACGCGCTCGCGCAGGCCGCCGCGGCCGAGGCGCTGCTGCATCAGGACGAGGTCGCGCGCCGCGTCGAGCGGACGGCGATCGAGCGCGTGCACGTCGAGTCGGAGCTCGCCGAGCGCGGGCTCGAGACGACCGAGAGCCAGGCGAACTTCACGTGGGTCGCGCTGGGAGACCGCGACGAGGCCGAGGTGATGCGCGGGCTGGGCGAGCGCGGCGTGATCGTCCGGAGCGGCACGGACCTCGGTGGGCCCGGCCACCTGCGCGTCACGTTCGGGACGCGAGCGGAGAACGACCGCTTCCTCGCGGCGCTGGACGAGACGCTGGCTCAGCCGGCCTGAGGTGCGATCCGCTCCGGCGCGGCGAGGAAGGTCGCCCTCTGGCGATCTCCGATCAGCTCCGCCCGCAGGCGCTGGCGACGGGCAATGAGCTTGACGACGGCGGCGGCAGCCAGGGCGGCGGCGACGAGCAGGACCTCGCCCGCGGCCTGCACGAACGCGACGGTCCTCGCCTGGCTGATCGTCATCAGCTCTTTGTCATAGCCGAACACGGCCAGGCCGCCGAGCAGCCAGAACGCCCACCACCAGTTGAAGACCGCGGGCACGGGCGAGCCGTCGCTTCCGCGCCAGATGTCGTTGGCCATCTGCTTGGGGCGGAAGATGCAGAGGATGGGGATGAACCACGACCCGACGGACCAGCCCGCACTCCAGCGCTTCTCGTTCGGCCCGAGGGTTGTGAGGTTCGAGTACGCGCGGTGGAAGAAGACCAGGAAGACGATCGACGTCAGGATGAACGCGGCCAGGCCGACGCCGGCAAAGTCGCTCGACGGAGTGGCCTCGAGGATGACCTGCTGGCCCATGGCACGCTCGTACTCCTCGGCCCGGTTGAGCTGGGCGAGGTTGCCGGGCAGAGCGGCTGCGCTCAGGGCGTAGAACGCAGCGCACCCGAAGAGCGCGATCCGGGTCCAGTTGGCGATTGAGTCGAGCGGCTTGAACGGCGGCATGACCCCCGTTTTCGGCCGCCGCTGGCGCGTCTTCAACATTCCGCTGGAGAACTGGACACCGGCCTGCTACAAAGAGCACATGGACCGCCCGGGCACGCACCCCTCTCGCGCAGCGCGTGCCTATCGCTGGTTTAGCCGATTTAGCTAGGCGTCCGGCCTGCGGCTGCCTGCCGCACGTACCAGGGTCGGGGTCAGGCTGAAGCCAGACCCCTCGCCGGACGCCGTTCCGAAGCCCGTCCGCACGTAGGATTTCCAGCGACTTTTCAGAAAGCAACGTGAACCACTGTGACTAGCGAGATACGGACCCTGATGGAGGGCCATCCCGAGCGCGTCCGGGACCAACGGATCGCCCGGGTGGTGCCGTTGGCCCCGCCGACGTCGATCCTGGCCAACCTCCCACTGACGCCAGAGCAGGAGGCGACCGTCCTCCGCAGCCGGTCGGAGATCGTCGACATCCTGCGGCGCGAGGACGACCGGCTGCTCGCGGTCGTCGGACCGTGCAGCGTGCACGACGTCGAGGCGGCTGTCGATTACGCGCACCGGCTCGCCGGGCTTGCGCCCGCCCTGCGTGACGACCTGTGCCTGGTCATGCGCGTGTACTTCGAGAAGCCGCGTACGACGACGGGATGGAAGGGAATGATCAACGACCCGCACCTGGACGGGTCGGGCGACGTCAACGCAGGGCTTCACATGGCGCGCGGGCTGCTGCTCGAGGTGCTCTCGCTGGGGCTCGGTAGCGGCAGCGAGTTCCTCGACCCGATCACGCCTCAGTACATCTCGGACGCGGTCACCTGGGCGGCCGTCGGCGCCCGCACCACCGAGAGCCAGATCCATCGCAACCTGGCATCCGGACTGTCGATGCCCGTCGGCTTCAAGAACGGCACCGCCGGGAACGTCGGGGTCGCGGTGGACGCCGTGCGGGCCGCCGCGTCACCTCATGCTTTTACCGGCGTCACGCTGGACGGGTCGCCCGCGATCCTGCATACGCGGGGGAACGAGGACGCGCACGTCATCCTGCGGGGCGGGCGCGAGGCGCCGAACTACGAGGCAGGAGCGATCGAGGACACATTGGAGGCGCTCCGGGACGTCGGGTTGCCGGAGCGGGTCGTGATCGACGCGTCCCATGACAACAGCGGCAAGGACCCGGCCCGCCAACCCGGCGTGCTCGCCGACGTGGCGGCGCAGATCGCGGCGGGCAACGAGGCGATCACGGGGGTCATGGTCGAGTCGTTCATCACCGGCGGGCGGCAGGATCTCGATTCGGGCAGGCCGCTCGTGTACGGCCAGTCGATCACGGACGGCTGCATGGGCTGGGAGACGACGACGCTCGTGCTGGACCAGCTCGCAGGCGCCGTGAGGGCGCGCCGCGCCGCGCGCGGGCGCTGAGGCGCCGGGCCGGCCGCGCGTGCGTATCGCCGTCCTCGGAGTGGGGCTGATCGGCGGCTCGATAGGCCTCGCTGCGAGGGAGTGGCTCGACGGCGCCGAGGTGGTCGGCTTCGGCCGCAATCCTGACCGGCTCGAGCACGCGCGCGAGCTCGGCGCGATCGACCGCGCGACCACCGACATCGCCGAGGCGCTCGAGGGCGCGGAGGCGTGCTTCGCCTGCGGGCCCGTGGGGGTGCTGCCCGAGCTCGTGGAGCGCGCACTCGCCGTCGCACCCCCGGACTGCCTGGTCACCGACGTCGGGTCGACGAAGCGCCGGATCGTCGAGTCGATCGCCGATCAGCGTTTCGTCGGCGGACACCCGATCGCGGGTGCGGAGACGGCGGGCGTCGAGAACGCGCGCGCTGACCTCTTCCAGGGCGCGACCTGGTACCTGACCCCGGGCGAGCGCTCGTCGGGGCTCCTGTACGAGCGGCTCCACCGCTTCGTCGTCGCCGTCGGCGCGCGGCCGATAGCGATCGACTCCGAGACGCACGACCGGCTGCTCGCGACCGTCAGCCACCTTCCGCACGTGATCGCCAACGTCCTCGTCGCCCAGGCCGCGCGGGCGCTCGACGAGCAGGGCGAGGCCCTGCCGCGGGTGGGGCCGAGCTTCCGCGATGCCACACGCGTCGCGGGTGCGAACACGGAGATCTGGACCGACATATACCTCGCGAACGCCGAGTCGATAGCCGCCGAGGTCGAGGAGACCGCGCGCAGGCTCGAGACGGTTGCTGCTGCGCTGCGCTCACGCGATCCCGCCGCCCTCGGCGGCTGGAACGAGGAGGCGCGCGACGACCGGCGCAGGCTGCTCGAGGCTGACCTCGCCGGCGGGCCCGTGCACGAGCTGCGCGTCCCCGTGCCGAACCGCCCGGGCGTTGTTGCGCAGCTCGCGCTGGCGCTCGGGCGCGCCGGTGTGAACATCGTCGACATGGCGCTCGCGCCCGCGCCGGACATGCGCTCGGGTGCGATCACGCTGTGGATCGCCGGCGACGATGCAGCCGCGCGCGCGAAAGACGTCGTCGAGGGCCTCGACTTCGGCGACGCGGTGGCGCAGTGAGGAGGCGTTTCGAGCCCGTGGGCCCGCTGCGCGGCCGGGTGACGCCTCCGGCGGACAAGTCGATCTCTCACCGGGCGGCGCTCTTCGGCGCGATGAGCGATGAGCCGGTGACGATCAGGAACTACCTGTACGCGGAGGACACGCTCTCGACCCTCGGCGCACTCCGCGTCCTGGGCGCGGCCGCCGACATGCGCGAGGACGAGCTCGTCCTGCGCGGCGTCGGCCTGCGCGGGGCGCTCGAGGCGACCGGGGGAACGCTCAACGTCGGCAACTCCGGCACGCTCCTCCGGCTTCTGCCGGGTTGGCTCGCCGGCCAGGCGGGCGGGGTGTGGACGCTCGACGGCGACGAGTCGATCCGGCGGCGCCCGGTCGATCGGATCGTGGAGCCGCTGGCCCTGATGGGCGCGGCCATCGAGGCCCGCGAGGGCAGGCTCGCGCCGCTGCGCGTCGGCGCCAGCCGGCTCAAGGGAATCGAGTACGAGCTCCCCGTCGCGAGTGCGCAGGTCAAGTCGTGCGTCCTGATCGCGGGCCTGCTCGCCGAGGGGGAGACGGTCATACGCGAGCCGCACCAGAGCCGCGACCACACGGAACGGATGCTGGACGGCTCGCACGCGCAGTTCACGCGCCGAGACGACGGCTCGCTCTCCGTTTCGCAGCTCGACGAGCTCGAGCTGGGCGACGTGACCGTGCCGGGCGATCCCTCGTCGGCGGCGTTCTGGATCGCCGCCGCGACGCTCGTCCCCGATTCGCGCATCGTGGTCGACGGAATCACGCTCAACTGGACCCGCACCGGGTTCATGCGGATCGTCGAGCGGATGGGGGCCGTGGTCGTCGGCGACCTGGAAGCGCCTGGCACGTTCGCGCCGGACGAGCCGATCGGCGACCTGGACGTCGCCTCGGCGCCGCTCGAGGCCACGGCGGTGGAGGCCGCCGAGATCCCGCTCGCGATCGACGAGATTCCACTGGTGGCGCTGATGGCGGCGTTCGCCGAGGGCGAGACCGTCGTGCGCGGCGCGGGCGAGCTGCGCGTGAAGGAGTCGGACCGGATCATGGGAGTCGTCGAGGGCCTCGGCGGGCTGGGTGCCGACATCGAGGCGACCGACGACGGGTTCGCCGTGCGCGGCACGGGCGGCCTGCTCGGAGGCGTCATCGATTCGCGCGGCGACCACCGGCTCGCGATGCTCGGCGCCGTGGCGGGCCTCGCGTCGGACGAGGGGGTCGAGGTCGACGGCTTCGAGGCAGTGTCGATCTCGTATCCCACGTTCGAGCGCGACCTCGAACGCCTCCTCGCCGGGTAGCGATCGCTCACGCCTCCGTAATCTCGCCGGCATGGTGATCGCCATCGACGGGCCCGCCGGGGCCGGGAAGAGCACGGTCGCACGCGCGGTCGCGGAGAAGCTCGGGTTCACGTACCTGGACTCCGGCGCGATGTACCGCGCGGTCGCGCTCGCCCTCCTGCGTGACGAGAGCCGCGCCGCGGCCGAGCACGCCCGGGAGACGAAGATCGACTTCCACGACCCCGCGATCCGCACGCCGGAGGTCTCCGAGGCGGCATCGCGAGTGGCGCAGGACCCGGCCGTGCGCGCCGCGCTCGTCGAGCGGCAGCGCGAGCTGATGAAGAGCGGCGATTGGGTCGCCGAGGGCCGGGACATCGGCACCGTGGTGGCGCCGCACGCCGAGCTGAAGGTCTTTCTCACCGCGGAACCCGAGGAGCGCGCGCGCCGGCGTGCCGAGGAGCTCGGCGCGGACGTCGGGACGGTCCTGCGCGACCAGGCGCTGCGCGACGAGCAGGACCGCTCGCGCGAGCACTCGCCGCTGGCGCCCGCGCCGGACTCCGTCGAGGTGGACACCACGGGCCTCTCGGTCGACGAGGTCGTCGAGCGGATCGGCGATCTCGCGCGCGAACGGAGATGAGCCTCCCGAAGGTCGCGGTCGTCGGCTATCCGAACGTCGGCAAGTCCACGCTCGTCAACCGCCTGACCGGGACCCGCGAGACCGTCGTGCACGAACAGGCGGGGGTTACGCGCGATCGCAAGGAGGTTGAGGCGGAGTGGAACGGCCGCCGCTTCCTGCTCGTGGACACCGGCGGCGTCGACCTGGAGGACCGCAACAGCCTCGCCCGCTCGGTCCAGCTCCAGGCGCGCCACGCGCTCGGCGAGGCCGACGTCGTCGTGCTGGTCGTGGACTCGCGTGCCGGCATGCGCCCCGGCGACGCCGAGCTCGCGGCCGAGCTGCGCAAAGCCGATGTGCCGGTCATCGTCGCCGCGAACAAGGTCGACGACGTTCGCCAGGAGCCCGACGCGGCCGAGTTCTACGCGCTCGGGCTCGGCGACCCGATCCCCGTCTCGGCGACCCAGGGCCTGGGGACCGGCGACCTGCTCGACCGGGTCGCCGCGCTCCTGGGCGATGCCGTCGAGCCCGACGCCGGGGACGAGCCGCCGCGCCTGGCCGTGATCGGCCGGCCCAACGTCGGCAAGTCGTCCCTCGTCAACCGGGTGCTCGGCGAGGAGCGCGTGATCGTGGCGGACGAGGCGGGCACGACGCGCGACGCCATCGACACGCGCGTGGAGGTCGACGGCAGGCCGCTCATCCTGGTCGACACCGCCGGGCTTCGCCGCCGCGGCAAGGTTGCGGGCACGGTCGACTGGTACGCGCAGCTCCGCTCGCAGAGCGCTGCCGAGCGCGCGGACGTAGCGCTCGTCGTGTGCGACGCGTCGGAGGGAGTGACCTCGGACGACCTGCGGGTCGCGGAGATGGCGATGAAGAGCGGCTGCGCGACCGTGCTCGTGCTCAACAAGTGGGATATCGAGGATGTCGACCTGGAGTTCACACGCGCGCGGGTGGCGCAGAAGCTGCGCCTGCGGCCGAAGGTGATGACCGCCTCTGCGAAGACCGGCCGCGGCGTAAAGCGCATTCTCGACGAGGCGCTGGTGCTGGCCGAGCGCGTCACGCAGCGGATCCCCACGCCCGAGCTGAACCGCTTCCTCGCCGACCTCCAGGCGACGCGCGACCCGCCGGCGGTGCGCGGCAAGCGGCTCCGGATCTACTACATGGCGCAGTACGACGTGCGGCCGCCGCGGTTCTCGATCCAGGTGAACGACCGCTCGCTACTGACGCGCTCCTATGGCTTCTTCCTGGAGAATCGGCTGCGGGGGCGCTACGGGCTCGAGGGGGTCCCGCTGGTGATCGACTACAAGACGTCTTGAGACCACCCGTAGCACTGCTGGCGCTCGCGCTCGCCCTGCCGCTCGGCGGCTGCGGCGAGGAGCCGACCGTCGACGACGTCGCCGGGTCGGTCCCGGCCGATGCGCGCGCATACCTGCACCTCGACCGCGGGTCCGAGGACTGGGACTCGGCGCGCGCGTCGCTGGGCAGGCTGCCGGCGCTCGAGAGCGTGGTGCTCGACCTCCTCTCCGGGCGCGTCGAGCTGCCGGAGAGCGGCCAGGCCGGCGTGGCGCTGCTTCCGGGCGGCGACGAGCCCGTCGTGCTGACGCCCGACGCTCCACCTGCCCCGCGCAGCCTCGCCGATGCGCCCGGCTTCGCGGCGCTGCTCGACGGGCTCCCCAGCCAGCGGCTCGCGACGCTCCACCTCGCGGGACCCGCCGTCGCCTTCCTCCGCTCGCTCGACGGCACCGTCGCCGCTGCCGCTGCCGCCGCCGACGTGGACGGGGACAACATGCACATCCGCGCGCGGGTGCGGCACGAGGGGGAGGCGGGCAGGTGCGCGGCGATCCAGGGGGAGGACCTGACCGGTATCGCGGACCCGGAGGCGGCGCTCTACCTCGAGGTCCCCTCGATCGCGTGCGCGCTGCGGGCGCTCGCGGAACGCGTCAGGGGCGT
>Ga0299913_10003971_pt1 | contig 12304 bp, 13 predicted proteins | sample RVTome_9_FD_201360 | JGI IMG/M metagenome (GOLD analysis project Ga0299913, IMG submission 201360) | Soil microbial communities from uranium-contaminated site in the Upper Colorado River Basin, Wyoming, United States - RVT155D38 (version 2) ... | reverse complement strand
GCCACTGGTCGATCGAGGGTGCGGTCACGAGCCAGTTCGAGCAGCACCTCCGCGCGATCTGCGGCCTGCCGCTCGGCTCCGTGGCGATGCGGGCGCCCGCGGCCGCGATGGTCAACCTGCTCGGTGAAGGCGCCCCGCGACCCGCCCACCCGACCGGGATCTACCAGGCGCACCAGGTCCCGGACACGCATGTCCACATCTACGACAAGGCGACCGTGTTCGAGCGGCGGAAGATGGGCCACGTGACGGCGCTCGGCGCGTCCCCGGAGGAGGCGCTCGCACGCGCTCGCGAGGCCGCGGCGCACATCGGCTGGGCGCCCACGACGGAGGGCTCGCCGACCGAGCCCGGTGAGCCCGCCGCATGAAGGACCCCCTGGTCGGCGTCGTCGGGGGCAGCCGCTCGGATTTCCCGGTCCTCGAGCAGGCAGTCGAGGTCCTCGAGGGGCTCGGCGTGCCCAGCGAGCTCCGGGTCGTGTCCGCGCATCGCACGCCGGACCACCTGTACCGCTACGCAGAGACCGCGCCGGGCCGGGGCATCCGGGTGATCATCGCCGGCGCCGGCGGCGCGGCGCACCTGCCCGGCATGCTCGCCGCGAAGACGACCCTGCCGGTGATCGGCGTGCCCATGCCGACGAAGGACCTCGACGGCCTCGACTCCCTGCTCTCGATCGTCCAGATGCCCCGGGGCATCCCCGTGGCGACGGTCGCGATCGGCAACGCCGAGAACGCGGCCCTCCTCGCGGTCGAGATTCTGGCGCTGTCCGATCCCGACCTCGCCGCTCGCCTCCAGCGCTGGCGCGCGGACCAGGCGCGGACGGTCATGGACGATCCCAGCAACGCGAACCCGCTCTGACCACGGTGGACGACCCGCGGTGGGAGCCTGGAATGCCGGTTCTCGACCGGCAACCGATCGGCCGGCAGCAGGACAGGATCCCGGAGACCGAGCCGACGCCGCTCCAGAAGCACTACATCAACCTGTCCGCGATCGCGCTCATCGCCGGTGCGATCGTGATCACGGCGCTGAACGCCGGCGTGCCGATGACGAGCCCGCTCGTGAAGCTGCTCGTGCTGGTCGGCGCGCCGATCCTCGTCATCACCACGGGCGACGCGGCCGTTCGCTTCTGGCGCAGCGCGAAGGCGTGGATGCCCATCGATCGCGGCCGCGCGGCGTTCCGGCTCGTCTGGACCGCGGCCGCGCTGCTCGGCATCGGCATCGTGATCGGGATCTCGAGCGTCATCCTGTTCGCGTGAGGGACGACGAGCTCGCCAACGATCAGGCCGCCAGGGATCCCCGCGGACCGGATGGGCGTTCGACCGACCTGCCCGCCGGCGGCGGCCCGCCGGCCTGGCTCGCCGGGTTGCTCAACCACTGCACGGTCTGCGGTGGCAGCCTCGTGCTCGGCCCGGTCGAGGGCGAGGAGCGCGACCGGCTGCTGTGCCAGTCGTGCGGGCACATCGCCTACGTCAACCCGCGCCTCGTCGTCACCGTCATTCCCGTCACCGACGACGGCGAGGTCGTGCTCCTGCGCCGCGGGTTCGAGCCGGGTCGCGGCGCCTGGGCCCAGCCCGGTGGATTCCTCGAGGTCGACGAGACCGTCACCGAGGGCGCCGTCCGCGAGACGCTCGAGGAGACCGGGCTCGTCGTTGAGCCCGGTGACGTGATCGGCCTCTACGCGCGGCTCGAGGCCGCCGTGATCGTCCTCGCCTACGAGGCACGGATCGTCGGCGGGACACCCACAACAGGCCCCGAGGCGCTCGAGATCCAGACGTTCGCTCCCGAGGCGATCCCGTGGGACGGCATCGCCTTCCGCACGACATGGTGGGCGCTCGTCGACTGGCTCGGCCGCCGCCGGCCCGACCTCATGCCGCCGACGCGTCGCTGGGGCGACGACGGCTAGCTCCGAATCCCGGGCACCAGGTCGCTCAACGGGAGCCACGTGCGGTCGTTGGGCAGGTCGATGGTCACCGCATGACCACAAGGACGACTACGGCCTACCTGATGCCGCCCGGCACCGGCCGATTGACGCAATCACGCTTCGGATGCGTCCGGACCACGCTCGCAGCGGCCGTGCGCGGCCGATCGAATCCCGGTCGACCGGGGCATGCGCACTCGCCAGCCCCCGTTGTGGACGCCGTGCGACCACGCGACCCCATACGGGCCGACGGGCTCGGTTCTGAGTACGTCGCGCGGAGGCGTCAGCGCAGGTCGATGAAGATGTTCTTCGTCTCGGTGTACAGGTCGATCGCGGCCATCCCAAGCTCCCGACCGAACCCGGACATCTTGTAGCCGCCGAAGGGCGCCTCGATATGGACTGAGCTGTTCGAGTTGACCGACAGGTTGCCGGTCTGGATGCCCTTCGCGGTCCGGAGGGCCTTGCCGATGTCGCGGCTCCACACGGACCCGGACAGGCCGTATGGCGTCGCGTTCGCGAGGCGGATCGCGTCCGCCTCAGAGTCGAACGGGATGATCGAGACGACGGGCCCGAAGATCTCCTCCTTCGCGATTCGCATGTCGTTGTCGACGCCATCGAACACCGCCGGCATGAGGTACGCGCCCTTGGCGAGGGCGGGATCGTCGGGCGCCTCGCCACCGACGACGAGCTTGGCACCCTCCTCGAGCCCGATAACGATGTAGTCGCGCACACGGTCGCGCTGCTTGAAGCTGACCAGCGTCCCGACCTCGGTCGTGTCGTCCGACGGATCGCCGACGACGACCTTCTTCGTCGCTTCGGCGAACAGCTCGACGACCTTGTCGTGCGCGGAGCGCTCGACGAGGATCCGCGAGCGGGCGCAGCAGTCCTGGCCGCAGTTGTCGAAGACTGAGTACGGCGATTCGGCCGCGAAGCGCTCGATGTCCGCGTCGGCGTAGACGACGTTCGCGCTCTTGCCGCCGAGCTCGAGGCTGATCTTCTTCACGTTGTTCGAGGCGAGCCGCATGATCTCCTGGCCTGTCGTCGTCTCGCCCGTGAACGCGACCTTGCCGATGCCGGGATGCGCCGCGATCGCTGCTCCTGCGGTGCCGCCCGGTCCGGTCACCACGTTCAGAACGCCGGGCGGGATGCCCGCTTCGAGTGCCAGCTCGCCCATCCGCAGGGCCGTCATCGGCGAGTAGCTCGCCGGCTTGAGGATCGCCGTGTTGCCCGCGGCGAGCGCGGGAGCGACCTTCCAGCTGGCCATGTACATCGGGTAGTTCCACGGGACGATGAGCCCGCAGACCCCGATCGGCTCCTTGAGGGTGATGTCGAGGCCCGGCTTCGCGACCGGGATCGTCTGGCCGTAGATCTTGTTGGCACCGCCCGCGTAGTAGTCGAACACGAGCCAGACGCCGGCGATCTCGCCCCGGGCGCTTGTGATCGGCTTGCCTGTGTTGCGACTCTCGAGCTGCGCGAGGTCCTCCGAATTCTTCTTCACGAGCTCGCCGAGCTTCGCGAGGCTCCGCCCGCGCTTGCCCGCCGGCCAGTTCGCCCAGCCCTTGGGGTCCTCGAACGCCTTTCGCGCGGCCTCGACCGCCCGATCGACGTCCACCTTGCCGCCGAGCGGCGCCGTGGCGATGGTTTCGCCGGTCGCGGGGTTGACGACCTCGAACGTCTGGCCGTCCGCGGCATCGACGGTCTCGCCGCCGATGACCATCTTCAGGGTCGAGATCCCCGCGCCGGTCCCGCCGGCCGTCTCCTGCTCGATCGCCATGGGTCCGCTACCTCAGATGGGTCCGCGGCGGAATGGGCCGCGAAGGACGTCTCGGAACGTGGCCTCCGATCATACGCCGGACCTCGTCTGCGCCTTGATCGGCAGTTGCCTCGCTCCGATTACCAGCTCGACATGGTTGGCCCCCTCACTGCTCGAATCCGCCGCCGACTGGGTCAATCCTGTTCGCAGGCGAAGACAAGGCGACGTGGAGACAGCCTGCATACGCGAAACCCTGTCTCGCTGGTAACGGGCGGAGAGCGTCGCCGGGGCAGCCCGCAGCAACCATCGCCGCGACACTCCTCGGCGGACCCGGGATCGTCTGCGGCGGCCCTTGGCGCTGCCGCTGGTCAGGCGCTTCCTGGCGCCGTGCGTTTTTCCGTCGTCGATGTCGCAGCCGAGGATGCCGGAGACGCCGTCGATGTGCGGCGCGTTCCGGTGGACTCACCCTCTTCGGCGGCCTGGCGAACCCGCTCTGCAGCAGCCTGGCTGCCCGCGTACCAACTCTCCGTGATTCGCCCGGCCACGTCACGACCGCCGAGCCCGAACGCGAGCCCGAAAGCCAGGGCGAGGGCGGCGACGACGCCGGTGAACAGAATGTTGAGGAGGTCGGCAGCGATGCCGAGCTGGTCGATGGCGATGAGGACCGCGAACGCGACGACCGCGACCTCCGCGATCCGCCCGAGGAGGGCCGCGTTGGTGAAGCCCATGTTGCCCGCACCGACCTCGATCAGGCCACGAAGGAACCGACCGATCAGCGGCGCGACGAGAAGGATCACGGCTGCCACGAGGAGGTTCGGGATCCAGAGAAGCACCTGGTTCAGCAGCAGGCTGACCTGCGGCATCCCGAGGACATTCGCGGCCGCAACGAGGAAGACGAATCGGATGATCCACTTCACGATCTCGGACGCGACCACGCTGGGCTTGATCTGCTTCCACTGCGCTCCGTAGACCGCGCCGCCGTGCTCGGCGAACACGCGGTCGGCACCGGCACGGGCGAGCAGCTCGCGGACGAGCCTGGCCACGAGGTTGGAGATGATCCAGCCGATGACGATGATGACGATGGCGCCCACGATGAGCGGAATCGCCGTGATGAAGCCGTTCAGGGCGTTCGTGAGGGCCGCGAAGATCGCGTCACCCCAGTCCTGGATCGGTTGCGTGATCATCCCTGTCTCCCTGCTGCGAGTTCGGGGCGCGGCCCGACGTCGTGGACCGATCCGGCAATCGTGGCGATTCGTCGTTCCGGGCTCTCTCGGCGGCGCGCCCGCCGGCTTGCAGGAGCGTTGCGCTTGTGCACCAAGGTTCGTTAGTTGACACTTACGTAAGGAAGGACTAACGTCGTCGTGTGGACGCCGCGTTGACCGCCATCGCCGAGCCGAACCGCCGGCAGATCCTCGGGCTCATCTCGGCGTCCGAGCTGTCCGCAGGCGAGATCGCGCGCCACTTTGATGTCACGCGCCCCGCGATCAGCCAGCACCTGGCGGTCCTTCGATCGGCCGGGCTCGTCACGGAGCGGCGGGACGGGACGCGTCGCTATTACCGCGCGCGGCCTCAGGGCGTCGCGGAGCTTCGAGCGTGGCTTGACGCGTTCTGGCGCGAGGGGCTCGTTCGCCTCAAGACGAAAGCGGAACGGGAGGCACGGAAGGGATGACGACCGACCTCAAGGCGATCGGCCCTGCCGCACATCTTGGCTATGAGATGCGGATCGAGGCGCCGCCGGCGACCGTCTGGCGCTTCTGGGTGGAGCCCGACGCGATCGTGCGCTGGATGGGCAAGATCGCGACGCTCGAGCCTCGACCCGGCGGCTTGTTCCGGATCGATTACGGCCAGGGTGACGTTGTCGTCGGCGAGTACCTCGAGGTCGACCCGCCGCGGCGCCTGGCGCTGTCGTGGGGCTGGGAGGCGCCGGACGGCCGCATTGAGGCAGGTCGCGTCGAGGTGGAGCTCGAGGCCGTCGATGGCGGCGCGGCGACGCAGCTCCGGCTGCGCCACCTGGGACTCGACGAGCCCTCCCGCGTCAGCCACGACGAGGGCTGGCGGAATTTCCTCCCGCGAATCGCCGACGCGGCCACGGAGGGCCTCATTCAAAAGTAATTCACGGTGATCCCGCCGTCGACGACCAGCGCAGCGCCGTTCGTCCAGCGTGACTCGTCCGAGGCGAGGTAGATCGCCATGTGGACGATCTCCTCGGGCTTGCCGAATCGGCCGGTCGGGTTGCGCGCGAGGCGGATCCGCTTCGCCTCCTCGTCCTTGACGAGCCAGTCCATGAGCAGCGGTGTCTCCACGGGGCCGGGGCAGATGGCATTCGTCCTGACGCCCTTCGGGGCGAACTGCACCGCCAGCGACTTCGTCAGCGCAAGGACGGCGCCCTTCGAGGCGGTGTAGGCGTCCTGGGGATTCGAGCACCCGATCAGTGCCACGAAGCTGGAGATGTTGATCACCGAGCCCGAGCCCTGCTCGACCATCTTCGGGATCGCGTACTTGCAGCCCAGGAACACGCCGCGGACGTTGACCGCCATGACCCGGTCCCAGTCCTCGACCGAGGTGTCGATGACCGAGTGATCGGCCTGGGGCATGATCCCGGCGTTGTTGTAGAGGACATCGACTCGGCCGAACCCCTCGACCGCGGCGTCGACCATCCGCTTCGCGTCGGCCTCCTTCGAGACGTCGGCGGCCACGGCGATCGCCCGGCCGCCTGCGGCGGTGACCTCGTCGGCGACCGACTGCGCGGCGGGCTCGGTCACGTCCGCGACGACGACCTGCGCCCCCTCGACGGCAAACATGCGCGCCGCCACGCGGCCCATGCCGCTCGCGCCGCCGGTGATGATCGAGACCTTGTCCTGCAGTCGCATCCCGCGCCCTCCCTCCATCTGGAGCGCTGATGCTAGTCCCCAATCGTGGACGTGCGGGCGGCCGCCTCCACCGGCCGCCCGCGGTCAAAATCGAGGGTCAGAAACCCGTGACTGCGAACCAACCGCCGCCGGGACTGGTGAAGAACACCGTGACTCCCTGGCACGGCGACGGCAGCGTGACGACGTCGACCACGACCGCATCGCCCTCGGGCGAGAACGGCACGACCGCGGTGTCGTCGGCGAAGACGCCGTTGCAACTGACGACTGCCTTGCCGGTCGCAACGGGATTCCGGCCGAGCGCCGGAATGATCAGGCCTTCGACCACCACGTGGATGCGGCCGTCGGCGAAGAGCCGCGCCCGGCCTTCGTCGATGACCCACGGTGCGCCGGCGCCGGTGATGCCGGCGATCACGGTCCCGGGGACCGGCAGACCGGTCATCGTGGCATCAAGGACCTTGCGGCCGCCCGCGGCGGCATTCGACGCCACGCCGATGGTCAGCGCCGTCAGCAGCGCAAGGGCAAGGGTGATCCGGAGCGAGTGAGCCATGACGTTCCTCCTGCTGCCGGCGGGATGAGCCGGACAAGGAGGTCTACGACGTAACCGACGTCACCGGTTCTCGGCGCACAACGGGTCCTCGCGCCTACGGACTCGGCCCCCGCCTCGGACGACCTTGGGCACGGTCGTGATCACGTGGTGTCCTCAAGGCTGGCTAACGGCCCATCTAACGAGTGGTAGCGGCCCAAGGAAGCGGGTCAGGTCGCGTCGCCGTCACCACGCGCGACTCCGCCTGTGCGTGGCGTGCCTCCGCGGAACGGGCTTGCAGGGGTTGAGTCGTCCTGGCGACGCGTCTCCGGCGGGTCAGGCCTTCCTAACTCCCATTGAGGACATGTGGTGACCATCCGCGTGCCCAACGGGGCGGTGGCGGCGGTGAGGACGGTGACCCATCAGCCGCGCTCGAGGTAGCGCTCGCGCTCCCAGTCGTGGACGACGGAGTCGTACACCTGCTGCTCGACGCGCGCTGCGTTGAGGTAATGGTCGACGACGGCCTGGCCGAAGATCTCGACCGCGGCCTTCGAGGCTTCCAGTTCGTCGATCGCCTCGTACAGCGCCCGGGGCATGCGCGGCACGCCCTTCGCGATGTAGCCGTTGCCCTTGAACTCGGGCTCGAGCTTGAGCCTGTGCTCGATGCCGTACAGCCCGGCACCGATCATCGCGGCGTACGTCAGGTAGGCGTTCATGTCGCCGCCTGGGAATCTGTTCTCGACGTGGAGCGCGTCGCCGCTCCCGACGAGCCGGAAGCCGGTCGTCCGGTTGTCGCGGCCCCAGACGACGTTGACCGGGGCCCAGGACAGCGAGGCGTAGCGCTTGTATGAGTTGATGAACGGCGCGATGAACACGGCGAGCTCGCGGGACAGGGTCATCATCCCCGCGACGAACTGGCTGAACTGCTTCGACAGGCCGTACGGCAGGCCGGCCTTGCCGTCGTGGGTCAGCGGCCGCTCGCCGGCCGCGTCCCAGATGCTCATGTGGAGATGGCCGGACGAGCCGGTCCAGGTGTGGTCGGGCTTGGCCATGAACGTCAGGCCCCAGCCGTTGAGGTAGGCGATCTCCTTGGCGCCGTGCTTGAACAGCACGCTCCGGTCGGCCGATTCGAGGACGTGGTCATAGCGGATGTTGACCTCGTGCTGACCGGGCGCCGCCTCGCCCTTGGAGAACTCGATCGGGATGCGGGCCTCGGTCATCAGGTTGCGCAGGAGGCGATGGAGCGGCTCGGCCTTCGTCGCCTGGAGGAGGTGGTAGTCCTCGTTGTACGACCCGAACCGTTGCGGCGGCCCGAAGCCGTTCGCCGCCATCTCGTCCCACGTCTCCTTGAGGACGTAGTACTCGAACTCGGAGCCGGCCTTGACGCTGATGCCGGCCTTCGTCGCGCGCTCGACCTGGCGCTTCAGGATCGTGCGCGGCGAGATCGGGATCTCGCGGTGGGTCTCCTCGTCGATCGTGTCCGAGAGGACGATGGCCGTCTTCTCCAGCCACGGCACGACCCGCAGCGAGTCCCAGACCGGCGAGGCGATCCAGTCGCCGTAGCCGGTCTCCCAGTTCATGAGCGCGAAGCCCTCGGGCGTGTTCATCTCCATGTCGGTCCCGAGGAGGTAGGTGCAGAAGTGCGCGCCGTGGTCGATGACGCCGGACAGGAACGCCTCGCCCTGAACGCGCTTGCCCAAGAGCCGGCCTTGCATGTCCGTCATCGCCACGATGATCGTGTCGATCCGGCCGTCGCGGACCCAGCCCTCCAGCTCAACGAGCCCTGGGTGCTTCTCACCGTGGCCGCCGGCTTCCTTGCTCATGACCGCTCTCCTCCGCTCGCACGGACATGATGACGGGCCGGCGGATCGTCCGGCCGGCCCGTCGGGATTGCGCCCGTCGCCAGGCCTCGGCGAGCTCGCCCGCAGCCCGCTGGAACTCCTTCTCGATCTCGGTCAGCGCACCTTCGTCGCCCTGGCGCTGCGGTCCCTTGAACCGGTCGCGGGCCCAGGCGAAGTAGTAGACCACCAGCCCGACCACGGTGATCAGCATGAACGGCCACGAGATGTTGCCGCTCGTCGGGAAGCTGAACAGCACCATCAGGACGAGGCACCACACGACCGCGATCCAGGCGAGGCCGTATAGCCCCGACAACGGCCGAATTTCGAAGGCTGGACCGCCTCGTCAGCGGCGGCGGAGACCCTCGATGAGCGAGGTCAGCTCCGGGCCGCTGACGCCGAACTGCCGGAGCGTGAACCGGGTCATCTCCAGCGCGAGCTCGACCTCGCCGACGACGACGACGGTGGCACCGAGCTGGCGCAGGACGGCTCGCTCCGACCCGCTGTGGGTCCGCGCGACGATCGGCAGGCGCGGGTGCCGGCGACGGACCGTATCGACGACGAACCGGGTCGTGACCGGGTCGGGAATGGCCACGACGAGCACGGTCGCGCGCTCGATCGGGGCGCGGTCCAGGACGACCCGGTTCTCGACGTTGCCGCGCAACGCGACGATCCCGTCGTCGCGCGCGGCGCGAATCGCCTGCGGGCTCTCGTCGACGATGACGAACCCGAACCCGCGGCGCTGCAGCGCCGCGGCCACGAGGCGACCCACCCGCCCGTAGCCGCAGATGACGGCGATCCGCCGGTTGTCCGCCGCGTCGGCGGGGATCGCCTCCTCCCAGTCGTCCGGAGTCAGTCGGTTCTGGAGCCGATCGATACCCCGGCGCCCGTACTGGTAGGCGGCCGGGGCGAAGACGATCGAGAGGGCCGCGCTCGTCAGCAGGAGCCCGAAGTGCTCCTCGCTGAGGACCGGTCGCGCACCCTGCGTGCCGATCCGAGCGAGCAGGAAGGAGAACTCCGCCGACTGGGCGAGCAGGATCCCGGCAAGCGCGGACGTCCGGAGCGGGTACCGGAACAACGCCCCGAGCGCTGTCACGAGGACGGCCTTCAGCGGCCCGATCAGGATCAGCAGCACGAGCAACAGCGGCAGGCTCCCGACGATCACCGCCGGGTCGACGAGCATCCCGATCGAGACGAAGAACAGGCCGGCGAACACATCGCGGAATGGAGCCGCCTCGCCCATGACCTGGTGCGACAGGTCCGAGTCGGCGATGAGCATTCCGGCGAGGAACGCGCCGAGGGCGAGCGAGATGCCGAACACTGACCCGAGTGCGGCCGTCCCCAGCGTGACCGCGACCACGCCGAGCGTGAACAGCTCTCGTCGCCGGGACGCCGCGATGACCTCGAAGAGCCGGGGGACGAGCCGGCTGCCGATCGGAATCACGAGGGCAATGAACAGGACCGCCTTCCCGACCGCGAACGCGATGTCCTCCAGTTCGCCCTCGCCGCTCAGGGCGGAGAGCAGGACGATGAGGACGATCGTCAGCAGGTCCTGCACCGCGAGCCAGCCCACCGCGATGACGCCGTGCTCGCTCTCGGTCTCGCCCCGCTCGCCCAGGATCCGCCCGGCAATCGCCGTCGAGCTGATCGACGTGAACGCGCCGAGGAAGAGCGCTTCGAGGCTCGACCAGCCGAGTGCCATGCCGATCGCCCAGCCGATCGCGATCGACGCGGCGACCTGCGCGGTGCCTCCCACCGCAACGAGTGGCCCGACCCGTCGGATCTCGCGGAACGAGATCTGGATCCCGATCGAGAACATCAGGAAGATGACCCCGAGGTCGGCGAGGGCCTCGACCACCTCGACATCGGCGACGAAGCCCGGCGTCCGCGGGCCGATCGCGACGCCAGCGAGGATGTAGCCGACCACGGCCGACTGCCGCAGGCGCACGGCGACTGCACCGCCGATGGCGGCCGCGATGAGGGTCGTCGTCAGGGCGACGAGGAGATCCGGAGTCTCCATCGCGTCCTCCTCGTGGTCGGTCGTGGATGGCCGGCTACGAGCCAGCCCGGCCCGGCGGGCCGGGGCGAATCAGCGGCGGGGTCAGTAGAGCAGGGTCGTCCCTTCGGGGAACTCGAACTCGAACGTGGTTGCCGGCAGGGCGGCATCCGGCTCGAGGTGGACCGCCTCTGCGGCCCGTGTCACCTCGTCGCCGACCGACTCGATGAGCCGGCTGATCACGCCATCCTGACGGTCCACGGCAACCTGCACGTGGTAGTCGGGCCGGTCCACGGTCGCCTCGACCGCGCGCGGGTGGTCGCAGTCGACGACGACGACCTCGCGGCCCGCGACGTTGTCTGTCCCGGAGACCCAGCATCGCCCGGTCGCGAGGACGTTCTGGCAGTAGCCCGCGGGATGGACGAACAGCTCCGCGAGCGTCTCCATCGGGAGCGAGGTGATCGGCTCGTACACGGTCGACCAGCCCGGGTACTGGCGAGGGTCGAGCCCGCGGGGCCGGTTCCGGACGGGTCGGGTCGTGCCGAGGCGGTGCCCGGCGCTGTAGGTCCGGATGAGCTCGCCGTCGGAGATCCAGAGCTCGTGGCTGCCCGTCACCCGGGCGCTCGGCTCGGTCGTGACCACGCGGGCGTGCCCCGGATGGCGGAGCGCGATGTCCATCACGACCAGCTGTTCGCCCCGGGCACCGTAGGATCGCTCCTCGATGCGCATCTTGAGCGTCTCGAACCGGCGCTCGGCATCGCGCGCGAACGTGAACACCTCCGGGACCGTGGGCAGGCCCGGTGGGAGCGCCACGATCTCCGCGCGCCGCTCACCCCTCCGGACGGGCACGAGCGCGGCGCGATCCCAGAGACGGGTGGTGGCCATCCCGGGGATTGTATCGGGGGCCCATGTGGCTCTCGGGCCGCCCCCGCTCGGCGGATCGAAGGGCGGTCCCACGGTCAACTCGTAGACTTCCAGCGATGGAGCCCGTGCCCGACCAGTTCCGCCAGGTCATGGGCCATTTCGCGACCGGAGTCAGCGTCGTGACGACGTTCGACGGCGAGCGACCCGCGGGGATCACCGTGAATGCGTTCTCCTCGGTCTCGCTGGAGCCCGCGCTCGTCATGGTCGCCCTCGACCGGCGCCGGTTCATCACCCCGATGGTCCGCTCGGCCGGCCGCTACGCCGTGAGCGTCCTGGGATCCGACCAGCAGGCGCTCTCGGACTGTTTCGCGCACGCCCCGGTCAGCCCCGGCCGCGAGGACTTCTGCGGCGCGGCCTGGCACGCCGGGCCGACCGGACTGCCGCTCATCGATGACTCGATCGCCACGCTCGAATGCACCGTCGTGGAGACGTTCAGCGCCGGCGATCACGACCTGTTCATCGGACGCGTGGACTCGCTCGAGCAGCA
>Ga0299913_10003970_pt1 | contig 12305 bp, 13 predicted proteins | sample RVTome_9_FD_201360 | JGI IMG/M metagenome (GOLD analysis project Ga0299913, IMG submission 201360) | Soil microbial communities from uranium-contaminated site in the Upper Colorado River Basin, Wyoming, United States - RVT155D38 (version 2) ... | reverse complement strand
GGAGAACATCCAGGCCCGCATCCGCGGCACCCTGCTGATGGCGCTCAGCAACAAGTTCGGCTGGCTCGTGCTCACCACCGGCAACAAGAGCGAGATCGCCGTCGGCTACTCGACGCTCTACGGCGACATGGCCGGGGGGTTCGCCGTCATCAACGACGTGCCCAAGACCCTCGTGTACGAGGTGTCGCGCCACGTCAACGAGCGGGCCGGCCGGCCCGTGATCCCGGGGTCCGTCTTCGACCGGCCGCCCTCGGCCGAGCTACGGCCCGACCAGACGGACCAGGACACGCTGCCGCCGTACGCCGAGCTCGACGCCATCCTGCAGGCCTACGTCGAGGAGGACCGCGGGGTGAGCGACCTGGTGGCCCGGGGCTTCGCCGAGGAGACGGTGCGCCGGGTGCTCCGCATGGTCGACGTCAACGAGTACAAGCGCCGCCAGGGCCCCATCGGGGTGAAGATCACCCCGCGCGCCTTCGGCCGCGACTGGCGCCTGCCCATCGTCAACCGCTTCCGCGAGCGCTGAGGCGTGGGGACGAGCCGCCGGGCTCCGATCGCCGTGCGGCGCGGCGTCCTCGGCGCCGCCGCCCTCCTGCTCGCGGCGCACCTCGCGCTGGCCGGGTGCGCGCTCCTGACGGGCCGGCCCCCCGGGGAGCGTCCGCGGGCGAAGGCCCGGGGGGCCGAGATCATCGTGTTCGCCAACACCCGGACCCACTACTTCGAGAACCGGTCGCCGCACTGCCTGGCCTACCGGCTGCCGGGCGAGTGGGACTTCGGCACCCAGGAGGCGGCCCTGCGCTCTCCCGCCGGGGATCGCGTCGTCAGCGTCGCGCTCTACAGCCACCCGACGGTTGCCGACGGAATCGCCCAGACGCTCGCCTTCATCATCGCCGACACCGAGAAGGACTGGGGCCAGCCGGTGCCGAGCACGATCGGGCCGTTCGAGGCCGCGCACCCGCGGGCGGTGGTGCTCCGTTTCGAGGACGTCGTGATCACGTCGAGGACGGCGGGCCGCACGATCGGGACGGCCCGCGCGGAGGTCGGGCAGGCGGTCCGCCTGCCGCTGCGGGTCGTCGCGCCGTTGGTCAAGGGGTACACCCTGGTCGCCAGCGTGTTCGACGTGAGCGACGCCCGGGAGATCCTCGACACGCTCGAGGTCACCGAGGATCCGCAGTGCTGGCGCAACGTGATCCGCAAGCGCTTTCCCGGCGTCCTGTCGTGACGGTGCTCCGCACGTTCGGGCTGTTCGTCGCCACCGCGCTCGCCGAGATCGGCGGCTGCTATCTGGCCTACCTGTGGCTGCGCCAGGGCCGCTCGGCCTGGCTCCTGCTCCCGGCCGCCGCCAGCCTCGCGACCTTCGCCTGGTTGCTGGCCCTGCATCCCACCGCCGCGGGGCGCGTGTACGCGGCCTACGGAGGGGTCTACGTCGGCGCGGCGCTGGTCTGGCTCTGGGTCGTCGACCGGGTGCGGCCGACGCCGACCGACTGGATCGGCGTCGGGGTCTGCCTGCTGGGAATGGGCATCATCATGCTCGGGCCCACGGAGCGGTAGGTGTTCCAGGCCCCGAGCGGGCCCGAGCGGATCTTCAACCGCGCGTTCGGCCTGCTGGTGGGCCTCGGGCTCGGGCGGCCCCACAACTATCTGCTGCAGGTGCGCGGGCGGCGGACGGGGCGCATCCAGGCGACCCCCGTGAACGTGCTCGAGCTCGGCGGCACCCGCTGGCTCGTGGCCGGGCGCGGGCGGACGCAGTGGGTCCGCAACGCCGAGGCCGCGGGCGAGGCCGTCCTCCGGCGCGGGCGGCGCCGGGAACGGTGCCGGCTGCGCCCGGTGCCCGACGCCGAGAAGCCGGCGATCCTGAGTGCCTATTGCGCGCGCTTCCGGCTCACGGTGCAGCGCTACTTCCCGGTGAAGGCCGGGGCGCCGCCGGCGGCGTTCGAGCCGGTCGCGAGCCGCTATCCCGTCTTCGAGCTGCAACCGCCGACCTAGCCCGGCACGCCTTCCATCTGCAGGGCGTAGAGCCGGCGGTAGACGCCGTCACGCCCCAGCAGCTCGTCGTGGCGCCCGACCTCGGCGATGCGCCCCTCGTGCACCACCACGATGCGGTCGGCGTTGCGCACGGTGGCCAGGCGGTGGGCGATCACCAGCACGGTGCGCCCGTGCATCAGGTCGGTCAGCGCCTGCTGCACCATGAACTCGCTCTCGGCGTCGAGGTCGGAGGTCGCCTCGTCGAGGATCAGGATGGGCGGGTCCTTCAAGAACGCGCGCGCGATGGCCAGTCGCTGGCGCTGCCCGCCGCTGAGCCGGACGCCGCGCTCACCCACCAGCGTGGCGTAGCCCTCGGGGCAGGCGCGGATGAACTCGTCGGCCTGCGCCTGGCGGGCGGCCCGGGCGACCTCGTCGGCGGTGGCGCCGGGGCGGCCGTAGGCGATGTTGTAGTGGACGGAGTCGCTGAACAGGAAGGTCTCCTGGGTCACCACGGCGATCTGGGCTCGCAGCGAGGCCTGGGTGACGTCGCGCACGTCGTGGCCGTCCACGGTGATGCGACCGGCGGTCACGTCGTGGAAGCGGGGCACGAGGTCGATCAGCGTGGACTTGCCGGCGCCGCTCATCCCCACGAAGGCCACCACCTCGCCGCGCCGCACGTCGAGCGAGATGTCGCGCAGCGTGAGGTCGGGCGAGCCCGGATAGCGGAAGGAGACGCCCTCGAAGCTCAGGCTCGAGGCGAAGCCGGTGAGCACGCGCGCGCCCGGCCGGTCGGCGATGGCCGGCGGGGTGTCGAGGATGTCGAAGACCCGCTCGACCGACGAGGTCGACTGCTGGATCGTGTTCATGGTGCGGGAGAGGTTGCGCACCGGCCCGTAGACGAGCGCCAGCGCGGCCGTGAACGAGAAGAAGTCCCCCGGGGTCATGGCTCCGGCGATCACCCGGTGGCCGCCGTACCAGAGCGCACCCATGATGCCGAACGCGGCCAGCACCTCCATGACCGGCGCGGTGAGCTCGTCGGTCCGGCGGTCCTTCAGCGCCAGATCGAGGAGCCGGCGGTTCACCCGGTCGAAGCGGTCGGCCTCGTGTGCCTCCCGGCCGAACGCCTTGACGATCTTCATGCCCGAGAACGCCTCGTGCAGGAGCACGTTCAGCTCGGCCACCTTCTCCTGCGAGCGCTTGTTGATCCGGTACAGTCGGAGGCCGATGGACCGCACGGCCATTCCCACGAACGGGAACACCACCACGGCGATGAGGGCCAGCCGCCACTCGCGCAGCGCCATCACCGACAGCAGCGCGACGATCATCGCGACCTGCCGGACCGCCATCACCAGCACGGTCGAGGACACCCGGGCCAGCCGGTTGACGTCGGTGACCAGGCGCGACATGAGCTCGGCCGAGTGCAGATCGACGAAGAACGACAGCGGCATGGCCTGGATGTGCGTGTAGAGCTGACGCCGCAGCGTGGCGATGACCCGCTCGCCCACCGCCGCCATCAGGTACGCTTGCCCGTACCGGGCCGCGCCCTTGGCCAGATAGGCGCCGAGCAGCAGCAGCGGGATCAGCCGGAGCATCACCTGGTCGCGGCGAATGAAGATGTCGTCCAGGGCCGGCTTGACGAGCCACGCGATGGCGCCCTCCATCGCGGCGACGATCATCGCCAGCCCGCCCCCGAGGAGCAGCACGGGCAGGTACGGCCGCATGAGCGGCAGCAGACGGCGATAGACGACGAACGCGTGCGTCATGGGGCCTCGGGCCCCGCCATCAGGCTCCGAAGAACTCGCGGAGTCCCATCGCCACGGCGTCGATCTCGTCCTCGCGGTGACCGGCGGAGATCGGCAGCGTCAGGATCTCGTCCACGAGCTGCTCGGTCCGGGGCAGCGGCGCGCCGGCGAAGCGCTCCACCGCGGGCTGCCGGTGCGACGCCACGGGGTAGTGGATGCCGGTCTGGATCCCGCGCGCCTCGAGGAACCCGGCCAGCTCGGCCCGCCGCGGCGTGCGGACGACGTAGAGGTGATAGACGTGGCGCGCGCCGGGCCGCTCGACCGGCAGCTCGAGCGGCAGCCCGGCCAGCGCGGCGGCGTAGCGGGCGGCCAGCGCGCGGCGGTGCTCGTTCATCGCGTCGAGCCGGCGCAGCAGCACGCGGCCGATGGCGGCCTGGATGTCGTTGAACCGCAGGTTGAAGCCGATCTCGGCGTGCACGTTCTTGTTCGGGCGGCCGTGGTCGCGGAGCCGGCGACAGCGGGCCGCGATCTCGTCGTCGTCGGTGACGACGGCGCCCCCGTCCCCCATCACGGTGAGGTTCTTGGACGGATAGAACGAGAACACGGCGGCCCGGCCGAAGCTGCCCACGCGCCGGCCCTGCCAGGCCGCCCCGTGCGCCTGCGCGCAGTCCTCGAGCATCCACACGCCCAGCCGCGAAGCGAGCTCGCGGACGGCGTCGAGGTCGACCGGCTGACCGTAGAGGTGGACCGGCAGCACGCCGACGGTCCGCGCGGTCGCCTTGGCGGCGGCGTCGGCCGGGTCGAGCGCGTAGCAGGCGTCCGCGTCGACGAAGACGGGCGTCGCCTCGGCGAAGCAGATCGCCTCGATGGTCGGGAACGCGGTGTGGGAGGGGACGAGGATCTCGTCGCCGGCCTTCACGCCGAGCGCGCGCAGGGTGAGCCACAGCCCGGCCGTCGCCGAGCTGGTCAGCACGCAGTGGCGCACGCCGACGTACCGGGCCAGCTCGGCCTCGAACGCCCGGCACTGCGGGCCGAGGATGTACTGGCGCGAATCGATGGCTTCCAGGACCGCCTGCTTGATCTCGTCGTCCACCGGGGGGCGAGACAGGGGAATCGAGGCCACGCTCACGCTCCTGGTCCGGGATTGGCGAGGCGGTCGTACTGCCCGCGGAAGTAGAGCAGCGGCTCGCCGCTGTCCACGCGGGCCCGCTCGACGCGCCCGACGAAGATGGTGTGGTCGCCCTCCACGTGCACGCTGACGGTGGTGCACTCCAGCTGGGCCAGGGCGCCCTCGATCAGCGGCAGCCGGAGGTCGCTGATCACGTGCGGCACGCCCTCGAACTTGTCCAGGCGCGAGGAGGCGAACTTCCGCGAGATGGCCTGCTGCTCGACGCTCAGGATGTTGACCGCGAAGCAGCCGCGCTCCTTGATGGCCGGATAGCTCTGCGACTTGTGGTCCACGCAGATGAGGACCAGCGGGGGCTCCAGGGACACCGACGTGAACGCGCTGGCGGTCAGCCCGGTCGGGCGGGCCTCGGCGTCGCAGGTGGTGAGGACGGTGACTCCGGACGCGAAGTGACCGAGAACCTTGCGAAAGTCGTCGGCGGCAATCACCGTCTCTATGTAGCAGGAAGGTCTGGCGAAATCAAGGTTCGTGGAGGCGGCGGTGGCCGCGGCGTTGCCAATTGCGCGGGCGGAGGCGTGCTGTATAGTCCGTAAATATGGCGACCGAGCAACAGGTGCTGGACGCGCTGCGAGGCATCCGCGATCCCGAGAGCCAGAAGGACATCGTCGCGCTCGGCCTGGTGCGCGACCTGGCGATCGGCGAGGGCGGCGTGAGCTTCACGCTGGCCTTCACGGGGCAGGCGGCGGCGACCAAGGCCACCGTGCACAGCATGGCCACCCGCCTGGTGGGCCAGCTTCCCGACGTGGGACGCGTGCAGATCAAGATGGGCGGCGGCCCGGCGCCGGCCGCCGCCCACGCGCACGCCCCCGGCCCGGGCCACGCGCACGGCCAGCCCCAGGGCCAGGCCGCCCCGCCGCGCCCGGACTTCATTCCGGAGGTCCGCCACACGATCGCCGTGTCCTCGGGCAAGGGGGGCGTGGGCAAGTCGACCGTGGCCGTCAACCTGGCGCTGGCACTGCGGCAGTCGGGAGCCAGCGTCGGCATCGTCGACAGCGACGTGTACGGCCCCGACGTGCCGCTCATGCTGGGCACCCGGGGCAAGCCCGGGATGTTCGACAACCGCATCATGCCGGTCGAGGCTCACGGCCTCAAGGTGATGTCCATCGGCCTGCTCGTCAACGACCGGGAGCCGCTGGTCTGGCGTGGCCCCATGATCCACTCGTTCATCCAGCAGATGCTCAAGGACGTGATGTGGGGCGCGCTCGACTACCTGGTGTTCGACATGCCGCCCGGTACCGGCGACGCCCAGCTGTCGCTCTCCCAGGTGCTGCCGCTGAGCGGGGTGGTGATGGTCACCACGCCACAGGACGTGGCGCTGCTCGACGTGCGCAAGGCCATCGGGATGTTCCAGCGCCTGAACGTGCCGGTCCTGGGGATCGTGGAGAACATGAGCACCTTCGCGTGCCCGCACTGCGGACAGCACACGACCATCTTCGGCGAGACCGGCGGTCAGCGGGTCGCCGACGAGTACGGAGCTCCGCTGCTGGCCCGGCTGCCGCTCGACCCCGAGACGCGCGTGGGAGGTGACGAGGGCACGCCGATCACCGTCCGCAAGCCCGACTCGGCGCAGGCGCTCGCCTTCCGGAATCTCGCCGCCGCCGTCACCAGGCGCATCGAGGAGCTGGACGGCCTGGGCTCGCTGCCGAAGATCAGCTGACACCCCGCGCATGGCGGTGCCGGTCGTCATCGTGCCGATCTTCCCGCTGCCCGACGTCACCCTCTTCCCCCACACGCTGCTGCCCCTGCACGTCTTCGAGGCGCGCTACCGCGCGATGGTGGCCGACGCGCTCGAGCGCGACCGCCGCCTGGTGGTCGCCCGGCTGCAGCCCGGCTACGAGGCCCACTACGCGGGCAAGCCGGCCGTGCACCCGGTGGCCGGGCTGGGCAGGATCGTCTCCTGCGAGCGGCTGGCGACCGGCCGGTACAACATCCTCCTCGAGGGCGAGTGCCGGGTCCGGCTCGAGCACGAGCTGCCGAGCGACACGCTGTACCGCATCGTGCGGGCCCGCCGGCTGGCCGACACCGGCCCGGGCGACGGCGCCACCCCGGCGCTGGCGCGCATCCGCGCAGCCTGCCGCTCGCTCCTGACCGCGCTCCAGCGGCCGGGCGATCTGCTCGATCCCGCCCTCGCCGACGGTCAGGACGCCGGCGTCATCGCCGACCGCGTGGCCGCCGCCGTGCTGCCCGACGCCGACCTGCGGCAGGGCCTGCTGGAGACGCTCGACGCCGATGCCCGCGCGGCGCGCGTCGCCGACGCCGTGGAGTCGCTGGTGCGCGAGCTGAACGGCGGGCGCCAGTGACGCGCGCGCGTCCCTGGCTGCTGGCGCTGCTGGTCCTGCTGCTGGCCGCCTCGGCGGCCGACGCGCGGCCGTGGAGCTGGCTCGGCGTGCGGATCCGGGATCTCAGCGAGCCGGAGATGGACGAGCTGGCCGGCCGCCACGGTATCAGCGAGGGCTTCGGCGTGGTCATCGTGGAGGTGATGGACGACACGCCCGCCGCCCGGGCCGGGATGCGCCCCGGCGACATCGTGGTGGCCTTCGAGGGGCGGCCGGTGACCGACACCCGCCTGCTGCAGCGGCTCATCGCCCGGGCGCCGGCGGACCACGAGGTCCGGCTGACGGTCCTGCGCCGGGACGGCCGGCAGCCGCTGCCGGTGCGGCTGATGGCGATGCCCCGGGCCATCGCCGGCGAGCGCATGGCCGCCGAGTTCGGCTTCGTTCTGCGAGAGCTGGAGGCCCCGGCCGGTCAGCCGGCGCCGCCCAGCGCGCCGGCGGTCACCTTCGTGGCCCGGGGCAGCGTCGCCGAGCGGGCCGGGCTCGAGGTCGGCGACGTCCTGCTGCAGGTCAACGAGCAGGCCGTCCTGACCCGGGACGCGGCTCGCGAGACGCTGGGCGGGGTGTCGCCGGATCGGCCGTTGCAGCTGACCGTGCGGCGTGGTGAGGAGCGGGTCCCTCTCACGCTGGATCCGCCGCCCGACGTGCTGCGTCCCTGAGCGGGGCGCCTCAGCGCCCGGGACCGCCGTCGCCGTGGCGTAGCGTCCGCACGAGGTCGTACAGCATCAGCACGAGCACGGCGACGACGATGATCGTGAACGGCGGCTCCGCGATCCACCACACCAGGAAGCCCAGGAACAGGATCACCATGACGGCGCCGATCAGACCGGTGACGAGCATCATCGAGCCGGGTTCCTCTGCTCGCGCCGCCGCCCGCGGCGCGCGGCACCGCCGGTCCGCCCGTGACGACCGGGCGCGGCCCGCAGCGTGTCGACGAGCCAGCGGGCCGTGCGCAGCAGGCGCGCGTCGCCGCCCCGCCGGGCGACCAGCTGCACGCCGAGCGGCATCCCGGCCGTCGAGCGGAGCAGGGGCAGCGTCACCGCCGGCGTGCCCAGGCACGTCCAGATCGTGCAGAAGACCGGATCGCCGGTCGTGGCCAGCCCCCGCGGGGCCTCGCCCGGCGCGGCCGGGGTGAGGATCGCGTCGAACTCGTCGAACAGGGGATCGAGCGCGGCGTTGAGCGCCGGGATCCCCGCCACCGCGGCGGTGTAGTCGACCGCCGCCCGGGCTCGCCCGCCCTCGATCATCTCGCGGAGCGCCGGGCTGAGCCGGTCACCGCCCCGCGCGTGGTCGCGCCGGAGATTGTGCGCCATCTCGACCTCCATGATCGTGCGGTGCATCGGGATGACCTGCTCGAAGCTCGCTCCCAGCTCGACCTCGGCCGCGGCCTCGCCCAGCGTCTCGACGAGCTCGGCGAAGGCCTCCCGCGTCACCGGCTCGGCATGCTCCCAGGCCGGGGAGCGCACGAAGGCCAGGCGGGGCGGCAGCGGCGGCTCCGAGGCGGCCACCGCGGCCAGGGGCGGGCGGGCCAGCGGCCGGGTGTCGGGATCGTCCTCGTCGAAGCCGGCGAGCGTCTCGGCGAGGAGCGCGGCATCCGGCACCGTGCGTGCGAACACCCCCACGTGGTCGAGGGTGCGCGAGAGCCTCAGCATGCCGGTTCGCGGGATGAGGCCGTGCGTGGGCTTGAAGCCCACGACCCCGCAGAACGCCGCCGGCCGGATCACCGAGCCGTTGGTCTGCGAGCCGACGGCGCCCGGCACCATGTGCGCCGCCACCGCCGCCGCCGAGCCGCTGGAGGAGCCGCCCGGCGTCCGGGCCGGGTCGTGGGGATTGGTGGTCGGGCCGGGCTGGCGGTAGGCGTACTCGGTCGTCACGGTCTTGCCCATGATCACCGCGCCCGCCGCCCGCAGCCGCGCGACCACGGCCGCGTCGTGGCGCGGGGTCCGGCCCGCCCACAGCGGCGAGCCGAGCTCGGTCGGCATGTCGCCGGTGTCGATGATGTCCTTGATCCCGATCGGCACGCCGTGCAGCGGGCCCAGCGCCTTGCCCGTCTTGCGGTGCAGGTCGGCCGCCTCCGCCTGCTGCGTGGCGTGGTCGCGGTCCAGGAAGACCCAGGCCTGCACGGTCGCCTCGACCTGGTCGAGCCGGGCCAGGCAGTCGCGCATCAGCTCGGCGGCGGTGATGCGGCCCTCGCGGATGTCCGCCGCCGCCTCGGTGAGCGACAGCCCGGCCAGGCTCACCGCGGCGTGTACAGGTAGTCCGGCAGCCACAGGGCCAGACCCGGGAAGATGTAGACCAGCGCCATGCACAGGAACACCATGAAGACGAAGGGCAGGGCGCCTTTGAAGATGTCCGCCAGCTTGACGTCGGGCGGGGCCACGCCCTTGAGGTAGAAGGCGGCCATGGCCACCGGGGGTGTGTTGAACGCGGTCTGGGTGTTGAGCGCGACCAGGATGCCGAAGAAGATCGGGTCCACCTGGAACGTGTCGAGCAGGGGCAGGAAGATCGGCACGAAGATGATGATGATCTCCGTCCACTCCAGCGGCCAGCCCAGCACGAAGATGATGAGCTGGGCGAGGAGGAGGAACTGCGTGGACGACAGGTTCATCGACAGGAAGAAGCGCTCGATCACGGACTGGCCGCCGAGCAGGGCGAAGACCGCCGAGAAGGTCCACGACCCGATGAACAGGTAGCAGACCATCGCCGTCGCCCGCGCGGTCAGGAACACCGACTCCTTCAGCATCTGGAAGTTGAGGGCGCCGTAGGCGCCGGCCAGGACGAGGCTGGCGAGGGCGCCGGCCCCCGCCGCCTCCGAGGGCGTCGCCAGCCCGAACAGGATCGCCCCGAGCACGGAGGTGATCAGCAGTGCCAGCGGCAGGAACGAGGTCGCCAGCGCCCGCACCACCTGGCCCAGCGGGATGTCCGTCTCGGCCCGCGGCAGCACGGGGCACAGGGCCGGGTTGATGACGGCCCGCCCCACCACGTACACGACGTAGAGGGCGGCCAGCAGGAATCCCGGGATGATGGCGGCGGCGTAGAGCTTGACCGCCGAGATCCCGGCGGTGGCAGCGTAGACGATGAGCAGGATGCTGGGCGGGATGAGGATGCCGAGGCAGCCTCCCGCGCACACGACGCCCGCCGACAGCCTGGTGTCGTAGCCGGCCCGCAGCATGGCCGGGAAGGCCAGCAGGCCCATCAGCGTGACCACGGCGCCGACGATGCCGGTGGCGGTGGCGAACATGGCGCAGGTGAGCAGCGTGGCCACCGCCAGCGAGCCCGGGATGCCCTTGGCGGCGATCTGCAGCGAGCGGAACAGGCGATCGAGGATGTTCGCGCGCTCGACGACGTAGCCCATGAACAGGAACAGGGGCACGGCGGTCAGCACGTCGTTGGAGGTGACCTCGAAGGCCTTCTGCACGAGCAGCGTGAAGATCCGGTTCTCGAAGAAGTCCTGGCCCGGCGTGTAGTAGGCGTAGAAGCCGAAGCCCACCCCCATGGCGATGAGGGTGAAGGCGATGGGGAAGCCGAGCATGATGATGAAGATGAACAGGCCCAGCATGAAGATGCCGACCTGCGGATCGGTCATACGCCGGTCGCCTCGTGCGCGGGCGGCGGCTGCTCGCCGTTCGCGGCCCGGCTCTCGCGCTCGCGCACGAGGCGGGCCTCGGTCTCCTCGACGTCGTGCAGGCGCTGCGGCCACTGGCCCGAGCGCAGGCACAGCACGCAGCGGATCATCTCGGCGATGCCCTGCAGGAGCAGCAGCGCTCCGGTGACCGGGATCAGGGCCTTGAGCGGGAAGACCGGCACCCCGGCCGGGCTGAAGATGCTCACCTCGCGGAACCGTATCGACATCTGGGCGTAGCCCCAGCCCGAGTACATGAAGGCCAGCACCGCCGGCAGGAAGAAGACGACGTAGAGGGTCAGGTCCATCGCGGCCTGTGTCCGCGGCCGCCAGAAGCGATACAGCACGTCGGCCCGGACGTGCCCGTTGCGCGAGAGCGTGTAGGCGCCCGCCATCAGGAACAGCGCCCCGTAGGTGATGTAGCTGACGTCGAACGCCCACGTGGTGGGCCGGTTCAGGACGTAGCGCACGAACACCTCGTAGCTGACACCGAAGGTGAGCAGGAGGATCAGCCAGGCGAAGGCCTTGCCGACCCAGGTGCTGAGCGAGTCGATGAAGAGAAGGAAGCGGGTCATGGTGGCTCGATCGGTGGCGGACGACGCCCCACCTTCCCTCCTCGTGCTCGGAGGGGGCCTCGGCGGCCCCCTCCGGCCTCGTCACGAACGGCGGCTCCGGCGTGGATCAGATTTTCAGCTTGCCGAAGTGGTGCTCGTAGGCCACGCGGTAGTCGGCGGCGTTGAAGAGCCCGTAGTAGACGACGCGCTTCACCCAGGCCTTCTGGGATTCCATCACCTTCTTCATGAAGGGGTCCTTGCCGAGCTGGTCGATCAGGCCGTCCCAGGCCTTGATCTGGGTCTGGAACACGTCCCGGGGGGTCCGGAGGACGTTCACCTTGTCCTTGCCGATCAGCTCCTGCAGATCCTTCGAGTAGTAGTCCATCCCCTTCCACTCGTTGGCCGAGGAGACCGCCTCGGCGGCGTATTGCAGGATGGCCTGGTGCTCCTTGGGCAGCGCGTTGAACTTGCCCTTGTTGAACATGATCTCGAAGTACTCGGTGGCCTGGTGGTAGCTGCCCATCATGTAGTTCTTCGCCACGTCCTGGGCGCCGAAGCGGCGGTCGGAAGTCGGGTTGTTGAACTCGAAGGCGTCGATGACACCGCGCTCCATGGCCGGCACGATCTCGCCGCCGGGGAGCTGGGCCACCCGCAGCCCCATGGACTGGAACAGGTCGGCGGCCAGCCCCACGGTCCGGTACTTCAGGCCCTTCAGGTCGCCGGCGTTCCGGACCGGCTTCTTGAACCAGCCCAGCGGCTGCGTCGGCATCGGCATCGCGAAGAAGCTGACGATGTTGACCTTCATGATGTCGTTCTGCAGCTCGTGGAAGAGCTCGCGGCCGCCGCCGTTGTGGATCCAGCCGAGCCCCTCGTTGGCGTTGAAGCCGAACACGGGGCCGGTGCCGA
>Ga0299913_10003969_pt1 | contig 12306 bp, 12 predicted proteins | sample RVTome_9_FD_201360 | JGI IMG/M metagenome (GOLD analysis project Ga0299913, IMG submission 201360) | Soil microbial communities from uranium-contaminated site in the Upper Colorado River Basin, Wyoming, United States - RVT155D38 (version 2) ... | reverse complement strand
GTGCCGCTCGCCGAGACGGTGCACGAACGGATGTCCGTGGAGATCTTCCGCGGCTGCACCCGGGGCTGCCGCTTCTGCCAGGCCGGCATGATCACCCGACCGGTGCGTGAACGCTCGATCACCGGCGTGGGGGAGATGGTCGAGAAGGGGTTGCAGGCGACCGGCTTCGAGGAGGTCGGGCTGCTGTCGCTCTCCAGCGCGGACCACAGCGAGATCGCCGAGATCGCGAAGGGCCTCGCCGACCGGTACGAGGGCACCCAGACGTCGCTGTCGCTGCCCTCCACCCGTGTCGATGCGTTCAACATCGACCTGGCCAACGAGCTGACCCGCAACGGCCGGCGCTCCGGGCTCACCTTCGCGCCGGAAGGTGGCAGCGAGCGCATCCGCAAGGTCATCAACAAGATGGTCACCGAGGACGACCTGATCCGCACCGTGACCGCGGCCTACTCGGCCGGGTGGCGGCAGGTGAAGCTCTATTTCATGTGCGGTCTGCCGACCGAGACCGACGACGACGTCCTGCAGATCGCCGACCTCGCCAAGAAGGTCATCAAGACCGGGCGTGAGGTCACCGGGAGCCGCGACATCCGCTGCACGGTCTCGATCGGGGGGTTCGTCCCCAAGCCGCACACGCCGTTCCAGTGGGTCGGCCAGCTCGGCCACGACGCGACCGACGCGCGACTGGCCAAGCTGCGCGACGCGATCCGGTCGGACAAGAGGTACGCCAAGGCGATCGGATTCCGCTACCACGACGGCAAGCCGGGCATCGTCGAGGGACTGCTCTCCCGCGGCGACCGTCGCGTCGGCAAGGTGATCAAGGCCGTGTACGACGACGGCGGACGCTTCGACGGGTGGAGCGAGCACTTCTCGTTCGACCGCTGGATGCGCTGCGCCGACAAGGCGCTGGCCGACGACCCGGTCGACGTCGACTGGTACACCACGCGGGAGCGCGAGTACGCCGAGGTGCTGCCCTGGGACCACCTCGACTCGGGGCTCGACCGCGACTGGCTGTGGGAGGACTGGCAGGACGCCGTCACCGGCGTCGAGGTCGAGGACTGCCGCTGGACCCCGTGCTTCGACTGCGGCGTCTGCCCGCAGATGGGCACCGAGATCCAGCAGGGTCCGACCGGGGCCACCCTGATTCCGCTGACCGTCCTCAACTCCAACCGCGAGCAGGTCCTCGCCACGTGACCGCAGCCACGTGAGCGCCCGGCAGCCACCCGGCCCGCCCGCGCTGCCCGCCGTACAACGCCTGCGCGTGCACTACGCCAAGCGCGGCCGGCTGAGTTTCTCCAGCCACCGCGACTTCCAGCGCGCCTTCGAGCGGGCGCTGCGCCGCGCGGCCGTCCCGATGGCCTACTCGTCCGGGTTCTCGCCGCACCCGAAGGTCTCGTACGCGGGGGCGTCCCCGACCGGCGTGGCCAGCGAGGCGGAGTACCTGGAGATCGCCGTCACCGAGCGCTGCGACCCCGCCCGGCTGCGGGAGGCGCTGGACCGCTCCTTGCCGCCCGATCTGGACGTCCTGGAGATCGTGGAGGCGCACGGGGACAGCCTGGCCGACCGGCTGCAGGCGTCGGTGTGGCAGATCCTTCTCCCGGGGGTGGCCGACGAAACCGCGGCGGCCGCCGTGCAGGCCTTCCTCGCCGCCGAGCGCGTCGAGGTGAGCCGGCTGACCAAGAACGGGCTGCGGACCTTCGACGCCCGGTCCGCGGTCCGGCGACTCGAGGTGGCCGCGGAGCCGCGCGGCTCGACGCCCGGACTTGCCCCATGTGCGATACTTCGACTGGTCGTGCAGCACGTCACACCTGCCGTACGACCCGACGATGTCCTCGCCGGACTCCGTCAGATGGGCGACTTCGCGCCGCCGGTGACCCCCGCGGTCACCAGGCTGGCGCAGGGGCCGCACGACGAGCAGTCCGGCACGGTGTCCGATCCACTGGCACCGGACCGGGACCACGTCGGCGCCTGATCGACGACTGCCAGCACGCCGGACTTCGGCTGCGGCGCGAGGCCAGGCGCGACCGAGACGACTTCCGTCCGCGCGAGCGGGCGGGCACAACGACAGTTCCCGTGCGGCGCTGGACGACGAGAGTGCTTCGAGAGACCTCTCGCCCGACATGGCCCGGGAACATGACGGGAGATTGACCCGGATGCTCGACACCGAGCCCACCGGCGCCGGATCACGCGGCGCCAGCAACGACAACGACAACGACAACGACAGCAGCACGGGCGCGGCGCGACCACGCCGTCGCCGCGCCGCCAGCCGCCCGGCCGGACCGCCCCAGGCAGCGTCCGCCGCGCCCGCGGCGGCCTCGGCAGGGTCGGAGGAGCCGCGACACGGCACCGACGCGCCCAGCGCGCAGGCGCGACCGGCCCGCCGGCGGCCGGCGAAGAAGACCGCTGCCGCCCCGCCCACCGACGACCAGGCGCCGGACGGCGCCACGGGCGAACCGGCGAAGAAGACGGCCCGACGCACCCGCAAGAAGGCCGCCAGCTCGCCGGCGGGCACGCAGGAGTCGGCCGAACCCACGACCAGTGACGCGGCGGCCGGCGAGCCGGAGGTCATGGTGGGCGCCGCCTTCCAGCCGCCCGGCATGCTCTTCCAGGCTCCCGACCCGGCGGCGGTGCCACCACGCCGCCGCGCTGCGGCAGGCGCGGCCACCGAATCGGCGGACACCGACCTCGACGAACCGGCGGGCGGCGAGGACGACGACGATCTGACGAGCGAGGGCGGCGGCGCCCGTCGGCGTCGGCGCGGCGGCCGCGGGCGCCGCGCCCGCGGCAAGACCGGCACCGACGAGCTCGGCGACGAGACCGCTGAGGAGTTCGCCGACACGGCCGACGTGCCCGACGGTGCGGCAGGTGAGGACGAGGCCGGGGACGAGACCGGGGAAGGTGGCACCCGCCGCCGCCGGCGACGTCGACGCCGGGGCACCGGCGCGGACGACGTCGAAGGCGCCGAGCCTGCGCCCGACGACCCGCCGAACACGGTCGTTCGGGTCCGCGAGCCCAGAAAGAGCACTCGGGGAAAGACCGCCAAGAGCGGCGCCGCCGACCGCAGCGACGACGGCGAGGCCCGCGGGCTGAAGGGGTCGACCCGGCTCGAGGCCAAGAAGCAGCGTCGGCGCGAGGGCCGCGACGCCGGTCGCCGGCGTCCGGCGATCATCACCGAGGCCGAGTTCCTGGCCCGGCGCGAGTCCGTCGACCGGGTGATGGTGGTTCGCCAGACGGGCGAACGCACCCAGATCGCGGTCCTCGAGGACGGCATCCTGGTCGAGCACTACGTCAGCACCGCGTCGAGTGCCGGCACGCTCGGCAACGTCTATCTGGGCAAGGTGCAGAACGTCCTGCCGTCGATGGAGGCTGCGTTCGTCGATGTCGGCAAGGGCCGCAACGCGGTCCTCTACGCGGGCGAAGTCAACTGGGACGCGGCCGGGCTGGATGGGCAGCCCAAGCGCATCGAGCAGGCGCTGAAGCCCAACGACTCCGTTCTCGTCCAGGTCACCAAGGACCCGATCGGTCACAAGGGAGCCCGGCTCACCAGCCAGGTCTCGCTGGCCGGCCGCTACCTGGTCTTCGTCCCGCACGGCTCGATGACCGGCATCAGCCGAAAGCTGCCCGAGAACGAGCGCACCCGGCTCAAGTCGATCCTGAAGAAGGTCGTGCCAGAGGACGCCGGCGTCATCGTGCGGACGGCTGCTGAGGGTGCCAGCGAGGAGGAGCTCTCCCGCGACGTCGCGCGGCTGACCGCGCAGTGGGAGGACATCGAGAAGAAGGCCAAGAAGGCGTCCGCTCCTGCCCTGCTCTACGGCGAGCCGGATCTCACCATCCGGGTTGTGCGCGACATCTTCAACGAGGACTTCGCCAAACTCATCGTCTCCGGTGAGGACGCCTGGGAGATGCTCGAGCCGTACGTGGGGCACGTGGCCCCTGACCTGCGCGACCGCTTGTCGCGCTGGACGTCCGAGGAGGACGTGTTCGCGGCCCACCGCGTCGACGAGCAGCTGGCCAAGGCTCTGGACCGCAAGGTCTGGCTGCCCAGCGGCGGATACCTCATCATCGACCGCACCGAGGCGATGATCGTGATCGACGTCAACACCGGGAAGTTCACCGGCGCCGGCGGCAACCTGGAAGAGACGGTCACCAAGAACAACGTGGAGGCGGCAGAGGAGATCGTGCGCCAGCTGCGGCTGCGCGACCTCGGCGGCATGATCGTGATCGACTTCATCGACATGGTGCTCGAGAGCAACCGTGAGCTGGTCCTGCGCCGGATGCTGGAGTGCCTCGGCCGCGACCGGACCAAGCACCAGGTCGCCGAAGTGACATCGCTGGGGCTGGTCCAGATGACCCGCAAGCGGGTCGGTCAGGGCCTCTTCGAGGCATTCTCCGAGATCTGTGAGTCCTGCAACGGCCGCGGCGTGCACATCCGCACCGAGCCGGTGGAGGCCAACGGCGGCAGCTCGTCCCGGTCGGCACCGGATCGGAAGTCCGGCCGGTCGAGGGGCGGGTCGCGCAAGTCGACCAGCTCGCCGGTGGCCGTGGAGGACCCAGTGGAGCCCGGTGAGCCCGTCGAGCCCCTCGAGCCTGCTCAGTCCGCCCGGTCTGCCGAGCCGGCCGCGGCAGACGGCCCCACCTCGTCACCGGCCCCGCGCCGGCGGCGACGCAGGGCGGAGGCCCCGGTCACCAGCGTCTGAGTTTGACCGACCGAGTTTGACCCTGTGCCGGTTCCCTTCGTACCCTTGACCCTCGGTGCCCGGGCACCGGTCCCGGCCTGCGCGCTCAGCCGCGCCCCAGCGGGTCCCTGGTTGGTCGTTCCGCTCTGTTCGAGGAAAGCGAGTCCGCTGTGTACGCGATCGTCCGCGCCGGTGGTCGGCAGGAGAAGGTCGCCGTCGGCGACGTTCTCGAGATCGACCGTCTCGACGCCGAGCCCGGCGCGTCCGTCACGCTGCCGGTGCTGCTCCTCGTCGACGGTGCCGACGTGACCAGCGACAAGAAGACCCTTTCGGGCGCCACGGTCACCGTCGAGGTGGTCGGCGGCACCAAGGGCCCCAAGATCGACATCCTGAAGTACAAGAACAAGACCGGCTACCGCCGTCGCTCCGGCCACCGCCAGAAGCACACGCAGGTCAAGGTGACCGGCATCGACACCGGCAGCACGAAGTAAGGGGCAGCACGAGATGGCTCACAAGAAGGGCGCGTCGTCCACCCGCAACGGCCGCGACTCCAACTCTCAGCGCCTCGGCGTCAAGCGCTTCGGCGGTCAGCTGGTGAACGCCGGCGAGATCATCGTGCGCCAGCGCGGCACCCACTTCCACCCCGGGCTGAACGTTGGTAGGGGCGGCGACGACACGCTCTTCGCACTCAGCGCCGGTGCTGTCGAGTTCGGCAGCCGACGCGGCCGGAAGGTCGTCAACATCGTCCCGGCGCTGTCCGACTAGCCACACCCAGCAGACACCTTGTCGAGGGCGGGCCGGTTCTCCGGCCCGCCCTCGACGCTCTCTCCCGATGATGATGAGGCAGCCGTGACCACGTTCGTCGACGAGGTGGTGCTGCACGTCGCGGCGGGTGACGGCGGGCATGGGTGCACCTCGGTGCACCGGGAGAAGTTCAAGCCGCTCGGCGGGCCGGACGGCGGCACCGGCGGCCGCGGCGGCGACGTCATCCTCGTGGTCGACCCCAGCACGACGACGCTGCTCGACTACCACCACACCCCGCACCGCCGGGCGACCAACGGCAAGCCGGGCCAGGGCGGGCACCGCAGCGGCGCCGAGGGCACCGACCTCGTCCTGCCGGTTCCCAACGGCACTGTCGTCCGGACTGCTCGCGGCGAGGTGCTGGCCGACCTCATCGGCGCCGGCACGTCGTACGTCGCGGCCCGGGGCGGCCGGGGTGGGCTCGGGAACGCGGCGCTGGCGTCGGCCCGGCGCAAGGCGCCCGGCTTCGCCCTGCTGGGTGAGCCCGGGGACGCCGCCGACATCGTCCTGGAGCTCAAGTCGGTCGCCGACGTCGCGCTGGTGGGCTTCCCGAGCGCCGGGAAGTCCAGCCTGATCGCCGTTCTCTCCGCGGCCCGGCCGAAGATCGCTGACTACCCCTTCACCACGCTGGTGCCCAACCTGGGCGTGGTGGAGGCCGGTGACACCCGGTTCACGGTCGCCGACGTTCCCGGCCTCATCCCCGGGGCGAGCCAGGGGAAGGGCCTCGGGCTGGAGTTCCTCCGCCACGTCGAGCGCTGCGACGCCCTGGTCCACGTCATCGACTGCGCGACGCTGGAGCCCGACCGCGACCCGCTCAGCGACCTCGACGCGATCGAGGCAGAGCTGGCCGAGTACGGCGGGCTCGCCGACCGTCCGCGGCTGGTGGCACTGAACAAGATCGACGTCCCCGACGCCCGCGAGCTGGCCGAGATGGTCCGGGCCGACCTCGAGGAGCGCGGCCTGCGGGTCTTCCCCGTGAGCGCCGCGACACGCGAGGGCCTCCGCCCGCTGTCCTTCGCCATGGCCGAGGTGGTCCAGGCTGCGCGGGCGGCTGCGCCCGACCCCGCCGCCGAGCGCATCGTCCTGCGGCCGACGGCCGTGGACGACAGCGGGTTCACGGTCACCGAGGACGCCGGGCGCTACGTCGTGCGGGGCACGAAACCGACCCGGTGGGTGCGCCAGACCGACTTCAGCAACGATGAGGCGGTCGGCTACCTCGCCGACCGGTTGGCGCGCCTCGGCGTGGAGGATGCCCTGCTCGCGGCAGGCGCCGAGGCCGGTGACGAGGTGATCATCGGTGAGGGCGAGCAGGCGGTCATCTTCGACTGGGAACCCTCGATGAAGGCGGGCGCGGAGCTGCTGCACGGGCGGCGCGGCACCGACCTGCGGCTCGACGGAAGGTGAAGGGTGTGCCCCCGCCCGGCCCTCGTGCTGCGGTCGCGGCAGCTGCCCGGGTCGTGGTCAAGGTCGGCTCCTCGTCCCTGACCGGCAGCGGGGGCGGGTCCGCCGCGGGCATCGACGAGGCCCGGCTGGACGGGCTGGTGGACGCGCTGGCCGCGAGCCGCGCCACCGGGAGGGAGCTCGTGCTCGTCACGTCCGGGGCGATCGCCGCGGGTCTCGGGCCGATGGGCCTCACCCGCCGCCCCCGCGATCTCGCCACGCAGCAGGCGGCGGCCAGCGTCGGGCAGGGGCTGCTCATGCACCGGTACACCCAGGCCTTCGCCCGACACGGGCTCACCTCGGGCCAGGTCCTGCTCACGGCTGAGGACGTCGTCCGTCGCGCCCACTACCGCAACGCGCAGCGGACACTGAACCGGTTGCTGACGATGGGTGCCGTCCCGGTCGTCAACGAGAACGACACCGTCGCCACCGAGGAGATCCGGTTCGGCGACAACGACCGGCTGGCCGCGCTCGTCGCCCACCTGGTCCACGCCGACCTGCTCGTGCTCCTCTCCGACGTCGAGGGCCTGTACGACGGCAACCCTCGAACAGCCGGCGCTCGGTTGATCCCGGACGTGCGCAGCGAGGCGGACCTGGCCGGGGCCCGGATCGGGCGGACCAGCCAGGCGGGCCCCGGCACCGGGGGGATGGTCAGCAAGGTGGAGGCAGCCCGCATCGCCACCTCAGCCGGCATCCCGGCCGTGGTGTCCTCGATGTCGTCCGTCCGGGAAGTCCTGGCAGGCTCCCCCGTCGGCACGCTCTTCCACCCGGTCGGCCGCCGGTCCTCGACCCGGCTGCTCTGGCTGGCCCACGCGAGCACGCCGCGCGGACACCTCCACCTCGACGACGGTGCCGTCCGCGCCGTTGTCGAGCGCCGCATGTCGCTGCTGCCTGCCGGGGTCACCGAGGTGTCCGGTGCGTTCGTCGCGGGAGATCCCGTGGAACTTCTCGACCAAAACGGCCACGCCGTGGCTCGCGGGCTGGTCAACTTTGACGCAACAGAACTTCCCGGGCTGCTGGGGCGCTCGACGCGCGAGCTGGAGCGGGAGCTGGGACCGGCGTACCGCCGTGAGGTCGTCCATCGCGATGACCTCGTCGTGCTGCGCCGCTGAGGCAGGGAGATTGCGTGGACGGGCCGTTCCTGGTCGGCGGGACGACGGATGTCGCCCAGGACGTTCAGCCGACCCACGTCCCCGAACACGTCGGTATGTGGCACGTCACCCTTACGGTCGGGGGCGAGCCGGTTGATGTCGGAACGATTCGCGGCGGCCTGGAACGGCTGACCCACGAGCGGCCGTTTCTCCTGTCCGCGCGCTACGCGCCGGACCGCGCCGAGGTTCGCTACTGGGAAGAGGCTCGCGACGTCGACGACGCGGCCGCGCTTGCGCTGCGGCTCTGGGGGGAGCACCGGCTCTCCGCGGGCCTGCCGTCCTGGCGGGTCACCGGCCTCGAGGTCGTGGATCGGGCGACGTTCCAGCGCCGGGCGATGGACAGCCCCGCCCCGGCGCTCGTCCCGGCCGGCGGCGTCCGGCCGTTCTGACGTGGCCGGTCCTCGCGAGTTCGTCGCTGGCCGCTCCTCCGGGCATGCCAGAATCTGCCCATGACCGCTGCCATCGAGCTGTTCGCCGCGCAGACCGAGACGGGCCGGGACCTGCCCGCGGAGCCCTGGATCATCGGGGTCGGCGCTTTCGTCCTGCTCGTGCTGATGCTCGTCATCACGCTGTCCTTCGGGAAGGACCGCTAGCGGCGGGGCCTGAGGTCCGGGCCGGAGCGCCTGTCGCCGGTTAGGGTCGAAGGCGTGGGTGAGCCGGGTGGTCGCGACTGTGCGCGCCTCGGCGTGATGGGCGGAACGTTCGACCCCGTGCACCACGGGCACCTCGTCGCGGCGAGCGAGGTGCAGACCATGTTCGACCTCGATGAAGTGGTCTTCGTGCCGACCGGCGAGCCGTGGCAGAAGGCCGGTTCACCCCGTGACGAGGTCTCGCCGAAGGAGCACCGGTACCTGATGACGGTGATCGCCACGGCGTCCAACCCACGGTTCACTGTGAGCAGGGTGGACATCGACCGGCCAGGCCCGACCTTCACCATCGACACCCTTCGCGACCTGCGAGAGCAGCGGGGCAAGGACGTCGAGCTGTTCTTCATCACCGGCGCCGATGCCCTCGCTCAGATCCTCACCTGGAAGAACGCCGACGAGTTGTTCGACCTGGCCCACTTCGTCGGAGTCACCCGACCAGGGCACACGCTGTCCGGGGACGGGCTGCCCGAGCAGCGGGTCAGCCTGCTCGAGGTGCCGGCGATGGCGATCTCCTCGACCGACTGCCGCCGCCGCGTGCACAGCAGCGAACCAGTCTGGTACCTCGTTCCGGACGGCGTGGTCCAGTACATCGCCAAGCACGGGCTCTACCAGGCGCACGGATGAGCGGCAAGCACCGGCGGCCGGAACCCGACGCCCTGCCCGACGCCGACGTCGCCGACCGGATCGTTCCCGGTCCGGTCATCGAGGCGTCCACGGCCCCGATGACCCCACCCCCGGTCGGGGTGGCATCCGCGCTGTCGGGACGGACGGTCGTCGCGCGCTCGAGCCGACAGGCGCAGCGGCAGGCGCGCCGGCAGGGGCAGCGCCAGCAGATCCTGCGGGTTGGCGCCGTGGTTGTCGCCGTGCTCGTGGTCGCGGTCGGAGGATGGTGGGCACTCGTCGGTCGCGACGGCGGCGACAAGGACCCGTCCGACACTGCGCAGCAGCAGCAGCGCACGCTGCTCGTGCAGGTCGCCGGGGCGGACGGTACGGCGCAGGCGAGCGCCCTGCTCGGCGTACGGACGGACGAGGAGCGCGCGGCGGCGGTGCTGGTGCCATCGCGGCTGATCGTCGACGTCGCCGGGTCAGGGTCCGTCCCGTTCGGCGAAACACTCGGTCTGCCGGACCAGGCCGCGCCGGCCAAGGCCCTGACCGACCTCGTCGGCGTGACCGTCGACGGCAGCTGGGTGCTCACCGCTGCTGGCCTGGCTGACCTGGTGGACGCGGTTGGCGGCGTGCCCGCAGAGGTTGACGTCGATGTCGTTGCCAAGGATGCCGCTGGTGCGGACACCGTTGTGGTGCGGGCCGGCTCGCAGCAGCTCAACGGACCCGCGGCAGCGGCCTATGCGACCTACGCCGTGGCGGAGGAACCCGAGCAGGCGCGGCTGGCGCGGTTCTCCGACGTGTTCGATGGCGTGCTCCGCGGGCTTCCGGACCAGGTCAGGGAGGTCGAGGGGACGCTGACGGCGCTCAAGGCCGGCTCGACGACGACCCTGACCCCGCGACTGCTGGCGGAGATCATCACGGCGGCCCATGCCGTCGCCGAGGAGGGCGACCTGCTCTCCGACGTGCTGCCGGTGAACTCGATCGAGACCGGATCGGGAGAGGAGTCCTACGGGGTCAACGCGCAGCTGACAGCAGCGCTCATGAAGACTCGTTTCGAGCCGTCGCTGGTGCAGGACCCGGGCAGCGCTGTCGTCCGCGTGCTCGTGCAGAACGGCGTGGGCACACCTGGTCTGGTCGACAAGGCTCGGACGCGTCTCGTCGACGCCGGATTCCGGTTCGTCAACGGCGGCAACGCCCCCGAGTTCGGCGAGCCGAAGAGCGTGGTGGCCATCCCCGACGGGACGCAGGCGAGTGTGGAGCGCGGGGCGGCGGTCGCGGCGGCGCTCGGGCTCCCGGCGGAGGCGGTCGGTGTGTCCGGGCAGGGCCAGTCGGTCGCTGAGGTCATCGTCGTCCTGGGGCGCGATTTCCGCCCCTGACCGCGGGCCATGGCATCCTGGCGGGGACAGCAACGAACGAGGAGAGCGCCGCACGTGCCCATTTCCACCCGCGCCCGCGAGCTGGTGATCGCCGCCGCCGAGGCGGCCTCCGACAAGCTCGCGGAGGACATCGTCGCCTTCGACGTGAGCGAGCAGCTCGTCATCACCGACGCGTTCGTCATCTGCTCCGCTCCCAACGACCGGCAGGTGAAGGCCATCGTCGACGGCGTCCAGGAACGCCTGCGTGATCTGGGAGCCAAGCCGGTGCGCCGCGAGGGCGAGCGCGAGGGCCGGTGGGTCCTGCTCGACTACATCGACGTCATCGTGCACGTCCAGCACGCCGAGGAGCGCGTCTACTACGCCCTCGAGCGGCTGTGGAAGGACTGCCCCACGGTCGACCTGCCGGAGGAGGTGCGCCGGGGACGCTCCGCCCACGACAGCCCCGGGGCAGCCGGAGCCGCGTCCTGACCAGGAAGGGCCGTCGCGTCATCATCTGGCGGCACGGCCAGACCGGCTGGAACCTCGAGGGACGCTTCCAGGGGCAGATCGACGTCGAGCTCGACGAGGCGGGGCTGGCGCAGGCCGCCCGCTCCGCGGCCCTGCTGGCAGCGCTGGCACCGGACGCCATCATCTCCTCGGACCTCCAGCGGGCCGACGTCACCGCACGGGTGCTGGGCCGGCTCACGTCGCTCGATGTGTCCCTGGACCCGCGCCTGCGCGAGACGCACGGCGGGGCGTGGCAGGGGCTCAGCAACACCGAGATCCGGGAGCAGTACGCCGGGGACTTCGACGCCTGGGTGCACGGGGCGGACATCCCGGCCGAGGGGGCTGAAGGTCGGGTCGCGGTCGGTCGGCGTGCCGTGGCGGCGATCACGGACGCGCTCCGTGACGTGCCGCCGGGCGGGACGCTGGTCGTGGTGACCCATGGTGGCGCCGCGCGCAGCGTCATCGGCTCGATGCTCGGCCTGCCGCACCTGACCTGGACCGTGCTCGGACCGTTGTCCAACTGCTGCTGGTCGGTGCTCGAGGAGCGCGACGACGGCTGGCGGCTGCTCGAGCACAACGCCGGCTCTCTGCCCGAGCCGGTCCTCGGCGACGAGCGCTGACACCGTTTCGGCCGGTGTCGCTCGAGCGGCTAGACTGACCCGGCTCGCGCGGCGGTGCAGAAGACGTGTGTCGGCGCGTGATCGAGGGGCTGTGGCGCAGCTGGTAGCGCACCACACTGGCAGTGTGGGGGTCAGGGGTTCGAGTCCCCTCAGCTCCACCCCGATGACCTGCGGCTTTGCCCTCCGGGGCGGGCCGCAGTGTTGTGTGCGGTGCCGTCCCGGGGGCCACTGGTGGGTGCGGGCGCTGGACGCGCCGAGGCCCCGGTCCCAACGGACCATCCGTCCGCCGATCGGCTGGCCCGGAGGGACTATGGCGCACCCGTGTCGTCCGGCGGCATCTTGTGCGGAACGAGGCATTTCCTCGCCCGCCGTGTTGGGACGCGATAACGGGAGATCGACATGACCATCACAGCCACCGCGCTCACCCGGGCGGCAGGCGTCGCCGCCATTGCCGCCGGGCTGATCTTCATCGGCGTCCAGATCGGCCACCCCGATCTGGACGCCACCAC
>Ga0299913_10003968_pt1 | contig 12307 bp, 8 predicted proteins | sample RVTome_9_FD_201360 | JGI IMG/M metagenome (GOLD analysis project Ga0299913, IMG submission 201360) | Soil microbial communities from uranium-contaminated site in the Upper Colorado River Basin, Wyoming, United States - RVT155D38 (version 2) ... | reverse complement strand
CGTCCCTCGTCGCGACCGCCAGTGTCCGCAGCAGGAGCGGGTTGCCGTGGGTCGACCGGTGCGCGGCCGCGCAGAACTCCTCGGCGGCGTCGGGCAGCAGGGCGCTCACCACGCCCGCGGACGCCGATCCGGACAGGGGACCGGGGCGGACCAGCGCGACGTCGTGCGCCTCGGCGATGGCCAGCGCAATGGGCGACGACGGCGCCAGCTCGCGTGGCCGGGCGGTCATCGCGATCAGGACGGGGAGCTCCGAGACGCGGGGGAGCAGGTAGGCCAGCCAGCGCTGGGTGGACTCGTCGACCCAGTGGACGTCGTCGACGGCGAGGACGACCGGGGACTCGTCGGCCAGGTTCGCGGTCAGCCAGTAGAGGCCGTGCACCAGTGCGAAGCCGGAGTCGACGGTGCTGGCGGCGGCCGAGCCCCGGCCGAGCAGGGGCCCGGCCAGCTCGGCGGCTCCGGCGAAGAACCGGCGCAGGTCCTCCTCGGACCCCTGCCGCACCAGCGGCGCGAAGAGCTCACGGGTCACGATCAGCGGCAGGTCGCGCTCCTGCTCCCCGCCGCGTGCCCTGAGCACCCGTGCGCGACCGGCGGCGCGCTCACAGACGTCCTGCAGGAGGCTGGTCTTGCCGATGCCCGGCGGCCCCTCCACGAGGACGGCACGCCCGGACCCCGCCAGCGCAGCGTCGAGCGCCTGCGCCAGGAGCTCCGTCTCGCGGTCACGCTCCCGCAGGACGCCACCCAGCGACGCCGTCGTCATGCGCCGAGCGTAGTGCGAAATGAGTGGGGTGGGGCCCCCATGCGGGAACCTCCCCCGGGCAACCACGCTGGGACCTGTCCACGGATCGCGCAGTGAGGAGCCGACAATGCACGAGGGCAGGTACGGCACCGTGGTGTCGCCGGACGGCACCACGATCGGATACCAGCGCGCCGGCGAGGGGCCGGTCCCGCTCGTCGCACTGCACGGCGGGACGGCCGACCGGACCCGCTGGCAGGTGGTGGCACCCCTGCTCGCGGAGCACCACGCCGTGTGGCTCGTCGACCGGCGCGGCCGGGGGCTGAGCGGCGACGCACCGGCCTACGACCTCGACCGTGAGGTCGACGACCTGGTGTCCGTGGTCGCCGCAGCGGGGCCGGGCACGGTGCTGCTGGCCCACTCGTTCGGGGCGACGGTGGCGCTGCGTGCGGCCCCCCGCCTCGAGCGGCTCGCCGGGATGGTGCTCTACGAGCCGGCCTTCGAGACTCCCGGCCATGTCATGGTCAACGAGGCTGCCTTCGCCACGCTGGAGGGCCTGCTCGCCGCGGGGAACCGTGAGCGGGCCCTCCAGCGGTTCTTCCGCGACGTGGTCGGGCTGTCGCCCGTCGCGGTCGAGTCGAGGCGTCCCACGTGGATCTGGGAGGCCCGCCTGGCCGCGGTGCACACCCTGACCCGGGAGGGGCGGGCGGCGCGGGCCTTCCGCCTCCAGCCGGAGGGCCTCCGCTCCCTGCCGTACCCGGTGCTGGTGATGGCCGGCACCGAGAGCCCGGCCTGGCTCCGGTCCGCCGCACAGGCAGCCCACGAGGCGCTCCCGGGCAGCGGGCTCGTCGAGCTCGACGGTCAGGCGCACATGGCCATGGACACTGCCCCCGAGGCGTTCGCCCGTGAGGTGTCGAGCTTCGTCAGGTCGTGCGCCGCAGCGCACTCGCGGTGACGGCTCAGAGTGCCTGCGACACGCTCGACATGTTGAAGTCGGGAACCCGGAGCGCCGGGGTCGCCGTACGGCTGAAGTAGTCGTCGCCCCACTCACGGCTGAAGCTCGGCACGGTCTCCGAGGCGTGGCTGAACCGCTGGAGCAGCTCGACGGGGCTCTCGTTGAACCGGAAGTTGTTGACCGCCCCGGTCACCTCGCCGTCCTCGACCATGTAGACGCCGTCACGGGTGATGCCGGTGAGCAGCAGCGTCTGGGGGTCCACCTCGCGGATGTACCACAGGCAGGTCAGCAGCAGGCCCCGCTCGGTGCCGGCGACCAGGTCGGCGATGTCGCCCCGCCCACCGTCGACGTCGAGCACCAGGTTGTCGACGTACGGCGTCACCGGGAGTCCGGTCAGGTCGGCCGTGTGCCGGGTCTGGCCCAGCGCGGCGAGGACACCGTCGTCGATCCACCGGGTGGGGGCGAGCGGCAGGCCGTTGTCGAAGACGCTGCTGTCGTCGCCCGAGGCGGTGGCGGCCACGAAGGGCGAGCAGGCCAGCGCCGGCTCCGCCGGGTCCGACCGGAGGTGTACGCCGGGTCGCGCGATGCGGTCGCCGACCCGCGTGCCGCCGCCGGGGCGGCTGTAGACGGACTGCCCGTCGTGCGCCGTGCGGGCGCCGGCGCTCCAGTAGGCGTAGATCATCAGGTCGGCGACCGCGGTCGGCGGCAGGATGGTGTCGTAGCGCCCTGCGGGCAGGTCGACGTGACGCTCGGCCCAGCCGAGGCGCCGGGCGAGGGTGGAGTCCATGAGGGAGGGGTCGACGTCGGCGAAGTCGCGGGTCGCACCGCCCACCCAGGCGCTGCGGGTGAGGTCGGCGCTCTTGCCGGTGCAGCCGTAGTGGCCGGTGGGCTGCTCGTGGCGGAGCCGCAGGCCCGTGGTCGAGCCCAGGTAGGTGGTGGCCACCTCGTGGAAGACGAAGCCGTAGAGGATGCGCTTCTCGGCCTCCGCCCGCCCGAACGCCTCGCCCAGGCCGGGGGCGAACTGGTCGAAGACCCCGATCGACGTGACGCCGGGCGGGAGGTCCCAGTCGGGGCTGGCGTCGCCCGCCACGAGGTCCGCGGCGTCCTCGGCGGGCGACCCGTCGCGGGCCGCGGCGTCGGCCGCCTCGGCCAGTGTGACCATGTCGTCGGCGGACGAGGCATTGCGGGACACCGACCCGACGGCCACCCCGCCGGCTCCGCGCACGAAGGAGACCACCGTGGCCTCGATCGACCGCATCGCGCCGTTGGTGGTCAGCGTGTTGTTGGCCCAGCGGAGGTTCGCCGCGCTGGTGGTGCGGACCAGCGCGACGCAGTCGTCCGCGGTGGACGCCTCGAGCGCCCGCTCGACCAGGGACTGGGGGCTGGGAGAGGTCATCGGCTGCCTGCCTCGTCGCTCGTGTTGAGGATGCGGACACCACGGAAGAGCGCCGTCGGACAGCCGTGGCTGACCGACGCGACCTGCCCGGGCTGTGCCTTGCCACAGTTGAAGGCGCCGTTGAGCACGTAGGTCTCGGGGCCTCCGACGGCCTCCATCGAGCCCCAGAAGTCGGTCGTGGTGGCCTGGTACGCGACGTCGCGCAGCTGCCCGGCGAGCCGGCCGTTCTCGATCCGGTGGAACCGTTGCCCGGTGAACTGGAAGTTGAAGCGCTGCATGTCGATCGACCACGACCGGTCGCCCTCGACGTAGATGCCGCGCTCGACCCCGCTGATCAGCTCCTCGGTCGAGGGACCGTGCGGGGCCGGCTGCAGGGAGACGTTGGCCATCCGCTGGATCGGGATGTGGCTGGGGCTGTCGGCGTACGCGCACCCGTTGGAGCGGCCGTCATTGAGCTCGGGGTGTAGCGCCGCCATCGGCCGGTCGAGCTGGTAGCCGACGAGCACGCCGTCCCTGACGATGTCCCACGACTGCGCCTGCACGCCCTCGTCGTCGTAGCCCACCGTGGCCAGCCCGTGCTCGGCGGTGCGGTCGCCGGTCACGTTCATCGCCGGCGACCCGTACTGCAGCGTGCCGAGCCCGTCGATGGTCGCGAACGAGGTGCCCGCGTAGTTGGCCTCGTAGCCCAACGCCCGGTCGAGCTCGGTCGCGTGGCCGATGGACTCGTGGATGGTCAGCCACAGGTTGGAGGGGTGCACCACCAGGTCGTAGGTGCCGGCGTCGACCGTGGGCGCCCGGAGCTTCTCCGCGAGCAGCTCCGGCGTCTGCTCCAGCATGGTGTCCCAGTCGACCATGCCGTCGCCCCCGGACCCGGGTGGCAGCACGTACTCCCAGCCACGGCCCACCGGCGGAGCGGTCGAGCGCATCGAGTCGAAGATGCCACGCCGGTCGTCGGCGCCCATCGCCTCGAACACCGGCTGGACCCGCACGCGCTGCTGGGTGGTCGTCGTACCGGCGAGGTCGGCGTAGAACTTGTTCTCCTGCACCGCGTAGAGGTCGGCCGTCGCGTGCGACACGGCCGGGTGGCGGCACAGCCGCTCGGTCCACTCGACGAGCGTGCCGACCTTCTCCTCGGCGGGTACGTCGAACGGGCACCGCTGGTAGGACGACACCCACACCGCGTCGTCGTGCACGGGCTCGGGCGCGAGCTCGACCGGGCGGCTGGTCATGCGGGCGGCCACCTGGGCGACCTGCACCGCCTCCTCAGTGACCCGGATCGCCTCGTCGCGGCTCAGCACCACGCCGGAGGCGAAGCCCCAGGCGCCGTGGTGGACCACGCGCACCGCGAAGCCGACATCCTCGGCGTCGGAGGCTCCCTGCAGCGCGCTGTCACGGACGGCGAAGCGCTGGTGCCGGACGCGCTCGAACCGGAAGTCCGCGTGCTGCACGCCGAAGTCGCGGGCCCGCTGCAGCGCGACGTCGGCCAGCCTGCGGTAGGGAAGTGAGGTGAAGGCATGATCGACGGCCGGACGACTCATGTCCGCGAACATAGCGGACGGGTGGTGCGGGCTCAGCCCGCCGTGATCGAGATCGTCGACCCGTGTCGGCTCTTGGCGACGGCGAGCTGGGTGGGGACCCGGTCGCGCATCTCCGCGACGTGGCTGACCACGCCGACCACCCGGCCGCCGTCGCGCAGCGAGTCCAGGGTGTCCATCACGTCGTCGAGGGTGTCCGCGTCGAGCGACCCGAAGCCCTCGTCGACGAAGAGCGTGTCGAGCTGCGCTCCGCCCGACTCCTCGCCGATGACGTCGGCGAGGCCGAGGGCCAGCGCGAGGGAGACCACGAAGGTCTCGCCGCCGGAGAGCGTCGCGGGGTCGCGGGCCTCGCCGGACCAGTCGTCGCGCACGACCAGGCTGAGGCCGCCACGGCTCTCGCCGGCGCCACGCCTGCCGGTGTGCTCGAGGGAGTAGCGGCGGTCGCTCATGCGCCCGAGCCGCTCGTTGGCCGCGGCCACGACCTGCCCCAGCCGGTAGGCCAGGACGTAGGCCGACAGCCGCATCTGCAGCCGGTTGTCGGCCGACTTGCCCTCGACGAAGGCGGCCAGCCCGGTCGTGAGCTCCAGCTCGTCGCAGACCGGTCGCCAGGCCGCCAGAGCGCCGGCGAGCTCGTCGACGAGGCCGGTGAGGCGTGCGGCGCGGCCCTGCCACAGCGACTGGGTGGCCGTGACGTCGCGGAGCCGGGCCAGGAGGGCGCCGTGCTCGCGCTCGATCACCGCCGGCACGGGCTGGTCGTCGTCGCCCTCCGGGACCGGCTCGGCGAGCACCGCCTCGGCGGCCGTGCGCCGGCGCTCGTGGTCGCGGACCGTGCTCTCCAGGCGGTCGAGCTCGGCGGGGGAGAGCGCCGCCTCCCGGGCCAGCGTCTCGTCGTCGAAGCCCGCCTCGGCGAGCGCGTCGTCGACGGCAGTGTGTGCGCGGTCGAGCTCGGCCTCGGCAGCCTCGGCGGCGTCCAGGGCGCGCAGGGCGGCCCGGGCCTCGGCCTCCGCGCGGCGATGGGCGGCGAGCAGGTCGTCGAGGTCGTCGGCACCAGTGTCGGACAACTCGGCGCGCAGCTCCTCAGCCTCGGTGCACAGGGCGTCGCGTGACGCGACGAGCTCGGCGCGGCGCGCGGCCAGACTCGCGTCCTCGGGCTCGGCGAGACGCTCCTCGGCGGTCACGAGACGAGTGACCAGGTCACGGACCTCGGTGTCACGCAGGTGCTCGACGGCGCTGGCGTCGTCCGCGGCTCGCTGGGCCGCGCGCTCGGCCTCCGCGTCCGGCGCGTCGGGGGCCGGGTCGGCACGGTGCGGGTGCTCCGCAGAGCCGCACACCGGGCAGCAGCCACCGGCGGCGATGGCGCCGGCGAGCTCGGCGGCCATGCCGTCGAGCCTGGCCTGGCGGACGTCGAGTGCGCGGGTGCGCATCGTGAGGGCCTGCTCGCGTGCCTCGGCGTGGGCCTCCCGGGCAGTCGCGACCTGGCCGGTCAGCCGCGCGACCAGCTCCTCGGCCTCGACGCGGAGCCGCTCGGCCTCGCGGTCGAGCTCGGCCTCGCGTCGGTCGAGCGTCGTCAGCTGGAGGGTGACCCGGTGGAGCCGCTCGGCGCGCGGCCGGAGTGCCTCCACGCGCGCCGCGCCTCCGGCCGCCTCGGCCACCCGGGCCTCGAGCTGCCCGCGGTCCGTGTCGCGGGGGAGCCGGTCGAGGGCGGACGCGTGGGCCCTGGCGGCGTCGTGCGCGAGCCGGGCCAGCGGCAGCACCGGCGCAGCGCGGCGGGCCGCGTCGATGCGGCCCAGGGCCGCTGCGTGCTCGTCGGCACGGGCGTGGAGGTCGGCGAGCTCGGCCGCCGCGGTCAGGCGACGCCGGCGCCGCTCGGCGGCGGCGCGGGCGGCCTCCAGGGCCTCGCGCGCCCGGGACTCCGCGAGGGCTGCTGCCTCGGCGAGACCGGCGGCCTCCTCGGCACGCTCGGTGACGGCAGCCGCCCGCTCCTTCGCCCACGTCTCCAGCTCGCCGGACCCGGCGGGCCCGCCCAGCTCCTGGACGCTCCAGCCGTCGGGCAGGTCCGCGCCCGTGACCTCACTGACCCGGCTCACCGCGTCGGCCAGCACCCGGTGGGCGGCGTCGGCCTCGCGGCGAAGCGCGACCCGGCGGTCGCGCAGCCAGCGCTCCACGGCCTCGAAGCGACCGGTGCGGAACAGCCGCTGCAGCAGGGCGTGACGTTCCTCCGACCGCGCACGCAGGAAGGCCTGGAACCGTCCCTGCGGGAGCATCACGACCTGGGTGAACTGGGTGATCGTCATCCCGAGCAGCTCGCCGACCAGGTGGCCGGTCTCGTCGAGGCGCGTCGAGAGTGTGGTCCACTCGTCGCCGGTGCGCTCCGCCAGCACCACGCTGGCCTGCTGGGTGGTCATGCCCGTGCCGCGCTTCTTCGGCCGGTCCCACGCTGGCGAGCGGGTCAGCCGGAACCGGCGGCCGCCGATCGTGGCCTCGAGCACGACGCGGGGTGCGACGCCGGACGCAGCCTGGTCGCAGCGCAGTCGCCGGGCGGCCCCGCGGTCGCCGGGCACGTCGCCGTACAACGCGAAGCAGACGGCGTCGAGGACGCTGGTCTTGCCCGCCCCGGTGGGGCCCGAGAGGAGGAAGAGCCCGGCGTCGGAGAGCCGGTCGAAGTCGACCGTCACGGTGTCGGCGAACGGCCCGAACGCGGTCGCCTCGAGGCTGTGCAGCCGCATGTCAGGCCCCCTCGGAGAGGAGCGCGTCGACGTCGGGCTCGCCGCAGCAGGACTCGACCGCGTCGCGGAGCAGGGTGGCCTCGGCGTCGCTGGCCGGGGTGCCGCGCAGGTCGCGCACGAAGTCCAGCGCGATGTCGTGGTCGCCGCGTCCGGCAGGCCGCGCGCCCGGGAGGCCGGAGCCGACCGGCGTGGAGGTGAAGCCCAGCACCAGCGTGTGCGGGAACCGCCGGCGGAGCCGCTCCATCGCCTGCTGCGGCCGCACCTCATCGGTGAGCGTCGCCTGGACCCAGGACTGCTCGTGGACCGCGTGGGCCGGGTCGTCGAGCAGCTCCTCGAGGGTGCCGGTCAGCCGGGCCAGCGGCCGGGGGACGGGGGCGTCGACGAACTCCGCGGCCACCTCGCCGTCACGGCCGAGGTCGACCAGCCAGGAGCCCTTGCGCTGCGTGGCCTCGGAGAAGGAGTAGGCCAGCGGCGACCCGCTGTAGCGGATGCGCTCGTCGATGACCTGCCGCCCGTGCAGGTGGCCGAGCGCAGCGTAGGAGACGCCGTCGAAGACCGACGAGGAGACCATCTGGACGCCGCCGACGCTGATGTCGCGCTCGGACTCGCTCGGCTCGCAGCCGGCCACGAAGGCGTGCGCGAGCACCACGGAGCGGGCGCCGGCGCGCCCGTCGAGGTCGACGCGGACGCGGCGCATCGCCTCGCCGAGCGCGGCCTCGTGGGAGCGGGCCCGCAGGCGCCACGGCTCCCGCACCGCGTCGGGGTCGAGGTAGGGGAGCCCGTAGACCGCGACCGGTCCGTGGTCGTCGTCGAGGAGGACCGGCTCGCCCACGCGCGAGGCGTCGGTGCGCAGGAACACCCCGGCCGCGTCGATCAGGTCGGCGCCGAACCCGAGCCGGTGGGCGGAGTCGTGGTTGCCGCTGGTGATGACCACCTGCGCGCGGGAGGCCGCCAGCCGCCGGAGCGCCTCCGAGGCGAGCCGGACCGCGTCGACCTGCGGCAGCGCGCGGTCATAGACGTCGCCCGACACCACCACCAGGTCGACCCGCTCGGCCTCGACCACCTCGAGCAGGTGGTCGACGTACGACGCCTGGTGGTCGAGCATCCCCACACGGTGGAAGGACCGGCCGAGGTGCCAGTCGGAGGTGTGGAGGATGCGCATGCCGAGAACGCTAGGAGGCACCACCGACAACCGGGCGGTCCCACGCCGCAGGCCCGGGTGACGAGGCCCCCGATCGAGGCACTGGTCAGGCCTCCCGTCCGGCGATCCGGCGGCGCAGCTCGTCGGCCTGGTCGCGCACGACACGGCGCACGGTCGGGTCGAGGCCCTCGGTCGCCGCCAGCGACTCCGCACGGGCGACGACGTCGCGGTCGAGCGCGGTGAGGGGGAAGAACGCACGCGTGACGTCGCCGAGGACCCAGCCTGAGTGCAGGCGGGGCGCATCGCCGATCCCGGCCAGGTAGCGGTCGACGTACCCGGCGGTGAGCATCTCCTGGCCAGGACGCCAGAAGCCCTCGCCGATGGCTTCGAGCTCGTAGTTGCTGGCCTCGACCACGCCGGTGAACCGCCGCCACGCCCACGCCTTCGCCTCGGCCGTCGGGCGCGACGCCATCGCGCGGGCGTGGTCGACGCGGGTGCGGGCGGTGGGCTCGGCCTCGAGCTCACCCGACAGCTCTGCCTCGTCGAGCTCGCCCAGGGCCGCCAGCTGCACCAGGACCAGCCAGCGCAGGTCGCTGTCGAGGTCGAGCCCGGCGGGCAGGCCCTCGCCCCGGCGCCAGGCCTTGAGCAGGTCGGAGCCCGTGGCCGAGGTGACCGCGCCCCGGAACGCCGCGAGCTGGACGTGGCCACCGGCCTCGGCGGTCTCCAGCCGCGCGGCGCACGCGTCGTGGATCGTCCGCAAAGCCTCCCGTGGATCGCGGGAGAGGGGAGCGACCTTGCCCACGGCCCACGGCAGCAGGGCCGAGAGCGCGTCGTCGTTGTCCTCGAGCGGGATGCCCGCGGTGAGCAGCGCGAGTACGTCGGCCGGGGTGACGGCCGCGTTGTGCAGGCCGGTGCGGACGTTGTTCCAGATCCCGGCACGCAGCATCGGGTCGCGGGTGGCCGGCAGCAGCGCAGGGAGGAGGCGCACGGTGGTCGCGTCGGGCTGCACGAGCGCCCAGGTGTCCTCGAACGGGTCGAGCACGACGGCCTGGTCGTCGGCAGCGGCCAGCGGCATCACGGGGCCGTCGATCTGGAGGTGCTGCACGCTCCACCGCTCACCGGGCCGGGCCAGGGCCGCCCGCAGGACGTGGGGCCGGTCGCTGTCCCTGCCCGGCGGGGGTGTGCGGCGTACGACGCCCACGGTGCGGTCGAAGACCAGTGCGTCGGCCCCCGCGGTGCGCAGCCAGGCGTCGGTGAACGCGCCGAGGTCGCCGGCACCCGCACGCTCCCAGCTGGCGAACAGGTCGTGCATGGTCGCGTTGCCGAACCGGTGTCGCTCGAAGTGGTCGACGACCCCGCGGAAGAACACCTCGTCGCCCACGACCGCGTTGAGCTGCTTGAGCACGCTCGAGCCCTTGGCGTAGGAGATGCCGTCGAAGTCCTGCAGCGCCGAGGCCGCGTCGGTGGCGCCGTTGCCGGCCACGGGGTGCGTGGTCGGCCGCTGGTCGGCGGTCAGACCCCACTGGCGCCGCGCGAACGCGTTGTGCGTCCATGCGTCGGCGTACTCGGTGGCGTCGGCGACCACCCGGTTGCCCATGTACTCCGCGAACGACTCGTTGAGCCACAGGTCGTCCCACCAGACCGGGGTGGTGAGGTTGCCGAACCACTGGTGTGCCAGCTCGTGCGCGACGGTGATCGCCCGGACCACGTGCTGGCCGCGGGTGGCCCGGCTGGTGAAGACGTAGGCGTCGCGGAGGGTGACGCAGCCGGGGTTCTCCATGGCACCGGCGTTGAACTCCGGGACGAACGCCTGGTGGTAGTCGCCGAACGCGTAGCGGATGCCGAAGAGCCGGTGCAGCTCGTCGAGGCTCTGCCGGGTCACCGTCAGGATCTCCTCGGCGTCGCGGTCGAGGTGCTCGGCGATGCTGGTGCGGCAGCTCAGCGACAACGGGATGCCGTCGTGCTCCTCCCGGATGACGTGCCACGGCCCGGCCACGAGGGTGACGAGGTACGGCGGCAGCGGCGGCGTGGTCGCGAGCTCCCAGCGACCGGGCTCGACCTGCTCGCCGGGGGCGTTGCCGACGACGGTCCAGTCGTGCGGCGCGACGACGTGGAGGGTGACCGGCGCCTTGAGGTCGGGCTGGTCGAAGCAGGCGAAGATGCTCGGCGCGGCGTCCATGAAGGCCATGCCGTAGACGTAGCGCTGCCCGTCGGCCGGGTCGACATGGGCGTGCAGTCCCTCGCCGTCGTTGCGGAACCGCATCGTCGCGTCGACGTACAGCTCGTGCTCGCCGGGGGAGAGGGGGAGCGGGACGCGGCCGCGGTCGAGGAGACCGGGGTCGAGGGGGCGGCCGTCGAGCTCGAGACGGTGGAGCTCCGTGGGCTGCAGGTCGAGGAAGGTCTCGCCGCCGTGGCTGGTGAGCCGGATGCGGGTCGAGGACCGGAAGACCCGGTCGTCGACGGCGAGGTCGAGGCTGACGTCGTACGACGAGACGTCGAGGAGGGCGGCGCGCTCACGCGCCTCGGAGAGCCGGAGGCTGCGGACGGGGGTGCTCACCCCCGCACTCTAGGAGGCGGGGGCGAGCACGCGCCCGGGGTTTCGGTCAGGCCTGGAGGCCGACGGAGAACTGCACGCCGCCCGCCTGGTCGACGGCCGCGTCGAGGACCTTGTCCTCGAGCTCCTGGCTCGCGGTCTCGTCCAGATAGAGGGTGGCGCCGTCCTGCTCGAGGACCTGGTCGCCCGGCATCGCGTCGGCGACGGCGGCGATCGCGAGGCCGGCCTGCTCCTCGGGGTCGGTGCTGATCCGCAGACCTGCGGATGCGGGGGCGCCGGGCTGGGTCGTGAGGGTGGTGATGATCGTGCTGGCGTTCTCGGTGAGGGTGAGCACGGGGCTCTCCAATTCGGATGGCGGACAGATCGCCTCCAGCCAACCCGGGAGGTCCCGGGAATGCAAGGCGGGTCAGGACACCACGATGTCCCGGATGGTGACCGCCTCGTTGGGGTGGCCGCCGCCCGGGTTCGGCTCGAACGCGCCGTCGTGGCCCTTGGCCGTGGCCTTCTGGAGCGTCTTGATGCTCGTCGCGTCGAGCTGGCCGAAGACGGTGTACGCCGGCGGGAACTGGGAGTCCTCGAACATCATGAAGAACTGGCCGCCGCCGGTGTCAGGCTGGCCGGAGTTGGCCATGGCGATCGTGCCCGCGGGGTAGGTCTCGTCGCCGTTGATCTCGTCGGGGATCGTGTAGCCGGGGGCACCCGTCCCGGTGCCGGTCGGGTCACCGCACTGGAGGAACGCGAAGCCGGGCGCGTCGGCCATCCGGTGGCACCCCGAGCCCTCGTAGTAGCCCTGCTCGGCCAGCGACAGGAACGACGTGACCGTGCACGGCTTGCCCTTGCCGTCGAGCTCCACCGTCAGGTCGCCCGCGTCGGTCTTGAGCACCACGGTGGTGTCGCCGTCGGCGGTCGGCTCTCCGGGAGGCCGCGTCGTGCCCTCCTTCGCCGGGTCCATGCCGGTGGTCAGGTAGGCGCAGGTCGGCTCGGCGGCGTCCTGGCGGTCGGGCTCGTCCTCGCCATAGGCGGTGAGGGAGACGGTCAGCAGGGCGGCCAGGGCGGCCAGGGCGGCCAGGGCGGTCAGGCGGGTCAGCACGCCGTGACCCTAGCGTGCGGCGGTGCGCTGTCGTCGTACCCAGGGCCAGGTCATGAGCGCCCAGACCGCGGCGATGATCAGGATCTCGAGCAGGACGTACGTCGGCCAGGGACCGAGGTAGTCGAGCACTGAGCCCCGCGGCGGCTTGCGGTTCACGAAGCCGTAGTTGGTGCCGAC
>Ga0299913_10003967_pt1 | contig 12307 bp, 10 predicted proteins | sample RVTome_9_FD_201360 | JGI IMG/M metagenome (GOLD analysis project Ga0299913, IMG submission 201360) | Soil microbial communities from uranium-contaminated site in the Upper Colorado River Basin, Wyoming, United States - RVT155D38 (version 2) ... | reverse complement strand
CTGTTACTTGAGTAAGTTCTTCAACCGTTAACTCACCTGCGTGCAAACGCGAACACAAGTCCGCCAGGGTTCGAGAAAGGATGGGACTGCGAAGGGCGCATACCAGGCGATCCATCTCCGCTTGTTCAATGCGCTTGGCGATTTCGACTTCGCCATCGCGGTCGAGCAGAGGAACAGATCGAATTTCTTGAAAGTAAACAAGAACGGGTTCATCCGTTTTGTCTTCGTAGGTGGTTTCCGGTTCTGAGGCATGACTGGCAGCAGGCGTATCCTCTGCTTCCTCCTCGGTTTCCTCAAGCGAGTAGCCGCCATCCGTCAGAGTCGTTTCATCGTGCATCTCTTTGTGCTCAAAAAGCGCAAAGAGATCTTCCGCCTCTTCCGCCTCTTCTGAGGCATCCGTGACATCGAGATCATCGATCGGAAGGCCCGGAGCGAAGCTACGCTCTTCAGCTTCCGTTGCGACTTTCACATCCGACTGTCTCGTCTTTTCCTTCATCAGGCGCTCCGTTGTTCACCGAAACATCCAAATCGTATCGACCTGAGGCTAGCTCTATGGCGTCTGCACCGTAACGACACTGCGCCACGCTCTGCAGTGGACATGCGTCCTAGTAAAATACGTATACCAATGTGGGCATCTGCTACTATGGTCTAGGTGATCAACCAGTCTATGGAAACTCAACCCAGGGTGTTGTTTAACCCTAGTTACCAGGTTGGATGGTGCAGGAGGATTACCGTTACGGTGTATACGCTGGACACGTAGCCCGCAGCACTTTACTACAAGTGTTGACTTGCTCCCCTTCCGCCGCTCCGCTCTGACATCTACATACATGTGCGTGCACGTGTAGCAGCATATGCATAGAACAAAGCCTTATAGAGAATTTATATCCTGAGTCCGGTTTTGTCAACCTGATCAGGGCAACAAAGTGCTGGCGGCTGACCCAGCTGGGCCACAGCGCTCTGCATTGCTCTGCCTAGGACGCGGTGTTACACTCGGGCGTAGATGCAGCGCCTGGCCGGGCCGCAAGAGCATCAGACTAATTGAGGCAAGATGGGAGAGACTATGACCAGCCCACTGGACGGGATTAAAATTCTCGAACTTGTCCGCGTCGCCCCAGGCGCTTTTACCACGATGATGTTGGCGGATATGGGGGCCGACGTTCTCAAAGTTGAAACCCCGCCTACCGACGCCTCCGAGCCGGGATCTGCCGCCGCGGCAGAAGCTCGACGGGCGGCGTTCAGCTTTGTGAACCGCAATAAACGCAGTATCGCGCTGAACCTGAAACATCCCGATGGGCAAAAACTCCTGCATCAATTGGCGGCGGATGCCGATGTGGTGGTGGAAGGATTTCGCCCGGGTGTAATGGCGCGTCTGGGGGGGGATTACGACACGCTGAGCCAGCTCAATCCGCGTCTGATCTATTGTTCTCTCAGCGGCTTTGGTCAAGACGGCCCCTACCATCAGTATCCGGCGCACGATATTAATTTTCTCGCCATTGGCGGCGTGCTGAATCTGATCGGCCAGGCCGGTCAGCCCCCGGCGATTCCACTCAATATTGTGGCCGATTACGCGGGCACGTCGATGCATGGCGTGATGGGTATCTTGATGGCCTTGCTCGCTCGCCAGCACACGGGCCGCGGGCAATTCGTGGATGTCTCCTATCTCGATACGACCGTGTCCCTTCTGGCGGCCACGCCGGTGCTGCGGGACTATTTTTTCAATGGCGCGAGCTGTGGCCGTGGCGAAGGGGCGCTGGGCGGGTCGTATCCCTATTATGCGACATACGAAACGGCGGATCATACCCTGTTATCCGTCGGCTGTACCGAGCCTTGGTTGTGGGAAAATTTCTGCCGGGCGATTGGCCGTGAAGATCTCGCTCAATACGCCCTCAAGCCCGACCACTTCGCCAGCGTCGCCGACAGCGCTTCACTGCAGGCGAAGCAAGAGGTGCAAGACATCATGCGGCAGAAAACTCGGGATGAGTGGTTTGAGTATTTTAAAGATGAAAATGTCTGTGTGGGGCCCGTCTACACGGTTGAGGAAATGTTCGACAATCCCCAGGTGCAAGCCCGTAACATGGTGGTGAACATCGAGGATGCGAGATACGGACACGTGCGGCAAACCGGCATCGCCATTAAGCTGTCCGACACGCCGGGCCGTATCCGCCATACCGGGCCGTCGGTCGGCGAACATACCGGGGCAGTGCTCAGTGCCCTAGGCTATAGTGAGGCACAGCGCGCTCGGCTGTATGAAGACGGCGCGGTGGCTTGACCGGCAGATGCAATTGCCGGCGCTTGAACTTTCCACAGTTCCTGGGGAAAAGTCGATGCGGACCCCTCATTGCAAATTATTAAGATATTGTTAGTAAAGACCTTGTTGCGCGATGCTGCTTCTCGCGGCAGTATCGGGGAGAGCCCAATTATGTACACGCACTTTTTGGTTGAAAAGGCGGATCAGATTGCCACGATCACCCTCAACCGTCCAGAAAAACGCAATCCCATCAACGTGGATATGCTCAAGGAATTCGAAGTGATTTTACACGATATCCGCGATGACGTCGCGACGCGGGTGGTCATTCTCACTGGTTCCGGCAATAGCTTCTGCGCCGGCGCGGATTTATCGATCGTCAAAGGCGTGACAGACGAAGCGGAAAAACAGCGCATCTTTGCCGAGGCTCGCAATCATCGCATCCGCCTCATTGCCCGCACCTTCACTATGCTCGAAAACCTGGAACAACCGTCCATTGCCGCCGTCAATGGGTATGCCATCGGCGGCGGCTGGGGCTTGGCGTTGGCGTGCGATTTTCACCTGGCCGTACCCGAGGCACAGTATTGGTTTCCGGAAGTCGATCTCGGCGTGTCTCTGAGCCTGGGCTCTTCCGCCCGCTTGTTCAGCATGGTGGGGACAGCCCGCGCCAAGGACATTATTATCACCTGCAATCGCTATGCGTCGGCGGAACTGCATAGCTGGGGCATGATTAGCCAAATCGTGCCGCCTGAGAAGCTATTGGATGCGGCGCGGGAGTTGGCAGATCGTCTCTTATCCAAATCGCCTCAAGCCGTAACCGGTTCGAAGCTAACGGTGAACACTCTTGCCGCCGTGGCCGCCCGTGAGATGAGCACGTTTGACCCGGAGGTTTTTATTCATCGCTAACGCGGTCATAGGTGTTGGAGCAAGCCGATCAACACCGCATATCTCAGGAGCCGCGTCCCGAGCCCTAGCACGAGAATGTGAGCGGTGTGGAAGCGGAAAATACCGCTAATGAGCATCAGCGGATCGCCGACGAGCGGCAGCCAGGACCCCGCCAGACTCCAGCCCCCGTAGCGCTGCGCCCAGGTCAGAGCCCGGCGGCTCCATGGGCGGCGTTGCAAGCGGCGCAGCGTCGGCTGCGAGAGCAAGCAGCCGAGTGCATAATTGGTCATAGCGCCGAGACAATTGCCGAGCGTGGCATAGAGCAGGACAGGACCAGGCGAGAGCCCGAGCTGCAAGGCCGTGAGTACGGCGATCTCGGATGAAAACGGCAGCAGAGTTGCCGCCAGAAAGGCGAAGACGAGCAAGCCAAAGAGCCCGTAATTGGCAATCCAAACGGCTGCATCCATCGTCAATTCTCAACTCCTGCAGCCCGGTTATAAACTGAATTTTTTATCGATGCTTATAGGCGTTCTCAATTCCATTAGTGCCTGCTCAGAAGCCGGCCATAGCCCTCGATCGTCTGGCCTACTCCGGCCAGACGTAGGGCGTTCCACATCATCGCGGTAGCGCTGGAAATCACCGGTTTGCCGAGATCGTCTTCGAGCAACGAGAGGACTGATAACGTAGGCAACCCCGTGCCACTAATGAACACCGCATCGGCCTCTGGCGTGTCGGCCCGCCGCGCCAGACGGTAGGCGCGCTCGGCCGTTTCCTCGTATATATTCCGGACGTTCTCTAAGCGGCCATACCCTACCACGTGCAAGCCATGATCGGTCAGATAGCGCTTGCTTTGCTCACTAATTTCCTCGGCATAAGGCGTGGCCAGGGCGATATGGCGGACGTTGAGATGGTGCAGCGCTGCCAAGACGGAACCCGCCGCCGTGATCACCCGGCTTTGGCTGCTGGCTTGAAGCTGCGCCAGGAGCGTCGCCTCATCCTGTGAGGACATCGAATAGCTCGATGCCGTATGAGCCAAGACAATGACGTCCGGATGCACCATGGCCAAGAGATAGGTGCTGGCTCCGATGTGCTCCAGATAGCTGCGATTGCGCTCCTCCTGTCCCTCCGGCGTGCCGGTCGACCCAGTCGCCACCAAGCGCGAAAAGTGCAGAGAAACACCCGCTGGCGCTAGTTGCATCATCTCCGGTTCCACCGTCGGGTTGCCGGGCGGGACCAGAAATCCCAATCGCGCTCTCCATCCCATCATCGTCTGCACCTCCTCCACTCTGGACGTGGTTTAACCCGCTTGCTTGATGGCTTCTCCAACGAGTTCGATATTCACGGTATTGCCGACCACCAATCCGCCGTTATCCATGGTTTTGCTATAGGAAATACCAAAATCCTGACGGTTGATGCGCAAAGTCGCCTCAAAGCCAATGACGGTTCGTTTCCAGGGATCGATGATTTTACCAGTGATTTCAAACGGCACGCGAATTTCTTTCGACGTACCGCGCATAGTTAAATTCCCTACCAACACATAGCCATCGTCTTCTTTGTCCACCCGGGTGCTTGCAAACGTAATTTCCTTATGGTTTTCCGCATCGAAGAAATCGGGGCTACGCAGATGCTTGTCGCGCTTGGGATGATCCGTATCAATGCTACCGACTCGGATCGTTCCTTTTAAAGACGATTTGGTAATATCCTTTTCGTCGAATAGAATTGTACCTGAGAACTCGTTGAATTTCCCGCGCACCTTGTTAATCACCAAATGCCGGACCGTAAACCCCACATCCGTATGAGTGGTATCCACCTTGTAGGTATCAGCAGCAAATGTCACACTGACACCACTCAGGGTGACCAAGGCCACTACCATGACCTGAAAACGCTTCATCAGCTGCATGCTCTGCTCCTCTTGTTGTAAAATCACCAACACGATAATTCGTCCCTGCAACTGGGAAACGCGAGGGGGCATTGTAGCTCAGCCCCACGGCAGCCTGCAATCATTCGGATTGACCTCGTCCGCCTTTTTCCTTGCACGGTTTCAGTCTGCCATTCACAATAACGCCTGGAGGTAGCATCCCTATTTCGCAGTGTGTCATCTCCTTGCTGGGCATTGCCATTAAGGAAACCCAATCTCATGCACGACCTTTGTGGGGCCTATCATATCGCCCTGCCGGTGCGGGACGGGTCGGCCAATCCCTGGGCCAATTGCAATCCGACTTGGCCTACAACGTTGAGCTGTGCGGCATGTAACACGTCATCGAGGAAATGGGTAATATGAGCCAGTCCGAATTCTATACCGCCGGCCTTGTCGCGCCACCTGCCGTCATCTTGGCGGCGGGCCAGGGTGAACGTCTCAACAGTCAGGCCGACGGCAGTCTGAAGCCGCTAACGCCGCTGCTCGGTCTCACCTTAATCGAACGAGCGGCTCTGGCGTGTCAAACCGCCGGGGCGCCGGACTGTTATATCGTGGTGGGTTATCGACAAGAGGTCATGCGCGGCCATATTGAGGCGCTATCACGCCGCTACCGCATGCGCTTACATGTCGTGTCCAATCCGCACTGGCAAGAAGGTAATGGCACCTCAGCCCGAGTGGTTGAGCCTTACGTCCAGGGCGATTTTTGGCTGCTGATGTGCGATCACGTGTTCGATAGCACCATTTTGACGGACTTGCTGAGTGCAAGCCAGGCCTCCGGCGACAGCCTGTTGGCAGTGGATCATCGCACTGAAGAGATTTTCGATCCAGAGGATGCCACGAAAGTCCAGCTCAACGGCCGCCTCATTACCGCTATCGGCAAGGAATTGGCCGAGTACGATGCGATCGATACGGGTCTGTTTCTCTGCCGCCCTGACCTCTTCCAAGCGCTCAAAGAGTCGCAAGCGGCGGGCGATGGCTCTCTATCCGGTGGCATTCGGCAACTCATCGCGGCGGGCGGTATGCAAGCGGTCTCTATTGGCGAGCGGTTTTGGATCGACATCGACACTCATGACAGTTTGATCCATGCCGAACAAACGCTGCTCGCCGCTCTCATCCCTCGACCCTAACCGCCTCAATGGACCGCTATGACATAAGGAGAGCGCATGATGCCAGCTGCACGGGGTTTCGTTTTTGATGCGTATGGGACGCTGTTCGATGTGCATTCGGTCATCGCCGCATGCCGTGACGTCGCGCCGGATGCCCCCGCTTTGAGTGAAACCTGGCGCGCCAAACAGTTGGAATACACCTGGCTACGGGCGCTGATGGGGCAGTATGAAGACTTTTGGGCGATTACCAATGCGGCCTTGCGCTTTGCCTTGCGGCGGCATGGCATCGCGATTGATGCGGCCCAACATGATCGGCTGTTACAGGCGTACGAGCACTTGGAGACGTATCCCGAAGTCCCGGATGCGCTGCAGCGCTTGAACCCCTTGCCGTTAAGCATTCTCTCCAACGGTTCACCCGGCATGCTGCAAGCCGTCGTCGAGCACAACCAGCTCCAAGATGTATTTGAACATGTGATTAGCGTCGATCCGCTGCAAACCTTCAAGCCGAATCCGGTGGTGTATGACCTGGCGCCACAACGCCTGGGCATTCCGAAGTCAGAGTTACTCTTTGTCTCCTCGAACGCCTTTGACGTCATCGGCTCGAAAGCCTTTGGCTTTCAGGTCGCCTGGCTCAACCGCAGCGATGCGCCACTGGATGAACTGGGGCAGCAACCCGATATGGTCATTCACCGCCTGGACGAGTTGCCGCAAGCGTTGGGACTTTAAATTGCCGGACAAGGTGAACGACGTTGTTTTTCCAGAAGAAAGATGCGAATTTAATTCTGTACGGACTTACCAATTCTCCATCGCTTGCGGTGGGCTCATAGTGGTTGTTGACTCGACGTGTGCATCGAACGGTTTGTGAGCCGCTTCGTCCGTCCAACCCCATAAAAAATCCTCACTCAGAGATCCATTTCCTCATCCACAACGTAATTCCCGATGACAACTCCAGGACGTCTCCTCTTGCCATCGGCAATGGGTGACGGCAATCGGGATACGCCGTCGTCACGCGGCTGTGGCAAGTCATTGGAGCGGTCTGGTTCTGGTGGTCTGGGCGAGTTTGCCTGGCACCAGCTCACGTTTACCCGTTTTCCAAATTTAGTTTAGGAAAGGAAAGGAAACCGGACATGCAACAACCTCTTGCGATCACCCTAGTCCTAGTACTGGCATTGACCTCGATGCCAGTAGGACCCGTGCGTGCATCCAGTCATATGGATGCACCCTTGATTACCTTCGACGATGCGGCGAACACTACCGATGTGTACGCCTTCGTCACCATGCGCGACGGCGTTAAATATTTGAGCACCGCCGTAGCCGTGTATCCCTTTGAGGATCCGGGTATCGGTCCCAACAAGTACAACTTTGATGACAACGTGCTCTACTCGATCCACGTGGTGACTGGGAATGACGTGGCAGACGGCCGCGCCACCTACACGTACGAGTTCGAGTTCACAACTCACTTCAAGTCTCAGGACACTATCCTGCAGTCCTACCTCGGGGTCATCAATGATGTGGATGACACAGCTCAAAACCTGACTCAGGCCTATACGGTGGTGCGCGAAAATCGGCTCACGCAGGAGCGGACAATGCTGGGCCAGGGTGTGGTGCCGCCGAATAATCAGGGCATTGCCACGCCATTTTACAACCAAGATAACAATGGCGAGAATCCGGCTCGAGAGGGCGTGGGGCGCGATGGCGTTCTGGATCGTTACACCAGAGAATCCATCGCCGAGCTATCGGATGGTTATGTGGCCTTTGCCGGGCAACGCGACGACGGCTTCTACGCCGATATCCAGGCGGTCTTTGACCTCCTGCAATTGCGCAATCCGGGTAAAGATTCACAGAAAGGGTTTAACGTCCACACCATGGTTCTGGATATTCCCATCAATGAAATTGGTGGCGACCAGCAAATCGTGGGGGTGTATGCGACCACCAGCCGGCGACAAGTCACAGTGCTGCGCAGCAATCCCTTGAAAGATCCGATCATCCAAGGACCCTTCATCCAGGTCGGACGGCAGGGCAACCCGCTGTTCAACGAAGGGTTTGTGGCGATTAAGGACAAAGACAACTACAGCCGCACGTCACCGACACACGATCGGAACCTGTTCCGCATCTATGCGGAACAGCCTGAGCTGGCCCGGCTCATTAACACGATTGTGCCTCAACCGTTTCCCAACATCGAAACCAATCGGACGGACATTGCGGGCATCTTTATCCCCGATCTCATCAAGGTCGATCTCTCCACCGAACCCGCCCGATTGGCAGGTGGCGGCCCTGACCATGCAACGAATCCGGATGATGACGGCTTTTCGCGCCTGAGCATCTTCGGAGGAGATGTGCTGACGAGCACCATCCAAGAGGGCTTTGGCGGCGGCACCGTTCCCGGTGGCTGGCCGAACGGCCGGCGTTTTGGAGATGACGTTTTGGACATTGGGATCACAGCGATCATCAGCGACCTGCGCGTCAGCCCACCGGTTGTCCGCCTGGCTAGCGACAAAATTGACGCCAACGACATCGCGTATAACAAGGTCTTTCCGTACGCGGCCACGCCGTTGAACGGGCGGCAACACGCTCACGACTAAGAGCCGCCGGTACCCGTCGTCATGCGCCGTGCGGTTGACCGCGTGAGTGGCGGGTGTAAGGTATACTCTCACAGAGAGGGGGTAGAGACTGTACCTCCTCTCCGAAGAAAGGATGAGGATGGCTCTATCTCTTCGGTGCCAACTCATGGGGTCTTACACCGTGCGTCTTCTCGGGCTGAGCCTGCTCGCCTTAGCATTAACCACCAGGACCTCGCCCGCGTGTGCGGCAGCTGCGCCGCAGGTCCGCACCGACACACCAGCCGATCGCGCCCTGCAAACGGCAGCAGCTTTTATCGCCCAATGGCCGCAACAGCATGAAGGCTATATCGCCCTCGCTAAAGCCTCGATTCGCAAAGCGCGTGAATCGGGTGATGACGGCTATTACCAACGCGCCGAGCGCGCCATACACCGCATATTAGCGCAACAACCGGACGCATCAGAAGCCCTTCTTCTCCTAGCCTGGATACAGATCGGCCAACACCAATTTGCCGCTGCCCTGAAGACGGCTGAGCGCTTGCGCCAGCGTCTGCCAAACGACTACCAGGTCTACGGCTTATTGGGCGACGCCCACGCTGAACTCGGGCAATACGATCAGACTGCGAGCGCCTGGCAACGCATGATCGATCTGCGTCCCGGTCCAGCGGCATATAGCCGCATCGCTTACCTGCGAAAGCTGTATGGCGATATGCAAGGCGCCACCGAAATGATGGCGATGGCGGTACGGGCTGTCAGCCCTCGCGATCCCGAAACCTACGCCTGGCTCCTGGTGCAATACGGCGACTTGCATTTCGAGCAGGGGCGTCTCAAGGTTGCGGAAGCAGCGTATGAAAAAGCGCATCACGTGTTTCCGGCTTACCACCGTGCAGTGGCGGCGATGGCGCGGATCAGAGCCGCGCAACAGCGTTATGCAGAAGCGATCGAGCTGTATCAGCAAGCGGTCAATATCGTGCCGGCTCCCGACATGATCGCGGCGCTTGGCGATCTCTATCATCTGACGGGGCAGCCAGAAGCGGCAGAGCAGCAATATGCTCAAGTAGCGTTCATCGCCCGTCTCGACACGCTCAACGCGATCCCCTACAGCCGTCAGGTGGCGCATTTCTATGCGGATCACGACCGCAACCTCGATGCCGCACTTAATATGATGGAACGCGAACGGGAGAACCGCCAGGATATTAATACCTACGATACCCTCGCTTGGGTCTACTATAAAGCCGGGCGCTTAAATGACGCTCAGAAGGCGATGCAACAGGCCTTGCGGTTGGGGACGCAAGACGCCTTATTGTGGTATCACGCCGGTATGATTGCGCATGGCCTGGGCAGGTTCGACACGGCGCAGGCCCAGTTGCGCCGGGCGCTAGACATCAATCCTTATTTTTCGCCCTTACCCGCCAGACGGGCTCGCCTCACCCTAGCCGAACTCGAATCCACCGCTCGTCTGCAATCCGCTCCTACATCGGTCTCACATACGGCTGGAGAAGGGTCATGAGAACAAAATGGTGGGCATGGAGTTTCATGATGGTTGTCGCCATAGGCGTGGGGATGCTGTGGACGCCAGCTTTCAGCCTGGCGCATCCGCTCGGAAATTTCAGCATCAATCACTATAGTCGGCTGCGGATCACACCCGAGCATGTTGACGTGCGTTACCGACTTGATCTGGCTGAAATCCCGACGTTTCAGACCCTGCAGAAAAGCGGCATAACGCCCGAATCTGGACATCCCAGCGTGACGCGTTATCTCGCTGAGGCGGCCGCGACATTCAAAGAGGGACTGATTCTAGAAATCGACGGCCAACCTCTCGCCCTGCGCGTCATCGAACAAGAAGCTCTGTTTCCACCCGGTGCGGGTGAGTTGCCAACTCTCAAGCTCAGCTTCTTATATCGCGCCCTATTGCCCCAAAACGGCGCCCCAGGCTCTCTCCGCCGCCTGCGTTATCAGGACGAGAACTTCCCTGGGCGTACGGGTTGGAAGGAAATCATCGCCATACCGGAGTCGGGCATTGCGTTTCGGCAAAGCTCCGTCCCAGTCACGGACCGCAGCCAGCAGCTCAGCCATTATCCAACTGATCTGCAGCAAAGTCCGCCGCAAGTTTTAGACGCGCATGTGACATTTGTTTCGGCCGCCACAGCTGACGGTGAGACAATCGCGAGCCTTGCGCCCCAATCCGGCGACATCACTGCCGTGCCCCGGCAGCCGAACCAGCAGGAGATCTCGCCTCCGAGCATGGCTAGCCTGATGGCGCCGGACTCTTTAAGTCTTCGCGTGATCATCATGGCCCTAACGGTTGCGATGGGGCTGGGGGCGTTCCATGCTCTAGAACCCGGACATGGCAAAACCGTGGTCGCGGCCTATCTCGTCGGCGCCCGGGGCACGGCCCAGCACGCTCTTTGGCTGGGCCTGATTGTCACCGCAACTCACACGGCGGGCGTCTATTTACTCGGCGCCGTGACACTGTTTGCTTCCGCCTATATCGTCCCGGAACAACTCTACCCCTGGCTCAGCGCGGTTTCCGGTCTGCTGATTACCGGCCTCGGCATCTACCTGTTTTGGCAACGATACGCGGGAACAAGTGGTACGTATACGCATTCAGATGATCACGTATACGGTCATTCCCACGCTCATACGCATGCCCACGATCACGTCTTTGCCCACGCCCATGCCCATCCGCACACCAGCGGCCATCATCATGCGGATCATGAGCATCACGGCCACGTCCATCCGGCTAACGTCACCTTTCGTCAGCTGCTGACCTTGGGAGTGACCGGCGGCATTGTCCCATGTCCTGCCGCATTAGTGGTATTGCTCAGCGCAGTCGCTCTGCAGCGAATTGGTTTTGGGCTGCTGCTCATCGTCGCGTTTAGCACCGGTTTAGCGGCTGTGCTCATCGCCATTGGCCTTTTCATGGTGTACGCCCGGCGGTTCATGTCCCACTTCCAGGGTGAGGGACATCTGATCACGCGATGGCTGCCCTTGACGTCTGCGGCTCTGATTACCGTCTTCGGTGTGGTGATGATTGGACAAGCTCTCGTCAGTGCTGGAATCCTCGCGTTCCACCTCTAATCGAGTCCGGTCTCAACCCCGAACTGTATGTCAGTTAAATGATGACATGCTATAGGCGTTGTTGATATTCTTGGCTTCTGAACATCAGTCTAGCAATCCGCAGAGCCGACAAAGCGCTGGCGAGGAGGGGTGGCATGGGCGATCTCAATGTGAAGCCAGGAGAGTTTCCGTATCCGTTGCTTGACGGGCCAAAGGAGTCGCGCTATCTGACCTGGGTACGTAATCACTCCAACTATATGGCCGAACGGGGTTTTTTGGATTATTTGCGGATTGTCGCCGTGCTGGTGCGCGGCGTCCTGATCAACTTTCTCACCCTGCTGCCTTATCTGTTGCTTACCGCTCTGATCCTCTATTGGGTATATGAACCGCTGCTCCAGGAATGGAGAGTGAAGGACGGAAGCTCGCCTCATTTTTTTCTCACCCAGGACGTTGTGCATGACGGCTGGATGAAATGGGTGCAGGATCACTTGGGCACTAAAGCCCCCTTTCTGTTTGCCCCATGGGCGGGGGTATT
>Ga0299913_10003966_pt1 | contig 12310 bp, 10 predicted proteins | sample RVTome_9_FD_201360 | JGI IMG/M metagenome (GOLD analysis project Ga0299913, IMG submission 201360) | Soil microbial communities from uranium-contaminated site in the Upper Colorado River Basin, Wyoming, United States - RVT155D38 (version 2) ... | reverse complement strand
TGCCGGAACCAGGTCGAGCACCCGGTCACCGAGATCCTCACGGGCATCGATCTGGTGGCCCTCCAGATCCGGATCGCGGCGGGCGAGCCGCTGGGACTCCGTCAGTCGGACGTCGTGCTCCGCGGCCACGCGATCGAGTTCCGGATCAATGCCGAGGATCCCGCACACGACTTCCGTCCCGGCGCCGGCGTGATCGAGCAGTACCACGCGCCCGGTGGGCCGGGGATCCGCATGGACTCGCACCTCTACCCGGGCTACGAGGTCCCGCCGTACTACGACTCGCTGCTGGGGAAGCTCATCGTCTGGGGGCCCGATCGCGAGACGGCGATCGCGCGCAGCCGATCGGCGCTCGAGGAGCTGCTCATCGACGGCGTGACCACGAATGTCGATATCCACCGCGCGCTCCTCGAGAACGAGACGTTCCTCGAGGGCCGCATGACCACGAACCTCCTCGACCGGGTCGGCAGCGCGGCGTTCCTCGCCGCCGCCGCGGCGGGCGCGCGTTGAGGCCGGAGGAGCGCGGATGACCGACCCGCTCGCTTCTGCCGGCACGGTCCACACGACCCGCGAGATCGAGGCGCTGATCCCGCATCGCTGGCCGATGCTCATGGTCGACCGGATCATCGAGTACGACGCCGACGCCAAGCGGATCGTCGCGATCAAGGGCATCAGCGCGACCGAGTTCTGGGCCCAGGGCCACTTCCCGGGGCTGCCGATCCTGCCGGGCGTGCTCCAGGTCGAGGCGCTCGCCCAGACGATGGCGGTCTACGTCGCGAAGCAGCCCGGGTTCGGCGACCGGATCGGCCTGTTCGCCGCGATCGACGAGACGCGCTTCAAGCGGATCGTCGTGCCGGGCGACGTCCTCCGGCTCGAGGTCACGATGGACAAGCTCGGCTCGCGGATGGGCCGCGGCCGTGGCGTCGCGAGCGTGAACGGCGAGGTTGCCTGCGAGGCCACCTTGTCGTTCATCATCCCGCCCGAGGGTGTTCTGCGGTGATGGCGCCTGGATCGCTCTCGGGAGCCTCGCCCCAGGTCTGGGCTGGCAGGCCGGGATTTCGGGCACGATCGCGCGACACCGGGCCGGTATCCCAGTCGGCGACACGTTCGCGGCCCCGCGTGACCGGTTTCATGTTGTCATCTGGCCCCGCGGCCCAAGACGCGGCAGTTCTGCCACGGAATCCGGGCTGGCAGCCGAGATGAGCACTCGCATCGCGGCCCTCAGTGACGTGCACGGCAATCTCCTCGCGCTCGAGGCGGTTCGCAAGGCGCTCAAGAAGGAGAAGCCGGACCTCATCCTCGTCGCCGGCGACCTCGTGATGAACGGCCCGGAGCCCGGCGGCACGGTGGATGCCATGCGGGAGATGGAGCGCGACGGCGCGATCGTGGTCCAGGGCAACACCGACGTGGCCGTGGCCGACGCGGACTACGCCGCCGCGTTCCCGTGGATGCTCGAGACGGGCGTGTCGGAGCCGATCCGGGCCGCCGCGGAGTGGGGCCACGACGCGCTCGACGACGACCAGCTCGCCTGGCTCCGCCGTCTGCCCGCCGAGCGCCGCGTGCGCATCGGCGACGACCTTGTGCTCGTGACCCACGCGTCGCCGGGCTCGCAGACGCAGGGCTTCGACCGGGATCTCGACCCGTCCACGGTGCTCGAGCGGATCTCGCGCACGGACGCGCGGGTGATCTGCTGCGGTCATACGCACCTGCCGGACGTCCAGGAGTTCGGCTGGAAGGTCATCGTCAACGACGGCAGCGCCGGCTACGTCTTCGACGGCGACCCGACCGCCTCGTGGGCGCTCGTGACGATCGAAGCGCGCTCGAACGGCGCCGCCCAGAAGTCGGCCTTGACCGACGTCGATGACGACGCTTCGGGCGCTGATGACGATGAGGACGAGAACGGGACCGGCACGGTCGTGCGCGTCGAGATCAAACGCACCGACTACGACGTGCTCGGGACGGCGAACGCGATCTCCGCCCGCGGCCTCCCCGGCGACGTCTACCGCGCCGCGACCGTGCGCACCGGGAAACTGGTCCGATGATCCGGGCCGCCATCCCGGCGCATCGCGGCCCCACGAATGGCACGCGCCGGGTCGTCGTGACCGGCATGGGCGCGCTGTCGGCGCTCGGAAACGACGTCGCTTCGACATGGGCGGGCCTGCTCGCCGGCAAGTCGGGTGTCCGGACGATCACGATGTTCGACCCATCCCGCGTCGACTCGAAGATCGCCGCGGAGGTCCGCGACTTCGATCCCAGCGCCGTCATCGACCGCAAGGAGATGCGGCGGATGGACCGGTACATCCAGTTCGGGCTGGTGGTCGCGCGACAGGCGCTGGACCAGGCGAGCCTGCCCGGTCGGCTGGACGGCCCGCTGGCCGAACGAAGCGGCGTCATCCTCGGCTCCGGGCTCGGCGGGGTGGCGACGCTGTTCGACAACGTCCTGCTGATGGCCGAGCGCGGCCCCGACCGGATCAGCCCGTTCTTCATCCCGATGGGCATCCCGAACGTGGGGTCCGGGCAGGTCGCGATCGCCTTCGGCATGCTCGGCCCGAACTTCGCCACCGTGTCCGCCTGCGCGACCGGCGCGCACGCGATCGGCGAGGCCTGGGAGACGATCCGCCGCGACGACGCCGACGTCATGCTCGCCGGCGGCACGGAGGCCGCGATCCACGAGGCCATCGTCGGTGGCTTCGCGTCGATGAAGGCGCTCTCGACCCGGAACGACGACCCCGAGGCCGCCTCCCGGCCGTTCGACCGCGGCCGCGACGGGTTCGTCATCGGCGAGGGCGCGGGGATGCTCGTGCTCGAGGAGCTGTCGCACGCCGAGAAGCGCGGCGCGACGCCGCTCGCGGAGCTCGTCGGCTACGGCGCGACTGCCGACGCGAACCACATCACGCTCCCCGCGCCCGGTGGCGCCGGCGCGGTCCGGGCCGGGCAGCGGGCGCTCGCGAAGGCGGCCATGGAGCCCGCCGAGATCGATCACGTCAACGCCCACGCGACCTCGACCCCGGAGGGCGACGGCGCGGAGCTCCAGGCGCTCAGCACGCTCCTCGGCGAGCACGCGCCCGGTGTGTCCATCAGTGCCCAGAAGTCGATGCTCGGGCACACCCTCGGTGCGGCCGGCGCGCTCGAGTCCGTCGCGACGATCCAGGCGCTCCGCGAAGGCGCCGTGCCGCCCACGATCAACCTCGAGTCGCCCGACGAGAACGTCAACGGCCTCGACCTCACCCCGAACACCGCGACCCGCCGCCCGATCCGGGCCGCGATGAACAACTCGTTCGGGTTCGGCGGCCAGAACGCGGCCCTCGTCTTCCGCAGGTGGGACGGATGAGCCCGGGGTCCGCCGACGCCTCCCTGCTCGGCCTCATCGACCGGCTCGCCGCGCTGCTGGAGCGGACAGACCTGACCGAGCTGGAGGTCCAGCACGGAGGGACGGGCCTCGTCCTCCGCAAGCAGTCGGCCCTGGCACCCGCGACCGCGGCCCTCGTCGCGCCAGGGGCGCCTGCGACCGACGGTGCCACGGCCGCGGCCGGCACCGCCGCCGCGGACGCCGCCGTCTTCGAGCGCCCGTCCGTCAAGGCCCCGCTCAGCGGCATCTGGTACGGCTCGCCGGCACCCGGATCGGCGCCGTACGTCAACGTCGGCGGCGAAGTCGCGGTCGGCCAGGTCATCGGCCTGATCGAAGCAATGAAGCTGTTCAACGAGATCAAGAGCGACCTCGCCGGCCGCGTCGTCAAGATCACCGCCGAAAACGGCAAGCTCGTCCGCGCCAAGCACCCGCTCATCGAGGTAGAGCCGCTATGACCGAGTCGTTGAACGGCACGACGCCGGGCGGCAGGCCACGGATCCACGCGCACGTCACCGGCTGGGGCCGGTACGTGCCCAGTCAGGTCCTGTCGAACAAGGACCTCGAGCGGATGGTCGACACAAACGACGAGTGGATCGTCAGCCGCACCGGCATCCGCGAACGGCGGGTCGCGGCGGCGCATGAGACCACGGCCTCGATGGGCGCGGTCGCTGGCCTCCGGGCCATCTACGCCGCGGGCATCGACCCGGACGAGATCGACCTCATCCTCCTGGCGACGCTCACGCCCGATTACTGGATGCCTTCGACCGCAGCCCTCGTCAAGGAGGCGATCGGCAACACGCGGGCGGCGGCGATGGACGTGGCCGCGGCGTGCTCCGGCTTCGTCTACGGGTTCGCGACGGCCCAGGCCTGGATCGAGGCCGGACTCGCGAAGCACGTGCTCGTCATCGGCTCCGAGCTGCTCACGCGCTTCCTCGACTACACGGATCGATCGACCTGCATCCTGTTCGGGGACGGCGCCGGCGCGGCCGTCCTGTCCGCGAGCACGGAGCCCGGCGGCGCGCTCGGTGTCGAGCTGACGACGGAACCCCAGGGCGCGTACATGATCTGGCTGCCCGCCGGCGGTGCGAAGAGCCCGCCCTCGGCGGAGACCATCGCGCGCGGCGAGCACTACATCCGGATGGAGGGCAAGGAGACCTACCGGTTCGCGACGAAGACGATGGCGACGACGGCCCTCGAATCGGTCCGCAAGTCAGGCCTCGAGCCACAGGACATCGCGCTCTACATCCCGCACCAGGCGAACGTCCGGATCATCGAGGCGGTGGCCAAGGGCCTCGGCCTGTCGATGGACCAGATCTACACGAACGTGAACCGGTACGGGAACACGTCGGCCGCGTCCGTGCCCATCGCGATGGCCGAGGCGGTCAACGAGGGCCGCATCAAGGTCGGCGACCGGATCACGGTCGTCGCCTTCGGCGCCGGGTTCACCTCGGGCGCGGCGACGATCGAGTGGACGGCCGACCCGGCCCGCGGCATGGTCGCCGACGAGGCGGTCCGGCCAGAGGACGTCCACGTCCGACTACCGGTCGATTGGGACTCGGTCGACCCGATCCCCCCGGCCCTCGCCGACCTCATGAACCGGCCCGGGTCCGTCGACGTCCCGCTCGACGACGTCGTCCCGGGTGAGCCGGAGCGGGCCTCGCACCCCGTGGCTCGCTAGGAGGTCGCCCGTGATCGATCTGTCGGGGAAGTCGGCCGTCGTCACGGGTGGTTCGCGCGGCATCGGCCGCGCGATCGCGCTCCGGCTCGCCGGGCAGGGCGCGGACGTGGCGTTCAGCTACCGCGGCAACGAGGCGGCCGCCAACGAGACGCAGGCGGCGATCGAGGCGCTCGGGCGTAAGGCCCTCGCGGTCCAGGGTGATGTCAGCGACCCGGAAGAGGCCGAGTCGGTCATCAAGGCCGCGCTCGAGGCGTTCGACAAGGTCGACATCCTCGTCAACAACGCCGGGATCACCCGCGACGACCTGATCATGCGGATGTCGCTCGAGGACTGGCGCTCCGTGCTCGAGACGAACCTGTTTGGCGCGTTCTACTGCATCAAGGCCGTCGCTCGCCCGATGCTCAAGGCCAAGGGCGGCCGGATCATCAACATCACCTCGGTGTCGGGCCAGGCCGGACAGATGGGCCAGGCGAACTACTCGTCGGCGAAAGCCGGGCTGATCGGGCTGACGAAGGCGACCGCCCGCGAGCTCGCGTCGCGCGGGATCACCTGCAACGCCGTCGCGCCGGGCTTCGTGCTGACCGAGCTCACGAAGGACCTCGCGCAGGAGTGGCAGGACCGGATCACGGAGCAGACGCCCCTCGGGCGGTTCGGGACACCGGAGGAGATCGCCAACGCCGTCGCGTTCCTCGCCTCGGACGAGGCCTCGTACATCACGGGCCAGATCCTCGGCGTGGACGGCGGCCTCGTGATGATGTAGCCGCAACGCCGCGGCGTCGGCTGTCGCGGAATCGGTGGCGCTTCGGCGCGACGAAACGATGGCTCGACCGCTGGCGTCGGGGCCGTCGACGGCCCATGCTTACCGGGCAACCGTGACCGCCGCTCCGCCATCCCGACCGAGCCGTCCAGGGCCGGGGGACCCATCGATTCGTCGAACGTGGTGGCTCCTCGCAGGCGCGTTCTTCGTGCTGGCGCTCATCGGCGGTTACCGGCTGGTCGTCATCAGGCAGCCGATCGACTTCCTCACCGCGGGACTCGTGGTGGTGGCGGCCGTGGCCGCGATCGCACATCGGAACGCGGTCGCCGGTCTGGAGTCTCGAGGGCGCGGCGAGGCAGAAAGCTTCGCCCGGATCCTGCGCGGCCTGTCTCGCTCGGTCTCCGCGGATGCGATCGTCGCGGCCATCCTCGACGACCTCATCGACGCCACCGCAGCGGATCACGTCGTCCTGGTTCGGCGCCGGCCGGAAGCCCGATCCCTGGAGGCGCGCCTCGTCACGCGGCGCCCAGGCATCCCGACGACGGCCACGATGCTGCCGGTCTCCCTGCTCGACCCGACACCAGGCTCGGGACAGGACTCCGTTGGGGTCGCCGTGGGACCCGGCCGGCTCGGCACGGAGCCCGCTGCGCCGTCCCGGGTCCAGTCGCTGACGCCATCGGAGCGGCTGCGGATCTTTGCGCCACAGGCCACCGAGTCCGAGCCTGCTCCGACGGATGCCGAAGCGTCCGAGCCCGCTCCATCGGATGCGGGCGAGCAGCTCACCCTTGCGATCGACCCCGATGACGAGCCGGTCGCGTCGCTGATGCCGAGCCTGCCGCGGGTCGCTCGGCGCGAGACCGACACGGGCGGCAGCCGCACGCTCGTACGAAGGATCGCGGCCGAGTCGATTGCGCTGCTCCAGGACATCGGGCTGCCGGCGCCGGACCTGTTCGGCGCCCGGGGCAAGGCAAAGCCCGTCGAGGTGCTTGCCCGCGGGCCCGAGGGCGAGGTCGTCGAGCGCGTTGCCGGACGCGTCCAATCGTTGTTCGGGCTGTCGCACACGCTCACCGCGCCGCTCCGCTCCGAGAACGGCGTCCTCGGCGCGATCGTCCTGTCGAGGCGCTCCTCGCATTCCTGGTCGGAGAGCGCGCGCCGTCTGCTGCGTGGCGCCGCCAGCGAAACCGCGGCCGCGCTCGTCCGCGCCGAGTCGTACCGGGAGGCGACCGCCGGCGCGGCCACGGACCCGCTCACCGGACTCCCGAATCGCCGCTACTTCGACGAGTTCGCCGCGCTGATCGGCGGCGGGCGCAGATCCGGCGACGGGGTCGCGGTCCTGATGATCGACATCGACAAGTTCAAGGGCCTCAACGACGCGTTCGGCCACCCGGCCGGCGACCAGGTCCTGCGCTCCGTCGCCGAGGCGATCACGTCCGCCGTACGCGATCAGGACGTGCCGGCCCGCATCGGTGGCGAGGAGTTCGCCGTTCTGCTGCGCAATCCGGGCCCGATGGACGCCGTCGAAGTGGGGGAGCGCGTGCGCCAGGCCGTTCGGGCCCTCGACCTCGGCCGGCTCGGCATCCCCGGCGTGAGCGTGTCCGTCGGCGTGGCCAACGCCACCGACCCCGAGGAGGCGATCGCCACACTCGTCGACCGCGCGGATCAGGCCCTCATGCGCGCCAAGCGCGCCGGCCGCGACCGGGTGATCGCCGGGTAGGAGCCGCGTCCGCCGATACCATCGCCTCGATGGAACGAGCGACGTCCGACGCCGGCGAGGCCGACGAGAGTGCCGTCGAGCACGATGAGGAGGCCGCCGCGGAGGCGGCAGGGCTCGGTGGAACCGCAGTCGGGGCGGGCGGCGATGTTCCCCTCCTGACGAACGGGCAGCTCGCGCAGGTGTTCCACGACATCGGCGACCTGCTCGAGGTCAAGGGCGAGCTCGTGTTCAAGACGGTCGCGTACCACCGCGCGGCAGACGCGATCGGGCGGTACCCGATCGAGGTCGCACGGGCGTACCGGGATGGCCGGCCGCCGGAGATCCCGGGCGTCGGCAAGGCGATCGCCGACAAGCTCAAGGACCTCGCGACGACCGGCAGGAGCGAGTACCGCGAGAAGCTCCTCGCCGAGTTCCCGACGAGCCTGCTCGAGATGCTCCGTCTCCCGGGGCTCGGGCCCAAGACCGTCCGGCTGATCTACACGGAGCTCGGCGTCAAGACGCTCGACGAGCTCAAGGCGGCCGCGGAGTCGAAGCGCATCCGCACGATCCGGGGCCTCACGGAGCGGACCGAGCAGAACATCCTCGAGGGCATCGAGCGCCTGGACGCCCGGGAGGGCCGGCTGCTCCTGCCCCGTGCGAAGGCGCTCATCGACGAGATCGCCGCGGGCCTCCTTGACGTGCTCGAGGTGGAGCGCATCGTTCCCGCCGGTTCGTTTCGGCGCCGAAAGGAGACGATCGGCGACCTCGACCTGCTCGCCGAGACCGAGCAGCCAGGCCAGGTCGTCGAGACGTTCGTCAACCTGCCGTCGGTCGAGACGGTCATCGGGCGCGGCAGTCACAGGGCAGCGGTGCGGCTCGGCGGGCGCGGCCCGCAGGTCGACCTCATGCTCATGCGCCCGAACGAGCGTGGCACCTACCTCATCCACTTCACGGGCTCGAAGGAGCACAACGTCCGCCTCCGCGCCATGGCCCGGGACAAGGGCTGGAGCCTGTCCGAGTACGGCTTCGCGAAGCTCGACCACGCCGGCGAGATCGTCACCGGCCCCGACGCCGAGCTGCGGACCTTCCCGACCGAGGCGGAGGCGTACGAGCTCCTCGGCCTGCCGTTCATCGAGCCCGAGCTGCGCGAGGACGCGGGCGAGATCGAGGCAGCGCTCGCGGGCACGCTGCCGACGCTCATCGACGAGGCGGACCTCCAGGGCGACCTGCACTCGCACTCGGACTGGTCGGACGGCGCGCTGACCGTCGAGCAGATGGCCGAGTTCGCGCGCCGCCGCGGTCATGCCTACCAGGTCATGACCGATCACACGCAGTCGCTCGCGATTGCCCGTGGCCTGACGCCGGAGCAGGTGGCGGCGGAGCGTGCGCTGATCCGCGGCCTGAACGCGCGCTTCGAGGCGGAGGAGGCCGATGGCACGGCGCCGTCCGAGACGAGCGCGGAGGGCTTCCGGCTGCTCCACGGCTGCGAGCTGGAGATCCGCGCCGACGGCCAGCTCGACTACGCCGACGAGCTTCTCGCCACGTTCGACCTCGTCGTCGCGTCGCTCCACGTCTCCCGGCGGCAGCCCCGCGCGGAGCTGACGCAGCGCGTGCTCAACGCGATCGAGAACCCGCATGTCGACGTGATCGCGCACCCGTCGGGCCGGATGATCGGCACGCGCGACGATCTCGACCTCGACTGGGACACGATCTACCGAGCTGCCGCGCGAACGGGCACGGTCCTCGAGATGAACGGCTCGCCCCACCGGCTGGACCTCTCGGTCGAACGGGCGCGGCGCGCGCTCGCCGAGGGCTGCCTCCTGTCGATCGACTCGGACGCGCACCACACGCGAGAGTTCGCGTACCTGGGCTGGGGCATCTCGCAGGCGCGCCGGGCCTGGGTCCAGCCGCGGAACGTGCTGAACACGCGCTCCCGTGCCGATCTCCTCGCCTGGCTCGCGCAGCCGAAGCCGCGACGGGTCGTCGGGAATGGGCACCGACCTCTGTGAGGTTCCCGAACCGCCGATACCGTCCTCATTGACGACGCACATTCGTGCTATCCGCCAATCCTCTCGATTTCGCCCCCACGTACGACAGCGGATCGTGGTATGCGGACCGCGACCACCAATCCTGCCTGCGATCGAAGCGCGACGAGCGTGAGCAACCCCGCATCGAGCATCCCGAGGTGGCCCGCGTTTGACAATCCTTGGATACGACGACGCATCGTCGTCGATGACCCTCGAAGGGGGCTACGGGCGGGTGCCGCGCCTCTGCGCCCACGTACCATCCCGGCCGCGGATGACGGCCCATCGCCGCGTTGTCGCCTCCGCCCGCGACCTCACGCACCTCCGAAGTGCGCTCACTCGCGTGCTCGGCTCGGCCTTGCGCTGAGCCACCCTCCGTGGCCGGTACCATCCGGCCGTGAGGGGCGAGTCTGGGGCGAGGGACCTCGCGATCGCCGTCGGGGTGGTGATCGCGCTGTCGCGATTTGCGCCCGATCCCTTCGTCTGGCCGATCGCCGTGGTCCTCCTCGCAGCCGTGTTCCTCGGCGGGCTCCAGGTCGTGGCCGAGGCCGACCCGGCCGCGCAGGGCGCGGGCGTGCCGGTCGAGTCGCTCATCCTGCCCGCTGCCGCCTCGGTGGCCGCGCTCGGCGCGATTCGCCTCGTGCCGATCGGGATCGTGCTCGTCCCGGCCTTCGTCCTGGCCGGGGGCCTCGTCGGGCTCGCGGTCGTGACCGAGCTGCGGGTTGCGCGCGCGAGCGGCCCGCCCTCGAGCAGCGATCGGACCGCGATCCTGGTCCAGATCATGATCGTCGGCTTCCTGGGGTTCTCGGGCGTCGCGGCGCTCGTGCCGGGGGGCCTGCCGACGCCGGGCCAGGCCGGCGGCGGTCTCGGGCCGGATACGCTCGCGGTCATCGGACAGGCGGGCGCCGATGCCGTGATCGCGTTCCTGCTCGGCTATCGAACGGCCGCGCTCCGGACGTCGAACCTGCGCGACGTGACCTGGTTCGGGGTGACGGGCGCGGCCGTCGTCGCCATTGCCGCAGTCGCGCTCCGGTCGATCGAGATCCCACGAATCCTCGGGCCGGCGCTGCTCGTGCTCGTCTTCTTCCTGTGGGACGCGATCCACAGCGGCGGGCCGGTGCGGCGGCGCGACCCGTGGCGCGCGTGGGAGACCGTGCTGCTCGCCATGCTCGCGATCGTCGTCATCGGCTGGAGCGTCGGCGTCCGCGGCTGATCGCCCGACGCGGCATACTTACGCGCCGCAACTTGCCCGGCCCAGCGGCCGATCAGTGTGACGACCGCCGAAAGGATCTGACCTCAGTGACGTTCCCCGAGACCGATTCGACTGCCAACAGCCCGATCGCGACCGTCCGGATCAAGCGCCAGCTTGCCGAGCAGGCGATCGCGAACGCCGCCGCCGGCCAGTGGTCGGATGCCGTCGAGACGAACCGCAAGCTGCTCGAGCTCGGGCCGGAGGCCGATGCGGAGAATCGCCTCGCGAAGGCGCTCTGGGAGCTCGGTGAGCTCGGCGCCGCCCGCGAGCACTACCAGGCCGCGCTCGCTCTGGACCCGACGAACCGCATCGCCGAGCGGAACATCGACCGGCTGAAGACGCTGCTCGTCGCCGCCGGCGAGAAGACCGTGGCCGCTGCCGACGGCTCGAAGGCCCCCGTCCGGATCTTCGTCGAGGAGACGGGCAAGACCGGGTTCGCCCACCTGCTCGAGCTCCCGGAAGCGAAGAAGCTCGCCCAGGTGAACCCGGGCGACACCGTCGAGCTGACCCCCGAGAAGAACCGGCTCATCGCGATCAGCAACGGCATGCGCATCGGCGTCGTCGAGCCACGGGTTGCCGCCCGGCTCCTCAAGCTCATCGCGGACGGCAACAAGTACCTCGCGGGTGTGACCTCGCTCGGCGCGCAGGACGTCCGGATCATCATCCGGGAGATCTTCCAGGACCCCCGGAACTACGGGAAGGTCAGCTTCCCGACCGCGGCCAAGTCGACCGACCTCCGGCCGTACACGAAGGGCACGCTCCTGCGCGAGGACGAGGAGCTCGAGGAGGACCTCGAGGACGACGTCGAGGACGAGGAGATCACGGACCTCGAGAGCGTCCTGCCGCCCGAGGACACCACGGACGAGGCGTTCGTCGAGGAGACCGAGGAGACCGAGGAGGAGCGCTAGCCCCTCGTCGTCCCGTCGCGTTCGCCGCGGGCAAGGTCCTGCCAGATTGCCACCAGGCGGCGCCTAGGGGGCGCGTTGCCACGCTCTGAGGCGGCGCCCGTGCTCAGCGGATCTGGAAATCGCCTGAGATTCGACAGATTCGCGACTCAGCGTCGCCTACCGGTCGCCCATCGAAGAGCTGACACCGGATTCGCCGTTCTGGCCCCGTAACCTGCCGCCGATTGAAAATCTGGCAAAGTTGGGGAGGGGCGGCGCGGCACGGTCCACTGTGGCGGACGCTGCGGGTGCGTCGAGCGTGTCGAGGGTCGTCACCGAGCGAGCGTAACGTCGGAATCGACCTGCCACAATCGAGCCCGATGGCGGGGCTCCGCAGGCTGCTCCTTTCCCGGGCCGAGCCCGGGTTCACGTTGCCGGCGTTCGAGCGGCTCGCGCCGCCGCCCCCGCCCGACCTGCTCCGGGCGCGCCTCGAGGCCGGTTCGGAGCCGGGCGACATCGTCGCGGACCTGCATGGCCGTGGCGGCTGGGTCGCGCGGGCGGCGATCGATCGGCAGCGCCGCGCCTTCAGCCTCGAGGGCAGCCCCCTCACCCGCCTCCTGGCCGAGCTCGTCCTCCGACCGCCCGACCTGCGCCACCTTGACGCCGCGTTCTCGTC
>Ga0299913_10003965_pt1 | contig 12310 bp, 10 predicted proteins | sample RVTome_9_FD_201360 | JGI IMG/M metagenome (GOLD analysis project Ga0299913, IMG submission 201360) | Soil microbial communities from uranium-contaminated site in the Upper Colorado River Basin, Wyoming, United States - RVT155D38 (version 2) ... | reverse complement strand
TCACCCCCGCAGTCGCCAGACGACCGATGTCCTCGGCGAAAGTAGAACCCGACGGCACATCCCCAAACCCGCCATGACCGTTCTCCGTCAAACCCAGAGCCCTCACCAAGAAGGCGGCCATCTGAGCTCTCGTCACCGGATCGTCGGGGCAAAACAAGTCGTTGACCGGAGGATTGCAGCCACGCGTCACACCTGAACCCGACATCCACAGGATGTCGCTGTAGAAAGTGTGATCCGAAATGTCCACGAAGCTGTCGGCAGTGTGGAATACGCCATGCATCGGGTCCGACCAGTAGCCGGCCATATCCTCTGCCGTGACTTCGACTTGATACTCCGCTCCGGGATGAAGACCGGAGACGGTGAATTCCCTCTCGGAAAGGGTGGCCACGGTTTCGCCGTCGATCCGAAGCTGGTAGCCCTTGATTCCGCCCGTGTCGATGGCCGGGTCCCACCCGAGGTGCAACCACGTCTCGCCGTAGGAGAGCACCGAAACCCCGGCATCCTCGCCCCACCGGGGTGCAACGTCGTCGAAGGTGGACATCTTTGCGGTCAGCGGGTTGCTCAGGTTTCCCGCGGCATCAACCGCCCGGACCTCAAACGTGTAGCCGCTGGCTGGCTCGAGACCGGAGATCGTGGTCGCTGTCTGGCTGCCGTTCACTTTCTTGACGTGAGTGCCGTCACGGTAGATCCGGTAGCCGCTGACACAGTTGTCATCGCCAGCCGGGCTCCACGTCAGCTTGACGGTGGTGCCAGTGACCTCGGAAGCAGTGAGCTTGGCCGATGCGGGCCACGTCGGTGCCACATTGTCGGATAGGAGCTCGGCGAGTGCGGCGTCGATCTGGATCAATCCGTGCCCGTAGGTCGTGTCGAACCCGCCAGAACCCAGGTCGAGAGCGGTGGACTCAAGGGTGTCTTGCACCTTCCCGGACTCACCACAGCCGGTCTTGGAAACCAGGAGCGCGGCCGCACCGGCCACATGGGGGGTGGCCATCGACGTGCCCTGGAAGAAGTAGTAGCGCCAGCCCGAGCTGCCGAACGTCTCCTGAAGGACTCCGTCGCCGTAGCCGTCCCCGTTGGCGTCGCGGCTGGTGTTGCCACCCGGGGCTACGAGGTCGAGGGCACTGCCCCGGTTCGAGTATGGGGCACGGGCGTTGTCATAGTCGGTGGCTCCAACCGCGATCACGTCGGGGTGGTTGGCCGGGTAGGAGACCGTGGACTTGTTGGAGTTCCCCGATGCGGCGACGATCACGATTCCCTGCGCGGCGGCTGTCTCGATGGCCTCGTCGATCATCATCGAAGTGCACCCGTCGCAGCCCAGGGATAGGTTGATCACATCGGCGCCGTTGGTCCGGGCCCAATCGATGCCACGGGCAATCGATGAGAAGTCGCCGCCTCCGTCTGCACCGAGAACCTTCACTGGCATCAGCGCGGCGTCGAAGGCGATACCGGCCACGCCGATCCCGTTGTCGGTGCACTGTGCCACGGTGCCCGCCACGTGGGTCCCGTGACCGTTGTCGTCGTTGGCGGCAGAAGCACCTGCAGTCTGGGTGATCGCGTTGTATGGGGTCACGAACGTGTGACAGTCGAGATCTTCCCCACCTTTGGAGATCCCGGAGTCGACCACGGCCACCACAACGCCCTGGCCGGTACTGGTCGACCAGGCCTGGGAGGCTCGAACCTTGGGGAAGTGCCATTGGTAAGAATGGAACGGGTCGTTGACTGACGACGACTGGGCCTGGATAGGCGACGGGTCCGAAATTGGCTCCACCTGGACGCGATAGTCGAGCTCGGCGGTCTCCACCCCCGGTCGTTTCAGCAGAGCGTCGATCACCTCCTCGGGCGATTTCCCGTGAGGCACCGGGTGGGTGTGCCATCGATCCATGACCCTTTCCGCACCTTTCCCCAACACCTGATCGGGGCGGGACTCGGGAGACAACTTGACCACGACATGGTCGACGGCATGTGGCCGGTCGGGGGATGCGCCATGGGCGACGCTGCCTGTCAGAGGCATTAGGGAGACCAAGACCCCGAATAGGGCCCAGAGGTAGATCCGTCGTGACGACCCGACACGTGTCGGTACAAAGATGCTCATGAAACCACCCGTTGGACAAGCTCGAAACTGAATTGGCGAGGCTATCGGACGACTTGAGAACTCGCTCCGTGCACCGCCCACTGGTGTCCTCGCCTCGGTTGTGATGAGTTCATCGGCATCTCTCGGAAACACTGAATAGGGAAGTCCGACCCATTCAAGGTCCGATCGGTGACTCGGCTTGTTCAGCTCCCCAGATCGATCGGCTGTCCGTCGGGCACAATCGCCCAGTAGAGAAAGCCTGCCGGGATCGGGATCACCTCGCCGGCCTCATCCGTTAAGACGTAGTCCTCGGCCTGGCTCAGTCTGGACCAAGATCCCTCGATCAACTCGCCGTTGTGCAGCACAAACAGATCGCCGCCGCCGACGACGTCGAACGTCGGCACGTCGAGACCACCACCGTCGGTGTACCCGGCCGACTTCTGGTGGGCCACCATCACGATGAGGGTGTCCCGGGTGAGAGGCTCGAGATCGGCGTCCACCGCGGCCTGAATCTGGAACGGCTGCTCCTCCCCATAGCGCACATACGCCCCGTCCTCGAACAGCCAACTGATTCCACCGGAGACGGGCAGGCTGATTTCAGTCATCGGATCTCCTCCAACCCAGTCCCCCGTCTCCCAGGGGGCGGGAAACGCAACTCCTGCGGGAACGTCGACCGATGGTGAGACGAAGACATGGTGGGGCTGGGGCCGCTCCAACGACTGGAATGCGATGCTGGCGTCCGGAGTGACGATGGTGGCACCGGTGGCTGATACCGAACCGGTCACGAAAGGTTGTCCTCCGGTGGCGAAGACGACCGGCTGGAACAGTGAGAGAAGATCGGCGCTCACCGGCCGCAGCGACCGCACCGGCCCGACGAGTTCGGGTGGTTCTGCGGCAAAGAAGGCGGTGAACCTCGTCATGCCCGCCTCCACGGGTGTCTCGAGAATGAGGTCGGCGGCGGCGAGACCGATCTGGGGTCTGGCGTCGGGATGGTTGTCGACCACCACAGCGGTGACTCCGGGCGGGATCTCCTCCTCGGGTGCCTCGGTGCTGGGTGGCGCACCCTCTGGGAGGGTGGTCGTCACGGCCGGAATGCTGGTCGATGTCGTCGTCGTCGTGACCACGACCTCCTCGGGTTCAGCGGAATCCGTCGCCAGGAACCCGACGGAGACCAACAACCCGGTCCCGAGGACAGCCGACACCGTCTCCCACACGTGGCTGGTGACCCAGCCGATGATCCGGTTCATATTCGAGTGTCGCCCTGGCTCAGACCTGACATCGCCGGTGCACGGTAACCGATTCGGCCACGAACCACTCGAATCGGGGCGTATCTGGTCGCTTCCGGAATCCCCAACCATGATCTGCAATCCGGCAGACCAACCATCTTGGCCAAGGTTGACCAAGGAGCTACGATGTTTCTATGCAAGTCAATGTCGGCGAGGCGAAGACCACTCTCTCCAAGCTGCTGGCTCGCGTCGAAGCCGGGGAGGAAATCGAGATCGCGCGAGATGGTGAGCCGGTGGCGCGCCTCGTCCGCATCGAGCGCAGCCCAGGGCCGGGCCGCCGTTTCTTGTCCGCTCACGGTGTGATGGCCGGACGAATCGAAATCAGCGACGACTTCGAGCTCACTGAATCGGAATTGGACGAGATTCTCGAAGATTCGGCTTGAGGCTTCTCCTCGACACCCACGTGGTGCTCTGGCAGTTCCAGGGCACGAGGTTCCTTTCCAGATCAGCTATTCACGCAATCGAGCAGGCGAGTGAATTGCTGCTCAGCGTGGTGTCGTTCGCCGAGATCGGCGTCAAAGCAGCGATCGGCAAGCTGGTGGTTTCAGGCAACCTTCACGACTTCGTCTTGGACAGCGGGCTGCGGGTCCTTGGTCTCTCTCCCGACCATGGATTGGCTGTTGGTGAACTACCTCTGCACCATCGAGACCCCTTCGACCGTTTGCTCATCGCACAGGCCCTGGCCGAAGACCTGGCCGTTGTCACCGCAGACAACCGATTCTCTGCATATGGCGTGGAAGTCGTCGGCGCCATGGCGACACCGACATAGATCCAAGCCTGGCTATAGGCCCTTGGCCCTCACGAAGAACGAGGCCATCTCACCACGTGTCAGGGTGCGAAGCGGGCAGAACATGTCGTTGTCCGGCGGGTTGCACCCGAGGGTTACGTCGTGTGTGGCCAGCTTGTTGATCGAGTCCTCGAATGCACTGCTCTCGTCGTCGGTGAAGTGATCGATTCCTTCGGGATTGTCATAGCCGAACGCACGAACCAGCATCTCAGCCATCTCCTCGCGGAGAAGGGGACGGTTGGGGCAGTAGCTGTCGGCGTCGCAGCCGAATCCGATCCCGGCGGTCACGATCCGGTCGATGTCACCCTCGAAGGTGTTCCCGGCCACGTCGTCGAAGGGGACAGATCCGAACGTCTCGGTGAGTCCCAGGGCGCGGGAGATGAAAGCCGCCATCTCACCCCGGCTGATGTCACGCTGGGGACAGAACATGTCATTGACCGGCGGATTGCAGCCCTTGGTTATGCCGGCTTCGAAGATCTTTTCGATGTTCTCGCGGTGGGTGGAATCGGTGGTATCGCCGAATTGGTAGACCACCTCGCCCAATGCCCGCAGCAGATATTCATATGAGTCCATGGCGACGTCGTCTCTGCGAAGCTCGAAGTGGAGATGTGACGCTCCCCCTTTGGCATTGCCGGAGTCACCGACCCATCCAATGAGCTGGCCCTTCTTGATCGGGGTGCCGTCGACGATCCCCTCGGCTATCCCCCAACCCTGGTCGTCGTCGGTGTAGTTGCCTTCGGAGTCCTTGGTGTCGTTGTTGAGATGGATGTAGCGAGTCCCCCACCCGTTGCCGTGTTCGATCTGGAGACGGCAACAATTGGTCTGGTCCGTGCTCACCCATGTCGCCACTCCGTCGGCGGCCGCATAGACCTCCGTCCCCTTGGGGGCCATGATGTCAACCCCCTCGTGGAGCCGTTCGCCCCCGTCTCGAGGGTCCCCAAAACTGTCTGTGATCAGGTAGTCGTTCCCACCCACGGGGAAGGCGATGTTGTTCGGGTCGAAGTCGGCAGCCTGAGCGGTTCCGGATGCGAAAAGGCTCGCCACGAGGGCGATTGCGAAAACCAGCGATCGGCGCAAGGGGGAACCTCCTGAGTTGTGGGCGGCAACTGCGTAGATCGGCACGCCGCGCTTGTGTCTTGAGCCACTACCCGTGGCTCTCCTGACGACCCCTTGGAACTCCGCCGGGCTGACACGTCCCTCGGGCAGGCGGGCGGCGGGTACCCAAAACGTACGCATATCAAACGCCCTTTCTGCAATACCTCATCCGTTTGGCGGCCGGGCCACCTGGGTAGTGGCGTTCCCGGCCCCGGTGATCACCGGGCGCACAGGCACCCAACCAATGAGGAGGATGCTCTCATGGACAACAAGCCCTTGTTCGTTCGCGTACCCAGAAAATGGGTCCGGATCGCCATGATCGTGAGCGTGACTGCCCTGGTCGTTGCACCGTTGACGGCTGTCGCATCGCACAGCTTCACCGACGTGCCGGATAGCCAAACGTTTCACGATGACATCGAGTGGCTGAAAGACACGGGTGTTACCAGAGGATGCAACCCGCCGGCCAACACCGAGTTCTGCCCTGATCGATTCACCTCGAGGGGTGAGATGGCGGCATTCATGAAGCGGTACGCACAGTTCATCGACGCCGAGGATGGCACACCCGGTCAGGCGGACAACGCCGACACCGTGGACGACTTCGATGCCAGCAGTCTGGTTCGGGCTGAAGGCTCGGCGACCGACAACCCCACCGAGTCCGACGGTACGGTCGAGTCGGTCACCATCGACGTTCCTGTCGACGGGCTACTGATTGTGGACTCGGTCACCGAGGCCACCAGCACTGTGGCGTGGTTCTGCAGAATCGACCTGGACGGGACCCAGGTCCCCGAACTCGGCTACAACATCGACGTTCCGGGCGATGGGGCGTGCCCCAACAGCGTGGTGTTGTCGGTTGAAGCCGGTGAGCACACCGTCGACCTCGTCGTTGGCGACATCGACACTGCCCTGAACGAGAGCTCTCTCTCGGTGGTGTTCGTGCCATTCGACGGCAATGGTGACCAACCCACAACGTTCACCGAGTTGGGAACTGGGGATCCGGTCGACGACTGAACAGCAACAGACATCCCGATCCATTGTCATCGTGTGATCGCTGACTCGGGATGGTGAGATGCGGCTCCCCGGGTGTCACCGGGGAGCCGCATCCCGATCTGCCGCACACCGTCCTCTAGGCTTTCTCGTCCATGACGACAGACGATGTCGAACGTTGGTCGGCGCTTCGGGTGTGGCTGTATTCACTCCTCAACCGCAGCCCAAAGAGCAATCTCGCGGTCATCGAACACGTGTCACCGGGTGCAGACGACCGTCTCCTCGACGTCGGGTGTGGGCCGGGAGCCGCGTTGGAGCATGCCCGGGCGAGCGGGGCGGAGGTGGCGGGAGTCGACCCCAGCCCGGCAATGGTGAATCGGGCCTCTCGACGTGTGCCCGACGCAGAAGTGAAGGTCGGTTCCGCGGAGGCCATCCCCTTCCCCAGCGACGAATTCAGCGTGGTGATCAACATCTCCTCCTACCACCATTGGGCTGATCAACAGAACGGGCTCGCAGAAGTCCTCCGGGTGTTGGCACCGGGCGGGCGCATCCACATCGCGGAGCGGAGACACAAGCGGCGAAACGGCCACGGCCTGACCGATGACAACGCTGATCAGCTCGTCGAAACCTTGCTGCGTCTGGGATATGAAGACTCGACCGTCGACACCATCGAGGTCGGACGCAGCGAATTCCTGGTGGTTTCGGCAGTGGCGCCCATTTGAACGTCCGGCTTTCGAACAGGTGTCTCCCCCACACGCCGCCCTGCGTCACCCTGGATCGCGATAGTCGAGAACTCGCAGTCCGGGTATGCGCCGGAAGTGATTGCGATTGGCGGTGACCAGCGGCAGCTCATGGCGGAGGCTCGCACAGCCTATCCACAAGTCGTTGGAGCCTATTAGACCACCCTCCGAACGTAGACCTCGAACAACGCTCGCATACAGAAGGGCCGTCCCCTCGTCCACGGGAACTATGTAGTGCCGTTCGGTCATCTCCCGAATCAACGGGTGTGACACGCTGTCGAACCCCTCACCAAACTCGCCCAACGCGACGGCGGATAGATAGAGCTCAGAGTCCGAGTTGACCTCTAAGAAGCGGTGTGCCGCGCCACCTCCGATCCGGTCATAACGCTCCCGCTGAAGATCGATCAGGAACGTGGTGTCGATGCTCAGTCGCGGTTCCATTTGTCCTCAGGAGAAGCATCCGTCGCCTGCGCTTCTTCGAGGCGCCCCAGAGTCTCTAGATCGACCTTTGCCAGACTCCCCAGTGCTTCGTGGAGTTCGCCTGCGGTCCGCCGCTTCTCGGGCCACTGAGCTCGCTTGATAACGCGCGAAAACGACTCGTCGGGAGAAAGTCGGGCCCGACGCAGCCTTTCATACGCCTCCAAATCGACCGAAATCGTCTTCGTAGCCATGTACATGCATATACATGCGTCCCCGGGCCATGTCAAGACTCACATCAAACCCGGAGCGGAAAGACGAGACCTGCCTTCTCGTCTATCCGCCTCGTCTTAGTAATGTCAGCGCCCTTCCACTGCCAGAGGGCAGCATCTCGGACATCGGGGGACATCTCGCCGTGAGCAAGACCGCACTCATCACCGGAATCACCGGACAAGACGGCTCCTACCTGGCCGAGCTGCTCCTCGGGGAGGGCTATGACGTCCACGGGACGTTGCGCCGTTCCAGTGTGTTCGGGACCGAGAGGATCGAACACCTCTACAAAGACGAGCACGTCGCCGGCACCAACCTCCATCTCCACTACGCCGACCTCTCCGACGGCAACTCTCTCAGCCGTCTGGTCAGCGAAGTCCAGCCTGACGAGGTGTACAACCTCGGAGCCCAGTCCCACGTCGCGGTGTCGTTCGAGAACCCCCTCTACACCGCCGATGTCGACGCTCTCGGCACCCTTCGAGTCTTGGAAGCGGTCAGGATGTTGAGCAAACAGGTCCGCTACTACCAAGCGTCCTCGAGCGAGATGTACGGAAAAGTGATGGAAGTGCCGCAATCGGAGACCACTCCGTTCCATCCGAGAAGCCCCTACGCCGTGGCAAAGGTCTATTCGCATTGGCAGACGGTCAACTATCGGGAGGCGTACAACCTCTTCGCCGCCAGTGGCATCCTGTTCAACCACGAATCACCCCGGCGCGGTGAGACGTTCGTGACCAGAAAGATCACACGGGCCGCCACCCGCATCAGCCTCGGTCTGCAAGAGAAGCTCTATTTGGGGAACCTCGATGCAGAACGTGACTGGGGGTATGCAGGCGACTACATGAAAGCGGCGTGGCTCATCCTCCAATATGACCAGCCCGAAGACTGGGTCATCGCCACCGGGGAACGTCATTCGGTCCGTGAATTCCTCGAAAAGGCCTTTGGCCAGCTCGACCTCGATTGGCAGCAGCATGTCGTGGTCGACACTCGCTATCTCCGACCCGCAGAGGTAGACCTGCTGCAAGGCGATGCAAGCAAAGCTGAGCGTCTCTTGGGGTGGAAGCCGGAGGTGAGGTTCGACGATCTCGTCTCGATGATGGTCTCAGCCGACCTCGATCTGGCCAAGCGGGAGAGGGCTTTGGTCGATGCGGGTCTCAAGTCGATCGAGTGGACGACCGCAGATGACGACTGAGCACTATTCCCTGGCCGGGAAATCGGTATGGGTCGCCGGTCATCGTGGTCTCGTCGGCTCGGCCATCGTGCGCAGGCTGAAGCAGGAACCGATCGACTCGCTGGTGGTGGCTCGCTCCGCCGAAGTAGACCTACGGCGACAGGAAGAAACTGAGCAGTTCGTCGCGTCGACCAAACCGGATGTTCTGATCCTGGCGGCAGCGAAGGTGGGTGGAATCCACGCCAACCGGTCGGCACAGGCCGAGTTCCTCTACGAGAACTTGATGATTTCCGCAAATGCGCTGGAGGCCGCCCGCCGCAATGCGGTGGAGAGGACGGTGATCCTCGGGTCATCGTGCATCTATCCCCGTGAGGCACCTCAGCCGATGCGTGAAGACCATCTCCTCACCGGTCCTCTCGAGACCACAAATGAGGGATACGCCATCGCCAAAATCGCTGCTCTCGAGCTGGGGAAGATGTATCACCGCCAATACGGGATGCATGCGGTATCTCTCATGCCCACCAACCTCTACGGGCCCAACGACAACTTCGACCTCGCCACTTCTCACGTCCTGCCCGCACTGCTCCGCAAGATTCACGAGGCGAAGGAGCGTGGCGAGTCCTCGATCGAAGTGTGGGGCACCGGTAGCCCCCGGCGTGAGTTCCTCCACGTCGATGATCTCGCCGTCGCCACCATCTTCGCCTTGTGCAATTATGACGCCGAGGAGCACCTCAACGTCGGTGTTGGTGAAGACATCTCCATACGTGAGCTGGCAGAGCTCATCGCGGAGATCGTGGGGTGGGATGGAGAGTTCGTGTTCGACACCTCCATGCCCGATGGCACGCCACGCAAGCTGCTCGACGTGTCAAAGCTGGCATCCCTCGGATGGACCGCCTCGATCGGGCTTCGCGAAGGCATCCGGGACACCTACGAGTGGTATCTGAACAACCGGGAGCCCGCCGAAGCCCTCGGCTGATGGTCCTGGGTCTCTAAAGCGAGACCACGTTGTCGAAGGAGAGACCTAACCGTCGGTAGACACCGCGGGCGTCATAGACAACGGGTACCTCGCGGGCGATCCGCTCGTAGTCCACACCCGCATGATCGGTGAGAACCGCGGCGAGTGTGAAGCCGACGAGCGAATCCGACTCGTTGAACGGGGCAAACCCGTGACTTCGGATCCTGTCGTCACCCACCAACGGGTCGAGAACCGAGATCTCGGCGCCGCGTTTGGCGAGACCGCGCAGGACCTCGAGCGAGGCGGACTCACGATCGTCGGCGACGTTTGCTTTGTATGAGATCCCGACGCCAAGCACATGAGTACCGAACACCGGGAAGCCCCGCTCGTTCAAGAGATCCGAGATTCGAGCCACGTTGTACAGCGGCATCTGGATGTTGACCTGCTCTGCAGTGTCGATGAACCGGGTGGCGAAGTTCGCCTCCCTCGCCCGCCATGACAGATATTGCGGGTCGAGAGGGATGCAATGGCCGCCGACACCGGGACCCGGGTAGAACGCCTGGAAACCAAACGGCTTGGTGGCGGCAGCGTCGATCACTTCCCAGATGTCGATGTCCAGCTCATGGGCAAGCTGGGCCACTTCGTTGACGAGTCCGATGTTGACGGCGCGGTAGGTGTTCTCCATGAGCTTGGTCATCTCCGCCGCACGCGCCGACGACACGAGGTGGACAGCCGGGACGATTCGCTGGTAGGCGATCGCGGCGATCCGACCCGACTCGGCGGTAACACCTCCCACCACCTTCGGGATCTCGCCAGTCTTCAAGTCGTCCCCAGGCGAGACCCGTTCCGGGGAGAAGGCGAGATACACATCGTCGTCATCCAGTTTGTACCCGGCGCGCTCGATCGCCGGCAGGAAGAAGTCTTCTGTGGTCCCCGGATACGACGTTGATTCCAGGGAGATCAGCTGACCGGGCCTCACCACCTGCGCGACTGTGTCAGCTGCCGCCTCGACGTAAGAGAGATCGGGCTGTCTGTTGCGGCCCAACGGGCTGGGCACGCAGATGAAGATGACGTCGGCATCAGTCAGCCTTGTCGGGTCGGTGGTGAACTCGACACCATCGGCGAGCGCCTTCTCCAGTTCCTCGTCGGACACGTCGTCGATGTGTGACTTGCCTGCGTTGAGTGCGTCGACGCGTTCATCGGAAACGTCAAAGCCGATGCCACCCAGGCCCTGCTTGGCCGCGGTGAGGAGCAACGGCAGACCGACGTATCCCAGACCGACGACTCCGCCCGTCCATCGCTCGTCTTGGAAGAATTGGTCACGACCCATCGGCGGGATATTAAGAACCTCGAGCTGAAATGGAGTGGTGGCGTAGTACCTTGATCTTTGCCCATGTCTGAGGAGCGCTTCGAACATCCCGAGCTCGTTCATGAGTACTTGCGCTCTCTGCAGGATCAGATCGACAGGACGCAAGTTCGTAACGAACGGCTGCAAACCCGCATCACACAGTTGGAGGCCGAGCGTGGCGAGTTGCTGTCTCGACTGCCTAGACGAAAACGCGGAAGACCGCGCCCAACGTCACCGGCGCCGCCTCGAAATCGAGACTTGAACGTTCCCGGGGTGGGTGTGATCCCTGATATCGAACTTCCGTCAGGCCCCGTCGCACGTCCCGATATGAGAGTGGCTGCGGTGCTCGATGAATTCAGTCGGAGCGCATATCAGTACGAGTTCGACTTGATTGACATACCCGCCAAAGGGTGGGAGGAGAGCCTGGAGTCATCCCGAGTCGACCTGCTCCTGGTGGAAAGCGCCTACTCGGGGTATCGGGGGCAGTGGGCTGCCCAGATCGCACGATTCGGGCGACCTTCAGCCCTGCTCACGGAAGTCGTCGACTGGTGTCGGAAACGATCCATCCCGACTGTGTTCTGGGTAAAGGAGGACCCGATCAACCACGACTGGTTCCTGGCCAGCGCATCGCTGTTCGACATCGTCCTCACCGTCGACTCGAACATGGTCGACTCATACCGTCGAAGACTGGATGTGCGGAACGTCGAAGTCCTTCAATTCGGGGCTCAACCAGCGATTCATTTCCCGCCGGCGAGCGGCGACCGACCCGGTCGTGTTGCCTTCGCGGGCTCTTACTACGCTGCCAAGCACCCAGAGCGCCAACAGCAGATGGAGATGCTGCTGAAACCGGCCATGGAAGCCGGCCTTCAGATATTCGATCGCATGGATCGCCCGGAAGACCGTCGATTCGCGTGGCCCGACGAGTACCTGGGCCACATCGTCGGATCGCTCACGTACGCCCAGACTCTCGAGGCGTACCGACGGTATCTGACCTTCATAAACGTGAACACCGTCGTCGATTCCCCCACGATGTGTGCACGTCGCGTGTACGAGCTGCTTGCGTCCGGGACACGTGTTGTGTCCGGGCCAGCCCGGGCGCTGCAAGGGGTACCTGTCGAGATCGCCGACACCGAGGACGATGTAAAACGGATCCTGAATGATGACGATGCCTTCGACGCGTCGGCCGGCT
>Ga0299913_10003964_pt1 | contig 12315 bp, 10 predicted proteins | sample RVTome_9_FD_201360 | JGI IMG/M metagenome (GOLD analysis project Ga0299913, IMG submission 201360) | Soil microbial communities from uranium-contaminated site in the Upper Colorado River Basin, Wyoming, United States - RVT155D38 (version 2) ... | reverse complement strand
CAGGACAAGAACCTGGTCGTCGCCGGCCGTACCAGCGCGGTGCAGGTCACCGGCATCGCCGACGCGATCAAGCGGGCCAAGGCGTATCAGGCGGCCGGCGTGGACGCGATGTTCTTCACCGGCATCAAGACGCGCGAGGAGCTGCAGGCGGTCGCCGCCGAGATCAAGATCCCGATCTTCCTCGGCAGCATCGGGCCGGCGCTCAGCGACAAGGATTTCCTGTCGGCCAACGGCGTGCGCATCGCGCTGCAGGGCCACCAGCCGGTCATGGCGGCGATCCGCGCCACCTACGAGACGCTGAAGGCGCTGCGCGAGGGAACGCCGCCGGGCGAGCTGAAGGGCGTCGCCTCGCCCGACCTGATGAAGCAGGTCACGCGCGACAAGGACTTCAAGCGCTGGACGAAGGAGTTCCTCGGCGGCTAGTCGCGACTTGCGGGAAAAAAGGGGCCGAAAAAAGAGGACGGAGCCCTATTTCGGAAAATAGGGCTCCGTCCCCTTTTCCAAGGAGTTCCTCGGCGGCTGACGCTATTTCGGCCAGGCGCCGCGAAACATAAGCTCTTCCAAGGGTTTGCGCTGGCGGGCGGCGAGCTCCCGCTCCCGGAGCTTGTCCGGAAGGCGCCCGTGGTCGCCGAGATAGCCGAATGCCGCCGCGGTTTTCGGCTCGTAGCCGTCCGGCACGCCCAGCAGCGCGCGCGCCTTGTCCGGATAGAATCCGGCCATCTGGTGGACGTGGATGCCGCGCGCCGTCGCCTCGATCGCGAGCGTCGCCATGGCCTGGCCCAGGTCGTGGATCGCGTGGCCGTTGGGGCTGCCGTCGTCATGGGTGGTCTTGGCGGCGGCGATGACCAGCACCGCGGCGTGCTGCGCCCAACCGGCGTTGGTCTCGCGCAGGCAGGCCAGCAGGGTCGCAAAAGCCGGCTCGCCGCGCTGGGCATAGACGAAGCGCCAGGGCTGGGCGTTGAAGGCCGAGGCCGCCCAGCGGGCCGCCTCGAACATCGCCGTCAGGTCCTCCTCGGCGATCGGCCGGTCGTCGAAGGCGCGCGGGCTCCAGCGCTCGGCGATCGGCCCCAGGATGGGAAACCGGGTGACGGCGGTCTTGGCCATGGCGGGGGAAATCCTTTTTCCGAGTCGCTGATCCGAGGGCAAAGTCTATCGTGGGACGGCCGCTTTTCGCCAACGAAAGCGACAGGACAGAAACCCTGCCCCATAGGGAGACCCTGGGCTCCCGCGACGTTCGATCACGAGAATGCGATCTCGATTGACCAAATCGCAATTTCATGCCCGAATATTAACGGTCCCGCGTTTCCGCGGGGGGCTATCGGGGTCAGGGAGGACTCCAATCATGCTGAAGAAAATCGTTCCCGTACTCGTTCTTTCCGCTTTCCTCGCCGCTCCTGCTTTCGCTCAGAAGAAAGAGGACTGCTCGAAGATCACCGACAAGGCGAAGAAAGAAGCCTGCATGGCGAAGCAGAAGAAGTAATTCTGCTTCTGCCGTCCCGCAACTTGCGGGACATCGATGCATAACAGCCCCCCGCCCTGGCGGGGGGCTGTTCGATTCCGCCCTTTGACCGTGCGGCCGCGCGACGGTACGGCCCGCGATTTGCGCTGCGCCGAAACGCGCTATTATCCCCCGACACGCGTTCCACGACGTAAGGGGGCAGGAATGACGGCAACATCGCGGCAGATCCGCCTCGCCCGACGGCCGCAGGGCGAGCCCGTGCCGGGCGACTTCGAACTGGCGCGCGTGCCGGTGCCCACGCCCGGCGCAAACCAGGTCCTGACGCGGACGGTCTACCTCTCGCTCGATCCTTACATGCGCGGGCGCATGAATGCCGAGCGCTCCTACGCCGAGCCGGTGCCGGTCGGCGGCGTCATGGAGGGCGGCGCAGTCGGCGTGGTCGAAGCGTCGAATTTTGCCGGCCTCGCCCGCGGCGACATCGTCGTCGGTCGCACCGGCTGGCAGGACTATGCCGTCTCCGACGGCGCGGGCTTGCGCAAGGTGGATCCGGCACACGGGCCGGTTTCCACCGCCGTTGGCGTGCTCGGCATGCCGGGAATGACCGCCTATACCGGCCTGCTCAACATCGGCCAGCCGAAGGAAGGCGAGACGCTCGCGGTGGCTGCCGCTTCCGGCGCGGTCGGCAGCGTCGTCGGCCAGATCGGCAAGATCAAGGGCTGCCGGGTGGTCGGTATCGCCGGCGGGCCGGAGAAATGCCGCTACGTCACCGGAGAATTGGGCTTCGACGCCTGCATCGACCACCGCGCGCGCGATTTCGAGGCGCAGCTCGCCGCCGCCTGCCCGAAGGGCATCGACATCTATTTCGAGAATGTCGGCGGGCGGGTGCTGGAGGCGGTCATCCCGCGGCTCAACTTCTTCTCGCGCATGCCGGTCTGCGGCCTGATCGCGCAGTACAACATGACGGCGCTGCCGGACGGGCCGAACCGCCTGCCGCAGCTGATGCGCGCGGTGCTGACCAACCGGGTGCGCATGCAAGGCTTCATCGTCCGCGACTTCGCCGCCCAGCAGGCGGATTTCCTGCGCGACGTCGGCCAGTGGCTGCGCGACGGCCGGATCAAGTACCGCGAGCACCGGATCAAGGGCCTGGAGAACGCCCCCGTCGGCCTGATCGGCCTGCTGAAGGGGGAGAATTTCGGCAAGGTCGTCGTCGAGGTGTCGGAAGATCCGACCGCGTCGCGCTGACCCAACAACGAACACCGAATGGGAGGAACATTGTCATGAAAGCAGTCGTCGTCGGGGCCAGCGGCCTGGAAGTTCGCGAGCTCGACCGGCCCAAGCCCAAACCCAGCGAAGTGCTGGTGCGCGTCCGCGCCGCGGCGCTCAACCGCGCCGACCTGATGATGGCGGCCGGACACCGGCCCGGCGCGCCCGGCGGCGGCATCACCGTCGCCGGCAGCGAATGGGCCGGCGAGGTCGTCGAGGCGGGGGCGGAGGTGCGCCACGTCAAGCCGGGCGACCGGGTCATGTGCACCGGGCGCGGCGGCTATGCCGAATACGCGGTGAGCGACCTGGGGCGCACCGTTGCGATCCCCGGCCACAACATGTCGTTCGAGACGGCGGCCACCATGCCCGTCTCGCTGCAGACCATGCACGACGCGGTGGTCACCAACGGACGGCTCGAGAAGGGGCAGTCGGTGGTGATCCAGGGCGCCAGCTCCGGCGTCGGGCTGATGGGGCTGCAGATCGCCAAACACATGGGCGCCGGCCTGGTGATCGGCACGTCGACCAACGCCGGCCGGCGGGCGCGGCTGGGCGACTTCGGCGCCGACATGGCGCTCGATTCCAGCGACCCGTCCTGGGCCGACGCCGTGATCGAGGCGACCGGTGGCAAGGGCGCCGACCTGATCGTCGACCAGGTCTCGAACGGCGTCATGAACCAGAACATGAAGGCGGTGCGCATTCTCGGCCGCATCGTCAACGTCGGCCGTCTCGGCGGCTTCAAGGGCGAGTTCGACTTCGACCTGCACGCCTCCAAGCGCATCACCTATGTCGGCGTCACTTTCCGCACGCGCAGCATCGAAGAGGTGCGCGAGATCGTGCGCCGCATGAAGGAAGACCTCTGGAGCGCGGTGGAGGACGGCACCCTGCACCAGCCGATCGACAAGGTGTTCCCGCTCGACGAGGCCGTCGCGGCGCAGGCGCACATGCGCGCCAACGGGCATCTCGGCAAGATCCTGCTGAAGCCGTGAGATTGGCGATCAGGGATGCCCTGGGGCCGGCGCCCCCTCGGCCGTGGCGCTGTCGCGCGAGTGGTCGCGGGCGATCAGGGTGTAAACGGCGGGCGTCACGAACAGCGTGAACAGCGTGCCGACCGTCATGCCGGCCGCGATCACGAGGCCGATGTCGAAACGGCTGCGCGCGCCGGCCCCTTCGGCGATCAGCAGCGGCACCATGCCCATCACCATCGCCGCCGTGGTCATCAGAATCGGCCGCAGCCGCACCGACGCGGCCTGCTCGATCGCCTCGCGGCGCGACAGCCCCTCGCCCTGCAGGTGGTTGGCGAAGTCGACCATCAGGATGCCGTGCTTGGAGATCAGCCCGATCAGGGTAACCAGGCCGATCTGGGTGTATATGTTGATGCTGGTCGCGCCCAGGAAGCCGCCGATGTTGAGCGGCAGCAGCGCGCCGAACATCGCCGTCGGCAGGGCGATCAGGATGATGAAGGGATCGCGGAAGCTCTCGTACTGCGCCGCCAGCACGAGGTAGATGACGACCAGCGCGAAGATGAAGGTGTAGACCAGCGTGCTGCCTTCCTGGATGTATTGCCGGCTCTCGCCCTTGAAGTCGTAGCTGTAGCCCTCCGGGAAGACCTCGTCCGCCTTGGCGCGGAGGAAGTCGAGCGCCTCGCCCAGCGTGCGGCCGGGAAACGGCACGCCGGAGATGGTCGCGGCATTGAGCTGCTGGAAGCTGGTCAGCGCATTTGGCTGCACCGATTCCGAGACCGAGGCGACCGTCGACAGCGGCACCATGTCGCCGGCCGCCGTCCTGACCTGATAGCGCGTCAGCCAGTCCGCGGTCAGCCGGTAGTCGCGCGGCGTCTGCGGGATGACCTGATAGCTGCGGCCATACAGGTTGAAGCGGTTGACGTAATTGCCGCCGAGCAGCGTCGCCAGCGCGTTGCCGATATCCGCCATGCTGATGCCGAGCCGGTTGGCCTTGGCGCTGTCGATGTTGAACTCGAGCTGCGGCGTGTCGAAGCGGAGATCGATGTCGGTGAAGATGAACAGCCCGCTTTCGGTAGCGGCCTGCTGCATCTGCGAGACCACCTTCGCGAGCTGCTCGAAGTCGCCGATCGTGGTGATGACGAACTGCATCGGCGGACCGCCGGTCGATCCCGGCAGCGCCGGCGGCGAGAAGGCCAGCACCTGCGCCTCGGGAATGGTGGCGAGCTTCGGCTGCAGCTCCTCGAGGATGCGCTTCTGGTTGCGGTCGCGCTCGGCCCAGGGCTTGAACAGGATGCCGGCGAAGGCCTGGTGCACGCTCTCCGAGCCGTTGATCGTGAAGACATGCGCCTGCTCCGGCACGGTCTTGAAGACCTCGTAGAGGCGCTGCGTCGCGTGCTCCATGTAGTCGAGGTTGGCGTATTGCGGCGCCTTGACCAGCGAGAACAGCACGCCCTGGTCTTCCTCCGGCGCCAGCTCCTGCGGCGTCGAGAGGTAGAGGATCCCGGTCAGCGCGACCACGCCGGTCAGGATGACGACGGTCAGCGCGCGGAAGCCGAGCGTCCGGCGCAGCAGCCGCTGATAGCGGCTCTTGAGCCGCTCGAAGGTGCGGTCGAGGAAGGCGGCGAGCCCGCGCTCCGAGCGCTCGGCCTTGAGCAGGCGCGAGCACATCATCGGCGAAAGCGTCAGCGCGACGACGCCGGAAACGACCACCGCGCCGGCCAGCGTGAAGGCGAACTCCCGGAACAGCGCCCCGGTCAGCCCCGCGACGAAGCCGATCGGCGCGTAGACCGCGGCCAGCGTGATGGTCATCGCGATGATCGGCAGCGCGATCTCGCGCGCGCCTTTCAGCGCGGCGTCGAAGGGTTGCATGCCCTCCTCGATGTGGCGGTAGATGTTCTCGACCACGACGATGGCGTCGTCGACCACGAGGCCGATCGCCAGCACCAGCGCCAGCAGCGTCAGCAGGTTGATCGAGTAGCCGAGCGCCAGCAGCATCAGCATAACGCCGATCAGCGACAGCGGGATGGTGACGATCGGGATGATCGTCGAGCGGAAATTGCCGAGGAACAGGAAGATCACGACGACGACGATCAGCGCCGCTTCGCCCAATGTCTTCACCACCTCCTCGATGGAGGCGCGGATGAACTCCGTCGAGTCGTAGGCGATCGCCGCATCGAGCCCGACCGGCAGCACGCGCTGGATCTCCGGCACCGCCTTGCGCACGCCCGCGATCACCGACAGCGGGTTCGCCGACGGCGTGCCGTAGATGCCGATAAACACCGCCTTGAGCCCGTCGAATACCGAAGAGGAGTCGACCGACTGCGGCCCGAGCTCGATGCGCGCGATGTTGCCGAGCCGGATCAAGGAGTCGCCGCGCGTCGCCACGACGAGCTGGCCGAACGCCTCGGCGCTGTCGAGCGAGGTCTGCGCGTTGATGCTTGTCTGGACGAAGTCGCCCTTGATCTGCCCGGCGGCGCTGGTGAAGTTGTTCGTCGCCAGCGCATTGCGCACGTCCGCCGGCGTGATGCCCCGCGCCGCCATACGGTCCGGGTCGAGCCAGATGCGCATGGCGAAAGTCTGGCCGCCGAGGATCTCCGCGGTCGCCACGCCGTCTACCGTCTGCAGCTTCGGCTGCACCACGCGCGTCAGGTAGTCGGTGATCTGCGACGAGGTCATGACGTCCGAGTTGAAGGACAGGTACATCAGGGCGAAGCCCTCGCCGGTCTTCTTGACCACGACGGGCTCGTTCGACTCCTCCGGCAGCACGTCCTTGACCTGGTTCACCTTGGACAGCACGTCCGCCACCGCACGGTCCGGATCGGCGTTGAGACGAAGGTTGAGCGTCACGACCGAAGTGCTCTGCGACGACGACGAAACCAGCGTGTCGATACCCTCGGAGCTGGCCACCGCCTGCTCGATCGGCGTCGTGATGAAGCCCTTGATGACGTCCGCGTTCGCGCCGGGATAGGTGGTGGTGATGGTGATCGTCGTGTTCGACAGCTCGGGATACTGGCGGACCGGCAGGTTGAAGATCGACTGCAGGCCCAACAGCAGGATCAGCAGGCTGACGACGGAGGCGAGCACCGGCCGGCGGATGAAGATATCGGTGAAGGTCATGGCGGGCCGGCCCTATTCCAGCGGCCGTGTCGCTTTGGGCACGAGCGGCTGGCTGTTGTCGACCGTGACGCGCGCCTGCGGCTGCAGCTTGAGCTGCCCGGCGACGACGACCGCCTCGCCCGGCTTGACCCCTTCGAGGATCGCCACCCGGTCGTCGCGCTCCTCGCCGGTCCGCACGAAGCGCCGGTCGACGACGAGCTGCTTCTCGGCGGGCGCGCGTGTCGCCGCGCGCCCGTCTTCCGAAGACGGCGGCCGGACGTAACCGGCCGCCGGGTTATCGGTCTTCGCCGCGGCACCCTGGGCGGCGGGCGCCTCAACGACGACGTAGACGCTGTTGCCATAGAGACTGTAGGACACCGCCGTGCGCGGCAACGTCACCAGCTCCTGCGGCGCGCCGGCGACCACGTTGACGTTGGCGAACATGCCGGGCAGCAGCCGCGCCTCCAGGTTCTCGACCCGGGCGCGCACCAGCACGTTGCGCGTCGCCTGGTTGACCTTGGCGTCGATCGATTCGATCTTGCCGTCGAAGATGCGGCCCGGCTCGGAGTCGACCGTCACTTCGACCACGCCGTCGACCGCCATCAGGTTCAGCGACTGCTCGGGCACCGGGAAATCCACGTAGATCGGGGTGAGCTGCTGCAGCGTCACCATCGCCGTGCCGGGCGCGACATACTGGCCGAGGTCGACGTTGCGGATGCCGAGCCGGCCGCTGAACGCCGTGGTGATCGCCTTCTGCGCGATGACAGCCCGCACCCGGTCGACCGTCGCCGCCGCCACGTCACGCGCCGACAGCGCGGCGTCGAAAACCGTCTTCGAGGTGTTGTTGCGGGCCAGCAGCTCGCGCTGGCGGACCAGTTCCAGCTCAGCCTTCTTGAGCTGCGCCTGCCCCGACTTGAGGTCGGCCTGCTCGACCGTATCGTCGAGCTGGACCAGCACCGTGCCTTCCTTGACGTATTGTCCGGAGTCGAAATTGATGGCGCTCACGATGCCGCCGACCTCGGCGGCGACGTCAACGCCCTTGACCGCGCGCAACGTGCCGATCGCCGCCAGCTTCGGCAGCCATGTCTCGGTCTTCGCCGGCTCGGTCGAGACGGTCACCGGCGGCTGTCCGGCGGCGGTGATGAAGCCCTTGATCATCTCCGGCTTGACGACGAACTGGAAGTAGCCAAAGCCGATGACCAGCGCCGCCAGCAGCAGCGCGACCGTGACCAATATTACGTGACGTTTCATGACGAATCCGGGAGGTCCGATCTCGATACGGCGCAACCGCAGCGCGCCAAAAAGCAGCGGGCGCCCCGTTTTATAGTCGCACGGACCCGCGGGCGCGAGAGCGGAGATATCACATTGCTGCGATGCAGCAAACTCATTTTTGCATGAATATTTGCATGGATCGCGCAGCGCCCGGCGGCTACTCGCCGCGATAGGCGATCGCGACGACCTCGATTTCCTCGATCCCGGCCGGCGCGTTCACCCGGACGACGTCGCCGACCCGCGCCTTGAGAAGCGCGCGCGCGACCGGCGAGACCCAGCTCACCTCGCCTTCTTCCTGGCGGGCTTCGTCGACGCCGACGATGCGCACCGTGCGCTCCTCGTCTTGGCTGTCGGCATATGTCACCGTGGCGCCGAAGAACACCTGGTCCCGGTTGGTCTGCCGGCTCTGGTCGACGACTTCGGCGATCTCGAGCCGCTTGAGCAGGTAGCGGACGCGGCGATCGATCTCGCGCAGCCGCTTCTTGCCGTAGAGGTAGTCGCCGTTCTCCGACCGGTCGCCGTTGCCGGCGGCCCAGGATACCACCTCGACCACCTGGGGCCGCTCGACGCCGGTGAGGTGGCGCAGCTCCGCCTCCATGCGCGCGTGGCCCGCCGGCGTCATGTAGTTCTTCGCGCCGGCCGGCAGCGCCACCGCCGTCTCGGGCAGGTCGTCGTCGCCGTCGTCGTCGCTTTCTTTCGTGAAGGCCTTGCTCATCGCCCCGTCGTTCTCGTGCCAGACGGTCATTCTACCCGCAGGTCGGTATATCCGCCGAGAAGAAATGCCCGACCAGCACGGTGGCAAACCAGTCCTGCCAATCCGAAACGGTCGTCAACGGCGCGAAATCGATCGCCTCGTCCCGGAAAATCGCCCTTCTCGGGAGCTGGAGGGTCTCCGCAGGCTGCCCGCGCAGCGCCAGGGTCAGCGACACGGTCTCGCCTGCCGGCGCAAGCGCGGCCGTCGACGGCTTGCCGTCCTGCTCCCAGGCGAAGGCCCAGCGCTCGCCGTCTTTCCGTCCCTCGCCGAGGAGCACGGGAGAGACGAACCGGGCGCGCTGCCCGGGCACAAGCGTCCGGAAAATCGCGACCGCCAACAGCCGGTCGCCGTCGCGCCAGAACCAGAGCTGGCGCACCTTCGCGTGCTGGCCGGTACATTCGGCCGCGGCGAAAGGGCCGGCGAATTCGAGCGCGTGCGGCGCCGGCGCGGGCTCGATCGGCGGCGGCGTCATGGCGAAGGGCACCGCCTGGCCGCGCGCTTCGACCCGCAGATCGTCGGCGCCGTCCCTGAGGATCCGTATCGCGAGCGCGTCGCCGATCTCCGGGCGCACGATCGCCTGCCACGCGATCTCCGCCCGCTGCGCGTCGACAACCCGTTGCAGGCCGGACTCGGCCGGGCCGAAGGCGCATTCCGCCGTGCCGCATCGATAGAACAGCCAGGCCTGGCCCTGTCCGTTGGCGATGAAGCGCGTGAAATGCGACGGTCCCTTCGCCTGCCAGTGACCGACCGGCTGTCCCGCCGCACCGCCCAAGAACGGACCGAAATACTGCTCGTAGGTCTGCCGGTCGCGGAACTTGGCCTGGAACAGCAGCGCGTTCCGCTTGTCGAAGACGGCGGTCAGGCGCTTGCCCTCGCGGCCGATCGCGGCCCATTCGTAGCCCAGGCCGCCGCCGATCACGACAATCACCAGCGCCAGCAGCAGCGCCGTCTTCCGCCGATACGCGCCGTACAGCACGACCGCCGCCGAGGCGTAGAGCGCCAGCAGCACGACGGCGAACAGCAGCGCGTCGATGCGGATGGCGTTCACCACCCAGAAGACCTGCCAGGCCTCGTTGACCGTCGCCAGCAGGCCGGCCGCCGCAACGACCAGCAGCCAGGTGCGCTTCCACCCATAGAGCCGCAGCGCCGGCCACGGCAGCGCCACCCAGAGGACGAGCACGCCATAGTAGAAAAGCTGAAAGGCCGTCATGGCCGGACCTTACCACCGGCCCGCCGGTTCGGGCAGGGCCTCGACTTGCCCGCAATCGGGTCGGCCGTCATACTTGCGGCACGGCAGAGGTGTCACCTTTTCCACGGAGGACCCGCCATGCTCACCCCGGAACAAGTTCAGTCATATAAGGACAACGGCTATATCGCCCTGTCCAACATCCTCTCCGACTCGGAGATCGCGCATCTGTGCGCGGTGACGGACGATTTCCTCGAGCGCTCGCGCAGCGTCACGAAGAGCGACGACGTGTTCGACCTCGAGGAAGGGCACACGGCCGAGCATCCCCGGCTCCGCCGCATCAAGCGGCCGATCAAGCAGCATCCCGCCTACGAGCAGATCCTGCATCATCCGGGCCTCCTCGCCGTCCTGCAGCAGCTCATGGGCCCGGCGATCCGCCACTACGGCCTCAAGCTCAACCTGAAGCCCGGCGGCGGCGGCGAGCCGGTCGAGTGGCACCAGGACTGGGCCTACTATCCGCACACCAACGACGATCTCTGCGTGCTCGGCATCATGCTCGACGACATGACGCCGGAGAACGGCCCGCTGCTGGTGGTTCCGGGCAGCCACAAGGGGCCCGTGCTCGACCATCACCAGGACGGCATGTTCGTCGGCGCCGTCACCGATCCGGCGGCCGAGGCGATGTATCCGAAGGCGGTGCCGCTGCTGGGCAAGGTCGGCGACATCACGATCCATCACACGCGCACGCTGCACGGCTCGGGCGCCAACCTGTCGCCGGGCTATCGCCGGATCCTGTTCCTGACGCTGCGCGCGGCCGATGCCTGGCCGCTGACGGAGATGCCGGAGAGCCTGGAGACGTTCAACGAGATGATGCTCGTCGGCGAGACGCCGGCGTCGCCGCGTCTCGAAAACGTGCCGGTGCGCCTGCCGCTGCCGCGGCCGGTCGACTGGCTGGCCCGCCGCGACTCGATCTTCGAGAAGCAACGCGACCTGCGGAACAGCCCGTTCGCGCGGCCGGAGAAGACGCGGCTCGGAGCGGCGGCGGACTGACGGCGACACGACCACGAAAAGGAGCGACGCAATGACCAAGGCGCTGGACGGAATCCGCGTGATCGACATGACGCACAACCAGGCGGGACCCGCCTGCGCGCAGATTCTCGCCTGGTTCGGGGCAGACGTGATCAAGCTGGAGACGCCCGGCCAGGGCGACATCGCGCGGGCGCAGGCCGGCGACGAGCTGTTCTTCCTCAGCTTCAACGCCAACAAGCGCAGCCTCACCCTCGACCTCAAGAGCGACGACGGCAAAGCGCTGTTCCGCAAGCTGCTCGCCCAGTCCGACGTGCTGCTGGAGAACTTCTCGCCAGGCGCGCTGGATCGCATGGGCTTCGGCTACGAGGCGCTCAAGGCGATCAACCCGCGCCTGGTCTACGCCACGATCAAGGGCTTCGGCACCTACGGCCCCTACGCCCATTTCAAGAGCTTCGAGCCGATCGCCCAGGCGATGGGCGGCGCGATGAGCGTCACCGGCTTCCCGGAGAACCCGCCGACCTATCTGTTTCCCGCCATCGGCGACTCCGGCACCGGCATGCACATGGCGATCGGCATCCTGGCCGCGCTGCAGCAGCGTCACCTGACCGGCGAAGGCCAGCAGGTCGAAGTCACGATGCAGGAATCCGTGCTCAACATCATCCGCGTCAGCCTGCGCGACCACCAGCGCCGCGGCTCGCCGATGCCGCGCCAGGGCAACCAGCTCGGCAAGATGATCCCCGGCACGACCTACCCCTGCAAGCCCGGCGGTCCAAACGACTGGGTCTACATCTACGCCCAGCCGCAGATGTGGCCGCCCTTCGTCAAGGCGACCGGCATGACGCATCTCGGCGAAGATCCGCGCTTCAAGACGCCGGACGGCCGCTGGGAGAACCGCGACGCGCTCAACGCGGAGATCGAAGGCTGGACGCGCCAGCGCACCAAGTACGAGGTGATGGAGATATTGGGTGCGGCCGGCGTCCCCTGCGGCGCCTGCCAGGACACCGGCGAGATCCTCGAGGACCCGCACCTCAAGGCACGCGGCATGATCGTCGACGTGCACTATCCGAAATACGGCACCTTCAAGACGGTCGGCTGCCCGATCCACCTTTCCGCCTCGCCCGCCGAAGTCACCCGCCCGCCCGAGCTCGGCGAGCATTCCGAGGAGATCCTCCGCGAGCACTGCGGCGTCACCGCGAAGGACTTCGCCAAGCTGAAGGCAGCCGGCGTGGTGTAAGCGGTTAGAGATTCGCTTTTAATGAAGTCCTCCCCCCTTGCGGGGGAATCGCATTTGGAC
>Ga0299913_10003962_pt1 | contig 12317 bp, 11 predicted proteins | sample RVTome_9_FD_201360 | JGI IMG/M metagenome (GOLD analysis project Ga0299913, IMG submission 201360) | Soil microbial communities from uranium-contaminated site in the Upper Colorado River Basin, Wyoming, United States - RVT155D38 (version 2) ... | reverse complement strand
GATCTCGAGGCCCCTGCCGATTACGACGCGCTCGTCGCCGAGCATCGCCGCGCCTGGCTGGCGCGCAGCACCGATCCGGACTGGCGCTTCCCCGATCCGGAATATCCCTATCTGCGCGTCCCGGCCGGCCCGGCGCCGGCGCCGGCGCCGCCGGCGGAGCGGTGGAACGTGCTCTACATCCAGCTCGAGACGTTCCGCGGCGTCGACACCGGCTTCCTGCGGCCCGACCTGGAGCGGTCGCCGACCCCTTGGCTCGACACGTTCTCCCGCCGCCCCGACGCCGCCGTCTGGACGCGGGCGGTGAGCTTCGGCATGCCGAGCATCAACGGCATCTTCGCCAGCCATTGCTCGGCGACGCCGCCGTCGCGGCGCTACGTCACCGCGCTCACCCACGTCGAGTTCCTGTGCCTGCCGGCGCTGCTTCGGCGCCACGGCTACCGCGCCGAAATGTTCCGTGGCGACGACACCGACTGGGACAACAGCACCCCCTGGCTGCGGCAATGGTACGACCGGCTGTGGCGCTATCCCGAGGCGGGGCGGCACGACCGCGCCGTGTTTCGCCGCGCGGCGGAGCGGATCCGGCGGCTCGGCCGCTCCGACCGCCCGTTCTTCGCCGCGGTCGTCTCGGCCACCAACCACACGCCCTTCACCAGCCCGGAGCCGGCGCTCAACATCGCCGGCGAGGGCACGGCGGCCGAGCGCATCCTCAACACCACCCGCTATACCGACGACGTCGTGCGCGAGCTGGTCGAGGGGCTGAGCGGCGAGCCCTGGTTCGCGCGCACCCTGATCGTCATCACCGGCGACCATGGCTTCAATGTCGGCGAGCACGGCCAGGTGCCGGGCCAGCACAATCTCTACCGCGAATCGGTCTGGGTGCCGCTGATCGTCGCCGGCGCCCATCCGCGGCTGCGGCCAGGGCGCCACGACGGTCCGGCCAGCCTGCTCGACTTGCCGCCGACGCTGGCCGACCTGCTCGGGCTGCGCGTCGCCAATCCCTGGCAGGGGCACAGCCTGCTCGCCATCAGCGGCGGCGGCGTCGCTTTCGGCTTTCGCGATTCGCTGCTCGCCGAGACGCCGCTCTGGTCGGCGGTGCGCGACCCCGGCGACGGCGAGCCACGGCTGTTCGCACGGTCCGACTGGCTGCAGCGCTCGAACCTGGCCGGCCGCCGCCCCGACCTCGCCCGCCGGCTGCTCGAGCGCGCCGAGCGGGCGCGGCGGCTCAACGACCATCTGCTCCGTCAGGGGCGGATCTGGCCGGGCAGCGAATCGTAGAGCGCCTCGAGCCGGGCGGTCTGGACGCGGGCGTCGAATCGCGCCTCGGCCAGCGCCCGCGCCGCCGCGCCCATCCGCGCGCGAAGCTCGGGCGACCCGAGCAGCGCGCCGAGGCGGTCGGCGAGCGCCGCGGCGTCGCGCTCCGGCACCAGCAGGCCGGTTTCGCCGTCGGCGACCGCCTCGGGGATGCCGGCATGGAGCGTCGCCACCGCCGGCAGCGCGCACGCCGCCGCCTCGACGAGGACGGTGGGCAGGCCCTCGGCATCGCCGTCGCGGGCGGTGACGCTGGGCGCGGCGAGGACCGAGGCGCGCCGCATCCATCCGGCGACCTCGTCCGGCGGGCGCGGGCCGAGGAAGCGCACGCTTGCGCCGGCCCGCCGCTCCAGCGCCGCCCGCTCCGGGCCGTCGCCGACGATCACCAGCCTGGCCTCGGGAAAGGCGGCGCGCAGGCGCGCGAAGGCGTCGAGCAGCGTCGCGGCCCCCTTCTTCTCGACCAGCCGGCCGACATGGAGGATCAGCCCCGGCTCCGCCGCGCCGCCGGGGCGGAAGCGGTCGAGGTCGACGCCGAGATAGTGGGTGAGCGTGCGGCCGGGCGGAAAGCCGTGGGCGAGCGCCCGCTCCCGGACCGCGTCCGCGACCGCCAGGAACAGCTCCCCTTGCTTCATCAATCGGCGTCCCAGCAGCCCATATTTGATCCACGACAGCCGCCCGGAGGCGAGCAGGCGCGCGCGCGAGCGGCTGACGTCGTAACCGTGCAAGGTCGTCACCAGCGGCACGCCGAGCGCCCGCGCCAGCGGCAAGGCGAGCAGGCCGTCGGTCGCGAAATGGGCGTGGACGAGGCGCGGCGCGGCCGGCCGCAGCAGGTCCGCCAGCGGCCCGGCGGCGCCGAACAGCTTGAACGCGAGCGCGGCGCCGGCCGCGCGCGGCACGACCAGGCGGCCGCGAAGCTCCGGGCCGGCATTGCCCTTGTCCTCCAGCCCGACCAGCAGCGGCCGGTACCGCCTGAGGCCGGCGGCATGGGCCTGGACGAACGATTCGGACGCGTTGAACAGCGGCGAGCGGTAGATGGCGGCGACCGGCCGCCGGTCGCGCGCGGGCGAAGGAGGGGAGCGGCCGGCCATCGCGCCGATGGTCATCGCGTTTCGCGCCGCATACAAGCCGGTTGTTCGGCGCGGGGGCGGGGCGAGTGAGCGAAAGATCGGCGCAGTGACGGCGGGACGGCTGATCGTGCGCGGCGCGACCGCTTCGGCCGGCGGGCTCGTCGTCCGGCTCGGCGCGCGCCTCGTCTTTCTGGTCGTCGCGGCCCAGCTCTACGGCGCCGCCTTGTTCGGCGCCTATGCGCTCGCCGTCGCCGCCATCGAGCTCGCCGTGGCGATCGCCGGGCTCGGCATGAAGAAGCTGCTGTTCCAGCATCTCGACGAGCGCGGCCAGCGCCACGAGGCGCACGTGCTCGCCGACGCGCTCGCTTTGGTGGCGATGACCGGCGCCGCGCTCGCGGCGGCGCTGATGGCGGCGGTGGCCTTGCTCCCGGCCGGCCTGATGACGGCCAACGCCGCCGCCGCCTTGTTCTGGCTCGCACCGATGATCGCCTGCCAGGCTCTGCTCGACGTGCTGCTGGCGGCGACGCGCTGGAAGCATCTGATCCGCTACGAAGTGGCGGGCCGCAGCCTGGTCGAGCCCTACGCCGCCGTCATCGCCGCCGCCGGGGCCTTCTATGCCGGGTTCGAGGCGAGCGGGCTGCTGATCGGCTATTGGTGCGGGACGCTCGCCGCGCTCGCTTTCGCGCTGCTCGGCGTGCGCCGCTCGTTCGCGCTGGCGGACCTTCGGCTCTGGCGCGCGCGCGGGCGCCGGTTCGCCGGCCTGGCGCGCCACGCCGCCGCCAATACCGCCGCCGACGCGCTGAGCGGCCTCATCGTCCGGCTCGACCTCTATCTGGTCGGCATCCTGCTCGGCGAGCGGGCGGCCGGCATCTACGGCATGGCGCGCCAGCTCGCCCTGCCGATCCGGCAGGTGCGGCAGAGCTTCGACGGCCTGCTGACGCCGCTGGTGGCGAGGACGCTGCAAGCGGGCGGCCCGCCGGTCGCGGCGCGGGCCGTGGCCTCGGCGGCGCGGCTGATCCTCGCGCTGCAGCTGCCGATGGTGATCGGCATGATCGCCGTCGGCTATCCGCTGCTGCGCTGGCTCGGCCCCGAGTTCGCCGCCGGCTGGGTCGCCGCCGTCCTGCTCGCCGGCGCCGAGACGGTGCAGGGCGCGTTCGGGATCGGCGAGCTGTTGTTCGTCTACCGCCGGCCGCGGCTCGGGCTCGGCATCATGCTGGTGACGATCGCGCTCAGCCTCGCCGCCGGCTTCGCGATGACGCTGGCCTGGGGGCTGACCGGCGCCGCCGCTGCCGTGCTGGTCGCCAACGCGGTGCGAGCCGCCGCGCGGCGGGCGGCGTTGCGGCGCAGCCTGGGGGTCGCCGTGCCGCTGCGTCACAGCCTCGGGCCGACGCTCGCCGGCGCGGCCGGCGCGGCGGCGGCAGCAGCGGCGCTCCCCCAGGGATGGTTGGCGGCGACGCTGATCGGGCTGGGCCTCTATCTCGCGCTGCTGCTCGGGTGGCAGCGGCTCACCGGGCAGCGGCTGGCGCTCGATCACTTCGCCGCGCCGGCGTGAGCGGCCGCCGCGACGGCGGCGCCGGCCCGGCATCACCCTGGTCGCCGCCAACGCGAAACGGCGTCCCCGCGCATATCCGGTGCACGAGCATGTCCTTTTAGGAATAAGTCCTTCGCCCAGCTGTGGAATTTGGCATCGTCAACGGGCCGCCGCCGGGATATTTTCTTCTCCGTCAGGTAATTCTCCGCCACCGGCGCCGGCGCTTCGACAGGCAGCCAGAGCGTGCCGGAGCGCGGGCGCCACGTCGACCAGCCGGAAGACCATGTCGAACCGCCGATTCTCGATGTCGCGCGCGCGAATCACGAGCCGCTCGGACCCGACCAGCCCGCTCAGGAAGGCGGCGACCCGGGAATTGCCGGTCAGCAGCCCGCGGCGGTCGTTCACGTCCCACATCATCCGCCGCGGCGGCAGGTTGTCGAAGCGGTAGACCACCGGGCGTTCGCCGGTGAAGAGGTTGCCGCGGGCCAGCCAGCGGCGCGAATGAAAGGCGACGCGAGCGCCGTCATAGTCGCCGGGCGCGCAGCTGACGACGAGGCGGTCGCCGCCGTCGCGGACGGTGGCATAGGCGCGGACCTCGTCGGTGATCAGGTCGCGGACCACCTCGACCGCCGCCGGGCGTGGCGGCGGGTCCGTCGCGATCAGCGCCAAGGCCATGAGAAACATCTGCAAATCCAGCTTTCGACGGGCGCATAGGGCGCGCGCGCCGCGATGGCAACAAAAGTCGCCGCCGCGCCGCGCGCCGGGAAGGTTGCGCTTGCGTGGAATTCCCCCTGCGCCTACATCGCTTTCGGCACCGGCCGCTCCGTGAGGGGCGGCCCTTATCGTTCATGGAGATTCGGATCGTGGCCCAGCCGCTCATGCCCCATGCGACGGCCAGCTGGCTCGTCGACAACAGCTCGCTGACCTTCCAGCAGATCGCCGAATTTTGCGGGCTGCACATACTCGAGGTGCAGGCGATCGCCGACGACACGGCCGCGACCAAGCTGACCGGCCGCGATCCGCTGCGCTCGGGCGAGCTGACGATGGAGGAGATCGAGCGCGGCCAGGACGACCCGGGCTACCGGCTGAAGATGCACCGCGAGCCGGACAAGGCGGTCCGCACCAAGGGCCCGCGCTACACCCCGGTTTCCAAGCGCCAGGACAAGCCCGACGGCGTCGCCTGGCTGATCCGCAACCATCCCGAGCTTTCCGACGGCCAGATCGGCAAGCTGATCGGCACCACCCGCACCACGATCCAGGCGATCCGCGAGCGCAGCCACTGGAACATCGCCAACATTCAGCCCAAGGATCCGGTGACGCTGGGGCTGACCAGCCAGCGCGAGCTCGACGCCGCCGTCGCCAAGGCGGCCAAGGCGGCGGGCGCGCCGCCCGCGCCCGGCGACGTCCACATCGAGCGCGACCGCGAGGCGCTGATCGAGGAGCTGCGCGCCGAGCGCGAGGCGGCCGCGCGCGAAGCGGAGGCGGCGCTCGCCGCCGAGGCCGAGACGGAGGGCGTCGACACCGAGGCCGCCCCGGACTTTGTCGACCCGTTCCGCCGCTGACGACGCGGCCGAGCCCGCTTCCCCGGACGAGTCGCTCGCCGCCGTCGCCTATTCGCATCGCGGCCTCACCTATCCGCTCGGGCGCCGTGGCCCGGAGCCGGGCGAGCTGATCGCCGTCGCGGACGGGATCGGGTGGGCGCGACTGCCTGTTCCGGGCTCGCTCAACCATATCAACGTCTGGGCGCTGGACGATGCCGACGGCGTCGCGCTCGTCGATACCGGCCTCGACATCACGCCGGCGCGCGAGGCGTGGGAAGCGCTGTTCGCCGGCCCGCTGGCGGGACGGAGCGTCACCCGCCTGATCGTCACCCATTTCCACCCCGATCATCTCGGCCTGGCCGGCTGGCTCGCGGCGCGCTTCGGCGTGCGGCTGTGGATGAGCCGCGGCGAATGGCTGTTCGCGCGGATGCTGACCGCCGACGTGCGCGACGCGCCGCCGGCCGAGGCCTTCGCCTACTGGCGCGCCGCCGGCTGGGACGAGGAGCGGATCACGGCCGAGGCGGCGAAGGGGTGGGGGCGCTTCGCCTCGGTGGTGAGCCCGGTCCCGGTCAGCCATGTGCGGCTGCAGGACGGGCAGACGTTGCCGGTGGGACGGCGAACCTGGCGCGTCGTCGTCGGCAGCGGCCATTCGCCGGAACATGCCTGCCTCGTCGACGAAGCCGGCGGCACGATGATCGCCGGCGACCAGGTGCTGCCGCGCATCACCTCGAACGTGTCGCTCAACCTCAGCGAGCCGGAGGCCGATCCGCTCGGCGAATGGCTCGCCTCGATCGCGAGGCTGCGCCGATTGCCGGCGGACCTGCTGGTGCTGCCGTCGCACGGCGAGCCGTTCACCGGCCTGCACGCGCGTCTCGACGCGCTGGCCGAAGGCCACGCCGGTCGCCTCGACGCGCTCCATGCCTTCCTCGCCGAGCCGCGCCGAGCGGTCGACTGCTTCGGCGTCCTGTTCGGCCGCGCGATCGGCGACGGCTCGTTCGGGCTCGCCACCGGCGAGGCGCTCGCCCATTTGCGTCGGCTCGAGGTCGAGGGCCGCGCCGCGCGCGAGGCCCGCGACGGAACCGACTGGTATCGCCGCGCCTGACGGGCGCGCTCCGCCTGCCGCGCCGCACCGCCCAGATCCGGACAGCCTCGTTCGCGAACGGACATCGAGCCTCGCCAATAGTTGGCGAATTTCACCGGTTGGCGGCGCGCGCCATGACGGAGCGCGGGCAGCAAAATCGCCAGAATCGCAGTTTTTCGTCGTTTTTTCGGGTTTGGCACGCCCGCTGCAAAGCCTGGGGCATGACCGCCGGATGGTCCGGCGGCCGAGATCAGGAGACAGAAAATGACGCTTTCCTTCGCCAACCTGCACCAGATCGCTCTTTCGATCGTCGGCGCCCTGTTCGCCAGCAGCCTGTTCCTTTCCGCGGCGGTGGGCCCGGTTCCCGTCATCTGACGCGGGTCCGGCCCTACCGACCCACATTGCAATCTTGCTTCAGGAAATCCGAACCATGAATAGCCGCTACGCCCTCGACAAGAGCAATGCCACGCTGCTCGGCGTCTGCGCCGGCCTGTCGCGCTCGACCGGCTGGGACCCTACTCTGGTCCGCCTCGGCGCGGTGCTGACGACCCTGCTGCTGCTCGGCCCGGTGATGGTCGCCGCCTATCTGCTGACGGCACTGGTGGCCGAGGCGCGCTGAAGGCGCGCCGCGCCGGGCCTCCGGCGCTTCCCATCGCGCCGCCGCTGTGCTTTAGGCGCGGCCCATGAACATCCACGAATATCAGGCCAAGGCGCTGCTGGCCAGGTTCGGCGTGGCGGTGCCGGACGGCTATCCGGCGATGAGCGTCGAGGAAGCCGTCGCCGCCGCGCGAAAGCTTCCGGGGCCGCTCTACGTCGTCAAGGCGCAGATCCATGCCGGCGGCCGCGGCAAGGGCCGGTTCAAGGAGCTGCCCGCAGGCGCCAAGGGCGGCGTCCGCCTCGCCCGCAGCTCCGAGGAGGTGCGCGTGGCGGCCTCCGAGATGCTCGGCAACACCCTCGTCACCGTCCAGACCGGGCCGCATGGCAAGCAGGTCACCCGCCTCTATGTCACCGACGGAGTCGACATCGCCCGGGAATTCTACCTGGCGCTGCTCGTCGACCGGAAGACCGGGCGGATCGCCTTCGTCGTCTCGACCGAGGGCGGCATGGACATCGAGCAGGTCGCGCACGACAGCCCGGAGAAGGTCCGCACCTTCGCGATCGACCCCGTCACCGGCTTCGCGCCCCACCATGGCCGTGCCGTCGCCGCCGCGCTCGGACTCTCCGGCGACCTCGCCAAGCAGGCGGCGCGGACGGCGCAACTGCTCTGCCAGGCCTTCCTCGGCACCGACGCCTCGCAGATCGAGGTCAATCCGCTGGCGGTGACCGAGGACGGGCGGCTGCTGGTGCTCGACGCCAAGGTCGGCTTCGACGCCAACGCCGAATTCCGCCATCCCGACCTCGAAGCGCTGCGCGACGAGAGCGAGGAGGACCCGATGGAGCTCGAGGCGTCGAAGCACGACCTCGCCTACATCAAGCTCGAAGGCAATATCGGCTGCATGGTCAACGGCGCCGGCCTCGCCATGGCGACGATGGACATCATCAAATTGAACGGCGCCGAGCCGGCCAACTTCTGCGACGTCGGCGGCGGCGCCTCCAAGGAGAAGGTGACGGCGGCGTTCAAGATCATCCTCTCCGACCCGGCGGTCGAGGGCATCCTCGTCAACATCTTCGGCGGGATCATGCGCTGCGACATCATCGCCGAGGGGATCGTCGCCGCGGCGCGCGAGATGGAGCTGGAAGTGCCGCTGGTGGTGCGGCTCGAGGGCACCAATGTCGAGGAAGGCAAGGCGATCCTCGCCGATTCCGGCCTCGCCATCGTCCCCGCCGACGACCTCGGCGACGCGGCGCGGAAGATCGTCGCCGAGGTGAAGGGGAAGGTGCCGGCGTAGGCCGGTATGAACGCGTCATCCCAGCGAAAGCTGGGATCTCGGTGCCTTTACGGCGTCTGGAAAGAGAAGTGAGATTCCAGCTTGCGCTGGAATGACGGGCTGGAAGGGAACGAAATGAAGCTGCTGGTCGCCGTCAAAAGGGTGATCGATTTCAACGTCAAGCCGCGGGTCAAGGCGGACCGGACCGGGATCGACCTCGCCAACGTCAAGATGAGCATGAACCCGTTCGACGAGATCGCCGTCGAGGAGGCGATCCGTTTGCGGGAGAAAGGCGCCGCGACCGAGATCGTCGCCGTCTCGATCGGCCCCGCGAAGGCTCAGGAGACGCTCCGGACCGCGCTGGCGATGGGCGCCGACCGCGCCATCCTCGTCCAGACCGACGACGAGCTGGAGCCGCTCGCCGTCGCCAAGATCCTGGCCAGGATCGCCGCGGAGGAGCAGCCGGGGATGGTCATCCTCGGCAAGCAGGCGATCGACGACGATTGCAACCAGACCGGCCAGATGCTCGCCGCCTTGCTCGGCTGGGGCCAGGGCACCTTCGCCTCGAAGGTCGAGGTCGGGGACGGCAGCGTCGACGTGACGCGCGAGGTCGACGGCGGGCTCGAGACGGTGAAGCTCAAGCTGCCCGCGGTCGTCACCACCGACCTCAGGCTCAACGAGCCGCGCTACGCGTCGCTGCCCAACATCATGAAGGCCAAGTCGAAGCCGCTCGCCCAGAAGACGCCGGCCGATTATGGCGTCGACACGTCGCCGCGCCTGACGATCGTCGAGGTCAGCGAGCCGCCCAAGCGCCAGGCCGGCATCAAGGTCGGAAGCGTCGACGAGCTGATCGACAAGATCCGCGAAACGGGAGCGATAGGATGAAGACGCTGGTTCTGGTCGAGCATGAAGAGGGGCAGCTCAAGGACGCCACCCTCGCCGCCGTCACCGCCGCGGGGAAGCTCGGCGAGGTCCATCTGCTCGTCGCCGGCCAGGATGTCGGCGCCGTCGCCGAGGCGGCGGCGAAGATCGCCGGCGTCGGCAAGGTCCACGTCGCCGACGACGCCGCCTACGCGCACCAGCTCGCCGAGAACGTGGCGCCGCTCGCCGCCAGGCTGATGGCGGGGCACGACGCCTTCCTCGCTCCGGCGACGACCACCGGCAAGAATGTCGCGCCGCGCGTCGCCGCCTTGCTCGACGTCATGCAGGTTTCCGACATCCTCTCGGTCGAGGGCGAGGACACTTTCACCCGGCCGATCTACGCCGGCAACGCCATCGCGACGGTGAGGAGCGCCGACGCGAAGAAGGTGATCACCGTGCGCACGACCGCCTTCGAAAAGGCCGAGCGCGAGGGCGGGTCCGGCGCGATCGAGGCGGTGAGCGGCCCCGCCGATTCCGGCCTCTCCAGCTTCGTCGGCGCCGAGATCGCGCACAGCGAGCGGCCCGAGCTCACCAGCGCCAGGATCATCGTCTCGGGCGGCCGCGCGCTCGGCTCTTCCGAGGCCTTCCACCAATATATCGACCCGCTCGCCGACAAGCTCGGCGCCGCCGTCGGCGCGTCGCGCGCCGCGGTCGACGCCGGCTACGTTCCGAACGACTATCAGGTCGGCCAGACCGGCAAGGTGGTGGCGCCCGATCTCTATGTCGCGATCGGCATTTCCGGAGCGATCCAGCACCTCGCCGGCATGAAGGATTCGAAGACGATCGTCGCCATCAACAAGGACGAGGACGCGCCCATTTTCCAGGTCGCCGACATCGGCCTGGTCGGCGACCTGTTCAAGATCGTGCCGGAACTGACCGAAAAGCTCTGACATCAGGGTTCCGGCGTCGCCGGCGCCAGCCAGCTGAGCTCGACCGCATCGGCCGCGCCGTTGCCGCCGGTCCGTTCGGTGGGCACGCCCGCCCCGGCGAAGACGGCTTCGACTGTTTCGAGGCGGGCGGGGCGGCCGGCGACGCCGATGCGCAGCCCGAGGCGGCGCGCCCCCCAGATCGCCGTGTCGATCGCCTCGCGACCGGCGGAATCGATCTCGTCGCCGGCGAAGGGCACCGGCGCCAGCGGCGCGGCCGGCGGGACCAGGTTGACCTGCCAGCGCGGCTCGGCCCGCGCGACCCGCGCCTCGAGCGCCCGGTAGGTGGCGAGACCGGCGCCGGGCAGGACCGCCGCGCGGACGACGGCGCGGTTGCCGGCACGATCGACCAGCACCGAGTCGGGCGGGACGCCCGCCACGATCGCCAGCCGCTCGGCGACCCGGCTCGCGCGCCGCTCGGCCGCCGCGCCGGCGCGCGAGGCGGCGAGCTGCGAGGCTTCCTCCTCGGCGGTGCCGACCCGGAACTGCTCGATGCTGACCTCGACCGGGCGCTTGAGCGTCGCGGTCAGCAGCCGCTCCGCCTCGAGCTCGGCCCGGCTCTGGAAGGCGGTGGTGAAGACGCGCGCGCCGATCCGGATCGGGCGGGAGTCATAGTCGATCTCGATCTGGTCGACGCGCGCCCGGCCGCCGAACTGGGCGGCGATGACCGCGCGCGACTGGCTGGCGGCGACCGCCTCCCACGCGATCTGCCGCAGCGCCAGGCCGAGCGGGATCGCCAGCGCCGCGATCGTCGCCACGATCAAGGTCGCCTGCAGGCCGGTCTGCTGAGGCGACAGCTGGTGGCCGAAGCCGTAGAAGCGGGCGAGCCCGGCCGCCATCGCGCCGATCGCCATCAGGTTGGTGAAGAAGAGCAGCGCCGAGCCCCAGAACACGGTCCAGTTGAAGGTGGCGAGGCCGAATCCCATCACCGCCAGCGGCGGCATCACCGCCACTGCGATGGCGACGCCGACGATCGCGCCCTGCCGGCCGCGCACCATCGCATAGGTGCCGGCGAGGCCGGAGAAGATCGCCACCATCAGGTCGAACAGGTTCGGGCGGGTCCGGGCCGCAATCTCCTCGGTGACCGACTGCAGCGGCGACAGACCGACGATCAGCGCGCAGAACAGGACGGCCATCGCCGCACCGACCGCGACCGTCGTCATCGTCCGGCGGATCTCGGCGAAGTCGAACAGCGCCAGCCCGAAGCCGAAGCCGATGATCGGCCCCATCAGCGGCGCGATCAGCATCGCCCCGATGACGACCGCCGGCGAGGAGAGCAACAGGCCGAGCACGGCGATGCCGGCCGACATCATCGTCATGAAGGCGAAATGGCCGGACCAGCGCGCCTCCTCGCGCACCTTCGCGACGACGGCGCGATGGTCGACCGTGTCGACCACGCAGCGTCGCCACCAGTCGCTGACCGGATGCCGCCGGGTGCGCGCCATCGCCGGGTGCGTCTCGTTCATCGGCCCTTCCCAAACGCTCGACCGCCAGAGAACCCGCGGGCGCGGCGATCCGTTCCGGCGGCGCAACATAGGCCGGCGCGGCCGCTTTCCTCCGTTCCGGACCAGATTGGTGCCGGCGGGCGGTCCGTTCGGTCCGTTCCGGAGTCGCCTTCGGTCGCCCGCGACCGGCCGCGGGCGCAGCCTCCCCCGGGGAGGATGATGATGAGGAACCGACTCTTTCGATCCGCCGCCGCCTTGCTGGCGGCCGCCGGCGCGACGGCGGTACCGGCCGCGGCGCAACCGACCGCGGCCCTGATGGTGGTGGAACGCGAGGCGCCGCCGCTGGCGGCGATGCCCGCCGTCGGCCCGGAGGAGACGGGATGGATGGCGGCGCACTTCATCAACGTCGGCCAGGGCGCCGCCACTCTGCTCGAGTTCAGTTGCGGCCTTGTGCTGATCGACACCGGCGGCGGCGGTGCCGAATGGACCGCGCGCTTCACCCTCTATCTCGACCGGGTCTTTGCGCGGCGTCCCGACCTCGACCGAACCATCGATCTCGTGGTGCTCACCCACCCGCATCTCGACCATACGCGCGGCGCGCCGAGCCTGCGCGAGGCGAGTCGCTATCG
>Ga0299913_10003961_pt1 | contig 12319 bp, 5 predicted proteins | sample RVTome_9_FD_201360 | JGI IMG/M metagenome (GOLD analysis project Ga0299913, IMG submission 201360) | Soil microbial communities from uranium-contaminated site in the Upper Colorado River Basin, Wyoming, United States - RVT155D38 (version 2) ... | reverse complement strand
GTCATGGACAGCCGTGGAATGGGCGCCCTCTCGGGCCGCCTCCGGGTCGAGGGAGCGGCGGTAGGCGAGGTGGCGGTGAGGCGGATCGACGTCACGGGCCGGTACGACTCGCTGGTGGCGCTCGAAGGCACTGTCGCCGTCAACGACGACATCGGACTCGCGCTGGCCCTGACGGGCAAAGCGGGCGGCGACACGACCAGAGCCGAGCTCCGGCGGCTCGAGCTCACCGAAGGCGGCCGCAGGTGGCGGCTCCAACGCCCGGCCCGCATCGCGCTCCGGCCCGGCGGGGCAGAGGTGGACGGTTTCGCGCTCGGCGCCGGCGACCGGCACCTGTCTCTCGACGGACTCTTCGACCGCCGGGACTCCAGCGACATGACGGTCCGCTTCGAGAACGTCGACCTCGACGCGCTGGCGGAGGCCCGGCTCGTCCCGGTGGGCGGTCAGCTGGACGGCACGCTCCGGCTCTCGGGGCCCGCGACGGCCCCCTCGGTGGACGGCAAGGTCTCGCTCGCGGTCCGGCGGCCCGGCGGTGACGACGTCGGCCGGGTCGAGTCGGAGGTCGAGTGGACCCGCACCGGCCTCCGGGTGGAAGCCGTCGCCGCACACCGCGAGGGAGGACGGCTCACCGTCGCCGGCACGCTCCCCTGGAGCCTTACCCTGGTCCCCGAGGACACGGCGGCCGCGGTGGGACTCGCCCGCGCCCCGGTGGATACGCTGTCCTTGGCCGTGCGTGCGGACAGCTTCGACCTCGCCCTCTTCGAGCCCTTCCTTCCCGAGGAGACCGCGCGCGACCTCGCCGGCGGGCTGGCGGTGGATGCCCACGTGGGCGGCACTCCCGACCAGCCGCGGGCGACCGGCACGGTGGACCTGCGCGGCCTCGGCCTCTCGCTCCCGACGCTGGGTGTCGCCTACTCCGACGGGCGGCTCGTGGGGCGACTAGCCGGCGAGCGCTTGACGATCGACACCCTCCGCCTCACCACCGGGGACGACGAGACGCTGCTGGCCTCGGGCGCTGTCATCCTCGAGCCGCTGACCGACCCCACCCTGGCCATCACGGCGCGGCTGGAGGACTTCGTGGTCTCCGACTCGGATCAGCTCCGCGCGGTGGCCACCGGGGAGGTGAAGCTGGCGGGGACGGCCGCGAAGCCGGTGCTCACCGGCGATCTCGCGCTGGAGGAGGCGGAGATCTTCACCGGCGGAGGCACCGCGGCCGCGGTCGAGGAGGTGGAGCTGACCCCGGCCGACCTCCAGCAGCTCGCGCAGCGCTTCGGGCCGGCGGCGCTCGCCCGGGCGGACGAGGGCCCGGGCTTCCTGGAGCGCTTCCGCATGAATCTCGATCTGTCGTTCTCGCGGCGGGTCTGGTTCCGGAAGGCGGAGAGCCCGAGCATCGACATCGAGCTCTCGGGCAGGATCAACCTGCGGCAGATGCCGGGCGAGGAGATGCAGTTCTTCGGGCAGGTGGAGCCGGTTCCCAGGCGGGGCGAGCTGAACCTGTACGGCCGCTCCTTCGAGGTGGTGGAGGGCACGATCAACCTCCGGGGCCCGGTCGAGAGCGTCGTCCTGGACGTGACGGCGCAGTATCAGGTGCCCACCCAGGGCGATCCGGACGACGAGGACGTGGTGATCAACGTCGCGGCCACCGGCCGTCCCGACAGCCTGGACCTGGCGTTCAGCTCCGAGCCCTCGATGCCGCAGGAGGACATGATCTCCTACATCGTGACCGGCCGCCCGGCCTCGGACAACCCGTTGGTGGACCAGCAGGGCGGCGGAGGCGTGGACGCGACCCAGCTCGCGGTCAATCAACTGGCGGGGACCCTGGGCGGCGCCGCCGGCGAGGAGCTGGGCTTCGACGTCTTCACCATCCGGCAGGAGCCGGAACGGGGTCTCACGCTGACGGCGGGGAGGTATCTCGCCTCGCGCCTCTTCGTGAGCCTCCAGCAGCCGCTCCGCATCGGGGCCACGGCGGACCAGCAGGCGACCGGAGCCAGCGGTCCCGGCTTCGAGCTGGAGTACGCCTGGCGCCGCTGGCTCCGGAGCCTCCTGCGCGGCGGAAGCCTGCCGACCAGCGTGCTGATGCGGGGGCGCCATGCGTTCTGAGCGGGCTACCGGGGCGGCGCTCGCGCTGCTGCTCCTCGCGGCGTCGCCGCTCGCGACGGCGCCCGCCTCGGCCCAGGACGCGCTGAGCGGGGTGGGCTCCGGCACCCAGGTGAGCAGCATCGAGTTCCGCTTCGTGGGCGAGCAGACCCTGCGGGAGCAGGACCTCCGTCCTCACATCGCGCTCACCGAGCGCGGCGGCATGGTGGGTCTCCGCCGGGTGTTCGGCTTTCTCCCGTTCGTCAGTCCGGTGGGCGAGCATCCCTTCCAGCCCATCGAGCTCCAGCGCGACGTGGTCCGCCTGCGCAATATCTACGTTCGGTACGGCTTCCTCGACGTGAAGGTGGACTACGACGTCGCGTACGACGCTCAGGACGACTTGGTGGACGTCACCTTCATCATCGAGCAGGGGCGGCCGCTCCAGCTTCGGGAGGTGCGGTTCATCGGGCCGGACAGCGGCCCTCCGCCGATCGCGCCGGATCTGGAGGACGAGTGGAGCCGGTTCGTGCGGCTGGAGCAGGAGGCGGGCGGGCGTTTCGGCGAGGGCGAGCGGAGGGGCATCGCCGAACGCACCGCTCGCTGGCTGCGAAACCGCGGCTATCCCTTCGGCGCGGCCGAGGCGGACGTGCTGGTGGACACCGCCGCGTACCGCGCCGACGTCGCGGTGCGGGTGCGGCCCGGACTCCGCGCCCGGATTCGCGAGTTCGCGGTGAGCGGGAACGAGACCGTTCCGGCCGACCACGTCACCCGGCAGCTCCCCCTGAAGCCGGGCGACTGGTACGACGCCTCCGAGCTGGAGGAGGGCAGGGCGCAGCTCTCTCAGCTCGCGATCGTGCGGCTGGCGCTGATCAACGTCCCTCGCGGAAGCGCCGACGATTCGAGCGTCGTGGTCCGGGTGGGCGTGGCCGAGAACCCACCGCGCCTGATCAGCGGCGAGGCGGGACTGGTCTCGGCCGGCGGGCTCACCGGCGAGGTGGAGTGGAACCATCGAAGCTTCCTGGGCGGCGCCCGCACCCTCTCGGTGGCCGCGACGGCGCAGACCGGGCTCGTCGCGCTGGAGACGCCCTCTGAGCAGCGCTACCGCCTGGCGCTCTCGCTCTTTCAGCCCTACGTCGGGACCCGGCACCTCTCCGCCGCGGGAGGGCCGTTCGTGGAGTATCGGGACGATCTCCGCGACCGCTCCCAGGCGGTGGGCTTCGAGGGCACGCTGGTGTACGCCACCAGTCCGCTCCGCTCGCTGTCGCTGGGGTACACCATCTCCCACCGGAAGATCCTCGACTTCGGTTTCGGCGACGATCTGGACCCGATCGAGTACCTGCCGCTGCTGGGTCTCGCCGATCCCGCGACCGTGGGCACGCTCGGCACCACGGTCAACCGGAGCACGCTCACCCTGGACGGCAGCTGGGGTGTCCTCGACGAGTTCGCCAACCCCCGCCGCGGGTACGTGCTTCGGCCTCGCGTCTCGGTGACCCTGCCGGGGTTCAACACCAGCGAATACCTCCTCCTCGACTTCGGCGCGACCGGCTTCCTGCCGCTCACCGACCGCATCGGGTTCACCGTGCGCGGGAGCGGTGGGCGGATCTTTCCCTTCGGCCGCAGTGTGCGGGAGGCCGCGGACGAGTCGCCCTTCGTCTCCCTGCTCCGGCTCAGGGAAGTGACGTTCAGCTCGGGGGGATCCCGCGACGTGCGCGGGTGGGGCAGCCAATTGGTGGGCCCGAAGCTCCCCCAGGTCCGCTTCCGGGAGGAGGCCGGCGAGCGGGTGGCCTTCGCGGAGCGCTACTCCCCGGTGGGCGGGCTCGCCAGGCTCATGGGGAGCGCGGAAGTCCAGATGCCGCTCCCGGGGTTCGACGCGAAGTGGCAGACCTTCGCCTTCCTCGATGGCGCTAAGGTGTGGACCCCGGACGACCGCTTCGCGCTCGGCGCCGGGGAGCTGGACCAGGATCGCTTCTTCCTCGGCACGGGCGTGGGGATCGGCTACGAAACCGTCGTAGGCGCGGTGCAGGTCGCACTGGGATACAAGCTGAACCCCTCCGACCTCGATGTCCGGGATCCGGACGAGGTGCTCGCCGCGCTCCAGGAGGGGCGGCCGATCAGCTCGGTGGAGACGGAATCCCGAAGGAGGTTCCAGCTGCACTTCTCGATCGGTGCCACCTTCTAGCGGGTCGCCTGCCGCCCCCGGCGGCCCACCGCCTCCTGCGAGCTCGCCATCTGGCGACCTGCCAAACTCATGGGCAGGTCGCCACCCCTCCGTTGCAGACCGTGCCGGCACTGTCCGGCGTGCGTCGATCCACCGGCCTGCGATCTCCCGCCCCACCACCAGCTTGCGTCTCCCCGGGTCATCTCCGCTCTGAGGTCTCCTCCGGCTTCGGGCGCCCGGGCATATCCGTTGCAGATATCTGCACGGTCCCCCCGATCGTCTGGTCGCCACAGTGCACCCCTCGGAGCAAAAGCCATGGTCTCCTTCCTCAAAGGCCGCCGCCGCAACGACGACGGTGTCGTCGCCGTCGATTCCAGCGGAGCGCACGTCACGCTCGCGCTCGAAGCCCTCGTCGCCCGCGCGGAGCAGGCGCTGGAGCAGCTGCGCGGGCTGACGTCGGTCCTCGAGCGGTCCGAGGACCTGAACACCCTCCGCGAGCGGTGCGAGGCGGTCGAGCAGAAGGTGGCGGGGATGGAGGACACGTCGGCCCGGCTCGCGGCCGCGGAGGCCCAGCTCGAGCGGGTCGCCGGCGCCGGCACGGAGATCGACCAGCTGCAGGGCCGTCTCGGAGAGTTCGGCGACAAGATCGACGCGGCGCTCAGGCTGCGGGAGCAGATCGAGGGCTTCCTCAGCCTCGAGGGGCCGATCGGCTCGGTGCGGACCGACGCCGAGGGACTGCGCAAGCAGCTCGACGACATGGGCGAGGACGTGACCCGCATGCGGACCCAGGCCGACGACGCGCTCCGGGCGCACCGGCACAGCACCGCCCGGCTGGAGCACTTCAACGAGGAGTATCAGACCGTCACCGGCCGGCTGGACGAGGTCGCCCGTCGGGTGCAGGCGGTCGAGCGCGCCATGGAGCCGGTCGGGCAGGCGGTCAGTGCGGTGCCCGACGTGCAGCACCGGCTCGCGGTCCTGAAGGCGCTGGCCGACCAGGTGGCCCAGAAGTCCGCCGCGCTGGAGCAGCAGCGCGAGGCGGTGGACCGCGCCGCGACCCAGATCTCCCAGCTCACCCGCCTGGACCGCGAGCTGGACGCCTGGCTCCGCCGGCAGGAGGAGCAGATCCGCCGCTTCGGGGCGATCGAGGCCAAGATCGCCGAGGTGCAGGCGGTGCAGACGAAGGTGATGTCGCGCTCCGAGGAGCTGCAGCAGATGGCGGTGCAGACCGAGGAGGCGCAGCAGTCGGCCCGGCAGGCGCTCAACGACCTGCGGGAGCAGATGCGCAAGAGCAGCGAGAGCTTCGAGCTGGAGAACCGGGGCCTGCACGCGGTCAGCGAGCGGGTGGCCGACCTCCGGAACGCAGTCAAGGAGTGCGAGAGCCGGTTCGCCGTGCTCGACGCCGCGAGCCAGGGCACCGCGGCCGTGCAGGCGCAGGTCCGGAGCGCGGGCGAGGAGGCGGCCGAGCTGGCGGCCGAGCTCGGGCGGCTGCTGGAGGAGGAGAAGAGGATCGCCTCGCTCCGCCAGGAGGTCGGCCGGCTGGACGGCGTCGCCACCGAGGTGGACTCCCGGATGCAGCGGATCGAGGAGCTGCGCCCCGGCATCGAGGCCGCGGTCAAGGATCTCGGCTCGCTCAAGGGCACCCGGGAGATGATGGCCGACGGGCTGGAGCAGATGCGGGTGGCGTACGAGGAGATGAGCCGGCTGCGCGAGACCCACGGCGAGGTCGAGACCTGGCTCACCAGCACCGATACCTGGACCAAGAAGGTGCAGGGCCAGGTGAAGGAGCTGAGCGGCATGGAGCCGACGGTCGAGCGGATCCGCGAGGAGGTCGAGCAGGTGAAGGCCGCGATGGGCGAGATCGAGGCCCGGCGCGAGGCGCTGGACGAGGTGCAGCGGCGGCTCGGCGACCTCGGCGCGGTGAGCGCCGAGCTCAAGGAGCGGGCCGACTCGCTGCGCGGCCGGATGGAAGCCGCCGAGAGCCGGTTCGGGCAGCTCGCCAGGCAGGCGGAGGAGGCGCAGCTCGTCGCCGACACGATGGCGGAAGTCACCGGCTCGGTCTCGGATGCGGAGAAGCGGATGTCGGCGGTGGACGAGTCGGTCCGCTCGCTCGAGAGCCGCACCCAGCAGCTCGACGAGCTCCAGGACCGCATCCGCCTGCTGGGTCAGGAGCTCGACCAGCGGCAGGGCGCACTGGACAAGGCCACCGAGCACCTCACCCGCGCCTCGGCGCTCCGGCAGGAGGCGGCCGAGACCGCCCAGCGGCTGGAAGAGGTGTCCCGCACCGTGGGCACGACCCTGGTGCAGGCCGAGGAGCGCTCCGGCACCCTCACCCGGCTGACCGGCGATCTCGAGAGCCGCGCCGCGGCCCTCAAGCCGGTCGAGCGGCAGCTGTCCGAGTTCGAGGACCTGCTGGGCCGCTGGGAGTCGGCCCAGGCGGAGGCGGCCAAGGGGCTGGAGCAGACGCTGGCGCGGCAGGGCGCGGTCGAAGCGCTCGAAGCCGAGGTCAAGAACGTCTTCGAGCTGGCCCAGCGCGCGGTGGACAACGTGCAGACCATCGGGTCGTCGCGGCGGGAGATCGAGGAGACCCGCGCCCTGCTGGAGGACACCCAGAACCGCTTCCAGGTCGCCGAGCAGGCGCTCCGCGACTTCGAGGCCCGCAAGCGGGCGCTCGACCGGGCCGAGCAGCGGCTCGCCCGCGCCGAGGCGCTCGCGCTCGGCATCCGCACGACGGTGGAGGGCCTCCAGGCGCAGAAGACGGTCGTGGACCACGCCATGGAGTCGGCCGGCGCGCTCGGCCTCCAGATGAAGCAGGCGGAAGCGCTGATCGTCTCGCTCCGGCGGGAGCGGTCGCTGGCCGCCGACCTCAAGGCCGCCGTGGCCGCGCTGGACGATATCGAGGAGGAGAAGGACGCCGAGTAGTCCCGGCGCCCGGGAGGGACGTGCCGCACCGGACGAAGGGGACCATGGCTGCCATGGTCCCCTTCGTCTCTCTACTCAGCCCTCCTTCGAGTCGTCGTCGCCGTGGTGGCGGCGGTGCATATCGCGGTGCCCGTCGCGCCCCCCATGCCGGTGCCGCTCGCTCATCCACTGCTTGCGCATCTCCTCCACCTGCTTCTCCTGTTCCGGCGTCAGCACCGCCGCGATCTCCGCCCGGGCGCTGTCCATGCTGGCCCGGAACGCCGAGCGGGCGGCGCGGTCCCGGCGCATCTGCTCCATCCGCCCCTGGTGCTTGGCCTGGTACTTGGTCCTGATGGCCTCCAGCTGCCGGGCCTGGTCATCGGTGAGCTCGAGCCGGTCGCGCTCCGCCAGCAGCCGGCTCACGGGGTCCATCATCCGTCGGCCCGAGTCGGCGGGGGCCGTCACCGTGGGCTGGCTGTCGGCCTGGGCGGCGGCGGAAGAGTCGTAAGCCACGAGCCCCGCGGCCGCGAGGGCCAGGGCCAGGAAACGCTGTCGCTGCATGGTCGTCCTCTCGTTTGGAGTGTGCGTGAGAGGGACGAGCGACACTTCCCGGCGTTAAGTCCCGTTATGTTCCGGGAACCCGATTGCCGGTGTCCACTCTCGCACGCCCCAGCCCAGGATCGGCCTCCATGCGCCCTGCCTGCGTCCCGGTTTGCCTCGTCGCCGTCGCCTTCGCCTTCGCCACCACCGCTCTCCCGACCCCTTCGCTCGCCCAGACGTTCCGCACTGACTCCCCCGCCGCGATCGGATTCGGTGGGGCCGCCGTGGTCGCGGGCGATCAGGTGCTCATCGGCCGGCCGGGCACCCTGATCGGCTTCCCCATCCCCGCCAGCCACGCGGGCGCGGTGCACATCTTCCGCCGCGCCGGCGACCGCTGGACCGAGCAGGGGATGCTGAGCGCGAAGGACGGCGCGCTCGGCGACGGCTTCGGCACCGCCCTCGCCGCCGACGGCAACCTCCTGGCCGTAGGCGCGCCGGGCGCCGCGGGTGGCGGCGCGGTGTACGTCTTCGAGCGGGGCTCGGGCGGGCGCTGGACGGAGCGCGCGCGGCTCGTGGCGCCCGGCGGCCGGGAGGGAGACCGGCTCGGCGCCGCGATCGCGCTCCGGGGCGGGGTGCTCCTCGCCGGGGCGCCCGGCCGGGAGAGCGAGCGCGGAACCGTGACGGTCTTCGGCCGCGGCAGGGGCGCCGCCGACTGGGCCGCCCGCAGCGCCCTGCAGGGTGCCTCCACGGCGCCCGGCGACTGGTTCGGCGCGGCGGTCGCGTTCGACGGGCAGCGCGCCCTGGTCGGTGCACCCGGCGGCTGGACGCTGGATTCGACCCGGTTGAGGCCCGGGCAGGCGTTCGTGTTCCGCCCCGGCCGCGACGGGAAGTGGAGCGAGGAGGGGCGGCTGGAGTTGCCGGCCGACGATCGCCGCGCCTCGCTGGGCGTCGCGGTCCTGCTGGATGGCGGCGAGGCGCTGGTGGGCGCCCCGCGTGCCGACAGCATGGCCGGCGCCGTGATCCGCTACCGCCGCGAGGGGGCGGCGTGGGCTGCAGCCGGCCGGGTCGCGCCGGATTCCGCCGCCAGGCACGCCGGGTTCGGCGCGGCGCTCGCCCGCGACGGCGGCGACCTGTTCGTGGGCGCGCCGATGGCGAACATGAACGCCGGCGCGGTGCACGTGTTCCGCCGCGGCTCCGGCGGGTGGAAGGAGACGCAGGTCCTGGTCACGCCGCCCGCAGGCTTCGCCAGCCGGCTCGGCGCCGCGCTGGCCGCCGGCGGGGGGCTGGCGGTCGCGGGCGCGCCCCTCGCCGACTTCTTCGAGGGGACCGGTTTCCTCTACCGGCGCGACGGCGCGGGCGGGAGCTGGCGCCAGGCGGCCGCGGTGATCGACACCACGGCCGCCGCCTTCCCGGCGGTGGCGGGCGGAGAGGTGAAGTGCCAGGGGGGAAGGGCGAAAGGGTTCGAGTGCCGGGACGCCGACCTGGTCGCCTTCCTCCCCAAGAGCGCCCTCGGCGCGAAGCGGGGCACCCTGCTGAACGACCTCTGGGGCTGGACCGATTCGACCACCGGCCGCGAGTTCGCCATCGTGGGCCGAACCGACGGAACCTCGTTCGTGGAGGTGACCGATCCCGCCAATCCCAGATACCTCGGCGACCTGCCGCTGCACGCGGGGGCCAGGCCCAACATCTGGCGGGACATGAAGGTCTACAAGAACCACGCCTTCATCGTGGCCGACGGCTCGGGGCCGCACGGGATGCAGATCTTCGATCTCACCCAGCTGCGCAACGTCACCACGCCGCAGACGTTCCAGGAGACCGCGCACTACGACGGCATCGCCAGCGCCCACAACATCGTGCTCAATCCCGCCACCGGCTTCGCCTACCCGGTGGGGAGCAGCATGGGCGGCACCACCTGCGGCGGCGCCCTGCACATGGTGGACGTCCGCGAGCCCTCGAAGCCCAAGTTCGCCGGCTGCTTCGCCGACCCGTCCCTGGGCAACCAGCGCACCGGGTACACCCACGACGCCCAGTGCGTCGTGTATCACGGGCCCGACGCACGCTATCAGGGTCGCGAGCTCTGCTTCACCGCGTCCGAGATCGCGCTCGGCATCGCCGACGTGACCGACAAGGCGAGTCCCAAAGCGGTGAGCACCGCCGCCTACCCGAACGTCGCGTACGCGCATCAGGGATGGCTGAGCGACGATCACCGCTACTTCTTCCTCGACGACGAGGGCGACGAGCTGGCGGGGACCGCGCCCAAGACCCGGACCGTGGTCTTCGACCTCACCGACCTCGAGGATCCGATCGTCGCCCGGGAGTTTTACGGCAATACCGCGGCCTCGGACCACAACCTCTACGTGAAGGGTCGCTACATGTACCAGTCGAACTACGTGGCGGGCCTCCGGGTGGTGGACGTGAACGATCCCGCGAATCCCGTCGAGGTGGGCCACTTCGACACCGTCCCCTTCGGCGAGAACCTCCCGGGCTTTTCCGGCTCGTGGAGCAACTATCCCTATTTCAAGAGCGGCGTGGTCGCGGCCACCAGCATGCGGGAGGGGCTCTTCCTCATCCGCTATCAGCCCACGACGGTGGTGCCGTGACGCTCGCGCGGGCCGCGGCGCTCGCCGCGTGCCTCCTGGCGGGGCCGCTGCCGCTCCGGGCACAGCTCTACGTGCCCAACCAGGACGACGCCACGGTTTCGGTGATCGACCCCGCCACCCGCCGCGTGCTGCGGACGGTGGATCTCCGCCGCTACGGGATGGGCGACAACGCCAAGCCGCACCACGTGCAGGTGGAGCCCGACGGGAGCGCCTGGTACGTCACCCTCATCGGGGCGGGGAAGGTCCTCAAGCTCGACCGGCGCGACCGGGTGCTCGGCAGCGCCGCCATGGAGGTTCCGGGCCTCATCGCCCTGCACCCTTCGAGGGACCTCATGTTCGTGGCCCGGTCCATGAGCGCGGTGAACCCTCCGCCTCGGCTGGCCGTGATCCGGCGCTCGGACATGGCCCTGCTCGACGAGGTGGATCTCCTCTTCCCGCGGCCGCACGGCGTCGCGGTTCACCCCGCCGGGGAGGTGGTCTACGTCGCCAGTCTCGGCACCAATCAGCTCGCGAGCGTCGGGGTGGACCAGGGCGAGGTGCGGCTGGTCAACGTGCCGGGGATGCCGCACGGCCTCGTGCAGCTCGCCGTCTCACCCTCGGGCGGCCTGCTCGCGGCCACCGCCGAGCTGACCGACTCCCTGCTGATCTTCGACCTGGCGGCGCCCGCGGCGCCGAAGCTGCTCCGCGGGCTCCCGATGCCCGACGGACCGTTCGAGCCCGCCTTCACGCCCGACGGCACCACGATCTTCGTGACCGCGCTCAACGCGAACCGGGTCGCGGCGGTGGACACGCGGGACTGGTCGGTGAGCGTGCTGCCGGAGCACCCCGGCTACGGCCAGCCGCACGGCATCGCGCTCTCGTCCGACGGCTCCCTCCTGTTCGTGGGCAACCGGCACCAGGCCGGCGGCGTCCATGATCACGCCGGCGGCCGGCCGAGCGCTCCCGGCACGGTGGTCGCCATCTGCGTGGGAAGCCGCAGCGTGGACACCGTGCTCAGCGTGGGGCACTATGCGGCCGGGCTTGGCCTGAGGCCGGACGACACAGGCGCCTCCGCTGCTCCCAGGCCCTGCCGCTGACGTTCCGGCTCCGACCACTCCTGCTCGCGGCCGCGCTGGCGGCCTGCGGCGGGACCTCCCCGCCGGGCCCGGCTCCGGCCATCGACGGTCTTCAGTTCCGCCCTGAAGTCTCGCCCTTCCCGGTGACGGACGACTCGGGTCGCACGCTCGAGATGCCGTTCCTGGGCGGGCTCCACGCCCCCCGCCCCCAGCTGGTGGACGCGGATGGCGACGGCGATCTGGATCTCTTTCTGCAGGAGGTGACCGGGAGCGTGGCGCTGTTCGAGCGGGACGGCGAGCGCGACGGACTGCCCCGCTTCGTGCTGCGCACCCGGAAGTACGGCGACCTCGACGTCGGCGAGTGGTACCGTTTCGCCGACGTGGACGCCGACGGCGATCTGGACCTCCTGGCGGAGCAGCCGTTCAGCTACATCAAGTACTACCGGAACGACGGCGGGCGGGGCGCGTACCGCTTCGTCCTCGCCGCGGACACGCTCAAGGACACCGGCGGTACCCCGATCTTCTCCGACCGGCAGAACATCCCCCAGCTCGGCGATCTCGACTGCAACGGCCGCTCCGATCTTCTGGTCGGGAAGCTCGACGGAACGGTCGCGCGCTACGAGACGGCCGAGTCGCGGCCCGATGGGGCGCCCGCGTTCCGGCTGGTGGCCAGCGAGTTCGAGGGGATCCGGATCGTCGGCCAGCAAGTCGGTCCCCCCCTCCCGTCGCCCGGCCCCAGCATGCACGGCGCCAACACGATGGCGCTGGCCGATCACGACGGGGACGGCGACCTCGACCTCTTCTGGGGCGACTTCTTCGAGGCGGGGCTCCTGCTGATCGCCAACGGCGGCACCTGCCCCTCGCCCGACTTCAGGAGCCCGCCGGTCCAGTTTCCCGTGGGTCGGCCGCTCCTCACCTCCGGCTACAACGCCCCGGCTTTCGGCGATCTGAGCGGCGACGGGCGGGCCGACCTCGTCGTCGGCGTGCTCGGCGGG
>Ga0299913_10003960_pt1 | contig 12320 bp, 10 predicted proteins | sample RVTome_9_FD_201360 | JGI IMG/M metagenome (GOLD analysis project Ga0299913, IMG submission 201360) | Soil microbial communities from uranium-contaminated site in the Upper Colorado River Basin, Wyoming, United States - RVT155D38 (version 2) ... | reverse complement strand
TGTGTGATCAGGACGAGTCCCATCCCCTCCTCGCGAACCAGCCGTCTTAGAAGATCGAGTATCTGGGCCTGGATCGTGACGTCGAGAGCAGTCGTCGGCTCGTCGGCGATAAGGATCTTCGGGTGACAGGAGATGGCCATCGCGATCATCACGCGTTGACGCATCCCGCCCGAGAACTGATGCGGATAGTCGTCCAGACGCGAATGTGCACGAGGTATTCCCACCCGGTCTAGTAAGACTGCAGCTTCTCGTGTGGCCTCGGCCTTGTCCATGTCGCGGTGTTTGGTCAGGACCTCTGTCAGCTGGCGTCCTACCTTGAGAACGGGGTTAAGAGACGTCATCGGGTCTTGAAAGACCATCGCGATGTCTTTGCCTCGGATGTCTCGCATCCGCGAGTCCCGGAGACTGACCAGGTCTGTGCCCTCGAAATGGACGCTCCCGGCGGTGACTCTTCCGGAGCGCGGCAAGATCCCCAACATCGCCAATGACGTGACGCTTTTCCCACATCCCGACTCGCCAACGATGCCGAGGGTGTCCCCCGGATCCAAAGAGAAGGACACGCCTCGCACGGCGTGGATCGTGGCGCGGCGCGTGCGGAATTCCACCTCGAGGTCGCGAACCGATAGAAGAGGCGTGCCTTGATTCCTCATGATCTCAACTTCGGATCGATCGCCTCACGCAACCCATCCCCGATGAGGTTGATGCCGAGAGCGCTCAATACGATCGCTATGCCCGGGAAGATCACCAGGTGTGCCGACTGCTGCAAACGGTTCGCGTTCTCAGCAAGGATCCTGCCCCACTCGGGAAGACCGGGGTCGTTCGGCCCCAGCCCCACGAAGCTCAAGGCGGCAACCTCGATGATGGCGGTTGCCATCGCGAGCGTGGCCTGAACGATCACCGGAGCGATGGAATTCGGCAATATGTGAACCAGAAGGATCCTTAGCTTGGGCACACCTACCGACCGGGAGGCCAGAACGTAGTCGGCTTCCTTCTGCCCAAGGATCGTGCCGCGCAACAGCCGAGCGAAGATCGGAACCTGAACGATGCCTATGGCCAGCATGATCTGAAAGAGCCCTCGTCCGAGAACCGTGACGAGCCCGATTGCGAGCAACAATGCGGGGATCGAGAGCATCAGATCCACGACGCGCATGATGGCGAAGTCGATCCAACCGCCGAGATAACCGGACAGAGCCCCCAATACGAGTCCCAAGGCTAGGCCGACCAGCACGGATACGAACCCGACGAGAAGCGACAGCCGCGCGCCGAACAGAATCCGTGAGAACAGGTCGCGTCCTTGTTCGTCCAAGCCGAGCAGATGACCGGTCGTCGGGCCTTCCGGGTTCGTAGCCAGAGGGCCCACTTGCTTGTGGGGCTCGTAGGGAGCGATCGCAGGCGCGAATACTGCCGCCACGATGAACACGAGTATCAGGAATACCCCTACGAGCGCGCCCGGATTCCGGCGGAACCGGTCGAGCGCATCCCGCCACAGCCCCGAGGGACGCTCGAGGTGGAGCTCGGCTGCTTCGGATTCGGCGAGACTCATCGGTATCTGATCCTCGGGTTCAGGAACGCGTACGAGATATCGACGATGAGGTTCACGAGCACGAAGATGACCGCGAAGACGAGGACCCCTCCCTGTAGGACCGCGTAGTCGCGGAACCTGATCGCGTTGAGGATGAGGGTGCCTAGGCCCGGCCACGCGAACACCGTCTCGGTCAGAACCGCGCCCGTAAGCAGCAATCCCGTCTGGAGACCCACAACGGTGACCACCGGGAGCATTGCGTTCCGCAAGACGTGTCGCCGATCCACTACGAGAGGATCGAGCCCCTTCGCCCGTGCGGTCCTGACGTAGTCCTCGCTTAGCACGTCGAGGGTCGCGGCCCGCGTTATCCGAGCAACGATCGCCAAGGGGATCGTGCCCAGCGCGATGGCAGGAAGCACGAGATGCTTGAGGGAGTCGGTCAAGGCCTCCCAATTTGCAGTCAGTACGGAGTCCAAGACGTAGAAATTCGTCGGATGCTCGAGCGAGACGGTGATTCCGAGACGCCCGATCGTCGGCAACCATCCGAGCTGTACCCCAAAGATGTATTTCAACAGCAACGCCAGGAAGAAGACGGGGATGCTGACTCCGATCAGCGACATCACGAGGCTCACGTTGTCTAGCACGCCCTGATATCGCTTGGCTGCGATATACCCGAGGGGGATCCCGAGCCCTATGGCGAAGATCAGGGCCGCTATCGTGAGCTCGAAAGTTGCGGGGAACCTGCGGGCGAGCTCGGAGGTGACCGGTTGCCTGGTCGACACACTCGTCCCCAGATCACCGGAGAGAAGATTCCCTAGATAGCGCCCGTACTGCACGTGCACGGGTTGGTCCAGACCGAGCTGCTCTTCGATCTGTTCCACCGACTCTTCCGTCGCGCGCTCCCCTAATAGCGCGATCGCGGGACCGCCGGGCAGAGCCCGAACGAACAAGAACACGAGGATCGACAGCCCCAGAAGGATCGGAACCATGAGCAGAAGCCGGCGGACGACATATCCGATCACGACCTAGAACCTATCGCCGGAACACGACGAGAAAGGGGCCCCCGCAGGGGCCCCTTCTTTGTCTCGCAACTCTTATTCGTCGACCGTGACTAACGAGAACGGCTCGAGCGAGACCGGGCTCGGTTCGTAACCCGTGACGTTCGCGGCGAACGCCAGCGCGGGCTTCGTGTGCACGTAGGGAAGACCCGGCAGGAAGTCCATGATCAGCCGGTTACATTCCTCGTACATCGACGTGCGTGCCTCGATGTCGGTCTCGACCTCGGCGTCGTTGAGACAGCCGAAGATCTCATCGTTCTCGAAGCCCCATGCCTTCTGGGGCGTCTGGAAGAACGTCCCGATGAAGTTGTCCGGGTCCCCGAAGTCACCCGTCCATCCCAGCAGACGGATGCCGTACTTGCCGGTGTCGGCCTTGGCTAGGTAGTCGGGGCTCCACGTGTCCGTCCGTACCTCGATATCGAAGCAGCAATCCTCGAGGTCGGCGACCATCGCCTCGCCGTTCGCCTGCGGGTCGGGCATGTAGGGACGCTCCACATCGGTTGGGAACGCGAAGTCGATCTTGACCGGCAGTGTGTAGCCCGCGTCCTCGAGTATCTGCTTGGCTTTTTCGGGGTCGTACTCGTACTCCGTGACGTCGTCGGCGTAGCCGAACAGCTCCGGCGGCATGAACTCTTTCGCCACGACACCCTGCCCGGCGTAGAACGCGTCGACGATCTCCTGCCTGTTGATCGCGTGCGCTATCGCTTGTCGGACCGCGAGGTCATCGAGCGGCTCGACGGCCTGGTTGAAACCGACATAACCCACGTTGAAGGCCGGGCGCTCGAGCAACTGGAGGTTCTCGTCGCCTTCGATCGTTTGGTAGTCCTGCGGGTCGACGAGGTCGTATCCCTGGATCTCGCCGGTCTGGAGCGCTTGCAACCGCGCGGCCCCCTCGGCGATCGGGCGAAAGATAAGGGTCTGGATGTTCCCGGGGATCTCGCCCCAGTAGTCCGGGTTTCGCTCCATCACTAGGCGGTCACCCCGCCTCCACTCCGAGAACATGAACGGACCGGTTCCGGTCGGATGCTCGGTCCCGTAGGTGCCGGTGGGCACGAAGAGGCTGTCGGCGTTGATTCGGCCCTCGTCGGCGCCGAACTCCTCCAAGGCCGCGGGGCTGCCGAAGGTGAAGTTCGTAAGCGCGAGTGCGGCGAGGAACGAGGCCGACGGTCGCGTCAAGTTCAACGTGACGGTGTGCTCCTCGGTGGCCTCGCACGACTCATAGAGCGCGTCCTCGCTACCTGCAAAGCCGCCGAAGACGGTCTGGTAGTAGTAGCTCGCGTCCGCCCCCTGGAACGGCTTGGGGAAGTTGAACCAGCGGTCGAAGTTGAAACAGACCGCTTCGGCGTTGAACGGCTCGCCGTCGTGGAACGTCACGCCCTCCTCGAGGGTGAACGTGTACGTCATCGCATCCTCGGAGATCTCCCAGTCGCTCGCGAGTCCGGCAACGACCTCGGTGCCGCCCGGCGCGAGTGTCACGAGACCTTCGAACATCTGGTCGATCGCCCGCAACGATTCACCGTCGGACACCAGGGCGCCGTCGAGGACGACCGGGTCGGCGGACGTTCCGAACGCAAGGGTGGCACCACCCTCTGCCTGTTCGGGACCGCCCCCGTCGTCACCACCACATGCCGCCAGTGTCAGAGCCGCCGCGAGGAAAACGGCGGACCACTTCAGGTAACCGCGCATGGACATATGCCTCCCCCCTAAGCCGGTGAGCTCTGGTGAGTATAGTGATTCGCTACTACATGTGTAGGAGGTTCAATCCTGCTCTTCCCGCAGCCCCTCGATGTAGCGATGGAAGGCGAGATGGTCCGACGTACACGAGGTGGTCTCACCGTCCTTTGCGAGGACGACCGTGTCCGCCGGCCCGCCCGGCGCGTCCCGGTCCTCCGTGATCTCGGTTACTTCCCAGCCTTCGGCGATCAGGTTCCGCAGCCGTTCCAGCTCGGGGTCGTCTCCCCAACCAGCCATCCAGCACCCTCCTATCGTCGATCTCGTGCGGTGAACCTAATGGATGGTGGCATCGTCATAAATGCACTCGGGCGCTACGCTTTAGCGCCGGACGACGATCGGAGTGCAGCCATCGATGAGCGATAGGTCCCCGCAAGACCACGCGGACTTCCAGGGTGCGTTCGAGCGCGTCGTCTCCAACGTCGAGAAGACGATCCAGGGCAAAGCCGACGTCATCCGCTTGTCGCTGGTAGCCCTCCTGGCCGAGGGACACCTACTTCTCGAAGACGTTCCCGGGGTCGGCAAAACGATGCTGGCCAAGTCGATAGCCCGGTCGATCAATTGCACGTGGCGCCGTATCCAGTTCACCCCAGACCTGTTGCCGAGCGACGTGACCGGCGTCAACGTCTGGGATCGCAAGACCGACGAGTTCGATTTCAAGCCCGGCGCGGTCTTCTCGAACATCTGCCTGGGTGACGAGATCAATCGGGCTTCGCCGAAGACCCAATCCGCGCTGCTGGAATGCATGGAGGAGCGCCAGGTCACCGTTGACGGCGTCACCCACAAGCTCGACGAGCCCTTCATGGTGATCGCGACCCAGAACCCGATCGAGCACGAGGGCACCTATCCCCTCCCCGAGTCCCAGCTAGATCGCTTCATGATGCGACTGTCGATGGGCTACCCCGAGCGCCAGTCCGAGCTGGACATCCTCGACACCCACGGACGAGACCCGGTCCTCAACGAGCTCCGGCCCGTTGCGGACGCCACGGAGGTCGTAGGACTCATCAAGCTCGCCCGCGACGTACACGTCGCGCCCAGCCTCAAGAGATACATCGTCGATCTCACCGAGCAGACCCGCGATCATCCGGATGTCTACCTGGGAGCGAGCCCGCGCGCCTCGCTCTACCTACTCAAGGCAGCGCGCGCCATCGCCGCCAGCCGAGGCCGCGACTACGTGATCCCCGACGACATCCAGGACCTGATCTCCCCGGTGCTCGCTCACCGCGTCCTGCTCTCTCCGGAGGCCCAGATGCGAGGCGCGACGACCGAGGAGGTTCTTGCCGGGATGGTGGGCCAGGTTCCCATCCCCGCTCGCGAACAAGCCTAGCCCGACGGTCTCGTGCCGACTGTCCGCGGCTGGCTCGTAGCACTCATCGGGATAGGGCTCATCGTCGCCAACCAGGGCTTCGGGGCCCAGGCCCTAGGTCAGATCGGCCTGGCACTCGTCGTGCTGGTGCTCGTCGCCGTGATCGTCGTGCGGTCGGGCCGCCACAACCTGCAGGTGAACCACGCACTACATCCGTTCCGCGTTGGTGCGGGCAAGACGGTCACCGTGACCGTCGACGTCCTCAATCGAGGTCGTGGTTCGGCCCCCCTAATCCTCCTCGAGGACCGCATCCCGGCCCAGCTCTCGTTGCGTGCCCGCTTCGCGTTCACCGGCGTCGAAGCGCGCGGGCGACGCCAGGCCACCTACAAGCTCCGCCCGGCCCTGCGCGGACGCTACCGGATCGGGCCCTTCGAGATCTCCTACCTCGACCCGTTCTCGTTGGCGAAGAAGAGCGCCCTGATCGGTGAGGCGACCGACCTCCTGGTGCACCCTCGGGTCGAGCAGCTCACGATGCCGCGCGATCTCGGCGAGCGCCGCAGCCTGTCGATCTCCGCGTTGCGCCGTCCCACCGGTTCTGAAGGTGAGGACTTCTACACGTTGCGCGAGTACATCGAAGGCGACGACCTACGGAAGATCCACTGGCCTTCCACGGCCAAGAAACAGCGCTTCATGATCCGTCAAGAAGAGACGCCGTGGCACAACCGGGCGACGATCGTGCTCGACGACCGGCGCGCGGCCCACCCGCTCAGCTCGGACACGTTCGAGCGTGCCGTGGAGGCGGCCGCGTCCCTGGTCGATCTCTATCACCGCTCCGGTTTCTCGTTCCGGCTGACGGCCGCGCACGAACCCGGATTCCCCAGCTCGCGGGGGCCCGACCACTACAGCCGCTGCCTCGACCTGCTCGCCACTGTCGGCTTGCGCTCGCCGGACACGACGGCGTTGGCGTCCGACGATCCCCTATTGCTCGCACGATTCGCCGAGTTGGAAGCACGTCAGACCGCAGAGGGCGCTCTGGTGATAGCAGGTGGCGACGTGACCCCGGATACCGCGATCGCCCTCGCGCGGCTCAGACGTCGTTTCCGCCAGGTGGTCGTCGTGTCCTATCCCTCGCATCGCTTCGGCACCGGTGACACGCGGGCACGGTGGGAAGGCGAACGCCGCACGGTCGAGGGCGTCCGCTTGTTGGCACGCTCCGGGGTGCGTTGCGTAGTGCTGGGTCCCGGAGACTCCTTCCGGAACGCGTGGGGGTCGCTGTCTCGAGCTCAGGCGGGGGGTGAGCAGACGTGGGAACAGAAGCCCGAACGCGTCTAGCACTCGGCGCCCTTCTGGTCGTCACCCTCCTGTCCTTCGGCCAGGTCTTCGACCGGGGTGAGTACCCCGGACCTGCTCTTCTGGGGATGATCGCCGCCGGCATCATCGCCGCCGGCGCGCGCCGGATCGGGATCGGCACCGGGCTGACCCTTCTCGGCTCGGCCGCCGGCATGCTGTGGTACGTCGTGCTGGTCTTCCAGGCGCGCAATTCCTTCTACGGCCTACCGACCACGGAGGCCCTGAGAGGGCTGCTCCGCTCTGTCCAGAACGCCTACGACGCGAGCCTGGTCGACTACGCGCCGGTTCCGGTTCGTCCCGGCTACGTGATGCTGACGGTCGCGGCTCTGTGGATCGCCACGACGATCGGAGAGATCGCCACCTTCCGGTGGCGTCGCCCGCTTCTTGCATCCCTTCCCTGCGTTGGGCTCTTCGCGTTCCTCTCGGTAGTGGGAACACGCAGCGGCACGACTATGGTCGTGGTGACCTTCCTTGCGGCCCTTCTCACTTTCTGGGCGGTCGAGTCCTCGCATCGACTGCGGAGTTGGGGCCGGTGGGTCGCGGGCCTCGGGGGCCGGGGGGCGGGCGACGCGTCGGAGATATCGAGCCGGCTCGCTCGGCGGATGGGCGGCGCAGCCCTAGTCGCGGCGATCGCGGCCCCCGCGTTCCTTCCCGCCCTCGGCGACGGGTTGTTGTCGTGGCGCAGCGGCCGGGCCGGAGACGGCGCCCCGTTCGGCACAGCAGTGGGCGGCAGGATCGACCTGCTGGCCTCGTTACGGCCCACGCTCGTGAACCAGACCGGCGAAGAGCTCTTCTACGTCCGCGCGACCCGGCCCTCGTACTGGCGACTCGAATCACTCGTCGAATTCGACGGCGCTACGTGGCGGCCGCTGGAGGGCCTTCCCGAACAATCGGCACTGGGGGGCATCGCTACGGAGGGCCAGCCGCGCATCTACACGATCCAAGAGCAGCGCTACGAGATCGTCGGGCTACAAGGCGAGGCGATGCCGGCGGCCGTCCAGGCCGCGCGCGTGGACGTTACGGAGCCGATTCGCTCGCGTTCCGAGGAAGACGCGACGTTCCACTTCAGGACCGGATCGCTCGAGATGCGAGGAGGCCTCGTGCCCGGGTTGGGATATGAGGTGACCTCCTTCGTACCGGATGTCACCTTCCGGGAGCTGCGCAACGCCCGGATAGGCACGACCGATCCGATCTACACGGAAGCCCCCCCGGTTTCTGCCGCGGTGGCCGCGCTCGTCGAGCGCTGGACCCGCGGCGCTCGCAGCGGCACCCCGGTGGACCAGCTACTCGCGATCCAGGAGCGCCTCCGTCGTTTCACGTACTCGACCGAGGTCGAGTCGCTGGCGTCCTCCGATTACCTATCGCTGTTCCTGCTCGAGACACGCACGGGCTACTGCCAGCAGTTCGCGGCGGCCTTTGCATTGCTGGCCCGGCACCTCGGGTTCCCAGCGCGGGTCTCGGTCGGGTTCCTGCCGGGCGAGACGACCGTCTCTGCCCCCGATCGCTACATCGTCCGAGGCACCCATGCTCACGCGTGGCCCGAAGTCTTCTTCGAGGGCTACGGCTGGATCGCGTTCGAGCCGACGCCCCGTGACCTCGCCGCCCCACCGGTCTACACGACGCCGCCCCGTCAGGTCTTCCAGGCCGACAACCCCTTCAGCGACATCCCCGGTCAAGGCGGGGCAGGTCGCAACCCACGGTTCTTGGAGGGGAACCAGAACGTGCCGACGGGAGGTCGCGACGTGAGGCGCGGCGCCGAACCACCGGCCGGCGACGGGGCGCTGCGTCGCTACGCATGGGAAGACACCTTCGCCGCGATCTCCCGGGCGCTACTGATCCTTCTCATCGCGGCGCTGGTGGCGATCCCGACGCTCAAGTCCTTGCGAACCTGGGCCGCGTATCGAGCAGCAGGAGGCCCCGACGACCTGGCCGGAGCCGCGTTCCGGCACTTCGAACGGGAAGCAGCAGATCTCGCCAGCGGCCGGGGCCGGGCCGAATCTGCGGCACGTTTCGCGCACCGATTGGGATCGAGCTACCGGGTTCCGAGTCAACCGGCTACGAGGTTGGCACGCCTCTATGAGCGGGCCGAGTACGGAGCCGTTCCGCTCCCCGAGAACCTCGCGGCCGAAGCCAAGCGGCTGGCGCTGGATCTTCGGACGCGCTTGTGGGCCAGTGCATCGTGGTGGGAGCGTGCCCGTCGCCTCTTCTCACCTCGGGGGCTGGCGGGCCCCTAGTGCTGCGGAACGGTCAGGAAGACGCTCGGGCGGCCTTGCCAGAACGGTGCAGCTCCCGTTCGAGATCGGATTCGACCCGGCGGATGGCTTCGACGAACTCCTCCTTGTCGTACAGGTAGGCGCCCGGACGCGGGTCGACGGACCCCGCCACGTCCTCGAGGGTGGCGAAGAAGGCAAGCTGGCCTTCCCGCAGGGCATCGAGGATCTCGCCGTCGCTACGGCCGATCTCGAACACGGTCTTCCCGTCGGTGACGAGTTGCATCCCTGCGAGCTCTTCTTCGAGCGCCGCCTTCTTGCGGAGATAGTCGTAGGCCTTGCGCACCCGCTGCAGGCTCAGGCCGCCGGCCAGCAGCGAACGAACCGCACGGAGCGCGATCAGGTCGCGGAACGAATAGAGACGTCGGACCCCGGGGCGACCGCCGGTTCTCTGGAGACTAGGTCGCACGAGACCGATGCGGTCCCAATACCTGAGTTGGTGCGCTGTACAACCAGTGAGTCGAGAAGCTTGATCTGCGCTGAAGCCCTCCATGAACGCGCGGCACCCTCCCCCGATGACGTGCGAAAGCTCGTTTGAAAGCTGAGTGGTACGAGCCCCCGGGTCAGACCTTTTCTTGTCGATAGAAGAACTGGAGGATGCAATCTAGCGCGCAGATTCTCCGCGCGGCAAGTCCTCGCAGAAGAGTTTCGCGAACTTTCGCGTCGTTGCAGGTCAGGACCGTTTGAACCGGTCGCGCATCGCGCGCTCCCAACGACGGATCGCACCGATGGCGCGTTCGCGCGTCTGAAGGGAGTCGAGCTGGTCGCCCGCAAGCGCGCTCGCTCCGCCGACGACGAGGAAGACTCCAGTCACCATCAGGCCGAACGCGGTGAGACCCACCAACGTGTGACGGACCACGAAGAAAGCCACGAGGGTGAGGAGCCCGGCGATGAAGAGGGCTCCGCCCCATCGCATCCGTCCGATCGCGGTATGCCGGGGGGACCTCCCCCCCTGCGCGCGGCCCCGATCCTCCTTTACGAGGTTCTTCTCGATCTCCTCGAGGATCCGCTTCTCGCGATCGGTCAGCGGCATGGTCTTCCGATGATAGAGCGGCGCTCCACGTAAAGGTGCTATGGCGGAGGCAGGAGGGTCGCCGGAGCTACCGCCTCGTCGCCCCATCGATGCCTGATCGAATCCACTGCTGCAGATATCTCGGGCGACCCTTTGGCTCGCTCGTCCAAGAGACCGAGCTGGCGACGAGCCGGACCGGGCGCGAGACCCGACACGGTCACGCCGAGCAGACGGATCCGCGGACGTTCAGGATCGAGCTTGAGGTAGAGGTCCTTGGCGATCCCGTAGATCTCGGCGGGGGTGTCGAGCTCGGCCCCCGGGGTGCGCGAGCGGGTGATCGTAGAGAAGTTCGAATAACGCACCTTCAAGGTGACGGTGCGTCCGTTCATACCCTTCGCTCGGAGCCGGGATGCCGTCCGGTCGGAGAGCCGGAGGATCTCGCGCAGGATCTCGCCGGTGTCGTCGAGGTCGGCCCCGAACGTGTTCTCCGAGCCGATCGAGCGCGCCGGCTCGTGCGGGATCACGTCACGGTCGTCGATGCCGTTCGCGAGCAGGTAGAGATGTCCGCCGAGAGCCTCGCCCAGCGCGCGCTCGAGCGTCTTGCGACCGAGACGGGCGACGTCTCCCACGGTCTTGAGACCGAGCCGCCGGAGCTCCTCGCCGGTCGTCTCCCCCACCCCCCACAATGCGGTGACCGGAAGCGGATGTAGGAAGCTCTCGATATCGTCGGCCGGCACGACCAGCAGCCCGTCCGGTTTGCCGATCGTCGAGGCGAGCTTGGCCAGGAACTTGTTCGGCGCGACCCCCACAGTGCAGGGCAATCCCAGAGCCGCGATCGATCGCTTGATGCGGCGGGCGATCTCGAGCGGCGGCCCGAAGAGCTTCACCGACCCAGCGACGTCGAGGAAGGCCTCGTCCAGCGACAGTGGCTCGACCAGCGGGGTGACCGACTCGAAGACGTCACGGATACGCCGCGAGTACTCCAGGTAGGCATCGAAATCGTTCGACAGATAGATGCCGTGGGGGCACAGCCTCCGGGCCCGGATGATCGGCATGGCGGAGGCAACTCCGAAAGCACGTGCCTCATAAGAAGCCGAGGTCACCACCCCGCGGCCCCCGAGACCTCCGACGATCACCGGCTTACCTCGCAGCGACGGGTCCTTGGTCGCCTCGACCGAGGCGTAGAACGCGTCCATATCGACGTGCAAGATCCCGGTGTCGGTCATGGGTCTAGTCTCCGTTAATAGAGGAGGTGATCATGGAATATCGGCGGCTCGGTAGCACCGGAGTAAAGGTCTCGGTCCACTGCCTCGGGGCGATGATGTTCGGCGAGTGGGGCAACACCGACCACGATGAATCAATCCGCATCATCCATGCGGCCCTCGACGGCGGGATCAACTTCATCGACACCGCCGACGTCTATTCGGCCGGTGAGTCCGAAGAGATCGTCGGCAAAGCGCTCAAGGGGCGCCGCGACGACGTCGTGCTGGCCACCAAGTTCCACGGCTCGATGGGGCCCAGCCTCAACGAGCGAGGGAACTCGCGCCTGTGGATCATGCGGGAGGTCGAGAACAGCCTGCGGCGGTTGCAGACCGACCACATCGACCTCTACCAGGTCCACCGGCCCGACCCTAAGACCGACATCGCGGAGACGCTCGGCGCGCTCGACGATCTCGTGGCGGCCGGGAAGATCCGCTACGCGGGGTGCTCGACGTTCCCGGCGTGGATGGTCGTCGAGTCCCAGGTCGTGGCCGAGCGCCGCGGAATCACCCGCTTCGTGTGCGAGCAGCCTCCTTATTCGATCTTCGTCCGTCACGTCGAGAACGAGCTGTTCCCGGTGACACAGCGTTACGGGATGGGCGTGATCGTGTGGAGCCCCCTGGCCGGTGGGTGGCTTGCCGGTAAGTACCGCAGAGACAAAGACGCACCTCCGGATTCGCGCGCTATCCGCTTCAAGCAACGGGGTAGTCCCGTCGCGGCTCGCTACGACTTGTCTCGCCCGGCCAATCAGCGGAAGCTCGACCTCGTCGACGACCTCGACGTGATCGCCGACAAGTCCGGCATCTCGTTG